>Ga0209426_1000809_pt1 | contig 25931 bp, 10 predicted proteins | sample Deesub1362B_J571_FD_187697 | JGI IMG/M metagenome (GOLD analysis project Ga0209426, IMG submission 187697) | Deep oceanic, basalt-hosted subsurface ecosystem from Juan de Fuca Ridge flank, Pacific Ocean, CORK Borehole 1362B_J2.571 (SPAdes)... ...
GCACCTACCGTCGCTCCGCCCGAATAACCCCCCGTCAGCAACCGAATATCATCGGACGGATCATCAAACGTCCCAATCCCCACATCCCACGCTTCAAACGGAACCACGGCAAACGTGTCCGCATCGTACCACCACAGGTAATATCCACCTTCCTGCGTAAAGCGCATTTCAAAGTCATGGGACCGGGCATTTGCAATGCTACGCGCCATTCGCTCAATATTTCCGGTACCACCACCGGCACTGATGTACCAGCGGTTGGGATCGCTGGGGGCACTGAGGCTGTGCCAGACATTGTTCCCGCCATAAGGAGCACCCGCTTTATCCCATTCGCTCTCCGGTAGCGGTCCATTGGCATTGGCCACCTGCACAATGGCCTTAATGCCGGGTTCCGGCCCCATCACTTTCACCATCAATCCATCTACTGTCAGATAGTTGTCGTCGCCCGACTGATTTGTCTGCTTATCCAGTTTTACCTCGCCCGTCGTTACATCGATCAGCGACCAGGTCACGTTGCCCTGATCATCTTCTTCAAAGATCACCTTATACTCATGGCCGGTGGTTTTGGTCGGATCCACTACCGTCACCACAACCTGGCCATCCGATGTCCCCTGATGAACAACCTCCAGCGTCTCGCCGATGGTATGGGTGTAGCGTACGCCAACCGGCGGCGCCTGGGGGGTAGCACGCTTCACGATCAGCGAACTCTCCAGAGAGTGGATCGGCACATCCGCACTCGGATTGTAATTATACGCTGTAACGGCAAAGAAGTAGTCCGTACCGTTAATAAGCGGACGCCCTGTGAAAGCATCTTTGGTGATCACCATCATCCTCTTGATCCCGGTGTTCTTTCCGATCTGAACCGGCTGCATGAGGATCTGCCCGGATTTCTCATCAAACACCGGATCGAGGATGGTGGTTACCTCGTTGACGACATCGAACGTTGCCAGCTTAATTGCATCCTTAAACGTTCCCTGAGCATTGGGAAGCTGATAAACGTTATACCCCTCAAATTTATATCCTTGGGCTTCGTACTCTTCGGTAGCCCTTACAGCTGCCGGATCCTCACCCCAATTCAGGATCACTTTCCGGTCCAGATTGGTAATGGACAGTTTAGGTGCGGGCGGCGCTTTGGGAAGCTGGAACAGATTGTCATAGGCATTCTGTGCCGAGATGTCATTGAACTTCAGAACAGCCACACTGGAAAGACGGTCCGCCCCAAGACCGACCACAAAAGCGACTACCACTTCCTGGGTATCGCCATACGCCATCTGAAATGGACCGGTGATCATCTGCATCCGGCGGTCACCTGCAGGCAGAATCACACCGTCCAGATCGCCTTCACCGGTTACCGGATCGCCTGCCAGGGTGAATTTGGTTGGCGTTACGCCGTCATTCAGCGTGAACGGCGTTCCCTTCCGCGGCAGCAGGCCGTTCATCAGGTTGTACCACTGCAGTGTACCGGCATACTCTTCACGATCCGGGTCGGATATGGCGCTGCCCGCGGCAAAGTAATTGAACGCCGTCATCGGCAGATTGATGTAACCGGTAATTTTCTTCAAATCCCAGATGGCCACATCATTTGGATCGCCGGTGTAAATTCTCGGACCCTGAAGGAAGTCGTACCCGGCTGAAGGCGGGGCCAGATCGTAGGCCCGGAATTTCACGTCAGTCGTCACGGAGTTGTACACAAACGAAAGGCTGAGCGTGGTATCGCATCCCACAAAGTCGTCAGAATACTCACCCAGGTCCGGGTCGGACCACTGGGCGATGAACATGCTGTCGATGGTAGCATCTTGGGGTGTATCAGCCCGCCCTTTGTAAATAAGACGATACCGTTTGAAGATAACCTTGCCGAGAGCATCGGTACGATTGTAAGCCCAAAGGGTTACCTGCAATTCCAGACCGATCGGTGGGGACCCATAAAGCTGGAGCGTACGGCCTTCGTTAAGATCGTTTGCCACAAACCATACCACTTGGTCGGCGCCAGCCAGCCCGGGCTCTTCGATCTCCCCGGGGAAATCGATGCGGCCGTTTCCATTCAGGTCCTCAGAATATCCGTAATCAAGAATTCCGTTGCCGTTCACATCGTAGAAAGGCGCCCCTTTCTGCCAGGGCCATTCATACCAGTCTTTTTCGTACTGGGCCCGCACCTTGGCGATATCGTCTTCCGTGATTTCAGAGAGACTTTTTTCGAAAAACTCGGCCGCATCCTGGCGTAGATCAGCAGTTTTCCAGTCGCGGCGGATTCTCCAGATGCGGACATCGGGGGCGTCCGGGTTTTCGGCTACACCCGGTGAAATGATGGCTCCCTGAATCAGCCCCGTGGTATACGTGGTCCCCCCAACACGCAGGGCTGGCTGCTGGCCATCGTTCACAAAACCACCCCAAACCAGACCGTCGGTGTAAATTACACCGGCACCGAATGTTCCACGGGGATAGAATGCACCGTTGCCTTCGGTATATGGATCGTGGGCCGAGATTCCGTCTGCCCAGACCCAGTAGGCAACTTCATTTATATTGGAAAGAGTGAACTTGGGTTCTCCCATTGTCTTCATCAGGGCAGGCTTCCAGCTGCCTTTGCCTTCTTCTTTTGCATAGCCCACATTCCATGCGAATGTGAAGGCTAATGCAATCGCAAGGCCGGCTATCAATATTTTTCTCATGACTGTTTCATCCTCCAATTTCTGAACGACTCTCGTCCATTCCGTCAATCCGCAGCCTATCTTTAGTAATTGATGTAAACACCAAACCGGATTTCACGCGGACGGCCCCACAGATCCGTACCACGGAATCCGGACCAGAGATAATGCTGCCGGTTCTGCAGGTTGATAGCGCGGTAGAGCATCACATACCCTTCTCCACCGGCACTTTCGATGACACTTCCGCTAAGATCCGGATTTTCCAGAAATCCATCGCTGTAGGCATTTCCGGTCCGCGGATAGACGTTGATCACATTCTTGGTGTTGAAGACATTCCGGACGTATACATAGAAATTGACATCCAATCCTGCAATGGTCACCGTCTTATCGACCTTCATATCCAGGTAGAAATTCCACGGGGTCGTGGAAGAACCAATGGGTTCCAGCGGACGGCGATTTCGCGCGTCGAAGTCTGGCAGAATTGCTCCCTGCGCCGCGTCGTTCTGGCCGATTCCGCCGGTGCTCAATGTATACGGATGGCCGCTGTTAAAGGTGAACAGCAGGTTGATACCGGAACGCTCCAGAATCGGGCCGCCATCATCTTTGCCAAAACGGTAATCCAGGCTGATGGAGCCCTGATGGGTCTGGTTAAAATACAGCGGTGTGATGATGGTAATCTGGTTCGTAGCCTGATCCAGCGAAGCGCTGGCCTGGTTCACATATGAACCGGTTCCCTTGGCCTGAGAGAATGTGTAGTTAATCCAGCCCATCACCCGGTTCGTGCGCCGCAGCGTGAAGCGGAACTCCATGCCCTTCGTGGTAGCAAAGTCGCCATTCTGGGTAATGTCGTAAGACGAAATACCCGACTCTGGAGAGCCGAAGATCCGCCGCGTTTGCAGCTGATCTTTGATATCTTTGTAAAATAGCGTCACATCAAACGATGCGTTTGTAGCGAATTGATGGGCAAATCCGATTTCGTACTGAGTCGTCCGTTCCGGATTGACCCGCCAGGCCATGGGGTTGCCGTAGAAGAAACCGCCAGCCAGCTGCGTCCATCGCGTGTACGTGCCGCGGTAAGCCTGGGACATCTGCGGCATCTGGACAAATTTACCCCACTGAACATGCAGCTTGGTCCGGTCAGTCACCGGAAAGGCAAATCCCAAACGCGGACTTACCGTCACAAACGCTTTTACTTTCCGGAACTTGGACTGATCAAGAGTAATGTCTTTCTCATTCAAGCCAGGATTGGAATAGTCGATCGGTTCCCACTGATCCATGTTGTAATAATCCAAACGCAGACCGGCATTCACCACCAGATCGGTGAACTCATACCGATCCTGGATGTAGAAGGCACCGATCAGCGGATGGCGAGGCTTCGTCAGGAAGTCCCCTTCATCGGTTTCATTGCCCATCACGTCGTAGCCGTAATTGTTCGGGCTCAACGACCTCAGATACAGCTCAAACCGCTTTGGATTTTTGGTTACATCGGGATTGTCGCGCAGGAATTGAAGCAAACCACCGCTAACTACGCCACCCAGGCCGCTCCAGTTGCGCAGCGTCCAGTACTGAATCTCACCACCAAACTGGATTTGATGGCGTTTGAGCTGGTGGGTAAAGTCAAAATTGGCACCGATGTAGTTCCTCTTATACTTCGCATATCCGGTCAGCAAGTTGCCCGGACGATCGAACGGAAAACCGTAGATGTCGTATGCATTTGGATCGTTCGTGTAGGACTCCCAATTGGGGAACCCAATTTTGGCATTTTCCAGACTGTCGGCATAAATCCAGTAATTATCCTTAAAAAATGGATCGTACGTATGGCCCCGGTTATCATGGTAAATCAGCGACAGGGTGTAAAATGTTTTTGGTGAGATAACATGTGTGATCTTCGCCGTGATGGTTGCGTCGCTGTATTCGGTGATCGGGAGCCTCTTCGTATTGAAAATGCGCATAATGGGCAGCCCGTTGTGGCGGTATTTGGAATAGGTATTCACCCACGAAAGCCGGATATTGATCGGGCTGAAATCGAATGTTAAGCTGGCATTGGTAACAAAACGGTTCAGCGTAGCGCCCGGGACGTTGCCACCTTTCCACTCAATAACATCCAGGGTATCGCCGGCGTGTCCGCCACGCAGCCCCGTATCCACCAGCCACATGGGCTCGCCACTGGGCAGCTTGGTAACGCCGTTCACAAATTTGAACGGTGTCCAGAACCGGCGATAACGATCTTTATAATAGGTATTCTGTCCAGCGAAGAAGAATTTTACCTTCTTGCCTAGACCCGGGACCGGTCCGCTTACCGTTATGGTATTATCCGCATAGCCATAGGAATAGGTTCCGAATCGTTTTTTATTCGGAGAAGTGAAGTTATCGGTTTCGGAACGGATGCTGAAGTGGTAATCAGGGGTCCCGCTCTTTAACACAGCAGCAAACACACCGCCGTTTGCGCTGCCGTACTGAGCATTGTAGCCACCGGTCTGAACCTGAATTTCCTGCAGCGCGTCCGGAACGATCGTCGCAGCCTGGTTGCCTGAAAACACGTCACGTACGTTGGCACCTTCCACATAGTAGCCCACTTCATCCGCACGGGAACCGCGGATGTAGATGCCTCCGTCCTGCACCACCACACCGGGATTCAGCACGGCAGCAGCCATTGTGCCGCGCACTGGCAGGTTCTCGATGGTCTCGGAATCCACAATGCGCACAGCATTGGTTGCGGTTTTTTCGATAAGTGGCCTTTCGGCAACCACCTCGATGGCCTGAGCCTCAATGGCCGTCTGAACCAGCTCAAAACGCACGCGCTCCGTCAATCCGATGCGCACGCGGATTCCGCGGATCGTCATCGGCTGGTACCCAACAAACCGCGCCGTTACATTGTACACACCTGCGGGAATATTGTGAATAATGAATTCGCCATTCAAATCTGTAGCAGCCCCCCAGCTTGTTCCTTCCACAATAACGTTTGCACCTGGCAGGGGCTCTCCCGTCTGCTTGTCCACCACCACTCCTGCAATACGCCCCGTGGTGGTCTGGGCCAGAAGCATGGACGGCACCAAAGCCACCAGTGCCAGAACCGCAACTAGCAACATAAATTTAGAATGACGTTGCATCGCGTCCTCCACATTTCGTGTTCGACAACGGAAACAATTATTCATTCATAAACTCCTTTACTTTCAAATTGGCCTTGGTATTGAGTAAGACTTCCGTTACCGAAGTACCAGAGGCAAGGGTTGGTTTCACCGTAAGAAGTGTATCCGAACCGTCAATCACATAAAAGGTATAATCCCATCCGGTAACGGCCAGCCTAGCCCATGTAAATTTGGTAAACGCAAGCGCGCTTGCAAGGGTCTTCCTCACCGTATCTTGTTCGGCCGAATTCACTCCCATCATGGCAATCTTAAATACCCCATCCGGGCAGAACTGGGCAAAGGTCACGATGGTCGTATCTTCCGGTGCAGGGGCATTATACAGCCAGCGTTCGCGCTTCTTGATGAACCGGGAATCATTATCGTTCGTTAAGGTGGCGATGTAGAATGTCCCTACAAAGTCTGTGTCCACAAACAGGGAGTCCACTTCCTCATTTCCCACTTGAAACGCATGCTTCCCTGCATCCAGATCCACATACGGGCTGGCTCCTTCCATATTCAACGAGGCCAAAACCTCCCCGTCGAGCTTAACCGTCACCTCTCCAAGATCCGTTGCCGCGTGAATTACCCGCAACTTTGCCTTGAATTTCGGCAGGGGAGGAGCTTCGGATGGAACATCCACACAGCTCGACAGGACAAAAGCAAGCAAAACCAAAAAACCGAGCAGTGTGAATTGCGCCCTGATTTTAGGTTCCATTTTCATGAATTCTCCTTTCTCCTTTTTCTTTGGTTTATCACTTCAGAACCACCGGTCAGGTCTTCCAGGAAAAAAAGCAAGTTAGCAACGGTTTTTCCCGCACATCACCTCCTTCGGGTGTAATGGTGAAAAAATGGTGTACCAAATGGGAAAATCTACAAACTGGGAAAGCAGAATCAGTTAACTCCGCGAGGTCAACGGGTATATCCCTACCCGATGAAGAACATATTTGTCCCACAAAGAGCATCCGCACCGCCAAAAACAAGATTTTTTAGGTCAGCCCCGTAAAAAAACCGAAAAAATGTAACCATTTTAAAACAAATTGTCAAGAAAAAAATTACACCTTTGAAACATGGAGATTTGCACGCTCCCGTTAACTGATTGATTATGAAACAGATCCGTGCCTTATTAGATTCCACAATGAAACATTTTCTGTCAAAATGTAAATATTTGAAAAATTTTTAATCTCTTCCGTTGTCACTATTTTTCACTATAAAAAATTAGCTTGACTCCATCCGTTCCATTCGGTAAATTGTTGCCGTAACCTTTGAAAAGTCAATCTGTTAAGCAATCTTTCGTCTGGAATTCCACCAGGCTTTTTGAAACAGAGTCAACAACAAGCAGAGGAGGGAGCCAACATGAGAATGAAGAAAGCCTTCCAGTGGAACCTCATTATCCTTTTTTTGCTGATCTGCATCCCATCGATGGCGCAAAAAAAGGATCTGCTCAAAAAAGCCGTCCGCCAGGAAAAGGCAGGCTGGATTTATATTCATATCGAAGGCAAACCCTACGAACGTGGATACCAGCATGGGTATCTGCTCTCCAACGAAATTAGAGACGCTGTCACCACGCTCAGCTTCTATGTAAAAAAACAATACGATAGTTCATGGGATTTCTTCAAAAAAACAGCGAAAGACTTGTACTGGCCAAAAGTCCCCACCGAATACCGGGATGAAATCCGCGGCATTTACGAAGGCGCAAAAGATGCGGGCTATAAGGATCTGGAGTTGATGGACATCGTCGCCCTTAACGGCTGGATTGAAACCGCATGGTATTATTTGCCCTGGTACCGTGAAACCGTCGAAAAGAAAAAGACCCGCACGAAAGACCGTCCCAAAGGTAGCTGCAGCGCGTTCATCGCCACTGGAAATGCCACAAAGGACGGGCGTATTGTCATGGCCCACAATTCCTGGTTCGATTATATGGCCAGCCGCCTGTGGAATGTCATCATGGACCTGAATCCCGATTCGGGAAACCGCATCCTGATGCAAACGTATCCCGGTTTTATTCACAGCGGAACAGACTGGTACATTTCTTCCGCCGGAATTCTGGCTACCGAAACCACCATCACACAGTTTTTCGGCTATAACCCCGATGGGATCCCGGAGTTTGTCCGCGTACGTAAGGCAACCCAGTATGCCAACTCCCTGGATGAATGGTTGCAGATCATGATCGACCAGAACACCGGGGGCTATGCCAACGACTGGCTCGTCGGCGACATCAAAACAGGGGAAATTGCCCGGTTGGAACTGGGAGCGAAAAACTACGCGATCTGGCGCACGTTTAACGGCTATTTTGCTGGCTGCAATATTGCCCTAAACGATGAAGTCCGTAGGGAAGAAACGACATTCGACTATGACAATCCGAAGACATCACCTTATTGCCGTTACAGCCGCTGGCAGCAGCTCATGAAGCAATATTATGGCGAAATTGATGTGGAATTGGCCAAAGCATTTATGGCAGACCATTTTGACATCTCCCGGAACCGCTACCAGCCAAGCGCCCGAACACTCTGTGGCCACATTGAACTGGATCCAGAAGGATCTCCAGAGTGGGAAGTGGGGCCCTATTATCCAAGTGGCGCTGTGGACGCAAAGGCGACCGATAGTGCCCTAGCTTCTCAAATGAAAACCTGGGCTTTCTGGGGACATTCTTGCGGCCTGGATTTTCGGGCTGAAGAGTTCTTAAAGCAGCATCCGGAATATGAATGGCAAAAACCGTTTCTGAAGGATATCCTGGCCCAGACATGGACGCTGTTCAGCATCCACCGGTAATTTCAGAGAGGGAGCAAGACAAAGAATTGCAAAATCCGCCCGCCGCGCACTCCATTTGAGGAAGCCCCGCGGCGGGCTTTTTTCATTCAACTAATAAATAAATCGCTGCCAGTTTTCGTCCTGAAGTTCCCCCCGTTTTGTGGAATGAACCAGTTCGTACTCTCCTGTTCCAGCACGATCAACAAAAATAAACTCGACTCCGTTTTCGATGTTAAAATAACGCCAGATCTCATATGGTTTTGATTCCATTGTGCTGGGGAAACGCTCGATTTCATCCGGTTTTCCATAGATGATAAAAACCCGGCCCCGGTCCGTTTGCCAGCCCTCCTTGCCAAACAGCCCATATTTCAGGTTCGCAATCCGCACCCGCTGCATATACGCTTCTCGCTGAATGGGTGGAAAATAACTTTTCCCCTCCGCCACTTTACTCCAGAAGTCCGCGAGAAACTGGCGTTTGCCTTCCAGGGTGGTAAGCTGCCGGTAAAGGCTAATTTCCCGGTTTGTGGCCAGATAGCTGGCCTGTTCAAATTCCCGGTCCAAGGAATCTGATGAAAGGCTCGAGAGTGCCGCCAAAAGCTGTTCCCGTACAGACTGGCTGGCCTTAATATGTGGATTCAGAATGTAGAATTTTTTTTCCTTCTGCAAAATCAGCTGGTCCTGTTTATCCAGAAGATCCACCCGGCACAGATAGGTTCCGGAAGGCACCGAACTCACATTCATCATCCCAGCCTCAATGGCATCCCGTGATCGGTATGTGCGTTGCTGGCGGATCTCCTTCACCTTCCTGCCAGTCCGGTCAAAAAGGCGCGTCCGGACGGTATACCGCTCTCCGGGGGTAATGGAATACAGTTCCATGTAATAAAAAAGAACCGGATCCGTCATAATCCCGAAAATAAGTGTGGGATTCGGGACAACCTCCAGACTATTTTTATAAAAACGGCTTTCCAAATTGGCAGACGGCCGGATGGATGAACAAAACTCCAGATCGCTGGCTTTTGGACCATCCGTGAATGATGGAATTGTTAGCGGAAGTTGGAGACTGTCCCGCCTCATTGACGAAAGGGAATCCACCGCCAGCACCCAGAGGCGGAAATCCCCCTGGGGCAAAACAAATCCGCGCTGAATCACAAAATAGCGTTTGTAAGCAACAGATGCTGTATCCTCCACCACAATCCGGTGCGATGAACGTTCGTTTACAAGAAACTCCCCCGTCGCAGGATTTTTGATCCGGATCCACAACCGCAATCCGCCTATGAAAGCACTGTCCGATTCGGACCAATCATATACCAGATCTTTCGGATGAAAACCGCAATAGACTTCAAGATACCCGCTTTTCTGATCATATCGAAACCGGGCGTAATCCAGATTCAGGAGGAAAGGCCCTTTGGGCCGGAGCCACTGAGCTTTTACAAACTGGCTTTCCCCCAGCATAAAGAACAAAAAAATGGCCCAAAAAAACGTTACTCGTCTCATAAAATCACCTGCCCTGAAGAAATTAAGTTTGCCAGTAACTTAAAGGCTCCCTGATGCACGTTAAGCAATTGCGGATAAAGACAGAGATTGATGTAATACTTCACACCCTTCCCTTCGCGCCACCGCAGGAGGAGTGGAACACCTTCATGGGTCTTCAGCAATACCTCACTCTGTTCCACGGCTGGCCCCCTGATCCGGTGATATCCCAGCCGGTGAATCCAGCCCGCCCAGTCTTCCTGCTGGAGTTCATTCGGTGTATGAAAGATCCAGTCGCTAAACTGCCCGGCCAGCAGGGTCGAAGGAGAAAGACGGCTATCCGGCTCCAGCTCCATACCGGGCCACAGAGGCTTTTCATTCCATACATGAAAATCTTGCGAAAGCACAAGAAGCACCCCTCCACCCGTTACAAATTCCTCCAGTCCTCCCCCAAATTCGGCAAGCTCAGGATGAAAGCTCAGCGCTCGGTGATCAATAACCAGTACATCGATATCGCTCAGGGCCGTACGTAGCTCCGGAAGGTTCCGGACAAACCGGTACGGGAAACGGAAGCGCTTCAAAAACGTGACAACGGGCGAGTTCTGAAACGGCGAAAACACCGCCACCCTTCTGGTCGAATCCACCTTCACCGGAAATTTTCTTACCCCAACCTGAGCAACGGGAATCCCACCAATGGACACCGGGATGAGATGGTCTCCATTTTTCAGTTTCCACCATTTAACATACAGTGTATCCTGAAAAAAGGAATCTTTCTGGCTCAGCCGGAAGAATTTCCCGTCAGAGCGTGCATACGCACTGCGGATTTCAACGGTATCAGCCACTCCATCCCGGGAAACATTGATAAGGCGTACGGCCACCCCCTCACCGGGAGTTGCGTAAACAATGGGTGTTAGCACCTCTGTTATAAATCGCGGCGCAAAGGAAAGCTCAATTGGAATTCGGAAAACAAAATTGTGCTCCCGCTTCTCTGCTCGCTGAATCAAAAAGGCATAATACCGCTTGGCAACGGTATGAAGTTGAAACGGCGTCTGTCCCGGAGGATAAGTGTAGGCAACCTGCCCGGGGCTCAACAGGCGAAATTCCTTTCCCTCCTTCAGGGGAAATTTACGATAGATCGATTCATTAATTGCCCATTCCCTCTCAAAACCGGCAAAGAAGATTTCGAGATTGTCGGAAAGGTGATCCGCTTCCACTCCATCCACCCGGAAATATGTGAGTTGATGTTCGGTCAGTAAGGTATCGCTCAGCGTATAGTTCACCTTTACGTTCTGCATCCGGTACTGAATTTTTTCCAGCGCCTCTTTCCAGTCAAACATTATGCGGACGGACACGTCAGAATAGCGGTGCTTCTGAAAAAGTGCAAAATTTAGAGTATCCAGAAGGTCTGCAACATAACGCAGTTTTTCTGTTTTGTTTCCTTCTACCCGTCCTTTTACCCATTTTTCCACTTCCAAATAGAGCCCAGATATTTCGCCTGGAACCATCAGATCACTGGCTTGTTCCATAAATTTGCTGACCCCGATCGAATAAGCAGACCAGATTTGCCGGTAGTGGCGTGCACGGTTTTTCCAGGCAAGCCGCTGTCTCTCCAGGGAATAATAAAAACGGCCCGCTTCCCGGCCAATCTCCTCAAACGTTTTTCCCGACGCTTGGTGTTTTTTGTGCACCGGGAACTGAAAGGTGTCCGCTCCCGGCGCGCTTTTTTCCACCAGCAAATAGCGGGGCCGCCAGAGCGTATCCACCTCGCCGGTTCGGCGGATCAGAGACTCCAGGCGTCCCAAAACATATTTCCAACGAACTGTCTCCTCTCGAAACGGCCAATCGTGTGCAAACAAAATAATATCCGGCTGAACATTATTCAGCATCTGGGCCAGAGCTCGATCCAGCGAATCCGGCTCCCACACTTTCTTGAGTTCGTCTTCATTCCTGGCTGCAATAACATGCGGCAGGTTGAGAAAATAAACATCCCCTCCCAAAAACCGCGCCACTTTTTCTGCCTCAATCCGACGCCGAAAGGCTACATATGGCGGGTACTCCACCTGAACATCGCTCTCCCCCTGTTCGCCGTTGGATAAATAGGCCACCCGGACACGGGCTCCCCTCTGGAGCCGAAAATAGGCCATGGTGGCCAGATCTTCCTGTCCCGGTTCCAGCACGAAAAATAGAACATGTACAGGAAACGATAGATCCTTTGAAGCCTGTTGAATGGCCTCCTCACCAGAATCGGGGAAATACTTGTTTCCGAACGGTTCGTTTCGTGAACAGGAAACTACGAACAACAATCCGACCAAAACCCAAAGCAACCCTCTTTTCCTCATAGGTCCGCTACCACCCTGTTTCAGATTTCAAAAGAAGAGGCTGCCCGATGTGGACAGCCTCCCGTGTTTTTCGATCCATGTGTAAAGTATTCGACTAAAATCCAAATTTCAAGGTAAACATGGAGTTGTTGTTAAAATATTCCACCGACCGGTATGCGTAGTCTACCGTAATCGTCATGGCCTGGGTCGGAATGACCATACCGAAGCCGAATGTGGGTCCGAAGATCTGCTCGTCATCCGCCCCCATGGGTGAGGTCAACGTTCCGGCGCGGGCAGCAAACTTCATTTTGCCCATGGTATAGACAGCCTCAAAACCCACGCGGTAATCATCCAGACCCAGGTTGTTGTTGGCGAATGCGCCGTGGGCACTTACAGTGAGAAACTCGGTGACCTGCCTTTCATAGGAAATACCCAGCTCCACCGAAGAGGGTAGCTCGAAGCTAGCAGCCAGGCTCTTATAATACTGTTCCGGTCTCCGGCCTTCCGAGGAGATGGCCTTCCGCAGCAAACCGGTTCCATCAAAGGTCACCTGTGGCCCGATGTTTTTGATGGCAAATCCCAGGTTTAGGCCTTTGATGCCAGCAGCACCATGATACTGCACCCCGATGTCTGCCGCAACGCCTGATCCGGCCACACGAACCATTTTCTCGGAGATGATTTTTAGGGTGCCACCAGCGCTGATGCGGTCGGTGAATGCCTTTGAGTAGCTGATTCCCACCGTAATAAACGCCGGCGAAAAAGTCCGTCCGGAGCGGTTTTCCGGGTCATCTACGGTGGTCAGCGGAATCTGGCCAAAATCAAGGGCTTTGATACTCAGGGCTACCGCGCCAAACCCGCTGAAATTCACCCCCACGGCGCCATAATTTACCCGAATATCGCCAATGTAGGAGAGGGTGGTTAGGACCCCCTCCGCGGCGAATTCCATCCGGCCAAGGCCGGCAGGGTTCCAGAACAGAGCATCCACACCGGTAGAGGTGGCCACACTGGCCCCACCGGTGGCCAGATCCCGCGCGCCAACCGGGATCAACAATTCGGTGGCCGCAGCCGTTCCAATCCGTTTATTCTTTACATCCTGGGCCTGGCCCAGTGAATACCAGGCCAAAAGCCCGATGCAGAGGAGAACAACCAGAAAAATCGACTTTCGATTCCTCATTGCTCTATCTCCTATGTTGATGATTTTCGCCATTTCTCCGAACTCTCCAAACTAACATCAGTACACATCGAGAACTTCCTGTTCCTGAATGATGGCCAGCTTCAGAACCTTGGTCACCTTCTTGCCGTTCGATGGCAGAATCATTTCAACATAGGCGACATACATACCACTGGCCACAGGTGTTCCCGTGTGGTTCAGGAGATCCCAGCGGAGAAATTGCGAAGGATCGTCTTTTTCCAGCTTGCGGACCAGCTGACCACCGAGATTGAAAATCCGGATCGTGACTTTCGGCGGCAGGTTGTTGAATGTCACAAATCGCGCCAGCTTGCTTGTCTCCGCCGGATTAAATGCATAGTACGGATTCGGGAACACACCGACGTGCTCAGCACTGAATTCCTCCTCTGCAGGTCCGCGCTTCGGCGCCGGCGCTGTGAACCGGAAAACATCCTCCGGGCCGTTCGGCTTGTTGGTAATCCAGCGGATGACCGTACCGATTTCTGGCAGTGTACCAGCGCCGCCATAGTCACAGATGATAATCCGCGCCAGTACCTCTTCCGTATGATTCCACCAGCTATAGGTGTAGGCGCCACTGGTAATATCCTGTACAAACACATCCCACGTCCCCTGATCATCCAGCGGACGGCGGAAATAAATCCAGTCTGTCGCTGGATAGCCAAACGCAGGATCCGTGTATGCAAAGTCAAACGCACCTACCGTCGCTCCGCCCGAATAACCCCCCGTCAGCAACCGAATATCATCGGACGGATCATCAAACGTCCCAATCCCCACATCCCACGCTTCAAACGGAACCACGGCAAACGTATCCGCATCGTACCACCACAGGTAATATCCACCTTCCTGCGTAAAGCGCATTTCGAAATCGTGGCCCCTGGCGTTCTGGATGTTCCGGGCCATCCGTTCGATATTACCCGCGCCACCACCGGCACTGATGTACCAGCGGTTGGGATCGCTGGGGGCACTGAGGCTGTGCCAGACATTGTTCCCGCCAAACGGAGCCCCTTTGGAATCCCATTCGCTTTCCGGCAGCGGCCCGTTGGCATTGGCCACTTCCACAATGGCTTTGATGCCCGGCGGTGGCCCTTCCACCTTCAGGAAAATGCCGTCTACAATGGCATAATTGTCATCGCCTGTCTGGTTCGTCTGGTTGGTAAGCAGCAACTTATTGGCATCCACATCCCGGAGCGACCAGACGACCTCACCGCCCACCGTATCGAAAATGACTTCGTACGTATGGCCCGTGCTCGCTGCCGGGTCCACAACGATGGGACGCACAATCCCGTCACTCCGGCCGCTTACGTGCTCAACCGGCAGCGTATCGCCGTAGGCTGTTTGATACTGCACACCAAACGGCACCTTCGGCACCACCGTGATGATAGTGGGTTCCGACTCAAGCGACTTGGGAAGGAACCCGGGTACGGTGGACACGCTGTAGGCGGTAACGGCCAGGTAATATTCCTGCCCGTTGTACAGTTTATCGATGTCGAGCACATAATCGCGGTCGAATTTAAAGAAGCGCTTGATGCCACTGTTGCTGCCGAACTGTACCGGCTGCAATAGAATCTGGCCGGATTGCGGATCGAATTTCTCATCCAGAACCACCGTCGGGTCTGTCGGAAGGTCGTAGGTCACGATCCGCTTGGCTTCGCTCTTGGAAGCCGTCCGGCTGGGGAACTGGTATACGTTGTAGCCCTCGAACTTGTACGCACCGGGCTGGTTGATCTTTTCTTCCGTATTCTTTACCCGTTCCAGGTCGCTACCCCATTCCAGAATAACCACACCATCCAGTTCCGTCACCTTTACTTTTGGCGGAGCAGGTGGCTTGGGAACCTGGAACAGAGCATCATAAGTGTTCTGAGCAAACCGGTCATTGAACTTCATCACAGCCACACTGGAGAGCCGGTCGGCTCCGATACCGGCCACAAAAGCCACCACCACTTCCTGGGTATCTCCAGGAGCCAGCTCAAATGGACCGGTGCTCAAATTCAACCGGCGGTCACCGGGTGCAAAAGACCACGGCTGTCCCTGTCCATCCACAAATCCCGTCTGGGTCACGGGGTCGCCCGAGAGCGGGAACTTGTTCGGGGTCATGCCCGGCGGGAAAGGATAATACTGCGGCGGGCCATCCAGCGGAGCAAAACCGCGCAGCATTTTGTACCATCTCAATGTCCCACGGGTGTAATCACGCGGGGGGTCCGAAATGGCACTGCCCGCCGAAAAGTAGGAGAACGAAGTCATCCCCAGATTCTTTTTGTCATAAACGCGCTTCAGATCGAAAATGGCAGAATCTCCCGGAGAAGGAATGGCCGGGCCCTGCAGGAAGTCATACCCACCTGCGGCCGGCGGCAGGTTGAACTTCCTGAATTCCGTATCGATGGCGTTTCCGTTGTAGACAAATCCCATGCTCAGGACTGTATCGCATCCTACCAGGTCGTCTGCGAAGGACCCAAGGTCCGGGTCGGACCACTGAGCGACATACATGCTGTCGATCCAGAATGCACCTTTTGTCCCGGTGCCGTCAATGTCCACACCACCTTTGTTAATAATCCGGACCCGCTTGAAGTAGATGTTGCCCAAGGGGTCATTCCGTTTGTATCCCCAAAGAGTGATCTGCACTTCCAGTCCCATAGGCTCGGAACCCTGCAGACGGACGGTCTGGTTTCGGTCGAGATCATTGTACACCGTCCAAACCACCATGTCAGCGGGAGAATTTGGATCGGCCCCCGCCAGTCCCGGTTCGTCGTAGCCGCCTTCGATCAGATCATCTGGGGTAAAATCCGCACTGAACGGTGGGGGCGGATCATACACGCCATTGCCATTGCGGTCAATGAAGGGGGCTCCCAGTTCCACAGGCCACTCATTCCAGTCACGTTCATAATTGGCCATGACTTCCTGAATCATGTCATCAGTGACCTGGGAGATATTGACCTCAAAATACTCCGCCGCATCCCGTTTCATTTCTTCCGGAGACATGAACTTGTAATCGCGGCGGATACGGTAAATGCGTGCACGGGGATCACCGGGGTCCACCGCCTGGGCTGTGGCACCAAACCCCTCGATCCATCCTTCACGGCAACCGGTAATGTAGTTGGATCCCCCCACACGGATCAACTGACCGAATGGCGCTGGTTTGGTTTTGTCGGCATCGGTGTAGCACTTGCCCCCCCACATGATGCCGTCCTGGTAAACAATGTAGGTCGTACCGCGGGGGTAAAAGACACCGTTGTCGCCTTTGGGGGAGTGGTTGGAAATACCATCCGCAGCCAGCCAGGTCCAGAGGTTGTTGATATTCAGGATCTGGTAGCGCGGTTCGGCTGCAATCTTGAGGAACTGCTCATTCTTCATTTCCGCCACGGCTTTATCTTTCGGACTTTCTTTGGCCATTGCCGGGACGGAAAAGAGGACAATGCCAAGCAAAAGGAGCAAAGTTACTGCCAGAAAAGGGTATCGGATTCTCATTTTTGCCTCTCCAATTTTGTCCACAAACCGTCCTCCTTCAAAAGGCTGCTGGTGGGGAGGGGGCTCCCCTCCCCCGTCACGCAAGCAACTACTTGAATTCGATCTTCACGCCAAACCGGATCTGACGTGGAGGACCGTAAATGTCCGTACCCGTCGCCAGCTGATAGCCCCAGCGGTTCTGGAGGTTGATCGCACGATAGAACTCCACATAATTGGGAATCTGATAGAACGGTGCAGCCAGCGGGCTCCTCAGCCAGCCATCGTCCTCAGCCGTTCCGGTCATCGGGTACACATTGATGACATTCTTTGTATTGAACACATTGAGCACATTGACGTAGAAGTTCACGTTAAACTGGTTGAAATAGAAGACCTTGTTCAGCGTCATATCCAGATTGAAGGTCCAGGGCGTGGAGGAACTGTTCAGCGGCTCTTCCGGAATCCGGTTACGCACGTCACGCAGGGCCCGGACTCCCACATCCCACGGGTCGGCCTGACCCAGGTTGTAAGGCTCTTCGATCTTGGTGTAGGCATGGCCGCTGCTGAAAGAGAAGATCAGGTTCGCACCCAGACCTTCCAGCCATTTGCCACCATCTCCTTTGGCAAAACGGTAATCAAGAATGACCGATCCTCTGTGCGGCTGGTTGTAATCCAGCTTATAGATGAAGGTCGGGTATCGCGCGATGGTAGCGTCGCTAACCACAACACGTGAAGAGCGGGAATCCGATCCGGTACCGCGGGCGTCGGAGAGCGTATAATTGACGCGGGCCGACAGGCGCTTGGTCCGGCGTAGATCCAGCGTCAGCTCAATACCCTTCACCGTACCGAAGTCGAAATTCTTCCAGGCAGAGAAGAGAACCTGACCGTCGGGCGTGTACTCCCGGTCGATCCGCAGCTGATCGCGGAGGTCCTTATAGAAACCGGTCAGGGTGAACGCAAAGTTGTCGGTAATCGACTGCCGGATTCCCAGCTCGTACTGTATGGTGAATTCGGGTTTGGCAGTAAAGCCGGCGTACTGGCCGAAGTAACCGTAGGGACGGCGGGTGACGGGGCTGACCACCCAGCTCAAGATGCGGATGCCACGGTACACGTCGGCCAGACGCGGCATTTGCACATATTTTCCGTACAGTGCATAGAACACCGTACGATCTGTAACCGGAAACGAAAAGGTGATCCGCGGTAACAGATACTGATATGGCTTGGTGTAGGTCAGCTCATCTTCTTTAACGTAATCCAGCTTGGTGTCCATCGCGGGATTCTCGATATCCTTCGGCCGCGGTGCGTTCAAGTCGATGTGTTCAAACCGCAAACCGAAGTTCACGATCAGGTCACGGTACTCCAGCTTGTTCTGAACATAGAACGAAGCAAAAATGGGATGCCGCGGACCATCCGGCCCCTTGTCCAGTTTGTTGCCATCCACGTCATACCCGTAAAAGGTGATGAATCCGGCCTTGGAGACGCGGACTTTCCGCTCGTAATCGCTCTCAAATGTTTGCGGTGTGGTTCCGTGCGGACCATACTGAAATTCCAGAGCCCGGCGGATGCTCCCCACATTAAACAGACGCATGGTCCAGTAATCGTAACGGCCACCAATCTTCAGCTCCCACTGCTTGGTAATCTGAGAGGTGAGGTTGAACGCAATGCCGTAGTCCGTCTGGCTGTTCTTGTTGTAGCTATCCGGCGGCGTTCCAGGGGCCTCCATCTCAAAGTTATTGATGGTGCTGTACAACGGTGGCCCGAGATAGCGAGTCTGCCAGCCGCTCTGCCGCATGCTCACCGAATCTTCCGGATTGAACACACCGGCCTGCAGGTTGGCCAGACTGTCGGGATATTTCATCCAGTCATCCCCAAAAATGGGATCCACCGTCTTGGAAGAACGGTTGGAATACGAAAAGTTCAGTTCGTAATACGTATTTGGATTCAGCAGATGAGTCACCCGCAGATTTAGAAGCGTGGTTTTCAATTTCTGAATGGGCCGGCGGTCCAGGTTGAAATAGTTGTACAGGTTGGACATGAAATTGCCGCCCTGCGTCGGAGCCCGGTAATAGCGGTAAGTCCCGGTCAGTTTGAATTTGAGGGACTTGGTGGCTTCGTATACCAATGTACCCTGAATCTGCCGGTCCCCTCTCCAGTTTTTCCAGAGATGATTGGACTTATAGACAATGGGCCCGGGAAGCGGTTCACCGATCTGCCGGCCTTCGAAACCGTCGTCCGTCAGGCTATCAAATTCAAAGGGTACGATAAAAGTGGGATTACGATCTTTCATATAGTTGTACTGGCCGGCAATAAAAAACCGCATCTTCTTCAGAAATGGAACCGGCCCCCCTACGGTAATAACCGCATTTTCGTAGCCGTAAGAATAGGTTCCCAGGAACTTCTTTCCGGGTTCGGCAAAATTGTCGGTCCGGTAATCGATGGATGCGGTGTATTTGGGCCCACCGGTACGCAGAATGGTACGCACCACTGCGGAGTTGGCACCGCCGAATTCAGCCGTGTAACCACCAGCCTGTAGCTGAATTTCCTCAATGGCTTCCTGAATGACCGGAATATTCTGGCTGTTATAAAGAGGGTTGGTGGCAGTAGCGCCGTCAACAAAATAGGCGATTTCTCCAGCACGGCCACCGCGGACATGGAGAACGCCATCTTGCATCACCGTACCGGCATGGAGTGCTATGATATTCTGCACACCGCGGAACGGCAGGTTTTCAATGTCTTCCTGAGTGGTCATACGGATCGTGTTGGTCGTATTCCGCTGAATAAGAGGACGTTCAGCTACAACCCGGAGGGCTTCAACCTGAATTGCGGAAGGCGCCAGCTGAAAATCCTGGGTGGTGGTCAGGTTGGCGCTGATACGGATATTGGATACCGAAACGGGCTGATAACCAATATATGTAACCTTTACCGTATACGTACCCGGCGGAATACCCAGCACAACGTAATACCCGTTCACATCTGTTGCGGCGCCCAGGGACGTCCCTTCCAGAATCACGTTTGCCCCAATGAGTGGCTCGCCCGTCTGCTTATCGGTCACGCGGCCACGCAACTTACCCTGTTGCGCCAGCAACAGCGACGGAAGAAGAAACACCAATACAGAAAGGCAGACAAGTCTTCGAAACATTTCTCCCTCCTCCAGTTTTGTGATGGAAATTGGAAAATGAAAAAAAGGATGGCCCTATATGTGGCAGGTCGTCAGCTCAGATTCAGGATCCAGATGAGATGCCGATTCAGGGAGAGCGGAGCCGTTTTTAAAATCTGTTCGGTAGTCGCTATCAGATCATCCTGCAGGGTTAGTTAATAAACCGTACGAACCACCGATTCCAGCTAATAGGGCCCATACGCTCTCAAATTCTCCCGTTCTCACCTCCTTTCTGTTGAAAGAATTTAAGCTTTGTTACGTTTTTGTCAAGAAAAAAATTATTTCTATTCAATTTTTTTGAGTCGGGATATTCTTTTGGGAAAATATTTAAATAAAAGAAAATATTTTTGCGCAATTAATTAATTTCTGGAATTATGGTTTCGAACACGAAAAAGTCTGTCAGGTGAGATTCGGTGGATGGGTCAAAAGGGTTTCCATATTAAATGGGATAACATCTGTAATCATACGGCTACCACTGCACAGCATTAACAGCCGGTCCACCCCCAAAGCAATGCCCGCGCAGGGCGGCATCCCGATGCGCAGAGCTTCCAGAAACTCCTCATCCAGCACCAGGCGGCTTTTGCCCAGCCGTTGTCTCTTCTGCCAGTCAGCCAGCATCCGCACCCTTTGTTCGGAGGGATCATTCAGTTCCGTAAACGCATTGGCCAGTTCCAGCCCACCCGCATACACTTCGAAACGCTCTACCAGATTGGGCACGCCTTTTTTTCGTCTGGCCAGCGAGGCGATCCAGACCGGATAATCTTTCACAATGGCAGGTGCGGTCTGTCCCAGAAAGGGTTCCATTTCCTTCATGAAAAGCAGAAAAAAGAGATCATCAATTTCCCAGGATTCATCCACCTCCGATATCCCGCATTTACGCGCCAAATCCGCAAGCACATTCTTCTGATTCTCCGATATATCCGCTAAATCCACCCCAAAGCGCTGCTGAAACGCTTCGGGAAGATCCACCATTTCCCACTCACGCAGCAAGAAGTCATCTTTCCGCCAGAGTTCCGCCCAGTGCGGGGCCAGTTGTTCCTGAAGATACCGGAAGAGATCCTGGCAGTCGCTCATCAGGGCAGTATAGTCTTCAAAGGCGCGATACCATTCCAGCATGGTGAATTCCGGCTGATGCAGCGGTGAGAATTCTTCATTGCGAAAAACATGTCCCAAATAAAAGACACGCTCATACCCCGCTACCAGCATTTTCTTGAGGGCCAGCTCCGGCGATGTATGCAGCACCACTCTCTTCCGCCGGCCTTCCCGGCTTTGCAATTCGGTAAAAAAAGGCTCAATATGTGGCTCCATCCCTGTAGAAACCACCAAGGTGGGAACATCCAGTTCAATAAATCCCCGTTCCACAAAAAAGCGACGGATCGCCTGCAGAAAGGCACTGCGGAGCTTGAGGAGTTCAAAACGATGGCCATTCCGTAGAAGTTCTCCGGCCTGACCAGGTAGCTGTTTTTCCCAATCATACTGCGTGCGGACGAGTACTTCACAGTGGGCCAGGCGCAAAGTTCCATCTTCCTTGAAAACAGCCGCACAAAGGATATCACCCGTTCGAAAAGAAGGCAGTTTCCTGTCATCCAGTTTTACAGGAATCTCCCCAGATGCATCCTTCAAAACCAGCATCCCATTTTTGCCATCGATGCTGAGAACCCGGCCGCAAAGAATAGCGGAATGCCTGGAAGACCGGAGAAACTGGCGGACGGATATCCGCTTTCGCGGGTTCAGTGCGCTTCCAGCCAATTTTTTCCTATCCCCACATCCACTTTGATGGGCACCTTCAAATCCAGCGCCGATTCCATGTGGTGCACCACCAGCTCTTTTACCTGGTCCACTTCTGCCTCTGGTACTTCAAAAACCAGCTCGTCATGCACCTGCATAATCATTTTGGTTTTCAGCCTTTTCTTCTTCAGGGCCCGGTGTATATTGATCATCGCCACCTTAATCAGATCCGCCGCCGTCCCTTGAATGGGTGTATTAATGGCCGTTCGTTCGGCAAACTCTCTCATCCGGCGGTTGGAAGAATTGATCTCCGGCAGGTAACGGCGCCGGTTCATCAGCGTGGTCACATACCCTTTTCTCCGCGCCTCTTCTATTGTCTTCTCTATAAAGGTCTTCACACCGGGATATTTCCTGAAATAGTTCTCAATGTACTGCTCCGCCTCTTCCACACTGATGTCCAGACGGCTGGAAAGGCCGTACTTTCCCATTCCGTACATGATGCCGAAATTGATTTCCTTGGCTTTGCGCCGGTGATTTTCCGTAACCTCTTCCAGCGGAATACCGAAGATTTCCGCGGCGGTGGCGGCGTGAATATCGAGATTCTTCTCAAAAGTTTCCAGAAGCCGCTGATCCCCCGAGAGATGCGCCATAATCCGCAGTTCAATCTGAGAGTAATCCGCATCCAGAATGACAGCATCCGGAGAGCCAGGCACAAAAGCCTTTCGGATCTGCCGCCCCAGTTCCGTGCGAATAGGTATGTTCTGCAAATTGGGATTGGAACTGGAAAGCCGTCCCGTAGCAGCCACCGTCTGGTTGTAAGAGGTGTGTAATCGTCCCGTATACGGGTTAATCAGCCGCGGCAGAGCGTCCACATAGGTGGATTTTAGCTTGGCCAGCTGGCGGTATTCGAGAATCAGCCTGGGCACGGGATGAATTTTGGCCAGCTCCTCCAGTACAGAAACATCGGTGGAATAACCGGTTTTGGTCCGCCGCGAAGCCGGAAGCTGCAGCTTTTCAAAAAGAATGGTGGCCAACTGCTGCGGCGAATTGATGTTAAATTCCTGACCCACCTCATGGAAAATCTGCCGTTCCAGTTCGATCATCTGATCTTCAATCTGCAGGGAGAGTTTTTTCAGCAGATCCACATCCAGGGCCACACCGTGCCACTCCATCTCCTTAAGCACTTCGATGAGCGGAATTTCCACCGTCTGGAAAAGATCGTAGAGCTGGGCTTCTTTCAATTTCGGTTCAAAAACATGGCGCAGGCGCAGGGTAAAATCGGCATCTTCGCAGGCATAAAAGCTAATCATTTCCAGCGGAACATCTCGCATGCTGCCCTGCTTTTTACCTTTGCCGATCAGGTCCGACGTGGGCACTTTTTTGTAATTCAAATATTCCAGGCAGAGGGCATCCAGATTGTGCTGATGATTGGACGGATTGAGCAGGTACGAGGCTACCATTGTATCAAAATCGATACCCCGGATGCGGACGCCGTAGCGGGCCAGAACCAGCATGTCGTACTTGATGTTTTGACCGCACTTCTTGTAGTGTTCATCTTCCAGCACCGTCCGCAGTGCCGGAAGGACCGAGGCCAGGGGCAACCCCACCCCTTCTTTTTTCTGAGCAACTGAATCAAACAGGGAGATCTCATCCGGCCTTCCCGCCGTCCCAATCTCCGTGTTCCGCACCGGCAGGTAATAGGCGGTTCCCTCCTCCCAGGAAAAGGACATCCCCACCAGTTCGGACTGCAATGGGTCCTGATGCGTGGTTTCCACATCAAATACGAAGGACGACTGTTTTCTCAGTTCTTCCAGAAAACGGCGAAAATCTTCTTCTGAAAGGATGGTGCGGTAATCTTGACGGCTCTTTTTCTCCGTTTCCTGATAGCGTTCCAGAATGCTGCGGAATTCCAGCTCCTTCAGCAGGGGGATGAGGCGGTCGTAATCCGGCTCCTTTACCCGGAGCGACTCCCAATCGATGTCCAGCGGAACAGAATCATCGATCTGCACCAGCCGGTAGGAAAGTTCTGCTTTTTCTTTGTTTTCCAGAATTAGCTGGCGGAACCGCTCCTTTTCGATCCTTTCTGGATGACGCAAAATTTCTTCCAGCGACCCGACTTCATTCACCAGCTGGGCCGCTGTTTTTTTACCAATTTTAGGAACGCCGGGGATGTTATCCGAACTATCACCCGCCAGAGCCAGTACATCCCGAACCTGCGGCGGGTCCACGCCCCATTCTCGGCGGATCCACTCGGGATCCACAATCTCCAGATCATCGCCGGAGCGCCCTGGCTTGTACATCAAAATGCGGTCACTTACCAGCTGCATCAGATCTTTGTCGCCACTCACCAAATACACACGGATGTCTTTCTCGGCAGCTTTTTTGGCCAGTGTCGCCATCACATCATCCGCCTCATATCCCGGTACTTCAATTAAAGGAATCCGGTAGGCTTCGATAAGCTGCCGGATGCGCGGGATCTGTTCTCTCATTTCGTCCGGCATTTTCTGGCGCGTCGCCTTGTACTCCGCATAGGTCTCGTGGCGGAAAGTCGGCTCCGACGTATCGAACACTACGGCCAGATAGTCCGGCTGCTCCTCATCCAGAATCTTCAACAAGGTACGCACAAAAGCAAAAGGAGCAGATGTATTTTCTCCCTTTGTTGAAATGAGCGGACGGTTGGCAAACGCAAAGTAAGACCGGTAGGCCAGATACGAACCGTCCAGCAGGAACAGCTTTTTCTCCGCCATTACGCTCTCCCACATAAAATCGTTTTCTCACGAGAATACGGTTTTTGAAGCCGGCCCTCCGGCTCCCACCGGGCAGAAAACCAAAGTTTTGTCAGGCCTCGCATTTTCCGCACAATTCTCATTTTTTCATAATGTAGAAGAAAATTGCGGCCAAATCAAGGGTGCTGGCCGGGGCACCAAACAGAAACGGCCAGTTATCCGCCCAGGGTTCCGATCCCGCTCTTCCCATCGGCCTGTAATCCAAAACGTCCGGTTCCTTACTTCACGATGGAAAAAAGCCCCCCTTCTGCAGCACATCTTTGCCTTTCAAAAAATACCTTGACATTGGGAATGCCTTTCTTTAGTTTGGAACAGGTGCAAACGGAGAATCTGCCCTCTTCCACAGACAGCATTCCGGCGAAGAACCCGGAACGATTCCACCGTAGCAACAGTTCTGGCTGAAGCGATTCTGGCGGAAGTCTTCGCCACATCCCGTTATTGCAGACCAGCCAGCAGACGCCCGACTTCCCCTTCCGGTGGACCCTGGTCGCTTTCGGGATCTCCAGGACGCAACAAACGTCATCCGGCAAACAGAAGCCGGAAGAAAGGAGGTGGGAGCATTTCCCGTGTTGTTCATCCTCCACACCCCGAATTTAAACAAAGGAGAAAAACGATGGAATTTATCATCAGCGGATTGGTCCGCGAGAAAGAAAGCAAGCAGCCTGCCGGTGGACTGCTGGTCCGCGCATTCGACCGGGATCTTTTTTACACAGACCTCCTCGGGAATGCTGTAACGGCTGCCAATGGCACGTTTGTTATTGCATACCGAGGAAAAGATTTTCAGGAGCTTTTCGAAAAAAAACCGGATATTTACTTAGAAATCTACGGAAGTGCAGCCGTTCAGCCTTCCCCGGCAACCGCCATGATGCCTATTTTTACTACCCGGCGCCATGTGCGGTTCAATGCGGGAAAACGGGAATTTTTCCTGATCGAAATTCCCCGGGCAAAACTTGGCGAGGACGCGCCGGGACAGGACATCATTTCTCCCCCACAAGCGGGAAAATGGAAAGACCGGATCGATGACTTTTTCAAAAACCATCCGCCTGATTTTCACCATGACCCTGACAAAGGTTTCATGAAGCCGCTGCTTACATGCACATCCAATTTTGGGCCCGAGATTATTCACCTTAACACCGGAGATATGGCCACGGTTACGGTTACCGTAACCAACGAAGGAAACGGACCCAGTTTTTTTACGTACGTAGAGATTTACGAAGGCCCCTCCGGATATACGCACCCCCTGCAAGATTACCGTCTGTGTGACTACCGGGTGCTGACCCTGTACCCCGGACAAACTGCGGATGTAAAGCTCCGCTGGAACCGTTTACTC
>Ga0209426_1000811_pt1 | contig 25889 bp, 25 predicted proteins | sample Deesub1362B_J571_FD_187697 | JGI IMG/M metagenome (GOLD analysis project Ga0209426, IMG submission 187697) | Deep oceanic, basalt-hosted subsurface ecosystem from Juan de Fuca Ridge flank, Pacific Ocean, CORK Borehole 1362B_J2.571 (SPAdes)... ...
CTCCGTAGAAAACCTGTCGATGATTGCCCCATCAGGTGTATTCCCAGCGATTTCATACGAGGTTGGCCAAGCTCTTGTATGACATCCTCCTCTGTCGGCCGTTGCATAAGCTAAGCCTAGCCCCGGCGACGAACGAGGATCATATCCAGGCGTTTCCAACCCTTTAACTTCTATGGCTATTCTCTCCGCTTTTTCACCCATGGAGTTAGCGAGTCTTTTTATGCCCTCAGCTAACTGATTACCTATGCCTTGTCTAAAAGCTATTTTCTTAACGAGTTCTATTAGCACTTCCGGGTTGCCGAAATGACATTCTAATCCGTCCGTGTCTTGTTTGTTTATTATTCCCTTCTCGTAGCATTCCATAATGAAAGCGATCACGTTTCCAGTAGAGATGGTGTCTAATCCATAGTTGTCGCATAGCATGTTTGCATGGGCTACGGCTTTATAGTCTTTCACGACACAGTTAGTTCCCATTAAAGCTAGAGTTTCATACTCTACTCCCTCAACAATTGTCCCGGAATAGGAGCCCTTTTTGATTATACCCAGCTTTCCGCAGTTTACTGGACAGCTATGGCAGGCTTTATGTTTAACCCAAAACCTTTTTTCTAAGGTTTCTGCTGAAAGCAAATCGGCTTTTTCGAAAGTTGCCTCTTGAAAGTTTCGGGTGGGAATTAGGTCTTGATCACTTGCGAAAATCACTGTGCGGGCGGTTCCCCAGCGTTTTCTAGCCCGAATTGTCTCATTGCGAAGCAAAGCCTCTCTTGCTTCGGCTGTAAATTTAAGAAAGTTTTCAACATCGTGTAGGCGAATCATTCCTGAACCTTTTACAGCTATTGCCTTTAGGTTTTTGGACCCCATAACAGCACCAGTTCCACCCCTTCCAGCTTGACGGTAGCGGTCAACGCATATACAAGCGAATCTAACATTTTTTTCACCAGCTTGTCCTATGCTGGCAACCCGAAGAGTGAAATCGTTGTTCAAGCTTCGAATTCTATCCTCGGTTTCGAAGACACCTAAACCCCACAAGCTACTAGCATCTCGAAGCTCCACTTCATCGTCTCTGATCAAAAGGTAAACGGGCTTTTCGCTTCTTCCACGAATAATAATGGCGTCATAACCGGCATATTTCATCTCGGCGCCAAAATGTCCACCGACATGAGAATCGCAGAAAGTCCCTGTAAGAGGAGACTTAGTAACTATACACATTCGGCTTCCCGGGCAGAGGGTCCCAGTTAAAGGACCAGTAAGGAATGCTAGAATATTTTCCGGAGCTAATGGATCTGTTCCGGGCGTTAGACGTTTCCACAGTAGTATGGCGCCCCAGCCTTTCCCACCAGTAAATAATTTCAAGTCGAAGAAATCCTCAGTTGAAAACTTCCGAAACTTCCCTTCAGTCAAGCTCACCTCAAGAACTATTCCGGCATATCCTTCTCCCAACATGTTCGTCATTCCTCCGCAAGAACGTGTTTCCTTAGCTCTTCAGCTGTTTCCTCAGGTGCCTTAGCGAAGATCCTCGTGTCAAAGGGCACATAGTAGAGGCTAAGCGCGTTTGCTGGGCAAGCCTTCACGCATGGGACTTCACCTCTGCAAAGTTCACATTTAAACGCCACTTTGCTGGCTGGATGAACCGTTATCGCTTTCGCCGAGCATGCCTTGACGCAGAGTCCACAGCCAGAGCATAGATCCCTTTTTACGATCACTATGTCTAATTCTTTATCTCTTACCAAGGCGTTTTGAGGACAAGCCTCAATGCAAGAGGCTTTCAAACATTGAATACAAACCGTTGGAATATCAAGTCCAGGCGGATGGGCGTAAACCCTAATTCTCGAAAACGAGGGAGCTATTACTCCTTCGTTTTCTAGGCTGCAAACCATTTCGCATATCCGACATCCAGTGCAGGCCTTATAGTCAACCATTACGGTTCGAGGCAACCTCTAACCTTCTCCCACTAAATTAGCGAATATAATAGAGTATTTCAGTTAATAACTCTCATATAAAGAGAAATATCCCAACCCTCCTTAATTACCACCTCTAACCTTTAGCCTTGGGAGAACGAAAATTTGAAAAAATTCGCAGTAATAGGACTTGAAGGGTTCCCCTTAGTGAAGCCGGGGGATAACGTTGCCGAGCTCATAGTGGAAGCCGCTGCCCGAAACGGCGTTGCCATAGAAAATGGAGACGTAATTGTGATTGCGCAGAAAATTTTCTCTAAAGCTGAGGGGAGAATAAGGAGCTTAAAGAATGTGATTCCATCAGAGAAAGCCAGGGTTATAGCTCAAAAAACCTGTAAAGACCCAAGGTTTGTAGAGCTTGTCCTAAGTGAAGCCAAGCGTATTGTCAAGGCTTCTCAAGGAACCCTAATTGTAGAAGATAAACGTGGATTAATCTGCATTAACGCTGGAATCGACAGGTCAAATGTTAAAGGAGAAGGAAACTTCACGCTATTACCTGAAAACCCCGATGAATCCGCAAGGAGATGTCGCTTACATATAAAACGTTTAACTGGTAAAGATGTAGCGGTTATAGTATGTGATACATACAGCCGTCCCTTTAGACGTGGACAAGTGAACTTCGCCATAGGCATAGCTGGAATAAGCCCCTTCAAAGACTACCGGGGGCACCCAGATCTTTTCAACTACATAATAAAGGTGAAACGAGTTGCCGTAGTCGACGAAATAGCGTGCACAGCCGAATTATTAATGGGGCAAGGAAAAGAGGCCATCCCGGTTGTAATAATTAAAGGCTTAAAACCCTTCACAGCCCCTCGCGAATCCTGCAACATTCAAGAACTCTACATAAGTGAGGAGGAAGATCTATTCAAAAACACATTGTAGTAGATCATTCCTAGAAATTCTCGCCTTCCATAAACCGCATGGTCTCCTGTAAAAAGGGGTTCATCCGCTTCTCAGCCCCAATCGTGGTAGCTGGACCATGCCCTGGATAAACAACGAAGTGTTCTGGTAAGACCGCTATCCGTTCTTTAAGCGACCTCATCAGGTCTCGAAAAGAACCTCCGGGAAGGTCGGTTCGCCCAATGGAACCAGCAAACAATGTGTCTCCGGTGAAAACCAAGTTTTTAGCTAGAAGCGAGATGCTTCCTGGGCTATGACCTGGTGTGTGCAAAACTCTAAGCATTTCTTCACCAAACTCTACGGGATCTCCGTGTCGAAGGAGAATGTCGGGTGTTGGCGATGAATTTCGGTAACCAGATGCTTGGGCTACGGCTTTACCGATTTCTCCTAGCATCCTAGCGTCAAGCTCGTGGATAAGTATAGGTGCCCCTGTGTTTTTCTTGGCTAAACCGTTTCCGCAGCTGTGGTCAGGATGTCCATGAGTATTAACGATAAAATTCACGTGTAGGCCGTTTGTTTCTATATACTGGAAAATTTTTTCTGCTTCTGTTTTGGAGTCAAACCCTGGATCTATGATTATTGCTGCTTTCGTTTTCTCGCAGGAAACCACGTAGCAATTTGTGAATAAGGCTCCAACAGTAAACGTTTGAACATTCAACCGGTCGTTCCCCTTAATCCTATCAAATGCATAATTCGTGCTCTTTAAACTTTTACCATTAGAACAATAAAATTCAACTTGTTTAATTCCCTAAACACTCAAATATTCCTTTCATAATCAATTCTCTGAACTATCATGGAAGAGTTACCTCAAAAGGATCTATCGTCTTCTATTAAACCTGAAGAAAAAATGGAAGTTGGACGTTTTGAATTATTGAGGGGCTTTGTTGAAGAAGAGTTTGTTGTGGAGGATTCCTTAATAGAGTTTGGGGTGCCCACTTTTTATGTAAAATTCCGTAAGAACTCGAAACAGGCTTTTCTCAACTTGTTGAGGCGGCTTGAGCCTGAAGGATGCATTCCCTTGCTAAGGAGGACTGATGGAAGAACTGTTCTAAAGATAACCCCTAAACCTGAGATTAAACCCAGCAACCCTTGGGTGAATGTAGCTCTTTTTCTGGCAACGATCCTTACCACGTTTGCCACCGGATACGTTCTCTCGTTACCCTTAGCTGAGGCTGGTTTAATGCAGAACCCATTTATAGGCGCAGCTGCCTTTTCAGTATCCATTCTAGCCATCCTCGGGGCTCATGAAATGGGACACAAGCTAGCAGCTAACAAGCATAAGGTAAAAGCCACCCTCCCCTACTTCATTCCAGCACCTCCACCTATACTAGGGGGGATAGGAACGTTTGGAGCTGTAATAATGCAAAAATCTCTTCCACCAAACAGAGACGCCCTTTTCGACATAGGCTCCTTCGGCCCAGTCATCGGATTCTTCGTAACAATAATAGTGACCGCTACAGGGATTATGCTTTCCTACCCTGTAGAAACTCTTCCAAAAGACGCAGGAGTCCTTCCAATTATACCTCTTTTCACAATTATATTTCATTTACTGATCAATTCCGGGCTGTTTACTGCAGGAAAACCAGTTTTACTTCATCCGGTAGCGTTCGCTGGATGGGTTGGAATGTTGATTACCATGCTTAATCTTCTTCCAGCGGCAATGCTCGATGGGGGACACATCATCCGCTGTTTGGTTTCGGAAAAAATTCAAAGGGCTTTCCTAATTTTTTCCATTCTTTTCCTTTTCTTCATGAATTTATGGCCGATGGCATTATTCGTTCTTTTCATGTCTATGGCTAAGCACCCCGGTCCACTCGATGATGTTTCCGGTCTTTCTACGAGGAGAAAAATCTTTGCGGTTTTTCTGGTTTTAGTATTCTTGTCTTGCGTTATCCTATTTGGCCCTTTGCTGGATTTGTTTTTGTGGTTTTTGCGTCTTTTATTCTGAAACGGTTGGATTATGTACTTTTGTTGCACGTGAAGACAGTAATGTTTATTAAATATCAATATATACGACTAAACTGGCTCCGTATCACTACCAAGCGCGAACTAAAATGAAACATGCTATTATATTCGCAGTTTTCTTTCTAATATTCACATTAGCCTCTGTCTTAGTGGCTGTCCCACTGTTTCCGGGAAGTCTATTTCTCCTGTTGTTACTCTCTGAGAACGAATTAACGGAATACCGCATGTATATAGCGGCTTTAATAAATGGGCTGGTTTACTCCTTTTTGGTTGGCTCCTTTTTTGTTTGGCTGAGCAAAAAGCTAGTTGAAGATTAAAGCTCCTGAGCTGAAAGAAGAAAGCCTGTTAATCGAATCCTGCTTTTACATCTATTACATTGAATGATTAATTCCTCTAATTCCTCTCCCTTGAGTTTGGTATTCATAATTGTGTAGACTTCCTCGCTTTCATCATCGGGGGATATCACCACTCCACATTTAGGACAGGGAAATGCTCCGTCCCCATCGATTTTTGTGAGATCAACCACATATTCTTCTGCTTTCTTTCTCATTTTGATTCCCCTTATTTAGGCTTAGAAGTTGGTAAAGAGCTTGGTTTTATTAACGATTGTGAATTTCTAATTAATATTATTCTTCTATTATCGGTTGTTTAGGGAGAGACTATTCCAGCGATTTTGGGAAAGGGCACAGCGTCCCATATGTTTTCCAGTCCACAAACGTATCGGGTTAGCCTTTCCACGCCTATTCCAAAACCAGCTGAAGGGGGAATTCCGTCCTTCAACATTTTAAGATACCAGCCGTATTTTGCCGGGTCTTCCCCTCCACGCTGGATTCTTTCCATTACCCTCGAGTAGTGAGTTTCTCTTTCTCCTCCAGAAATGGCTTCTCCATAACCTTCTGGATATAATAGGTCGAAGTCCCGTAAGATTCCTGGATTATCTGGGTGTTCTAAATAGTAGAAGCCTCTTGCGGTTAAGGGGTAATCTACTATCCAGAATGGTTCATTATGAATTTTTGATAGTGCTTCTTCTGCTTTCCAGTTGAGCTCCTCACCATATTTTACATGAAACCCAAGAGAATTGACAATTTCAACTGCTTCTTCATAAGTATATTTGCGAAAAGGCTTAGCAGGCATTTTGAGAGTTCGTTCTAAAATCTCTAGTTCCACCTGACATTTAGTTTTTATCTCTTTTAGGACGCTGCAGAGCATTTCCTCAGCTAAGCGCATAACATCATTATAGGAGGCAAAAGCTTGTTCAATATCAACTTGCCTAAACTCGGTTAAATGGCGTTTCGTCTTTATGGTTTCCAAGGGCTCGAGACGTATGTTGGGTGAAACCGAGAAAACCTTAGGAATAGAGGCGATGATCATTTGCTTGTAAAGAATCATGCTACTCATAACTTTGAATTCAACTCCATAGTAGCTGAAGGAAACTTGCTTTGCCCCTCTTATTCCGGGATCAGTGACTGGGCCAATTATCGGAGCTAAAATTTCCACGAAGCCATTTTTCCTTAGGAAATCCCTTATGGAACTTATTAGTTGGTCTTGAACTTTTAGAACAGCGACCATTTTAGAGCTTCGAAGTTTTAAATATCTTTCTTGTAGGAGGGATTTTAAAGTCTCTAGCCCTATCATAAGGGATAAGGCGTATTGGCAGATTATAAATTTTTTATAGCAGTTCTCGAATATTTTTCGAAAACCTAAAGCTTTTTATCCATATTTAATGTAATATTTACAATTATGAAGTCTAAGCTCGACAGAAAAGATTTACGGATACTTTCTTTACTACAAAAGAACTGCAAGTTAACTGTCAAGGAAATCGCTAGGCAAATAGGCTCACCCATCACAACGGCTTTTGCAAAGATAAAAAAATTGGAACAGTTGGGAATAATCAAAGAGTACCGAGCCATTTTGGACGCCAAAAAATTGGAAAAGGGAGCTACAGCTTTTATTCTTGCATCCTTCTCTTATGGAACACAAAACGAGAAACCACCATCTCAAAGGGAAATTGCACAGCAAATTGCACGATTTCCCGAAGTCCAAGAGGTGCATATAATAGCGGGCGACTGGGACATCCTTCTTAAAGTTAAAGAGAAGGACATAGATGCCATAGGGAAATTTGTAATTGACAGATTGAGGAACATAAAAGGGATTGAGAAAACATTGACGTGTATGGTGTTTGAAACCCGGAAGGAAACAACTGAAATATCCTTGCAAAACCTTTTTGTGAGGAAAAAGAAAGTAGTCATCGAACCAAGCGAAAAGTAAATGGAGATAACAGATCTTGGAAAAGTTCGACGTCATTGTGGTCGGGGCTGGAACCGCTGGATGCCTCACAGCTAAAACTGTAGCCGAAGCAGGATTAACGGTATGCCTCGTTGAGAGGAAACCAGTTGAGGAAATAGGTGAAAAAGTCTGTGGAGACGCCGTAGGAAGGCATCACTTCGAAAATTTGGGATTGAAACATCCAGAAAACGCTGAATTAGAAAAGGAGATTCCCGGAATTAGAGTTTATTCACCCGATCTTAAAACAATTTTCACAGTTAAAGGAGAAGGATTACACGGCTATGTCATCAACCGCAGAAACTTTGGACAACGACTACTAAAGGAAGCTATAGATGCTGGCGCCAACCTTTTCGAATCCGCCCTCTGTCTGGAGCCAACTATAGAGAAAGGCTTCGTAAATGGAGTTCTTTTAAAACACCTAAAAACTGGTAAAATCATCCGCCTTTTCAGCAACATAGTGGTGGACGCGACTGGAATCTCCGCCGTGTTAAGAAGTAAACTTCCACAGGAAATGGGGATCCCCAAGAAAATCAGCAGGAAAGACATTGAAGCTTGCTACCGGGAGATAAGACAACTCAAAAACGAAGACCAAGTTCCGGAGATGTGTGAAATCTACCTAAACAATCAAATGGCTCCAGGCGGCTACATTTGGATCTTCCCCAAAGCTGGTTCCAAAGTAAATGTCGGTTTAGGGGTAGCTATGCGTGGCAGTTTTCCTAGCCCCAAAGGATTGTTGTATAATCACGTTCTCGCTAAATCCATGTTTGAAAACTCCTTGTTGCTAAACGGCGGCGCGTGGATGGTTCCCACAAGAAGACCATTAGATAACATGGTTGGAAACGGAATTATAATCGTGGGAGACGCCGCATGCCAAGTAAGCCCAATCCACGGAGGGGGAATAGGCCCATCCATGATGGGCGGCTATTTAGCCGGAAAAACAATTGTTGAAGCCTTAGAAAATGGAGATTTCAGCCAAAAAGCCCTATGGCATTATAATCTTCGGTATATGGAGTATTATGGTGTGAAACAAGCTGGACTCGATGTCTTCCGTATTTTCCTTATATCATGTCGGGATGAAGACTTGAATTATGGAATGAAATACAAGCTTATCACAGAGAAAGACTTGCTGGAAGCCAGCATAGGCAACGAGATTCAAGTAAGATTTTCTGACGTCACCATTAAAGTTTTCAGAGGAATCAAACGTGTTAGCCTGCTTAACAGGCTCCGAATGACCGCCAGTTTAATGCGAAAAGTTCGTGAATGGTACCGGAACTACCCCGTTACCCCCGAGGGGTATAAAAAATGGAGAAAGGAAACAGAGAGATTATTTGAGGTTGTGGAGCAGAAGCTCGGTCAAAAATAAAGTTGAAGGCAAAACAATGCGTGTTGCCGCTTTAATGACAGGAGGAAAGGATTCCACTCTAGCTCTTTATCATGCCTTAAAACAGGGACTACAAGTAGCTTATCTGGTGACAATGATCCCCCGCCGTGAGGATAGCTGGATGTTTCATTCACTAAACCTACACATAATGGAGTATTTCGCCCAAGCTGTCGGAATTCCTTTAGTTAAAGGCTTCACCAATGGGATAAAAGAGGAGGAAGTTAAAGATTTAGAACATTTAATTGCTAGATTAAACGTTAAGGGAGTGGTTTCTGGGGCAATAGCCTCAACATACCAGAAAAGCAGAATAGAAGAAATTTGTGAGCGACTGGGACTTAACTCAATAACTCCTCTGTGGCGTAGATCACCAATTTCCATTCTAAATGAGATTTTATGGCTAAAATTCGAAGTAGTCATCGTCGGAGTTTTCGCACAGGGTCTTGACCAAAAGTGGCTTGGAAGAAAACTTGACAAAAAACTGGTGAAAGAACTTCTGAGACTCAACGAGAAATATGGAATCTCCATAGTAGGCGAAGGAGGAGAATATGAAACTCTAGTCCTAGATGCGCCCTTCTTTGAGAAGAAAATACACATATTAGAAACACAGAAAGTCTGGCGGGGAGATCACGGATATCTTAAAGTAACTAAAGCCAAACTAGAAGCGAAACCAACCTAATCGGAAAGTTTATTTCTCCCCTCACAGCTATGAACTAGAACAACCCTAGGGATGCAACCTAAAAGGTTAAACATCATCCAGGAAGGAGCCAAGAATGGCATATAAATATATAGCCGAAGCTTGGGTGAGCCCTGAGAAATCCTACGTAAAAGAATTGTTACGCCAGAGGCTCATGATTTGGCGTAAACAGAAGGCGGTTACACGTATAGAAAAACCCACTCGTCTAGATAGAGCGCGAAAGCTAGGGTATAAAGCAAAACAGGGCTTTGTTGTTGTCCGTGTCCGGGTTAGACGAGGAGGCTTAAGAAAAGTTCGTCCTCGCGCTGGAAGACGCCCAAAACGAATGGGAGTTAAAAAGTATAAGCCAGCGAAAAGCCTAAAGTTCATAGCTGAGGAAAGAGCCGCCCGAAAATTTCCAAACCTTGAAGTTCTTAATTCTTACTGGGTAGGAGAAGACGGAAGATATAAATGGTTCGAGGTCATCTTGGTCGACCCCCATCATCCAGTAATTCAGTCTGACCCTAAAATAAACTGGATATGCCAAAAACAACATAAGGGCAGAGTTTTCAGGGGCTTAACCAGCGCTGGAAAAAAGGTTCGAGGCTTAAGGCGGAAGGGCAGAGGAGCAGAAAAAATGCGTCCAAGCCGAAAGGCAGCAACTCAAGACTGAAATTTCAACTATTAGTCAAATAAACTCTTCATTTTTCTGAGAAGCAAGAGGGGTCTGCCCGTCATGAAATCTTCATTCTGTCTTCAGTCTGGGACGGCGTCATCATCCCCCAAAACATCAGATGGTTCCGCCACACTTAAGCCTTCCGTGTTCTGAAATCTTTCGGCGAAGCGCCTTTAAAGTCCCAGAAACAGCTAGAACGTGAACAGCAACATGTTCCTCATCTATTGATGTGATGGTAGCTGTTGCCGCTCGAACCATCAGCAAAGCTTTATGATTGCAACGTAGTATAGCAAACCCCTTTTTTGGTGTATAGTTAACCAAAACTAAACCGGCTTTACTAGCTCCGTATTCGCCGTAAAGCCTAGTTAGGGAATCCCAAACCTTGTTTAGGAATGTTTTTCTGTCAAAAATTCCTTCTGATTCGATTTTCAGCGCGATGTATCTTGGTCTTCGTCTATTTATCATGAGCAGTTCTTACCTCTCTTAATGAGTTGAATTCCTGGCGCAATGAAATTCGGACTTAATTTTTTACGATTTCGTTCCACAATGGAGATGGGAATTTTCGAAACACCGTCTAAAGCTATTGGAAAATCTAGATCGAATAAAGTAGCCAAAATTGCTAATTCTCGAGGTTTACGCATAAGCCAGACTTCCGAGGCCCCACTGGAAATCACTACCGGAACGTTGAATTTCACCGCTACCATAGTTTCCCTCCTTAAGTAAGATAACAGACGAACCCTTGGAGAACCGCTTGACAGTATAAAAGGCGCTATAGGGATTTCGAGGGATGCTAAGGCGCTAGATGCTAACTCAGCCTCTTGAAAATCGAAAAATCTTTTCCGCGGATCGAGACTAGGAAAAACAAGAAGATCAACCCGTCTATCCTTAGCTGCTTGACGAGCGATAACCTTGGAAACACACCTTACGCATATAATTTCGAATTTTCTCCGTAGACGACGCAGATAACCAAGCAGGTCTTTACGTGTTTTCGGGGTTAAATCCACCCGTGTGACAAAATCTATTCCTATGTCTGAGCATAACTTTTGAATAATATCTACATCCTCTTTATTCACGTTTGGTGAAAGACTAGATGCAACTAAGCTGTAACCCAGTTCATAGGCTTTCTCTAACATTTTTCTAGTCTTATTCAAGTCGCGTAAAGAAAGCCTAAGGTTGAGATCTACAAATTTTCTGCTCATATTAAGACGCCTAACTCGCCGAGGGCTTTCTTCATTTCAGAAGTTTTCCCGGTTTTAAACCCTATGCGTAAGTGAATAGGATCCGAAGAGCTGAATTTCACCTTACCGCCGAAGGCTGATTGTTTGTCGAAACGAAGATAAAGGCTCCCCTTTTTCGTGTGTCGTTCGAAATTTGTGGCTAGAAACTCCCTATCCAAAGCGTTTAAATCTGAAGAAAGCCTTTCCATGAGCGCTTTTATTAGTTTTCTTTCCTTTATCTTTGCCTCTAACAAAATGATTGGATTGCCATGATGCCCGGTTAGACGTATCTTTTTAAATTTTATCTCCTCTGCTATTTGAGAAGGAAAAAGATTCTTCACTGCCTGAACTACCTTGCCAAAGTCTTCAGTAGCGTGAACGAATACTCTAAGCTTCACGTAATTTATTAAGCTAATTTGCAAACTTTCCACGCCTCATTTTCATGGAGCTTTTGCAGTTTCCTTAACTTCAGCCAGAAACCTTTTCAAAGTTTCAATGTTTTCTTTGTGAGTTGTCTTTCGCCTAATATCAACGGGGATTCCAAGTTTCAATGCCTCCTTAATATGAATCCCAACGTTAGCTAACTCTCCCTGACTGAATCCCCTTCCAAAACGGGTTTTTCCACCCATCCTTTGCACTTTAGGCTCGATTTTCCTCAATTAATATAACTCCTCCCTTGCCGTTTTTGGAACTGATTTTTAAACCTTATTAATAGAGATTTCCACCACAAAACTAATAAGTTATTATCCTTATTGCATTGCATCAAACTTAAAACCGGAAAATAACACAGCGATGATTCCAAAAGAATTTTTCATAACAAGCGGCAAAGCAATAAGCCCAGTTTCAGAACTTAACGCTTTCGACCTAGCATTAAAAAACGCTGGGGTAGCCCAATGTAACCTTGTAGCCGTCAGCTCAATTCTACCACCAAAATGTAAGGAAAGAAAGTGGCGAAAACTTCCACCAGGCGCCATCACCTTTGCCGTAATGGCTAGAATGAACGGTGAAGAAGGGACAACTATAGGTGCTGGAATTGCATGGGCATGGGAAGCAAACGGAAAATACGGTATGGTCGCCGAAGCCCACGGATACATGGATAGAAAAGCAGTAAAAGAAACATTAGAATGGAAAATAAAGGAAATGGCCAAAATCCGTAACGTGGAAATCGGAAAAATCCGCTATCGCATTGAAGTCCTAAAAGTACCGATGGACCATTATGGCTGCGTCATCGCAGCATTGGTCTACTGTTTTTAAAGTTTTACAGTCGTCCCATTCTCCTCTTCCGATTCTCAAGTAGCTCTCTTCTGAAAAGCAGAGCGATGATCATTCCAGCTAGGAAGCCGCCCACATGTGCCCAGTAGGCTACATTACTTTGCTTAGGTATCAAAGGGTTCAATAAGTTTATCATTCCAAACATCCATTGCATTAAGAACCATATTCCAAGAAAAATTAGGGCTGGTACAGGGATGATGACTACCCAGCCGTAGAAGATTAAAGTTAAAACTTTAGCTCTTGGATAAAGCACGAAATAAGCGCCTAGAACACCAGAGATAGCTCCAGAAGCCCCTACTACTGGATCTGAGAACTGGCTTGGATTCGTCAAACTTAATATATGGGCGACTGTTGCCGCTACTCCGCAGAAAAGGTAGAATAAAAAGTATTTTCCATGTCCAAAAGCATCTTCCACGTTATCTCCGAAAACGTAGAGGAAAAGCATATTCCCAATGAGATGCCCCAAGCTGCCGTGAAGAAACATAGAAGTGAAAACTGTGTATAGTCTATCCCCATTTATTATATCCATCGGAACCATGGCGAATCTTCCATAAAAATCTCTCAGAAAGCTAAGTTCTTCCACGTCAAAGAAAAAGTAGATAAAAGTTGCCAAGAAGATCATGACGTTTATTAATATGAGTATTCTCGTAACGTGAGGATTTCTGTAAGGGCGATTTAAATCATGAATAGGAATCATCCTAAGTCAGATCCTTGATTCAATTTAAATGGTTAGAGGAAGGAAGGCTAAATAGTTTACCGGGTAACCGTTAAGGCTACCGTCGGCGGGTATTCAACCAACACCCAAAGCCCCACTGTTCCGCCAGTATCAGGATAAATGGGGTCAATTCCATCGAAAGTTACAACGGCACCATATAATAGAATGTCTAAAGCATTTTGAAAACTTGCGGGAGCACGATTGCTATCAACCAATTTGAGACATATAGTAACTGTCTGAAAACCTATTATAGATTCACTTATCCGAATCCCACCAGTTTTGTTGCCAGCTATCCCATCAAAGGAGTAAAGCTGATAATTGTCCGTGGTGGTAAACATCATTCCAAAACCATGGCCGTCCTCAATCATTTCAGCCCAGTGATGCGCCCAACCATTTTCAAATAGGGCGGAAAAATTGTAGAACAATCCTTCTTCTTGTGAAATCCTAGGCATTCCAGCTTGGGTTCCGTTTTCGGTATAAATTTTGCTCCAGTTTGTAGTCCACTTGTTTCGGCTTACGCTTGTTTCCACTTGAAGGGCACACAGATCTGAAAGGATTCTATCTTGTAGGGAGTCTAGAAACATGAACCGTAGGTTATAGGTGTAGTATGTGGCGTTTGCTGGCAATGTTATAACTATATAAGCGTAAAGGTTGGGGCAATTGTTGGCTCCCCCGCTCCATTCGGCTTCTTGTTGGATGATGTCGCGCACTATTCCATGGTGAATCCAATAAGCTGGGTCAGCTCCGTAAATGCTCCATTCATCGTTAACTTCCATGAACCGCGCAGTGCTCTCTGAATTTCCAACAGTTGCCTTTATTTGGAAGTTGCTATCCGATGTTATTATGTCTAATGTTAGTATACCATTCGTTAACCTATTGTTGTCCGGGTCATCTCCTGTAAAGTATATGCATTTAAACGCGTAAGACGTTTGGGTTGTTTTGTCGCTTCCATTCCACCACAAAGTGACGTTACGGACATTATGGTTTATCAAGAAAACTAGCATGTTTCTGCTTCCAAACACGCTTACGTTGCTTGCCAGCCCCAATGGAAGCCTATAATTGGAGGCCCAATCCTCTATTTGAAACTGCACTTGCTTTCCTTCTAGGTCTGACCGATTCGAGGGGTCGGCGTTAACGCTTATCCGGAAAGCCTTCACGGGGATGGGCGGAATGGGGTAGGTTTGCGTCGTAAACTGTAGATTTCGACCGAGCCAACGCATTGTTCCGTTTTGAAGAAGTTCCACAGTCATCGTGTCATAAGTTAAACCTTGGTATAAACTTTGGTTCCATGAAAACTCATATGCATAATACGTAAAAGAAGAGGCTATAGCAACTATGCCCCGGTGGTCAACCACTTGAACCAAGTAGTTGGCTGTAGAGTTTATTTCTGATGGAAAGTCAACGACATAGGTACCGTTTGAAAACACTAGAGGCGTAGAGTCCGAAGTTACAAGCTCCCATTTGGAGGCTGAGTAATCATAATAGTAAAACTTAAAGTTTTCTCTTTCTAACGTAAGTAAGGGCTCTCCCTCATCAATTGTCACGTTAATCCTTGCTTGACTTGGATCTTCACTCTCGAGGATTGATACCTTTAGAATAGAGGTGATATTGTAGTTCATCCCAGTTATGCCCAGACCTGTTAAGTTGTAGGTTACGCTTAATTCACCGTAACTGTAGCTTGTGGTATTAAACCAATTTATACTAAACTCTGAATGAGTCAGCTCGAAGCTTGGGCTCCAATCAGGGTGAATGTCAGAAACATATACCAAGCCACTACGAATGTAGCTTTCTGTCTTCTCTATGGCATAAGTGGTGTTTCCCGTTACTTGAAGTATTGAACAGTAATATCCCAATGAGAACTCTAAAATCTCTTTGAGGCCAAAGTTAATCTCTTCTATAGCGGCTAAAACTTGAGGAGACTCTCTCAGAGGACTGTTTCTTATGCTGGAATAGGTAACCATAACCGCCATGACCAAAACTGCTGAAATAAGTAAAGCCGCAATAATTGAAAACTGACCTTCTTCAGCCTTACTTTTAACTTTTCTTTTTCTCAATGTTCTAACCTCCCATTAAAGCCAACTGTAACACCACGAGTCTCGAGGTGTTTGCGGCCTTAAACTCCTCTCGGTAAATTCTCGGATGATAATAGGATAGTAAGGCTAGAATTGTCACCCGTATATCTGGGGGGCGAGTTAAACCAATAGCCAACAAAGCGCCGGAAGTTTGATGTTTAAAAGTAGCTACGGAAATCCACTGTCCAACAGGTTCATACAAATATGCGGTGGCTTCCAGATTGTAAGTGCCTTGAATCCATGATGGTAAAGCTCTAGTAGCTGTTTGATACTCAGAGGGATAAATTCCATAATAATTAGAGGCTTCTTTGGCTTCATCTGTCATATATACAACTCCGGGGCTTCCTGTAATCCATCCACTATCATAAGAGTAGGACTGACTGTTTATCCCTTGCAAAAAGGCGTTTAATCCAGCCGGTCCGACTCTTTTCATTCCATAGATCCCCCAGTTGTTTTGGCTCGTCGAAAAGGCTTGGGTATTTGATACGTAGTAGAGAGGATACCCAACTATGCTCACCCATGTCCAATTGTGCTGACGTACCCGTTGGCCTAGTAGCCAGCAGTACTTTGCATAGGAGTCTTCGCTGGAATCGTATCCTTCTGTCATGTAGTATCCTTGTGGTATAGGCACAGCCTCGCCTACCGTGTTTACAATAACAGCATGCTGAACGGGTTCACCTTGAATTGAAGTTCCATTCAAGATTTGTCCAAGTTGAGTGGTATTTTGGATAAAAATTGTTGTTTGAAAATAAGGCGAAAGCGCTTTTCTAATATCCTCAGCGAGGCTGAAAGGTGTGTAGCCAGTTATCCACCAGCCATATGCATCACTGCAATTCAATATATATAAGGTTCCCCCTCCTATTCTCTCACCGATTTTTTCCGGAATGGCCCTAAAGGTAACGTTGGAAGAGGTAACTATGTAAGATGCAAAGTTTGAACTTACGCCTAGATTCCCTTCAGCGTTCGAAAGACTCTTTACCGGAACGTAAACAAACCGACCGCTTCCGTTAGGTATAATTTCATAAACTGTAAGGTTATAAGCTATGTTAGGAGGTAGAGAAGCAGTTAGAGCTACTTGAAGTTCTCCCCAAGCAGAGTCTGATACGTCTTTAAATACAGTTGCACTTAAATCTCCCTTGAAGTCAAGCATCTGAAGAGTTGTTAAGGCTAGTTGCCGCAGGTTCATAGGCGAAGCCTCGCGGGGGGAGGGTAGAACCGTAAAAGATGAAGCCAAAATAAAGGCTCCAGTAATTATGAAAATGACTATCGTCACTTCGATGGTTCTCATCAAGCCTTACCATCCCCCTACAATGGAGTATCCTTGCAAATCCCATAATGTTAGCTTTGCTTGATACGAGATCTTATTAACAACAACTTGACGAATATCTGTTGCAACCCACTCTTTACCAGAGGGATCCCCGCCAAAGGTTATTGGAAAGGCCATGGAGCTAAGTCCCCAAGGCATCATAACAATTCCGCTTTCAACCGTGCTTTTTTTGTAGGTGATTATTAGAATTCCAGGGTTATAGGTAGGAATTATAAGCGTTTTATAAGGTTTCCCTTCACCATAATTTATCAAACCAACTTTTCCGGTGGAATTCTCTATTGAGATTTCACGTAGGGTGTAGTTCTCAGTTAACATGACGAAAGTAGCATTATAAGAGATTGCGGCAGGGTTATCCCCGCCATGCACGTCCCAGCTGTGAGCAATTATGATTTCTCTGCTTTCGAAGTCAGAAATTAGGGGAATTACGTAATTTTCGTTATATACTACATGCTCATAGTAGCCTATCCCTAAAAGCCCGGAGAGATGTGCATATACAATTATGGCGTAAGAAGTACTTTCTCCATTCACGTTTGTGAAATTAAGTATAACTACACCTTTCTCATCTGTTAAAGCATTTCCGTATTCTACGGTATAGGAAGGATAATTACCTTGTGTGGAAACAATGATAAAACAATAGTTGATCACGGCATTTGCAAGTGGAAAACCTCCTCCACTTACGTTGACGGCTAGCATTAAAGGGTTAGGTTGCGCCTCATTTATTGAAACTACTATAAGCGGTGTTATGGTGAGCTGAAATCCGTAAGATCCGTTTATTCCAAGCAAATCTAGAACAGTAGAATAGTTTATTATTTCAGTGTAAGGCACTAACAAGAAATTACCAAATCCTACGGTTATATTGCTATACCATAAGCCTGTTTTAGGATAGTAAACAGGCTCCCCAGTTGAAGAACGGAGACGCATTAAGGAAAAGGGACTAAGCTTATACTGGTACTCTTCCGGTTCTCGTAAACCAAAACTAGTTGGAGTACAGTTCTGTTGCCCCCAGTAAAGGGGATATCCAGGATTCAACAGAATATTGTCGAGCAGATCGCTACACTTAATCGCTAATTGACGATGCCTCTGGTAAATTATGGCGGTTTGAAGAGTCTGACTGAACAAACTAATGAAAATAAAAAAGGCCGCTAAAAAAGCAGTAACAGCGACTAAATGGTCAATAGTCGTCCCAGCCATGACTATGCCTCCTGTCCAAACGCAAGGCTCAATGTTCCGTTCGGAAACTTTTCTGCTATGATACATGCATTAGTGGAATTGCTTACATACACCGTGGCTTCGTTCCAAACAATATTTGGTCCTAGAACAACAAGCGTTTCAACAGTATTTCCTACTCGTCTTAATGTTAGATTAAGCTCTAATACCTTGCTTGAGTTTTGCCCTTCACTGGTTAGGACTCCCCTTGCTGTGTAAGCATAGTTTTCTATAAGCTTTGGAAGATCAGGGAAATATACGACTTGTCCACTAGGTACGTTTTTATGATTTAGGGAAAAGTATATTTGCTGTATCAAGCTTCCAAGATGATCCGCGGTTTCTCGAAGAACAATTTGCCTCCGTGAATCTATCCAGAAGTTCATCATCCAGCTTGTAACTAAAGGGAAAAACACAACTTGCAGTATAAGAATTGGCGCCATGATGACGTATTCCATGGTTGCATGGGGCATTTTTTCTCCTCCTATGCGTGAAGACCCAACGAAACGCTTACCTCGCCGCAGTAAATCTGAAGCATAGAATTGGATGGAATGTTAGGAGTTTCTATTGGTGCTTTGAACCTAAAGAAGCCACTGTCGAACCCTTCGCTTTCTTTGAGAAAGGTTACGTTAACTCGAAGGCTATTCGCGTTATCTATTTGGCTCACATTCAACTTGGTTCCCGTTAATGTTATAGACAAAGAACGCCTCGTCATCCGCCCAGCTACAAGCTTAGGAATGTAAAGCTTAACATAATTTTTAGCAGAACCCCTAATTACTATCGTAGAGTTAACTATTCGTAGACATGGAACAACAGCTACACGAATATAACTAGTGTTTGCTACAAGTCTTTCAATAGCGAAGATCCGAGCAACAGGCGCCGAGGTTCCCTTCTGAAGAAAAGACGAGTCAGAAGGATATATTTCCTCATAGTATCCATCACCCATCGAGTATTTATCCACGGGCATGTTGTAAACTATCATTCCAACAGTGAAGTTAATGAAGTGTTGGCTGTTTACGAAGATGTCATATCTTAACGCATTTGAGATGAATGCTACATATCCGTACTTGCTCGAGTAACGAATCGTTTGGGTTCGCCCAATAATCCAAGCTACATCATCAACCTGTAATCCAACGGTGCGCATAAACTGTTTCATGGAATTAAACTCGTTTTCAGCAACTCTCAAAATCAAAATTGTGTTTGCGAAGGTTATTGCAACAGTTATTAAAACGACAACTGAGCCTATTAAAATGGTGGTGGAAACAACGGGGCTAACTGCTCTAACGCATTGTAGGAATCTACATAGAGCTTTAGCCTTATTTTCCATTCTTTCAATTTCTCTCCTTTTTAGAGGAACAAGGGAACAACCTTTGCTGCTAGTATAGCAAGAATTACCAGTACAGCGGAATGTTTAAACCCAGCAGCAACACTTTCCTCGCTTATCTTACCAGCAACCAACCCTATCAGATAACTGTGCATAATAGTTGATGCAGTGAAAATGGTAGTCATTGCAGTTACGTTCATTGTTTGACTTTCAGCTGCTTCTAACGTAGCTGAAGTGAAGCTTAGGGTCATAATCGTTGTTGCTACAAGGAGTATGGCTGAAAAGTAGGGGATCATCACGTAAGGGCGTACAGCCATTTTCTTCTGTTTCTCGACCTCTTGCGTGAGAGAATTAAATCGGGTTAAAGACTCGATCATGCTTATGGTTCCCCCGCCCACATCTATTGTTTCCACCAATAGAAACATGACTATCTGCGTAACCCAGCTTCGCGTGCGCTTTACAAAGTCCATTATCACTTTTCTAACAGGAATACCCCAAGAAATCTCGGAGGAAATCCTTTTTAGTTCCTTAGTAAACTCACCATAATCCCGTTCAGACAAGCTTTCAATACACTTTTCAGGCGAAAGTCCGGTTTTCCTAACTTCTGTTAAGTCACGTAAGAAGTTAGATATCCCTTGCTCCATGCTTAACCTTTTTCTTGAAATTCTTCCTTGGACTATGGCTGGTGGCGCTACCGTAATAAACAACGTTATTGCCACCGCCATCGGAAGATCCACAAACTGCTGAATTCCAGCCATGAATGATATTTCTATCATTCCTAACCCGTTGGTCAATAGAATGAAAACAATAGCGGCGATGCCGCTACATATGGCGAAGGCCTTGTAGGGGCGCATCTCGGTTATAGGTGTTTTCGGCTGCATGGAGTGCGCGAGGTAAATGAACATGAGGGAGAGCATGGGCGTGAAAACGTAAGTATATAGTATCATTCCCGAGTACATTGAGATTCCTGTGCTATAGATGGCTTCGACGCTGAATAAAATGTAGAAACAAAGCGACATGAGAACCATTATTATAATGAAGGATTCAAGGAGCATTCCTAATCGTTCAGCAGCCATTTTTACTCGGACAGCCCTAGCCTTGAAAATCTCTTCAGCTTTTGATTCTAGAAAGTGGGTTATGTCGCCTCCAATTATTACTGTGGAAGCGTAACCGCCTAGAAAGTCCCTAAACATGTTTAGCGGATGGTTTTTAGCAGCTTTCTCTATGGCTGTTAATGGGTCTACTCCAAAAATTTCCACATCCTTAATTATTTCTCTGGCTTCTTTTCGCATAGCCGGCAGAAGCTCCACTTCTGATATTCGCTTAAAGCTTGTGTAAGGGGATATTCCCCCGGAGGCCATTACGCTGATGTAAGTTGCTGCGAAGGGCATTTCCCTTTCTAAGGCTGCTGCTCTTTCGCTCGCTCGGGACATTGGAATTATTATGAATCCTATCATCACAAAAATTGGCAAGGGAACCAGAAAGATCAACGGTATAAACTTGAATATATATAAGAGAACCATTGCGGTTATGGATACGGGTAATGTTAGAAAGGTTACAAAAAACATCAGGGAAACGTAGGTTTCAGGGTAAATCTTTATTCCTGCTCGTTGTAGGTAATCCTTAAACTCGAAAACGTTTCTTAGAAAAGCTGGTGCTAAGCGTCCAAAAAGGCGGTAAGACAAACCCTCAAGTTTACTTAGAAGTGGCAACGATTTTCACCTTTTTCTTGGCTAAAATCTTCTGGTAAAACTCGTCTGGTCTAGCGTAATATTCGGCTATTATAGCCGCAACGTCCTTGTAACTTCTTATCTTATTCTCTCGCATCCAGTGAAGCACTTCTTTACGTCGTTGAAGCTCCCTCATAAGTTCCTTCTTTGTCATGCCCAAGCGTTCAGAGATAGATGAAAGCATGATGCTTTTATCGAAACGGGCTGAGTAATGATCTTTTGCTGGTTTCCATTTCAAAACGTTCCTATAATCTTCATAGTCTGCTATTTCATCTACGGATATTACTCTTCTGAAGGCTTTTCTTTCCTCCCCTTTTCTGTGGATATGAACTCTTTGAATTGATAAGACAAGGTTCATTAATGGAATATACGCTGGGGCTATATCCATGGGTTTTTGGGTTAACCTTTTAACAGCTGATGCGAGACTGTCGGCGTGCATGGTGCACATGCCTCCGTGTCCTGTGGCTAGGGCTTGGAAGAGCACATAGGCTTCGCTTCCCCTGACTTCGCCAACTATAAGGATGTCGGGTCGATGCCTCATTGATGTTTTCACAAGGTCAAAAAGGGTTACCTCGCCTACACCACTTCCACCTAGTCCATAGCTTTGCCTTGCAATAAGGGAAACCCAATTTTCATGGGGGAGGTTAAGCTCCGCTGTTTCCTCAATCGTAATTATTTTGCTTCCGGGTTTGATAAGGCAGGCTAACGCGTTTAGAGCCGTTGTTTTCCCAGCGGCAGTTCCACCCAAAACCATTATGGAGGCCCTGCTTTCAAGGCATACCCAGAAGTAAGCAGCCATTTCCTCTGAGAATGTTCCCAAGTTTATTAGGTCTATAATTGAGTATGGGTCTTCTCTAAATTTTCTTATAGTGAAAGCTGTTCCAAAGGGGGTTACTTCTCTTCGATAACATACCGCAAGTCGATGTTTCCCAGGTAGTGATGCATCAACTATGGGAAAGGCTGAGCTTACATGTTTCCCAGCCATGTGAACCAGTTTTACCACCATGTTGTCTAGTTCTTCATCGTCATGGAATATGAGATTGGTTTCTACGCTCTCATATTTCCGGTGCCAAACGTAAACTGGTTTTTGAACTCCATCGCATGAGATGTCCTCTATGTTTGGATCTCGCATAAGGGCGTCTATTCTTCCGAAGCCAACAAGATCTCTTTCAGCATGATAGAGAATCTTATACCAAGATACATCGGGAAGCCATCCTAGGCTTATCCGGTATTTGTCAACTATCTTTTTTGCCTCAGTTGCAAAGAACTTTCTTGGATCAGTTACCTCCTCTTTTGGAGATTCAATTTCCGCGAGAAGTATGCTTAGAATTCGATTATAGATTCCTCTTTCAACATCGTCTAGTTGAAGCTCATCGAGAATGTATTTATATTCACCAGTTTTCGGGTTTTGTACTATTGCCACATGAGCGAAAGGCTCGTATAAGGGATACCTTTCAACTATCTTGAAGCCTCTTGGAACAGGTTTAGGTGGTGGCGGTGGAACGGCTATTTTTTCTTTTGGCCTTCCAATGTTTATGGATATTCGTATGCGTTTAAGTTTGACTAGTTTTTCTTTGAGTTGGAAGCGTGGCATTGTTTTCTCCACCCTTATTGTGCATTCTGGTTCTATTAAATCTTACGTCTTAATAAACACGTATAATAAATCGGGTTCAGAATAAATCTGAATCCAAACCTAAACCTTTTTTCACACAACCTCTTCCTTCCAAGAAATAACGATAATCTTTAACTTAACCAAAACAAAAAATATTACAGCCGCGACCATAACTGTAATTACTAGAATAAATTCCCAAGACAGCCAGAAAGCAGGTCCAGGAGTAACCTCAGGGCTAATAACTAACCAACTGCTTTCTTCAGCAGACAAATATCCGTCCTTAAAAGCCACTGCAGTTAAAGTAGCATTCAACTCCACACTAGTAAAAGGGGCAGTAAACGTAAAGGTAGCTGTTCCATTCTCATTAGTAGTTTTAACAATAGGTGAAAAGACGCCTCCGCTATCCGAAGCCATTGAGATTTCAACGTTAGAGATAGGAGTATCCGTACCGTTACGTTTCACTGTAACGACCACAGTAGCCGTAGCTTCTGGACCAATTACCGTGGGAATAACCTCAATTTTCATGTCAAGAACTCCTGGTTTTCCTGTTATCGTCAAAGTTCCTTCTCCTTTGGCATAGCCAACTTTGCTAGCAGAAGCTATAATTGTAAGGTTAATCTCGTCGTTCATCAACGGGGCTGTAAAAAGAATCGGGGTATATCCATCCGAGTCTGTCAATGGAGTATCTTTGGAAAAATTCCCGCCTGCTAGGGATGAAATTTCGACGGTAGCGTTTTCCACGGGATTTCCATCGTAGGTTACGATAACCCACAGGTTAATGGTTTCTTCGGACATAACTGCTTGAGAGTCGGCAGTTATATTTACAATTAAAATTTTTGGTTCAACTCTTAAAATTAGCTGTGCATGTCCAGTTAAATATCCTTCTTTTATAGCGGTAAAGTTCATGGCAACTTCCATCGGAGTCATGGTTGAGGGAGCGTTAAAAATGAATGCGCATTTTCCGGCGAGATCTGTGGTTTCACTTTGAGTAACAAAGCTTCCGTTGTTAGCTTTAGCTGAAATAACTACCTCTGGGACTGGAACGCCATTATATGTTACTTGAATGTTTATGTTTGTTGTTCCTTCAGACTTAACTACACTTGAATCGGCATGGGCTTCAACAACCAATGGTGGGACCACTGTAATATAAAGATAGTCAGAACTGTCAGCATACCCACTTTTCGAAGCTGTTGCAACTATCATTAGATCAGTCGTCATGATCACCCTCGGAGCAGTGAAAACTCCAGTGAAATAACCAGAAGCATTTGTTAAGCCTGATTCTGAAAGGAAAATTTCCCCAATTACATAAAGAGTAACATTGGCATTTTCAACGGGCACACCAGCATCTGTTGTTACTCTTACGGCTAGGGAGAAACTTTCTCCGTAATCCACGTTATACTTCTCCGGTCTTAAGGAAACCTCTAGAGAAGTTAAGTTTTGAACTGTTATTGTTAAGCTGTAGTTTTCGCTTTTAACGCCGAAGTCATCCATCACCATAAGCTTTGCTGAATATTCACCCGTGGAAGAGTAGTTATGAAGGACTACAGAAAGGGTCGTCCAACCACTGTTTTGTCCATCCCCAAAGTCGTAGTAGTATTTATCTACTCGTCCATCATCATGGGATAAAGTAGCGATGAACATTACAGTTTGATTTGGAGCTACCAGATTTTTATCAGCTAAGAGCACAGCTCTAGGACGCTGGTTCAAATATCCAATATTGGCTGTTAAGAAAGGTATAAAGTCGAGGTTTGTTCCATCGCCTCCCACAGGATTTCCTTTCCCCTCAGGATTTAAAGATTCATGATAAGGCCCGCTTCGAGCACCCCAGTAGTTGTATTCGGCATTCACATAAACGTTAGTGATATTTTCGGATAAGCTAATATCCATGCCCATTTTGTTGTTATAGATATCGTTAAACCTAACTGTATGGTTTTCTTGGATATCTCTATAGTAAAATCCGAAGTTATTATATGAAATTGAATTGTTAACAATGTAGTTGATGCTTGCCCCACCGGAGATGTAGAACCCATAGTTGTTAGATGATATAACGTTGTGGTGGAGGATAACGTTGGTATAATTGTCCGCGTTGAGCTGTACTCCTTTTTGTGTGTTTAATGTTATATTGTTGCCAGTTATGATAACGTTAGCCACCTGCTCTCCGGTTAAGAGTATACCATTCTCGTTCTCTTGGAAACTACTGTTGGTAACTTCAACTTGACCTACACCTGAAATGTAGGCACCGTTTTCTAGATTTTTAATTATCTGGGTTGACTCAAGTATTAAGGTGCTGTGTGAGGCTACTACTCCGTTACGTGAACAATCTCGTATTTTGCTATTCCTTATTTCTAAGTTTCCATTAATGATTGTTGTTCCATTTACAGCATATTGGACTAAGCAGTATTCTAATATGGAAATATCATTGTTTTCAAAGATTATGCCCGTCCAGTCTCCGGGCATTGGCTCGTTTTTGTTGGACGAAAACTTTATGGGGTGCTTTTGGGTGCCTTTTGCCACAAGCTTTCCTTTTACTGTAAGGCTAAACTTTCCCCCAAACAGTATTTCTACCCCAGGCTCGATGGTTAACGTGGCTTGAGAGTGGACAATTATGTTGCCGATCACAATGTAGGGACTATCAACCAGGGTCCAAACAGTATCTTGGGTTATATCTCCTTCTATCCAAGTAGCATGGACTGGAGAGGGAAGGAACGTGGTTATCGAAGTTAGAGTAGCTAACAAGATAAGTATCAAAAGAGAGGAAGACTTGAATTTTTTTTCCATACAGTTTTCACCATTTTCTAACGGCGAATCTAACTTTCTTCTCACAAACCAAGGCTTAAAACATTATGAATTTGAAATTAAATTTAAAAAACAAGCTTTGAACAAAAGTTTTCGGCTTATAACCGTAACTAACTTAAAACTCTTGCTTTAGATAGTATATATAGGATGGAAATATGAAGCGAAAATATCCCGCTCAGCCTATAGTTGGGGTAGGCGCATTAATTGTGAACAGTCGAAAGATTCTTCTTGTGAAAAGAGGTATTGAGCCTGGAAAAAGAAAATGGACGATCCCCGGCGGATTAGTAGAACTTGGTGAAGCACCAGAAGAAACTGTAATTCGTGAAGTTATGGAGGAATGTGGGCTCAATGTGGAAAATCCTGCGTTGGTTGACGCTGTCAACAACCTTATATTAGATAAAAAGGGTAGAATAAAGTATCATTTCGTTATACTTGATTTTCTTGTTGAGCTTAAGGGTGGAAAGCTAACGCCTAATGAAGAAATCCTTGAGGCAAAATGGGTTCCCTTGGAAGAAGTAGAAAAATATGATTTAACACGGAGTTTTCGAGACTTTCTGTATAGGAACCGGGACCTACTCGAGAAAATCGACTCTTTTGTTCAACTAGAAGAAAAATAAGGCTAAACTCTCATTTGTTCTGGATTCACTTTTCTTGGTTTTCTTTTAAAGAATAGACGGGTTCCTCCCATTGTTTTAACATTTAACTTTCTAACTTTGACGACTATTGGAAAGTCCCTAACTACTTTCCCCAGCACTAGACAATGATGTGGCGGTAAGTCCCCTGCTATG
>Ga0209426_1000812_pt1 | contig 25874 bp, 29 predicted proteins | sample Deesub1362B_J571_FD_187697 | JGI IMG/M metagenome (GOLD analysis project Ga0209426, IMG submission 187697) | Deep oceanic, basalt-hosted subsurface ecosystem from Juan de Fuca Ridge flank, Pacific Ocean, CORK Borehole 1362B_J2.571 (SPAdes)... ...
CCCAGCTCCTTCTCCCTTTCAACCAAAACACTCCAGTAATCTTTTTTCCTTTCTTCAAAAAATTCCAGAGAACTCCAGTCCAGCCTCGCGAAGTAATCGGTCGAAGTTTCGGAGACGAGCGTCTGGATGTGGGGGTGCATTATGCTGCTTCCCGACGGCTTGAGGTAGTTCATTCCGATGGTGATGTAGTACTTCCCTTCACCGAGCCTGGAGAGGGCATCTTGTATGAGGAGAAGCGAATCTTCAAAATGATCCTTTTTGAACTCCTCAAGATCGAGGTAATGGGCATCGGTCATCCTTATCACGAAGGAGTACCTAGAATACGGAACTATGTTCGAAAAAAGGATTGCCTCCCCCCTCCTCAAAAGTTCACCCTTGAGCAGTTCTGGGTCTCTGGCAGCCATCTCCTCGATTCTTCCAGGACAGAAGGGACACCATGCTCTCGAACTCTCGATTTCATCCTCGAAACTCTGGCTTTCGGGAATCGGAGGTTTTTTGTTGATGACCCTCGAAGTCTGAAGGGTTAGCGGGTCGTACCTTATCTCGATCCTGTTCTCCTCAACCGAGCCGTTTGGAAGAAGAACCCTCGCAAACTCGACCTCTTTCCGGAACTCCATAGCCTTCATTATAAATGCTCAAATTTAAAATTTTGGATTGGGGAAAGACAAATTGGAGAATAAAAGAGGGAATGAAAAAGGAAACGAGGGGAAACGAAGGAGGGGGGTAAAAGCAAAAAGCGGAAAAAAAATTTATCTTCGGGAAGAAATTACAGTGGTAAATCCGGGTGGTGGAAATGGGTACCGAAATCGAAAAGGAGAAGATCGCTGCTGCAAGGGAGGCTGCAAAAATAATCGATGATGGAACGGTTATCGGACTGGGCACGGGTTCGACAGTTGAATTTTTCATAGCGGAGATCGGGAAGAGGATAAGGGAGGAGGGAATCGAGGTCTGGTGTGTTCCGAGCTCCTACCGATCACACATGCTTGCGGCTGAAAACGGATTCATAATAACGGACCTTTTCCAAGTAAACGAGCTCGATGTTTGCGTCGACGGAGCGGATCAGGTGGACAAAGACCTCAACTGCATCAAGGGAATGGGTGGAGCGTTGCTGAGGGAGAAAGTTATTGCTCAGGCTTCGGAGGATGTGTACATAATCGTGGATTCCAAGAAGCTTTCAGAAAACCTGGTACATCCGGTCCCTGTTGAAGTGCTGCCGTTTGCTTACGGCAGCGTTACAAGGAGGATCGAAAAGATTGGCGGAAGGGCAAAACTGAGGGAATCCAACACGAAGGTTGGACCATGCATAACCGACAACGGAAATTTCATCCTCGATGTGGATTTTGGAGTCGTGGAAAATGCAGCGGAATTGGAAAAAAAGCTCAACACAATTGCAGGAGTGGTTGAGAACGGAATTTTTCCTGCCGAACTCATCACAGCCGTGATTGTCGGAAAAAAAGATGGAACAAGGATTCTAAAGGCTAAAAGCTAATGGAGGATAAGGTACCAAACAAATAAATATCAAGATTCGGTTTCCGTTTTATGGAATACGAGCACTTCGAGGAGGAGCTGAAGGAAGTTTTAAATGAAAAATTCAAGGAAAGACTCATAAATTTGAAAAAAACCGGAAACATATTTTCTCCAATGTTTTATCTCGTTTTCACCAGGCTTGTCGAACTTTCAAGCATCATGAACGACGTGGTCCTTCCAAACGAGTATGAGCTCAAGGAGATGTTCAGAACTCGAAAGGAATTCCTTCAGCTGGACTACAACACGATAAACGAGACCGTGAAGAGGATCTGGTTCTTCGAAACCAAAAGGGGGAAGGAATACGACTCCTCGAAAAGTATGGAAGACTTTCTCTACGTGATTTACAGAATGAAAGACATCCAAGAAAGGATAGATAGAGTCATATTGAAAAACGTGAGGGAGTGGAAGAAGGACGAGCTGGCAAAGCTGTACTTCCACATGATAAAGGTTTTCTTGGAGGTAGACGAAGAGGTGAACGAGGCCGTTAACAGGATGATCAGAATCGATTTTATCAAGATTTTAGTGGACAAGCTCGTACCAAAGGAAAGGAAGGGAAAGATCAACGAAGTGCTTGAAAAGCTAAGCGAGATGGAGATGAGGGCGATTTCAGAAAATTACAAAGCTGAGATCGCCAAACTGGACTCGCACCTGAAAAGTTTGAAAAGGGAGGAGAGGCTACTGCTATTCGCGGCGATGGAGTCGCTTTTAGACTTTTAGATTATACCAGACAGATTCCCAAAACCTCTCAACAAAAAATATAAATTTTGCACCCATTAAGGGTAGGGGGAGGTGATCGGTATTCTAATCGAGGTGAGATTTCACGGAAGGGGAGGTCAGGGTGTTGTCACCGCTGCCGATATTCTAGCGGTTGCCGGATTCAAGGAAGGGTACTACACTCTCTCTTTTCCAACCTTCGGAGCGGAAAAAAGGGGAACGCCGGTTGCTTCCTTTTTGAGGCTATCGGACAAACCCATAGTAGCCAGAGACGAGATTTACAACCCGGATTACGTTGTCGTGATGGATCCCACCCTCATCGGCCCTGTAAAGGTCGAGGCGGGACTGAAGAATGGAGGGAAGCTGATCGCGAACTATCCAAAGGGCTCAGAAGATCTGAAGCGGATGATGAACTGGGATTTCGAGGTGTACACGATAAACGCCACGAAGATGGCCATGGAGCATTTGGGAAGACCTATAACAAACACGGCCATGGTGGGGGCTTTTGTTGGTGCCACGAACGTTATAAAGCTTGAATCGTTGCTAGAAACGATCGAAGAGTGGTTTACCAACAAGGAACTGGCTGAAAAGAACCTCAACCTCGTTAAGGGAGCTTATGAATACATGAAAGAGATTTGCGGATGGTGATTGGATGAAGGTGAGAATAACGTTGGGTGGGGTTTCCAAACCGCATTCATCGAAGAACATGAAAACCGGAGATTGGGGAACAGAATATCCCGTTGTCGATGAGGAAACTTGCACGGCATGCAGGACATGCGAATACCTTTGCCCCGATTCCTGCATCGTTGTTGTTGAGAAGGACGAAAAAAAGGTTGCAGTTCCGGATTACGATTACTGCAAGGGTTGCGGAGTTTGTTTCTCCGTTTGCCCGGTTGATGCGATAAGGATGGAATTGAAGGAAGTGTACAAACTGGAGGTTTGCTGAGGTGTTCGGGATGAGGAAGGTTGTTCGAGGTTTCTACTCGGTCGCCCATTCTGTCAAGCTATGCAGACCGAACGTGATAGCGGCCTACCCGATCACTCCCCAAACGGAGATCGTAGAAAATCTTGCTAGTATGTACGCAAATGGGGAGTTGGGGGATTGCGAATACGTAACTGCCGAATCGGAGTTCGGAGCCGCATCCATACTCGTCGGTGCTTCTGCAGCGGGAGCTAGAACCTTCACCGCAACGTGCTCTCAGGGCCTGATCCTGATGAGCGAGGTTCTGATAAACGCGGCCGGTATGAGGCTGCCGATAGTTCTTGTAAACACGAACAGAGCCTTGTCAGCCCCTCTCAGCATCTGGAACGACCACCAAGACAGCATGACGTTGAGGGATGCGGGAATCATGCAGATCCACGTAGAATCCAATCAGGAAGCCCACGACATGATTCCCGTTGCGTTCAAGGTTGCCGAAAACCAAAGGGTAATGCTTCCATTCATAATCAACATGGACGGCTACAAGCTAACCCACGCCTACGAACCTATCGAACTGCTTGAACAGGAAACGGTTGACGAATTCCTCCCGCCGTACGACCCGCCAATCTACATGACGACGAAAAATCCACTGACGTTCGGATGCTATGCTCCTCCACACTGCTACGCCGAATTCCGTGTTGTGATGCAAAACGCGATGGACAGGGCCAGAAATGAGCTGGAAAAAGCATACGGTGAGTGGGCGGAGATAACCGGTAGAAACTGGGGTGGACATATAGCGACGGAAAACGTTGATGATGCGGAGCTAATCGCGATAACAATGGGATCGCTTACGGGAATGGTGAGGGATGTCATTTCCGAGCTTAGAAATCAGGGCAAGAAAGTTGGATTGTTAAAGATCAGGAGTCTCAGACCGTTTCCAGCCAAGGAAATCAGGAACGCTTTGAAGGACGTTGAAAAAATTCTGGTTTTCGAGAGGGCCGTTTCCTTCGGCCATGAGGGGCCGGTGGGTATTGAAGTCAAGAGCGCGTGTTTCGGCTTAACACCTGAGTTTTACTCCTTTGCAGTCGGACTTGGAGGTAGAGACATACCGAGAGAGGAGATCCTGAAGATAATAGGGGACGTCTACGATGGCAAGGTTGAGCAGGGATTCCACTTCCGAACGGTCAAGCCATTCGAGGAGGTGATCGTTTGAGTTTCTTCGGCCCAGGCCACGGAGCCTGTCCGGGATGCGGGCTTACGATCGCGACAAGAAACGTGCTCGATGCCCTTGAAGGAAAATGCTTCGTCGCCAACTCCACGGGATGTTTGGAGATCGTCAGCTCACAATACGAGAGAAGTGCCTGGGGTGTGCCGTACATCCACTCCCTCTTCGAAAACGTAGGGGCAGTGGCAGCGGGAATCGATCTCGCTTTGAGGGCTTTGAAGCGAAAGGACGAAGGGAAGGTGGTCGTGTTTGCCGGGGATGGTGCGACCGCCGACATAGGTGTTGGTACGCTGTCCGGGATGTTCGACCGAAACCATGATGTCATCTACATATGTCTGGACAACGAAGCCTACCAGAACACGGGCAACCAGCAGAGCGGGCTGACACCACCGGGGAGCAACACGACAACAACACCGGTTGGAAAACTACTTCCAGGCAAGCTCGGAAACAAGAAAGACATGGTGGCCATTGCCGTTGCCCACGGAATTCCTTACGTGGCCACCGCGAGCGTTGCCTTCCATGCAGATCTGAGGAGAAAGGTAAAGAAGGCTGCTGAAATAGAGGGTGCGAAGTACATCCAGATCCACTCCCCCTGCGTTACCGGATGGGGTATAGACGGAAAGCAAACGATTCAATCGGCGAAGCTCGCCTACGAGACAGCCTTATATCCGATAGTCGAATACGAAAACGGAGAGCTTACGAGGGTAAGAAAGATAAAGGACAGAAAACCGGTGGAGGAGTATCTCAAAATTCAGAGGAGATTCAGACACCTTTTCACCCATCCGAAGGGAAAGGAGATCATCGAAATGCTTCAGAAAATAGCCGATGACAATGCAGCTAAGTTCGACCTCGACGTTTAAACGCTAAAATATCGAAACTCGATTGACAAACTTTTTTTATCCCACTCCTCCACTTTCCTTGATGAAGCTGGAGCTGCTAGACCTTTGCAGAAACATCAAGGAAGAGGTGAGGAGGGAGATAGGAAAACTTTCCCGATCGGAGCTCAGCATGGAAATAGGGATCGGAAAAGACGGTACACCCACAAAGAAGGTCGATAGAATCGCCGAAAACGTGGCCCTTGAAATTCTAAAGGACTACGATTTCAGAATCGTCACGGAGGAATCCGGAATCGTCGGGGAAGGTGACACTTTCGTCGCTCTCGACCCCATCGATGGAACCTTTAACGCCTCTAAGAACATACCCATCTACTCGATATCGCTGTGCTTCTCAAAATCCGAACTGCTTGGAGATGCGTTCTTCGCCTTCGTTGCAAATCTCGCAACGGGAACGGAATTCTACTCCTACGGAGGATGGAATAACGGAAAGTCGTTCAGAGATGGAAAGGAGATCTCGGTCTCCAGGAAGGACGACATCTACTGCAACACGATATTCTATTACCCCAGAAGGGATTACGGGTTTAAGCGGGTGAGGATATTCGGAAGCTCTGCTCTGGAGCTGTGCTTCGTCGCGGATGGGAGCATCGATGCATTTGTAGATGTCAGATCTCACGAAAACAGAGGTTTTCTGAGAATATACGACGTTGCGGCAGGTTTGGTGATATCCACAAACGCCGGGGCTTTGGCTACGGATTTGGAGGGTAGAACGCTTGAAGGAAAAAAGTTCTCGATGGACGAGAGATTAACGCTCATCGTAGCCAACCCAAGGCTGCATGGTAAAATTAAAGAAGCTTTGGTGGATACGTAATCGGTATCTTGGAGGGAACGTTCGGTATCGAGGGAGCCGGATGATAGCTGATGGAAAAGTTAAAAAGATCAGAAAAGTTGGAGTCGTTTACAAGTACGACTCCTTAGGCCTGGCGAGAAAGGTTTCTGCATTTCTGGAAGAGAGGGGAATCGAGGTAGAGCAGTTCCACCTCCCCTCTACCGAGCTCGAAAAGTACGATTTCATCGTCAGCGTTGGCGGGGATGGCACGATCCTCCAGATCCTCCAAGACATCGAGAGGTGCCCCCCGATATTCGGAATCAACAAGGGGAGGGTCGGGATTCTAACCCACGCGGAACCTGAGAATTTCAAGGAGAGGCTTGAGGTCATCCTGACGGGCGAGGTGAGGGTGGAGAAGTTCATGAGGCTCGATTGCATCGTGAACGATTCGAGAATCCACACGGCTCTAAACGAGATAGCGATTCTAACATCGGAACCTGCCAGGCTCATAGGGATGAGGGTTTTCGTGAACGATGTTGAGATCGAGGACATGAGGGCTGACGGCATGCTCTTCTCAACCCCGATCGGTTCAACCGCCTATGCCCTATCAACCGGGGGGCCGATAGTCGATCCGTACCTGCCTTCGATCCTGATAATCCCGATAGCTCCATTCAAGCTGGGATGGAAGCCGTGGATCGTTAGAAGGGACAGCAGCATAAGGGTTGAACTTCATCCTGAAAGGAAGGCTCTGGCGGTGGCAGATGGTCAAAAAATGAAAGAAGTTTTCCCCGGAGACCGAATAGAGGTAGTCGAATCCAAATATCCGGCCGTTTTCTTCGAAAGCCCCGTGAACAGAATAGCGAGAATAGCGGACAGGTTGAAGAAGATCAGCTGAGATCGGGGTGTAGAGAGGTGTAGAGATCGAGCTACACCTTCAATCCCTGAAAACCCCTTCTAACGGCAAGTGCCCTCTTATGTGCGTCCATCTTCTCGTAGTCGCTGTATATCTCCATGATCAGAGAATGGAGGGACAAAATCCCGGCTCTCGCGATCGCGCCGAGAAGCGGGAATTCTTTGCTGCACGAAAACTTCTCGGCAATTTTCGATGCGTTCACACACCACACGTTTTTCCTCAGTGCGTGATGCTCCCTCCACTGGCAATCCAGAATTACTGCCGTATCCTCACCGTGAGCGGCGAATTCTTTTGATACAACGATTCTCTTAAACCTTTTTCCGTTTCCGTTCTTTGTAGACTTGAGTCGAATGACCACCTTTTCCTTCTGAACTTCGATGTGGTATTCCTTCCCCTCTCTGCGTAGGGATCTCCCAAGAATTTCCAGCGGCTTGATCTCCGAGACGTCTTCAAACACTATCTCGCACAGCATTCAAACAGTCATGATAAATTATGATATATAACGCTTTTGGTATCCCAACGAAAAAGATTTAATTCCCGAAAAAAAGGATAGCTGGATGAAAATCGTCCTTTCACTCGGAGGATCCGTTCTACTGGGAAGCGAACCTAAAGGAGTATCGGAAGGATTGGTGAAAAGGATAAAAGAATTCGCGAGAGCCATAAAAAAGCTTTCAGAAGAACATTCGATTTTCGTCGTGGTTGGTGGAGGAAGGGTTTCGAGGGAGTACATCGGGATTGCGAGAAGCTTGGGAGCCGACGAAACTTACAGCGACTACATCGGCATAGCGGTTACGAGGATCAATGCGATGCTTCTTTCGCTGGCGATAGATAACGCTCCGAAGACCATCCCTGAAGACTTCATAAGGGCTTACGAACTCTCAACCGTTCATCCCGTAGTGGTTATGGGTGGGACCTTTCCCGGCCACACGACCGATGCAACCGCCGCGCTTTTAGCAGAGTTCGTCGATGCGGATCTGCTGCTCAACGCAACCTCTGTCGATGGGGTTTATTCTGCCGATCCAAAAGTTGACGAGGCGGCAAAAAGATTCGAAAGGCTATCCTTCTCAGAACTTGTCGAAATAATTTCAAGGGGGGAAGTTAAGGCCGGAAGCAGCAATGTAATAGATTTGCTGGCAGCTAAGATAATCCAGAGAAGCGGTATAAGGACGATCATATTCCTCGGAACGCCTGAAAACATCTTGAGAGCCGTGAAAGGTGACGTTTCAGGAATCGGCACGGTTGTCGAATGAATCAGAAATGGCTGTACCCCCTGAAGTCCACTCTCACCCTTTCCCCGCTTTTCCTTACGAATCTCACCCCCCCTCCCTCTTTGACCACGCCTATCTCTAAGAAATCTCCAGTATCTTCTTCGGAAGTGAAAACGAGTTCGAAATCACCACCACCGTAGAGAAAGAGTTCCAAAGCTTTTTCGTAATCGACATACGCCGTGAGTTCGGATAAATCCAAACTATCTTCGAAGATCTCGATTCCCACACCGCTCTTGTTCGCGATGAGGTTTAGCGAAATCGCGAGGCTATCGCTTATGTCCGTCATCGAGTTCGCGAAAGCTGAGGCCCTCAATCCCTCACGAACTCTCGGCTCAGGGGTGAGGAGATTCTGGACGAACGGCACTTCATCCCTGTCCTCTCCAGCCAAAATTCTTTCGAGGGCGATCTCCGCTTTTCCGGTTATTCCTGTTACCCACACGCTATCCCCAGGCCTTGCTCCGGACTGAAGAACGAAGCGTTCCGTGAAGCCTGCCGCGAAGCCTGAGATGTAAAGCTCATCGCCGAAATCGATGTCTCCACCCACCACATCCACGTCGTATCTTCTGGCAACCTCCTTTATTCCCAAAAGGATTTGAGTGAAGAAATCCTCGTCGATTCCCTCCCTAACGCTTATCGTGAAGAGGAAGTACTCCGGTTTAGCTCCGCTTCCAGCCAGATCGCTAAGGTTGACCGCAATCGCCATATGCCCCATCTCGGTCGGAAGCATTCCAGGAGGAAAATCGGCCCTTTCGTGGAGCGAATCCGTTGTGAGGAGGAGGAACCTTTCCCCAACCCTGATAACGGCACAGTCGTCATCTCCAGCTCCAGCCACAACCTCCGCTTTTCGCTTTCCGAATATTTTCGAGGCCGTTTCAATGAAATCGAACTCCCTCATCCAATCCACCCCAACTATCTTCAAGGAAGCACAAAACCCTGTTTGTGACGTACAGAGACGTAAAGCTTTTACCCCCCAGCGAAACGAATGTGGGATTGAGTTTCTCAACAACCTCCATCACTTCGGGAGAAAAATCTCCGTGGGGAAATGCACCTATCAGAATCGCTGGATTCGAGGATCGAAATCTCCGCCACTCAAAAAAATTCCCTTTTTCGGTGAGCAGGAGAGTGTCGGACGGATTTATCCTCTGAAAAAGCTTTTCCAAACCGTATTCTTCCACTTGGATGAGGATCCTTTCCCCACTTCGGATTACCCTATCGATTAGAAGCCTTTCCATCAGTCCCACGAAACGGTTGTAGTTTCTGGGCAACCTCAAACCTCTCGAAAATCTGATTATCTCGCCTTCCACGGTATGGACGAAGGCATCCGACTTTTCTCCAAAAGGCGAGTCGAAATAGGAAAGGAGGCATGTATGAACTATATCTGGTCTGCCACGCTTCTCCCGACCCTTTAGGCTTTTCATCGCGGCGTGATGCTTTGAGTCGTCAAGTAGGATTTCTGAGGGATCTTTTTTCCTCCTCTCAGAATCTTTCACCACGGCAGGATGATGCCTTATGCTTTCCGGAACGAGTTCGATCGACGCCTCCAAGAACACGAAGGTAACCGCTGGGTTGACCATCCAAAATAGATTGGGTTTTCGAGCTTTATTTTTTGCCGTATTTTTTGCCGCACACTTTGCCAGCTTGCATTGCATGTCACCTCATCATTAACTTTTTAACAATTTTAAAATAAAAATAAGACAATTGACCATGGATGAAAAAGCTGGCGATACTCTTCACGATCTTAGCTTTGATATTCGTGGCAGCCTACTTCCTGTTTCCCATATTGAAGAACGATCTTCCAAGCGAAGTGGAAGAGAAAGAGCCCGTTAGTAATGGTGAGGGCGAAAAGAAAATGGAAACTCCCGTAATCGATGTCAAGCCGATCGAGCCAATCAGCGTGAGATCCCAAAAGGGACTTGAGCTGTGGTACAACGGTTACGGGGAGGGGATCGTCAGCTCCTTTCCTTCTTACGTACCGACCGAAACTTCAGATTTTCTGGAGTACAACCTCGATTACAATGAGAAATCGATAGTTCTTACCTGGAAGCAGAAAAGAGGAACGCTGAAGTGGATAAACCTGAAGATATTCCGCTATGAGAAACTTGTTTTCAACAAAACCTCGAACGAAAGCAGCGGGAAAATGGAATACGTACACAACGATCCGTTACACCACCACTCACCCTCCGTCACGTATAGCTTCGAGAAAAGGGAACCGGGAACGCTCCTATACTTCAACCTCACCAACAGACAAAACACCACTGTGAGGGTAATAGTCGAGAAAGCGACCTACATCGGTGCCCAAGAGTTCGATCTTGCAAGTGAGAACTTCGTTTTCGGGAACGTTTTCGAGATCCCCCCATTCCAAGCGAGGGATCTCATCCTCTCCTATCCGAACACAATACCCCCGCATGGAGAGGTCGTTGTATCTCTGAAATATCCGGAAAGGGGTGGAAAGCTCAGCCATGAAAGTCTCAGGATTCCCATCTGATTCCCATCTGATTCTTAGACCCACTTAGGGCTCAGCCAACTAAAACTTTTTTAACCTTCCACGCGCACTCCCTCCATGCTTTCCCAAGTCATAGCAGCGGCTTTCAAGAGCAAGGGTAAAAAGAGGATGGCGAAATCGGATTTGACGTACCTGCTATCCTTCGATTTCAAATGGTTTTCCCATAGCATGAGCAAAAGGGTCGTTGAGGAGGCGATAAAAAGTGGACTGCTCACCTTCAACGAGGGTAAACTCGAGCCGACATTCGATTTAAAAAGTGTCGAGGTTCCGCTCGACTTCAAACCTGACATCAGGAGGATTTTCAAGTTCAGCGTGTTCGATGAGTTGGTCGATCTGATCTCGGACAGGATGGAGAAAAGTAAGGTGGAGGTTGTAGCCGAGATAAACAAGATGCAGGAGAAGTTTTCAGGATTGCTGTCGGCTGAGATCGTAGCTTTGATCTACGCAAAAAGTGTTGGGGTGGATGTCACGCCTTACTTTAAACCGTTGTGGGATGAGATATTCTAACCTCTGATTCACAACTGAACTCATGTGGCTGTAAGTCTGAAAGAGCTGGTAGATAAACGATTACTGGTAGATTAACGATTAAAAGGGTTAAGAGGTTAAAAAATTGAAAAGAGATTAAAAATAAACCGGAAACCGTTTAACTATGGGGGTCGTTCAACCCCTAAAACTCCAGAGGTATCTGGACAGCCTTTTCACCTTTCTCAAAACCTCCTCCGGAGTTAAATTTCTGAGGTATTCGACGATTCCTTCATCCCAAATCATGTTCTCGCTCAGAGGGACACTCACACCATCGGGTTTATGATCCCTTATATGGAGGCAGCCCAAAGGAACCCTGGCTAACTTTCCACTTGGGGTTTGAGATGGATCGATCACGATGTAATTGTCCTTTTTCTCGTGTCCCCCGGTGACCTTAAAATCTACCTTCTGCCTTATCTTCCTAACCCAGATATCCGTCCACGATTGGAACAGAACAGTTTCGGTGTGAAACTGGAGCTTTTCGTAGAAATCGGGCGGTTGAGGGATAGATAGAAAGCAGTAAACGTGGAAACTCGAACCCGTCCAGTAGGTAGCGATCGATTTTACAATCGAGAATCCGCCCCTCTGTATTTCCTCCTCTACCAACTCAATCAGAAGTCTCGTAACCTCGAGAGATTTTTCTGGAGGGAGATTCGTTCTGTCGATGTCGATGAAGATTCTTTCTATCGCTCTCCCTTCCCCCTCGCCGTTCGTCGCGTAGAAGAATTCGGAATACTTTCTCGGAGCGAAGTACCTCCAGAGCTTTATCTGCCTCTCGGTAAGCCGGTTCTTCACATCCTGAAGGTGACGTCCCACCCTCAGTTTAAGAAATTCGTCATCAACATGTCTGAAATCCTCTATCCACAACTCTCCAAGCTTTCCGGCCCGATTGAGAAAATAAGGAACCTTCGCCTTTGGTACCCAAGTTTTCGAGGCAATTTCTTTCCCCTTCAGGAAATCTTCAAGAAAGGGAGCGACTCTGCCGTAAAGGCCGAGAACGTCTACTTCTCCGTAAGGCGTAAGGATGCCCGCTCCCACATTTACAAATTGACTTAGTAGTAGATAAATTTGTGGATAAATTTCGTGTTCAAGAGTGGTCTAACAAACGGTTCAGTGGATCTATAAAATGGAGCAACAGGGTATTTCAAAAGAGTATTTCAGAAAAATCGAAAACATTGTCGTTTTGGTGACTCTGGAGATCATTGAGGTCGCGAAAAGTAAATCGTTATGGTAACGGCAAGGGAACGGTCGCCTTATCTCAAAGAGTGCTTTTGAGGATGCTTGAGGAGATTGGGGGGAATATGCCTGAAATAAAATTAAGGGTGTTGCTTGAGATAAAACAAAGATAAAACAAAGACTTATAAGGCTTGAAAAAGCCACCGTGGAAATTAGGGAACTTATCGTAGGGAATAAGCTTGTAACTGAACCCAGTTATAAAAGAATGGGCTCGCCCGGATTCGAACCGGGGACCTTCGCCTCGTCAAGGCGACGTCATAACCGGCTAGACTACGAGCCCCCTATCGCCCTTTATCTTTTCAGGTTTATGAAGTTTATGGTATTCACGATTGCGGTGAACAGCACCCCCCAACTTGAAATTGACCTCAAATTGAAAACCTTATATCATCACTTGCCGATAAGACACTATGGTAAGCGAAAGCGTGGCCAAGAGGTTACTGATCCTTTCATCCCTATTCGCCCTGATCCTACTCCTTCCTCCACCGGCCAAATCCGAGATCGTAGAAGTTGATATCGGAGGTGAGATCAACGAAGGCACGGTATTGGTCGTTGAAAAGGCGTTTGAGATTGCGAAAGAAAGGAACTCTGCAGCGATCCTCATCGTTTTAGACACTCCTGGAGGGCTCGTATCCTCAACCGAGAAGATCGTATCGCTGATTCTGAACAGTGAAACCCCGGTTATAACCTACGTCTATCCCCAAGGAGCATTCTCCGCCTCAGCGGGTTCGTTCATCCTGATCTCAGGTCATATCGCTGTGATGGCGAACGGCACATCTACGGGAGCGGCCACCCCGATCGGGATTGGAATCGCAGGAACAGAGGTGGAAGACAAGACCGTCAAGTACATCGCGAGCTATGCCAGAAGCATAGCTGAGAAAAGAAATCGACCGGCAGAAATCGTTGAAAGGTTCGTGACGGAGAGCCTGAGCCTCACGGCCAGAGAGGCTTACAAGGCCGGAGTGATAGATCTCATGGCTGACTCTAAGGAGGATCTCATAAGGAAAATAAATTCGGAGAGAATAGAGGTGAACGGAAAGATCTTAAAACTCGATGACGAGATCGTTGTGGTTGAAAAACCTTTGCAGGCTAAGTTATTTGATTTCATCTCCAATCCGCAGATAGCTACTGTTCTTTTCCTCATCGGACTCTACGGCTTGATATTCGGCCTGACGTCACCCGGCATTCTTCCAGAAACAATCGGAGTGATAAGCTTGGTTCTTGCCCTTTTCGGATTCGGAGCGATCGGTATCAACGCTCTTGGTGTAATACTGCTGCTTTTGGGAGTGATATTTCTGATAGCGGAACTTCTGACCCCGACCTACGGTGTTCTGGGTGCGGCTTCGGTGGTATCCATAACGCTGGGAGCGTTAATGCTGATCGACGAACCACTCATGCCGCAGGAGTTCTACTCCTCCTTTCGCACGTTTATAGCTGGCTTAGGAATAGGACTCGGAGCTCTGATGACTTTTTTGATCATAAAAGTCTTTCAACTCAGAAGACGAAGAAAGAGGGTTGGTGGAGAGGCTCTGATAAACCAAAAAGGGAAGGTCATCGAATTCAAAAACGGGGAGGGGATTGGAAGAATCAGAGGGGAACTTTGGAAGATCGAGAGCTCCGACGAGCTCGAAAAAGGAGACGAATTTGAAGTGGTCGGAAGGGACGGACTCGTACTGAAGGTTAGAAAGTTGGAAAAATCTTGAATGGTGGTAGAATGTCCGTCGAGGATGAACTGCGCAGCGAAACGTTGAAGTGGATAAAAAGGGCTGAGGAGGTATTTTCAGCTCTGGAGATGATCGACCAGAGGTTTGCAGAAAATATAAAAGCATACATCAAAGATTCGAAGTACTTTCTTGAGAAGGGAGACCTCGTCAGGGCATTCGAATGCATCATCTGGGCATGGGCTTGGATCGAGATAGGGGAAGAACTGGGTTTGGTTAGAGGAATTCAAACATAACAGATAGATTTCACCATCTTTTTCCCAGCCTCACCCTCGAACTTAAGCACGATCTCTCCATCGCCCGTTTTGACGACCAATTCAGTCCCATCCTCATAGACGTAAACCTTGAGCTTTTTAACGCATTCCTCAACCAGCCGATGATCGAGTCTGATCCTGATCTTACCGCTGCACTCCTCTTCGAAAAACGCCTTCGTTTTCAGAAACCTCTCAAAGTCTTTTAATGCCTCGACCTGCTCGGATAGTTCGATGTAGCTGTCGAAGATGCTTTTTAACCTTCGCGCGACCTCATCGGCCGGCAAATTGTACTTGTAGATCAGATATGCACCTAGAATGCATCCGGTTTTGCTCTTACCGAACTGACAGTGTACGGCCACCGGCCCCTCTACGGAATCGATGAACTGAACGGCATCCGCCAGTTGATCGAGATACGGAGCTTTGAACTGGGAAAGGGGGATGTGGAGGTACTCGAAATTTTTTACTTCCTCATACTCCAGCGGTTTTTCGGTCAGCGTAAGCAAACCACGGTAACCCATCTCTTTCAGCTGAAGAAGTGCTTCACGGTCAGGATAACCCATTCCGGCGAGCTTGTTGTCGATGACGATTCTAAAATTTGTTAGTCCCATGCATTCTGGACTCCAGCGGATAAAATAAATTTTTCTCTCCAATTTAAAAAATCTCAAAGCCGGTCGAATGATTTCGGGTGTGGATCTTATCGGTGGATCTTATCAGGACGGAATAGAAAGGTATAAATATCAGGAATTATAATGTTGAATACGGGTACGTTTGCCCCACCCCCCTTTCCCAGCCACCGTCGGTGGCACTATTCTTTTCTTATCCGTTTCAGAAATTAACCGCGATAATCCAATCTAACCACAAGGATTTTTAATTTTCGAAGTCCGTTTCCTTCATGGAAGCTGAGTTGATGACTGCGATTGAGAGGTACCTCCGACCCCAAACCCCACCCATTGCCTTCAAGTTCGTGAAGAACAGGGACGACGTTCCGGAAAAAACGAGGTTCATTCCAGAACTCGCGGTCTGTCAGGCTTACAACCTCGCAAGAAGGTACGGATGGGCCGTCTTTTTCGACATCGAAACAACCTGCCCCCTCGGAATAATCGCTTACGGGTTCGCTGAACCTGACGAAGCCTACAAGTCGGGAAAGCTCGCATACGATGCCGGATATGCGGCAAACATGGATGTAGCCCCACTTTTTGAGGATGTCGTGCCAAAATTAAAGGAGAAATTCGAAGGGTGCGTCGTGGCTCCGCTGAACAGGCTCAAAAATCCGGACTTCGTCGTCGTTTACGGCAATCCTGCCCAGATTCTCAGACTCGTTCATGCCGTGCTTCACGAAAGGGGTGGCGCCCTGGAAACGAAGATACAGGGCAGAGGGGCGTGCAGCGAGTATCTGGAAGCCTACATCGAGAAGAAGCCGAGATTCGTCGTGCCATGCTACGGTGACAGACTCTTCGGTCTGACGCAGGATGATGAGGTCGCTTTCTCCTTCCCGTTCGAGATGGCGGAAGTGATCGCAAGAAATCTTGAAAGCACTCACAAGCGTGGGATAAGGTATCCGATACCCTTCACGGCTTTGAGACTGAGGTTGCCGATGATAAAAAGCTACGAAGAGAGCGTCAAAAGAATGAGGGGTTTGGAATGAGGTGATTCGGGTATTAGAAGTTGGCCATTCGGCTTTACGAAATTGGCTAATGGACTAATCAATCCCCATTTTTAGGAAGTACTCATGGATTCTCGTATCGCTGGTGAGCTCAGGGTGGAACGCCAGGCCGAGGATGTTCTGCTGTCTCGCGGCAACCACGAACTCTTCGTACCTTGCCAGAACTTCAACATCTTCCCCAACTTTGGTTATCGCAGGTGCCCGGATGAAAACAGCGGTAAAGGGGCCTACGCCCTTTATATCCAGTTCAACCTGAAAGCTCTCCCTCTGCCTTCCGAACGCGTTTCTTTTTATCCATATGTCCATCAGCCCCAGCAGCTTCGTCTTCGTCTTCTCCACCTGCTCGTCCCCGTGCATCGAGAGCAGTATCAAACCAGCGCAGGTGCCCATCACGGGCTTTCCATCCATCGCCAGCTGAACTATTTCATCAGCTATCCTTTCCCTGAAGATCAGCTTGCTTATCGTCGTGCTCTCTCCGCCGGGAATTATTACCGCATCGCTTTCAGAAACGACTCCATGCTTTCTCGTGGGTTTTACCTCTCCACTTATGCCCAGCCTATCCAGCGCCTTTCTTGCGGAGACGACGTGCTCCTCAACGTCCCCCTGGACACCAACAACAGCTACCCTGTACATTCTTCACGGAAAAATATAATGGAGGGTATCAAATTCCCCTGCTCTGCATCCTTTCTTCCGCACTGAGCTTGAAGACGTCGAGCCCTTTCATCGCATCTCCCAGGCCCTTACTGACCTCGGCAACCACGCTCGGATCGTCGTAGTGCTGGACAGCCTCTACAATTGCCTTCGCGTATTCTGGAGGATTTGAGGACTTGAATATTCCAGAACCCACGAAGACGCCATCCATTCCGAGCTGCATCATGAAAGCCGCATCTGCTGGTGTTGCAACACCTCCGGCAGCGAAATTCACGACCGGCAACCTCTGCATCTCCCTCACTTCCATGAGCACCTCGAACATGCCCTCAGTTATCTCAAGCAATGTGTACTCTTCAAAAACGACATCGTCCTTCGATAACTCTCTGACTCCTTGCTCTTCCCTAATCGAATCGAGCAATCTCGTGTATGCAGAAGCATACTTTTCGGCTACCTCCATGATACTGGACTCGTCGAGATCTTTCAGCTCATGAATCGCTCGACTAATCAACCTTATATGCTTTACAGCCTCAACGACATTACCGGTTCCCGCCTCACCCTTCGTCCTGATCATCGCCGCCCCTTCCCATATTCTGCGCACAGCTTCACCCAAGCTTCTCGCCCCGCAGACAAAGGGGACGACGAATTTCTTCTTGTCGATGTGGAAGAAAACGTCTGCAGGGGTTAGAACCTCGCTCTCATCAATCATATCAACTCCCAAAGCCTCCAAGGCTTTGGCCTCAGCCACATGTCCAATTCTGCATTTCGCCATGACGGGGATCGTTACAGCTTCCATAATCTCCTGGATTTTAAGCGGATCTGCCATCCTTGCAACTCCACCGCTCTGTCTTATATCGGCCGGCACCTTGTGTAAGGCCATAACAGCCACGGCCCCGGCATCCTCAGCTATCGCTGCCTGCTCCGCGTTTGTAACATCCATTATAACCCCGCCCTTCTGCATTTTTGCGAAACCTCTCTTTATGAGCTCGGTTCCAAATCTGAGTTTCTCAAGCTCTACTGGCAACTTTGATCACCCATGAGCAGATCCATTATGCGATATTTAATTCCTTTGGATGCGGGGATATAGGCTGGAAGGATGTAGGCTGGAATATGTTACTGGAATATGTTAGATGGGATACGTTGGCTGGAGGACCTTAGGTTGAAAGGCAGGACGGATGAAAGACAAGTGATTTATACATCCACCATTAAATGAGTTCGATGGCCAGCGGATTGCTCGTTTCCTCGGTAGAGGGAAAATCGGGAAAGAGCGCGATGATTGTCGGGATGGCGGAGATCCTGAAAAAAAGAGGTTACGAAATCGGGTTTTTCAAACCTTTCGGCACCTCTCCCGAATACTCGAACGGAGAGATCGTTGATGGAGATGCCGTAAATACTGCCAAGCTGATAGGCGTTGAGGAAAATCCGAACGATATTTGTCCGGTCGTTCTTGAGGTTCCATATGCAGAGTTCGTTAACGTAGCGGATCCGAGCGATCTAAGAAATTTGGTGAAAAAGTCGTACGAAGTTGTTTCGAAGGGTAAGGACGTGGTTCTGGTTGAAGGAAGTGTGGATTACAAGATCGGCTCATCTGTTGGTTTGGGAGACGTTACGATCTCGAATCTGCTGGATTTGAAGGATCTGCTCGTTGTGAAGTACTCGGACGATTTCGTTCTCGACAAAGTCCTCGCAGCCAAAGAGCTTTTTGGGGAGAGGCTGGAAAAGGTGATTTTCAACAAGCTCTCGGGCTACAAAAGATCCTACATCGACGGAATCGCTGGAAGTCTGCTTAAGAAAAGGAAAATGGAGGTAATCGGAATAGTTCCAAGAGACGCGATAATCGGGGGACTCTTCGTTGACGAAATCAGGGATTCCCTCCACGGAGAATATCTGGTTGAGCCGAAGGAGAGCATGATAATCGAGAACATCATAGTTGGAGCGATGTCTCCGAATAGCGCAATCGAATACTTCAGGAAAACGAAGAATGCCGCACTCGTTACCGGAGGTGATCGATCGGATTTGCAGATAGTTGCCTTGGAAATTCCGAACATAAAGCTCATCGTGCTTACGGGCAATCTCAGGCCATCGAAGTTCGTTATAGAGAGAGCGGAAAGCAGAAACGTTCCGGTTCTTGTGGTTAGCGAGGACACGCTCACAACAACCGAGAGACTCGACGATATGTTCGATCGCGCGAGAATAAGATCGGGCGTAAAACAGAAGAGGGTTGTTGAGCTTTTTGAAAGTTTCGTTAACGTCGAATCCTTCCTGCGGTACGTCAGCGAATAGCTTAGAAAAACGGTTTTCTCAGGAACTGTGCAACTTCAGGACTATACGACCTCACCCGAAATAATCACGACGAGCTTTTTCATGAGCCAGTTGGGGCCGGTTTCCATTAATCTGATTTTTTCAAGGTTCGCTGCCCTGAACCATGCAACGCACTGCTGGGTCGAGGGGAAGAGCATTATGCTCTCGGCAAACCTCCTCACGATCGCGTTGTCCGGCTTTCTGGGTGCAAGAACCACAACCCTCCCCCCTGGTTTCGTCACCCTCGCCATCTCGGAAATGCCCCTCTGCGGATTCGGCCAGTATTCGATACTCCCAGCGGAGATGCTTGCATCGAAGGAGTTGTCTTTAAAAGGAAGGTTCTCAGCATCCCCCCTTATGTAATTTACATTCGGTAGCTTTTCAATCGCTTTTTCCATCTGCTCCGGGGTTAGATCTATGGCAACGATGTCTTTCTGCCTCACCTTTTCAGCTATTCCAGTAGTTGTGAAGCCGGTTCCGCATCCAACTTCCAAAACCCTGTCTCCTTCGCTCAACGAAGCCATCTCGATAACGCTCTCCAGCATATGATCGGCGTAGAAAAAAGGGTTTATCCGGTCGTATACCTTTGAAAAATAGCGGTAGAAGATCCTCGTCCGCTTTTTGTCTTCCAGAAACCCCATGTTATTCCGTTATCGACTCCGTTTTTTCTCTCAGTTCAACCCAATGTGCCTCCAACTCGGCATCCAATAGGTAATCAAGCTATTCAACGCTATCTAACTTTATTCGGCCTTCTCCTTAAAGAATTCGGCAAGCGGAACTTTTCCCTGCTTCTCCACCTTCATGTTGATCTGCACGATATCCCTGCTGATCACGTTTCCCCTAACCATCTTTTTCCTCCTCATTCCGTGCTCTCTCGGCTTGTATCCTATCCCGCCACTGAGAAGCAGCCTCCTTCTCCCGCTTCCAGGCAGATCCTTTCTCATCGGGACACCATCCTTATCGCTCCCCCCGCATATTCTGAGCTCGTAATCGGGAGGCAGCTCTACGATCGTGCCGTTAACAACGTCACCTATCTTTTTTCCGATGAGCTTGTTAGCGTTCGCTCCGCTAATAACCTTCTGATACGCCAATCCCGTTGAAGGATCGGAAATCACGACCTTGAATTCCATTCCATCACCCCTCTAAAACTAAGCCTGAACCCTGCATTTATTATTTACCCCTCATCTACCCCAGAAAGGGTTCTCCTTTCGCTTGAGCTCGAGAAATTCCCTGAGGGTTCTCTTCGCCTCATCGCTCAAGATATCCACCATGTCCCTTTCCAAAACCCTCGCGTGCCTTTCCGGAATTTCAACGTAAAGCACTTCATCTCCGCTTAGCTGTCTTCCTATCGTAACCCCGTCGATCGATACGGCGAGCTCCTCGCCCTCCCTTGCAATGGCCACGTTCTCTCCCTCCTTTTGCATACTCCTTACGACTCCTGCCGGAGTTCCATCGGTTTTGATGAGCTTCGCCTCTCGTTTGAGCTCTCCGGCCAGAACTCTAACCCCTATGACTGCGGGTTTGCTCCTCCGAAATATGTAATCCCTGAGAAGTTTTATCTTGCATGGTTTTATCAGCTCCTCGACCTTCTGCTTCTCCCTCGCTCTCTGCTCCTCTTCCCTCCACTTCAGAAATCCGTCAATGAGGCTGTAAATTATGTTGTCGATGAAGATCCTTATTCCGTACTTCGCCGCCTCCTCCTCAACACCGGGAAGCGTTTTAACTCCAAAACCGAGTATGATCCGATTCAGTTCGTCCTTGTTTGCGGAAGCTTCTATAACATCCCTCTTATCGATGTTCCCGACCTCAGCCTTCTTTATCTTTATCTCAGCCTCTTTAAGCTCGTTTATCAAAGCCTCAAGCGATCCGAGCGTGTCGGTTTTGAGGACGACCCCTTCCTCATCCGTTCGAATTTCTATTTCTTCGTACTCTTTGCTGAGCCGCTTTTTAAATTCCTCGACATCCTTCTCGCTCTCGATCGCTTCGAACTCGCTTCCCGCCAAAACCCCTTCCAAATTCGCTGCGACGAGCTTTATTCCCGCAGCTGCAGTAACGCTTTTCACGCTTCTGAACTTGCTCTCCAGCCTTATTTCCTGGGAGGGCCTCGGTTTCAGGATTCCCTTGACGTGGGTGACGATTACATCATCCTTGCCAGATACAACGATTCTGTCACCCACATGCAATGTTCCATCGTAAAGGATGACGTCGCACGTCATTCCTATACCTTTCTCCTCCTTAACCTCCAAAATCGTCCCCTTCGCCTTCCCGCTCACGTGTAATCTGAGGTTCTCCTCCAGATACCTCTGAGCCAAACCCACGAGAACTAACAAAAGCTCAGGGATCCCCTCCCCCGTTATCGCCGAGGTCGGAATTATCGCGATGTTCTTGGTGAAGTCCCTGATTCTGTCGAACCTGTCGGCAGAGAAACCGTGTTCGTAAAGTTTTGCAACGAGCTCGTAGATCCTGTTGTCGAGCCTTCTCCTTGCAACATCCTCCTGCTGATTGTAGCTGAAGAGAAAGGGAACGAATCCCTGGCTCTGCCATCCGGGTATCCTATCTATCTTGTTTGCAGCAACGACGAACGGAGTTTTGAACGTCTTTAGGATCGAGATCGCCTCATCCGTTTGGGGCTTGAAACCCTCGTTAATGTCGACTATCAGAACCGCCAGATCCGCCAAAGCTCCCCCTCGCTTTCTGAGGTTCGTAAAGGCTTTGTGGCCGGGTGTGTCGATGAAAAGAAGGCCAGGGATGTCGACCTCTTTCTGCCATATTCCCCTGCATATGTCCTTGATTACTTCGATGGGGATTTCCGTCGCTCCGATGTGCTGGGTTATACCGCCTGCCTCCTTAGCAACCACCCTGCCCTTTCTGATCTTGTCGAGGAGGGTCGTTTTCCCGTGGTCAACGTGGCCTAAAACCGACACGATAGGCGTTCTCAGCGCTTTTTTATCTCCTTTACTTGATTTCATAGATTGCGAAGGATAAAAATAATCCAGTCGATCCGATCATTCGTAAATCCACTTATCGATCGCCCTTTCGTAGGTGTGGATCTCTTCCGGGTTGAAAAAGAGGGAGATCTCCCTCTCGGCTGACTCTTCAGAATCTGAGGCGTGGATTATGTTTCTCCCCAGATCCATTCCGTAATCACCGCGAATCGTTCCTGGCAAGGCTTCTATTGGATTCGTGGCCCCAACCAAAGTTCTTACAACCCTTATCGCTTCTTTCCCCTCAACAACCATCGCAACCACCGGACCGCTCGTGATGTACGCGACCAAAGCATCGAAGAAGGGCTTAGCCTTATGCTCGGCGTAGTGGTTTTTCGCAAGGCCTTCGTCGATCCTCAGCATCTTCATCCCGACTATCTTCAAGCCCTTTCTCTCAAGCCTTGAGATGACCTCCCCGATCACTCCCCTTTCGACACCGTCCGGTTTCACCATTACGAAAGTTCTTTCGAGTTCCATCGCACCACCCCATTACTTTCTCGAGTACCTTCTCGTCCACTTCAGCTTTCTGGGATTCCTCTTGAGCTTCAGCATGTTCTTCTCGCATTTTCCTGAACAGAAGTAGAAAACCTTTCCATCTCTTCGCACGTACATCTTTCCGGTGCCCACTTCAATCTCCTCTCCGCAGAAGCTGCAAACGTGGGTCTCCATAATCTCACCTCAGAAAAGCTACTTCAGAGCGAGTTTTCTCGCTTCCCGTGCGGTCTCCTTGATCATCAGGATGTCCCCAACCCTAACCGGCCCGATGACGTTACGCGTAATTATCCGGCCCTTGTTCTCCCCGCCGAGAATCCTCACCTTGACCTGCGTCGCTTCACCGTGCATCCCGGTTCTTCCTATGATCTCTATCACTTCAGCTGGCTGAATATCCTCTTCATCCGCCATAATCCTCACCCCTTCACATCTATCGTTTGGTCAGATCTCTACTCGATCTATTCCAATTCTATTTTTTAAGGCCGTTGATCTTAGATACGAGGTCTTTCAGCTCTTTCTTCGCCTCTCCCTCATCGATCACGGCAACGGCAGCGCAATCAACTTTCAATCCGGCAGCTTCTCCAAGCTTACTCTTCATGTTCACGTACAAGTAAGGTACGTTCTTCTCCTCGCAGAGCAGGGGGAGATGGGCCACTATCTCCGGTGGGTCGACGTCTTTCGCTATGTAAACGAGCTTCGCAACCCCCCTTTCAACGACCTTCGTCGTCTCATTCGTTCCTTTTTTAATCCTCCCACTCTCCCTGAACCTTTCCAACAATGCCAAAGCATCGTTCTGCAACTCTTCAGGAACATCAAATCTTACGTACACCATCCAAACACCTCCTTCCTTTAAAGTCATCATTCATCGGTTTTCATCTTCATCAGCCATCCATCGGCTTCCATTTTCATCGGCTCATGAATCAAGATTTGAATGATGTTTTAAACTTTTTGGTGTTTCGTACCAGTTTAAATTTCACCTTAAGCTCGTCGGAAAGTAGGTTATCCTCCCAATTGGGCTCGAAAGCCTGCCCCATTCTCCCTGAAGATCGGTATCCCAAACGTTTATAACCGTATCAAACGAATTTCTCACATGAAGAAAATTCGGGTTTTCAGCATAGTTCTGCTGATTCTCCTCGCAACCTTCGTGGGGGCGATCTACGGCTACCTGAGCCTCTTCGCCCCATTCAGCGGGGAGGTATGGAAAACAAATTTTAAGGTTGAGAGGGTAGGCAATCCGTACGGAAAGGCAACGATTTACGTCGACGGCTACGGTGTTCCGCATATAAAGGCTGAAAACGAGAAGGCACTCTTCTATGCGGTCGGGTACATCCAAGCTAGAGACAGGTTGTTCCAGATGGATCTTCATCGAAGACTGATGAAGGGACAGCTTTCGGAAGTTTTCGGAGAGGATCTGGTTGATTCCGATGTTTTCCACATAAAAATGGATTTCTTGGGAGCTGCGAGAGCAACGTGGAAAGAGTTCGAAGGAACCGAATTCGGAGATCTGATCAGAGCTTACTGCGATGGCGTGAACGCTTACATCTCATCAGGAAATCTGGCCATGGAGTTCAAACTTCTCGGATACAAACCAGAACCTTGGAAACCTGAGGACGTCTTCCTCGTGGACAAAGAGATCTCGTGGGAGTTGACCGGGAGGTTCTGGGATATAAAAAGAGCGATCATCGTCGAGAAGCTACCTGAGGCCCTCGAACTCTATCCGACGTACCTCAACCACTCTGCTCCAATCCTTAGAACCGGGAAGGTGAACGAGGAACTGCTCGACTGGTTGAGGCCTTTCGAGGGGAAAGAAGGCTATGGCTCGAATAACTGGATAGTTTCGGGCAAGTACACGAAAGATGGAAAACCGATTCTTGCCAACGATCCTCACCTCGCTTTAACGGTTCCGCCCGTGTGGTACGAGATCCACCTGATGACGGACACGATGAACGTTAGAGGTGTGACCTTTCCGGGGGTGCCTCTCGTCGTGATTGGGCAGAACGAATACGTCGCGTGGGGGGTAACGAATGTGGGAGCCGACGTGATCGATTTCTATTACTACGTAACTGAGGGGGACGAGTACCTGTACAAGGGCAAATGGATCGAGTTCAAAAAGGAGGAGAGAACGCTGAGGGTGAAAACGAGCGAAGGGATCGAGGAAAGGAAGGTCGTCGTAAAGAAAACCGTTCACGGACCGGTGATAGAGAGAGGAGGAAAGGAGGTAGCCGTTGCTTGGACCGGGCTATCTGCAACGAGGGAGTTTTTAGCGATCTACATCTACAATCACGCGAAAAACATTCAGGAATTTCTTGAGGGGTTGAAGTACTTCGATGTACCGGCTCAGAACCTCGTCTATATCGATAGAGATGGGAATCTAATGTACTATCCCGCTGGAAAGTTTCCGATCAGGCGTATTGGGGGCGAGATAGTTCCGGGTAACATCATCTTTAACGGGTCTGCGGGTGAGGGAGAATGGAAAGGTTTCAAGCCGTACGACTCATCCACGTGGGAAGGGTTCATACCGTTTGAGGAGATTCCACACCTCATCAATCCCGACTACGTTGCTACCGCAAACCAGAGGGTTGTCTTTGGATACCAGCACTACCTCGGCGACAGCGGGTATTTTTCGGACCCATACAGGGGGATACGAATATACGAGCTTTTAGATAGGGTGATAAGCAAAGGGGAGAAAATAGATGTCGAATTCGTGATGGAAATGCAGCGTGATGTTCATTCGAAACCTGCCGAATACCTCGTCGCCCAGATGAAAGGGGTCAGATTTTCGGAAAAGGCAGAACCGTGGGCTGAGGAGCTTAAAAACTGGGACTTTAAGATGAGAAAGGATTCGAGAGCGGCACTCGTGTTCGCTTTATGGCTTAAACACTACATCAACGAGACGTTCGGTGACGAATTCTATTCGGCCGGACTCGATAAGAGCTACTATCCCAAACTCTGGGTTCTCCAGAACCTCCCCGCCGATAGCAAATGGTTTGACGACATAAGAACGGTTGAGAAAGAAACGAGAGCGGAGATAATTGCAAGAGCGATGGATAAGGCGATCCAGGAGATCGAGGAGAACGATTACAAGGTTTACGGAGATTACAACCGGTTGAAGATGAACCATCCGTTCAACCTCGCCTTCCTGAACTACCCATCCTACCCCATGAACGGTTCGAAGTTTGCGGTTTTCAACTTCAGGGCTGAGAGTTTCCCCTTCCAAGCCGGAAGCAGCTGGAGGATGATTTCAACCTTCGACGGATCCTACTGCGTTATTCCCGGTGGAAATTCGGGGAACTACTTCTCGAAGCATTACAGCGATCAGCTGGAA
>Ga0209426_1000813_pt1 | contig 25845 bp, 20 predicted proteins | sample Deesub1362B_J571_FD_187697 | JGI IMG/M metagenome (GOLD analysis project Ga0209426, IMG submission 187697) | Deep oceanic, basalt-hosted subsurface ecosystem from Juan de Fuca Ridge flank, Pacific Ocean, CORK Borehole 1362B_J2.571 (SPAdes)... ...
GAGCAATTTCAGGGCGAACACCTGTCAATATAACCTGTGCTCCGAGTAACTTCACAGCTGTTATTGTCTCTATTAAATGCTGAGCTGTTCTTGTGTCAATTGTCGGAACACCTGTAATATCAATTATAGCAACCGATGATTTTGTGTCAACGATATGTTTCAAAAGAACTTCCATAAGGAGCTGAGCTCTCGGAGTATCAAGGGTTCCAACAAGGGGAACAGTAACAATACCCTCCCATACCTCAATTGTTGGAGTTGAAACCTCCATAATATGCTCTGACTGCTGGGCAATAACTTTCTCCCTTCTTTTTATTGCATTGGAGAGCATCATAAAAGTCAGTTTATCAAGCAATTTGGCTATAGTAACAGAATACTCAGGCACAAGATGAATTTTATCCTTTAACTCATTCACAACAAAGGAAATCCATATCTCTTTAAAAGTACTCAGATGAGAGGCAAGTTCAAAAAGGGTAAATCCCCAGTCATTCCATATCTCTGCATAATTATCAAGAAAACTCAAGAGGGGTTTATATTCAGGAGCATCTATATTTTCAAAATTTCCGGAAGAGGCTGATTTAATCAACAAATCAACAAAATCCTGTGAATTTTCCTTTAATTCCCTTTTGAGCTCCGGATTATCCTGAACCCTTAAGTCATCTATTATAGAACTGAGCCATTTTTTCAGTATCTTATTTTTATTTTTTTTGAGTATTCCTAACACTTCTTTTTTTTGTTTGTTCTTCATCTCTTAAACCTCCTTTTAATTGCGTTTTTTGGATTCATAATACTGTAGCGGTCGCATTTATGCGACTAATATTGTTTTCACGATAAATCGTGTCGCTACAGATATTTTTTATTGCGCGATAAATCACGTCGCTACGTTTTGGGTTTATCGGGTTTATTGCGTTTGTTGAGTTTGTTGCGTTTGTTGAGTTTGTTGAGTTAATAAATTGGCGAGATGGTTAAGACGCGGTTTACAGTTTCATCATCCATTTCATTGTTTCTCCACAAAATATTGCAAAGGAGAGGCTGGAAAGGGTTCCTATGAGGTAGTACTCGGCAAATTCCCTGTTTTTTAATTCCTCAAACCTTGCTATTGACTTTGCTGCAAATATAAAAGCAATTGCTGAATATTGACCAAGTAGAACAAATGTCAGAACAATAAATCTCTCAAATATTCCTATTATCATTCCGGCTTTCCTGATACCCGAGAATTTTGCTTCCTGATAATTCAAAATTTTGAAAATATAAGAAACAAAAAGACTGCCTATAAATAAAGCAATTATATAACCGATTACAAGAATTGAAACAAATTTTACATCAACCATATACGGTTGAATTTAAAAAATCAACCTCATGGAGTTGGTTAAGGAGTTCAATCAAATTCTCCTCTGCTTTTTTCACTTTATCATATTTTATATTCTTAAACATTTTGGAAATCATCTGAACAGAAACTTTCTCTTTTTGTGCAACCTTTTTATAGGTCTCAAGTTTTTCATATAACCATACCCTTCTGTAATGAATATCTTTCCAGGACTCTTTTATCGCGGAAATAAGCATTAAAATTGTGTTTATCGCCAGATCCTTTTCCTCAAATCCTGTCTTATATGCTATATTCTGATTCATTTTTCTGGATAGTTCAAGGGCTTCTCTTGAATTTATAAAGCATTCGCCATCCATCTCACCGATTCTTTGAGAAAAAGGGGTACTTATCTTTCCGTATCCCACTCCAAAACGAATTCTCAAAGGATACATTTCTTTTTCTATATTTTTTATTACCTCATAACTTTTCACCAGCTCCTTTATTAAACCCTGAAATTCATCTCCCAGAGTCAGTGAAAACTTTACAGAAATTATTTTTTCATACTTTTTATTGATTTTTTGAAGCATTAATTTTAATTTTTTCTGAATATTACCCCTATCTACTATACCCCTGGACCTTACAATATCACCTGTAATCACTGTATACTTTTTCATTATTTAATTTTAAAGTTTTCTTCTCATATTTTCAACTCTATAGGGTTGAATTTCAAATTTCAATATTATAGGGTTGAAGAATAAAAAATATTGCGCGATAAATCACACCGTTATGTTTTGCGTTTATTGTGTTTTTCGCGTTTATTGTGTTTATTGGGTTTATTGGGTTTTTTGGGTTCATTGCGTTTGTTGGGTTTTTCACAGAATTTTACAGCTTATCAGTGTTAAAAAATGCATCCTCTATAAAGTATTCGAGGATTTCTCTTCCGTAAACAAAGGAATTTTTCATCTTATGCTTTTATGCGTTATGTATATCAGCGTAATGCATTTTTAGTAAAAAGTCAATTATTTTCTTTCCTTTTCCCTATTCATCTATTTATTTACTATCCACCATTTTAAAATCGGGATAAATTTGATCTTGTAATTGTTATATTTTTCTTCGGATTCGTAATCATGGGTTATGATTGAAAGATTTTTGCATTTCAGGTTATGTGCTGCTCTGATAAGAGAATTTATTTCTCTTTCTTTTGTTGTATAATCGGAAATATGATAAGAGGCTTGAATAAGAGATGTTATTCTTCTACCCTCTTTAATCACAAAATCCACCTCTCCATTCGGAAAGGCATAATAGAAAATATTTTTATTGGGTTCAAATCCTTTTCTTAAAAGAGTCAGAAATACAAGATTTTCAAATTTTTTGCTCTTGTTATTTCTTAATATGATCTCAATTAAGCCGTTATCAATTGTGTAAATTTTGGGTATGCTTTGCTCAATTTCTTTTATAGAATAGGAAAATTTACGTAAAGGAAAGAATATGAAAGCATCATTGAAATATTCCAGATAATTGTAAAGACTGTTTTTACTCACCTTTATATTGAGGGATTTGAGAAAATTAAAAAATTTATGAACCGAAAATTCTTTTGCATTGATAAGATAGTTGAATAATATTTTTATCACCCTTATATTCCTTATTTTATACCTCTCAACAATGTCCCTGTAAATGGTGACTTCAATAATTTCTTGAAGTATTTTTTTTCTTTCCTGAGGATAAATTACTGCCTCAGGATAACCTCCGTATGAGAAATACTCTGTGAAAAGATTTCTAAACTTTGCCTTTTCCTGGGATGAGAAATATTTTTTTAAAGGAAATCCCCTTGCCTCAAGAAATTCGGTGAATGAAAAGGGAAGAAGCAGATAGTTTAAAGTCCTGCCTCTGAGAGATGTTGCGATTTCTTTGGATAATAGTTTTGATGATGAACCCGAAATGAATACACTCGCCTTTTCTCTATCCAGAATACCTCGTATAAAGGTTTCCCATCCTGAAATATCCTGAATCTCATCAAAAAACAACCATATTTTCCTGCGTTTGTTCTCAGGGTAGAGTTCAAAGAACACATCCATCAAAAGCATTAAATCTTTTATAGATATGTTAATAAATCGCGGGTCTTCAAAATTGATATACAAAATCTGTTCTTTTCGGATACCCTTCTCAAGGAGTCTTTTTATAAGATAGTAAAGATAATAGGTTTTCCCGCTTCTTCTGGGTCCCATTACCACAATGGCTCTTTTTAAAGGAATGTTTAAATTGATTTTTAGTTCCCTTTTAACAATAGAGGGAAGTCTTTCTCTCTGAAAATCAAGGATTATACCGGCTGCTGTTTCTCTTTCAAGCATTGTTCTATATATAGGGAAATAATATTAAAAAGTTTCCCTCTATGTAATACAATTTTAAGGTATCAGGGAATGTTTTTTCAAATGGGTGGGACAAGTTATTCGCGTTTTTTGCGTTTTTTGGGTTTGTTGTGTTTATTGTGTTTTTTGCGTTTATTGCGTTTTTCGCGTTTATTGCGTTTTTCGCGTTTATTGAGTTTTTCGCGTTTATTGGGTTTTTTGGGTTTTTTGCGTTCATTGCGTTTGTTGAGTTTATTGGATTCATTTTTGGAGGAGCAAAAGTAGGGCCTTTATCTCCTTGGGGCACAGCTACTTTTTATTGACACCCCCGAGATGTCAATAAGGGGGCTAATCATTTAAAATTACAAGTTTCTCTGTTTTTTGAAATTCAGAAGATTTAAACTTCACAAAATACACTCCTTTGGATAAAGGATAATCCAAGATAAGTTTATAAACTCCTCTTTTCTTTTCACCTTTCATTAGATCTACTATTTTACGACCAGTGGGGTCATAAACTGAGAGAGTAACAAAAACTTTATAAGGTATATGAAAAACTATAAGAGGTTTCCGGTTCTTAAGAGTGGCAATCGAGTTTTTAACATCAAACTCGAATTTCAAATCCCTATCTTCTCGTGATTTATGTACTACACTACTACCTTCTGGATATTTCACTTTTATCTCGGTAATAACATTGTTATCCTCCTGATTATACCATACCACCCTCTCAGTATAGTAATAATCTGATCCTCCGGGCCAACTCTCCGCCCAGAACTCGAAATGGTGATCCACACTAAAGCCAAATCCTATGTAGAACTCACCTGTATCCACGATAAAAGAGTCAGCGGATAGGTCAAAACTATTTCCCAACCCACCATTCCATCTCATAGTATCTTCTTTTATATAGATAAGGCTATCCGGTTCAAAAGTATAGAAATCATCATTGTTGGCATCCGAATAGACCAATATAGGAAAAGCTTGATCCCCCCTTACTGCCTCAACCTTCAGATACATATAGGTGGGTATTACAGGATAAGCCGAGGGAGTAATTCTTACCAGGCATTTGAAGGTATCATTGGGATTGCCAACACCACCCAGCATCATCACTACATTGTCCACATTGTAATTATACCTGAAAATCTCCCAGTCTTTACTGACAAACTTTACGTAAAATGTATCATAAACTGTCTGTTCATCAGAGGCAAGGGATGTATAAAGCTGTGCAGTATAAATTATATCTGAATCGCCAACTGTGAAGGGACTAAATATAACATGAGCGACAGAGTCCGGCAGAAGATTTTGAACAGTTTTTGTGGAAGAATATACAGGAACTCCCATTGAATCAATCAAAAGAGTAACAGAAAATGTTTCCGGATAATTGCCCAAGTTCTTAAAACTGGCTCTGGGTACTGTGGTATTATGCATCGGCATAAAATGAGTCTCCGGCACATCTAATGTATTATCGTTATCCGGAGGATAGGGCTTCACATCATGGTCATACCTCGTCCCCCAGAATCTCACCCTTACAAGATAATCTCCATTTGTAAGTTGATGATATGTTCCGTCAAACCAGTAAGAATTACCCGAAGGTTTACCGGTGGTATCTATACCTATGGTTTCATACCATTGAAAAGGCTCAGGATCCCACCATATACCAACCCATATATCGCCGGTGTCATCTATTAAAGAGTCAAAATAAAAGAAATTCCATAATCCAGGTGGATTCCAGTTCCACCCTGCATGTCTAACAACCTGATACGGATGAAGTGTATCAGGGAATCCCGATGAATCAGGGAACAAACCCACATTTACCCTATGTCCGTCGTTAAGGAAAATGGCCACTCTGTCTATAACATAAGGAGGGCGAAAATAAGGTTTAAATTTCACGAAAGCCTTTTTCCCAGGAAGTATTCTTTGAGAAATATCCCATTGCTTATCATCATATCCCACTTCAATTTTTAACGGATTCTCGATCACAAACATCTTCACAGGAACTTCTATTACCGGTGTAACCGGATCGTTGGTCAGAATTTCCAGAGTATCATAGTAATACCCACCGGGTAAACCTATAGCATTAAATATAATGGTATCAACAATATAAGTATTACCCTCCACATTCCCATTTACCGGCACTTCATCCATCCAGCTCACAGGAGGTCTCTCATTAATGACAAATGTAAGAACACTGTCCCCCGAATTACCTATTTTAAGAAGAGATTTATCCTGCCCTCCCTCTGATATGGCCATAAAGATTTCCTGAGGTTCTACCCATATCATCGGATAGGGATATGGTATCCATTCTGCAACTATCAAATCTCCCCCTTTCTTGTAACTTATAAAAGCAGAGCCGGAAGTGTCCACATCAATGGAGGAACTCGTTATAGCAAAATTATACCAGCCGTATCCTGTAGCAGAATCCACAAGTATATGTTTCCATTCAGTACCTGTGAACCAGTGATACTGGATTTCAGAATAGTTATAAGGATAATTTCTGCTTCGGTAATATGACATGATATGCGGATTATTTTTCTTATCAAGTGATAAAGCAAGATCAGCAGCTAAAAATCCGCCTATACTCTGTGAATTCCACTGCCCATTTTCCCTCTTACTGTATATTATATATGTGTTACCATTCCAGAATTTATAAGCCATACAGGGATTCAAAAAAGAATCAGTTTCCAGAGTAAGACACGAACTTATGCCCGAGGTTCTTAGAGTATCCATAACCCAGGCATCATTCATCTTCTCAGCAGTCATCAACCAGTTTTGTTGACTACTTATCTTCCTGCAATAAACAATTATCGGAGAGCCATTTTCGTTGAAAGCAATTGAATTATAATATCCGGCATCGTTAAGTGTATCCACAATCTCTACATGCCATTGAGAACCGTCAAAATAAGCATATTTCAGACATCTAAGTCCTTTATCAAAGTATGAGACATGAGGATTACCATTCACATCAAACTCAAAGTCACACGAGGCTCCTATACTGTCAACCATTTCCACGGTATCAATCCTCCATACGCCATTTACAAGTAAAGCAAATTTGAGACCTGCATAATTCTGGAAATAAAGAATACCAACGCTGTCGCCAAAACATTCTATATGGGTGTATCTACCGGTAGCGGTTTCAGAATCTACAATCTCTATATACCAAGCATTGTTTTCTCTGTAAGCATGTTTTAAAACATCCATGAGCGCGTCGTAATAACTAATATGAGGCCTATTCAGGTGGTCCACCGCAATAGAAGAGTAAGCTCCCACATTTCCCGCAGTATCCACTACTTCATACTTCCAGTATGCCCATATCATATAGTTCATAGAGATACAAAGAAATAAAATTCTTAACCCTCTCATAAGCCCCTCCATTTAAAAGGTATCAACTTCACCATCTCCTTTAGTTTCAAAATTATTTTTATCGTGTTTATAAATAAGCGAGACAAGTTATTCGCGTTTTTTGCGTTTATTGGGTTTATTGGGTTTTTTGGGTTTTTTGGGTTAATTGTGTTTTTGGGGTTTTGATAATTCACCTTCCTTTGAATAATAAGAGTTGACATAAGGCTCTTAAAAAGATTTTGAAGTCAAGGTAAAAACTTCTGTGTTTAACATAATAAAGGTCATATTCCTGTCTTATTTTTGCATCCTCAACTGTGTTGTTTCGTGTTTATTGAATTTATTGCAATTGTCATTTGGTGTTTTTTAGTTCTTCTTGCTTTTGATAAGGAAGTTTTTCAAATATTCCTATGAGAATTAAGCCTGTTATGATTATTAAGGCAAAAATTGTGTATGAAATCCAGAGTTCTACTCTGTAAATAAATACTGAAAACATTCCTCCTAAAAATCCCAGAAAATACATTAAAAGAACTGTTTTTGGCTGGCTTAAGGAAAGATTATATAATCTGTGATGAACATGGTCTTTGCCGGGATGTAAAAAGGGAATAAGACCTCTCTTTGTCCTTGAAATTGTTATAAGGCTTGTGTCAAATATAGGAACAATTAATATTAAAATGGGTATCATCCATCTTGTTAAGATGGGTAAAGTTTCTGAATTTGCAACCCTTAAACCCATGGCAGCAAGTAAAAATCCGAGAAATATTGCTCCTGAATCACCGAGAAAAATTTTTGCAGGATGGAAATTATAAATTAGAAATCCGAGAGATGCTCCCATAAGGGCAAGGGAGAGGGTTATAAGAATAATATCTCCTGCTTTTAATCCGAAAACAAGATAAAATGCTGAAGCAATAACCGCAACACCCGAAGATAATCCATCCATCCCATCAAGAAGATTATATGCAGCGGTTATTCCGACAACCCAGAAAAGTGTAAAAAAGTAATTTAAAAAAGGATAAGGGAAAATTTTTAAATGAAGACCGGAGAAAATAAGTATTAATCCTGCAATCGGCATACCTACCATTAATTTTATTTGAGGATGTATCTTTCCCATATCATCAAAAAGCCCTATTACAAGAAGCATAACAGCACATCCAAAAATGACAAAGAGTTCTTTATTAACAGGATTATGTAAGAACAAAGGAAAGATACCAGCCAGCACACCGAAGAATACAGCAACGCTGCCGAGAAGAGGTATGGGAACTTTGTGAATTTTTCTTGGATTATCAGGGTGGTCATAAAGTTTTATGTAAATGGCAAATTTCCTTATTAAAGGAGTCATTATAAGAGTTATGAGGAAAGGAATAATAAGGTTTTTGATCATTTCGCTATATTTTTTTATATTCTGAGGATCTCACTTATACTCCCAATTTCTTACCATCTTTTATTTATAAGTTGTATCAGAGTCCTTAAAATAAATTCTGGTACAAGTGACATACGATATAATGTTTTTAATGGTTGCTGAGGAAGCCGATATAGCCATTCCAAGTATGCATTTTGCATCCATAGGGGTGCTTGTTTTAGTTTACCACTAATAAAATCAAATGCTGCACCAACTCCTATTTGAACAGCCTTTATCTTCCCTTTATGGGCATACATCCATCTCTCCTGTTTCGGTGCCCCTAAAGAAACAAACAATATATCGGGTGTAGATGAATTAATTTCTTCAATTATCTCAAAGTCTTCTTCTTTAGTTAACTCACGAAAGGGAGGTGAGATAGTCCCTACTATTTTGAGACCTGGATAAAGTTTAACCAATCTTTTTTTTAATAAATTTAATGTATCATCTGTATTACCATATAGAAAAATTTTCAAATTATTTCTTGCAGCGTATTCACATAGTTTAAGCATTAAATCGGTTCCTCGGACTCTACCTCTGAACTTATTACCAAGTATTTTTAATGCACCTGCAACCCACATTCCATCAGGAAAATTACCAGCTGATTCATTCAATATCTCTTTTAATTTAGGGAACTTGTGACTCTTCATTACCAAATGTACATCCGCTAAACAAAAATAATCTCCATTTTTTTTCGGAATATGACTAACAACTATTTTAAGAGCTTCTTCAAGACTCACCGGATAAAATTTTATTCCCTGAAAATTAACTCTCTCAACTATCATCATTTTTATAAAACCTTCTTATTTTCATATTTGATTTCATTCATTATTTTTTACGATAATTTGAGAGCACTGAGTTATAAATATCCATCAGTATTTGAAAATTCCTCTCAGCTGTATATTTTTCTTCAAATACTTTTCTGGCGTTTTTTCCCATTTCTAGACATGCATTTTTGTGTTTCATCATCCATTTTATTTTTTCAGCTAAATCTCTAGGATCATCAATTTCAAAGAAAAGACCAGTTTTACCTTCCTCAACAAGCTCTTTAAGAGCTCCAATTCGTGAAACTATAACAGGTTTACCACAAGAAAAAGCTTCTATTACAACCATTCCAAAAGTCTCATACCATCTAGATGGGATTATAACAAACTTTGCCTTTTTAAGTAATTCTATAGTGTCTTTCCGACCCTTCCTACCTACAAGCTCAACATTTGTAATTCTATTTTTTTTAATCTGCTCTTCAATTTTTGCTTTCCAAGGTCCATCTCCAACTATTTTAATTCTAAATCTTGTGGAAGTTTCAAATTTTAGAAATTTCAACGATTCTAAAATAACATCAATTCCTTTCTCTCTCGATATTCTACCTAAAAATAAAGCATATTCTTCACTCGAAAAATCTGTAGAAGAAGAGTTTGGTAAAAAATGAGGCTTAATAAATATTTTATTCTCAATGAATCCAGCGCTAACAAATTTACTCTTCACAAATTTCGTAGGAGCAATAAAGGCATCAATTTTATTATAAAAAGTCTTTAAAAATCTATGTACCACAAAAGTTCCAAAAATAGGAGAAGAAAAAATTATGGAGTTTTTATAACATCCTTTTAATAATCCTTTCCATGGAAGTCTTTTAATACAATCATCACAAATTCTTCCTTCTCTCATTAAAATACCATTAAGGCAAAAGAATCTAAAATTATGAAGTGTTTGTATCACGGGTATCCCCAACTCTTTGCAGGCATGATAAGCTGAGGGAGATACCAAGTACCATATATTATGAAAATGTGCTATATTAGGATTTTCTTTTTTAATAAGTTTTTTTAAATCCTTATAAGTTTGCCATGACCAAATAACATTCACAGCAGCTTTCAATTTAGAATACTTTTTGATCTCCTCATTATACCTCTCATAAGTAACAACATTCACTCCGTGAGATTCCAAAATTTCCTTTTCATTTCTATATACAATATCCTCACCAGAAGGAGCTTTTGTTTGATAAAAATTATGTATCAATAAAACTTTCATAATTTTACTTTTAAAACTTCAGCATACAAATTCATTAAAAACTCTCCTTTTTTATTCCATGTAAACAATTGTTCTACTCTGTTTTTTGCAGCTCTCCCCATTTTTATCCTAAGATGATAGTCCTCAATAAGTTTTAAAAGAGCAATAGATAGATCTTCAACTGTTTGTTTCAAAGTTGTTACCTTAATCTTAAACCCACAGCTCTCTGTAACTATTTTCCCTGGACCACCAAAATCTAAACATATAATAGGAAGGCCAGAAGCCATAGCTTCAAGAACAACCATCCCTCCTCCTTCAAAGCTAGGATAAAGAAAAATATCACATTTTTTATACATTTCTAAAAGCTTCTTTCTCTCTATCCATCCCAGAATCACAACATCCTTTTCTAAACTTTTATCTTGAATAAAATTTTCAATTTTTGTTCTTTCCTTACCATCTCCAACGAAGAACATTCTTATATTTTTTTTTGTTTTTACCTTATTTTTAGCAATATAAAATGCTTTTATAGCCAACTGAGGACCTTTAAAATTTACTAAGCGACCAGCAAATAAAATATTTACAGCCTTTTTCTTATCATCCATTCTATAAACCTCTTCTCTCGGTAAATCAACTCCTATTGCAGGCATAATATACACCTTTTTATTTCTATCTAAACCAAGTTGAACTTTCATTTTAGGGTCTATAATTATAATTGCATCTGATATTTTTTTTGTCAGTATATAAAAAGGATTTAGCCTTGCTATATAACGTATTAAATTTTTTAAAAACTCCCAAATTTTTCCTGAAATACTATCTAAAAATCGAGAAGGTACTTTAGGGTGACTTCCAATAGGCCCCCATATAAAAACTAAATTTTTGAACCATAATTTAAATAAAGAAAAAAAACTAGGAAGATAATCATTCACAAAAGTTATATGATGAATTACAGAAATTTCAGAGAGATTTATAAACTTTCTAAGTTTAAAAAAACTATAGATCTGCCATAAAACATAATATACTCTTGCACCTCTTGCTCCTTTTTTCCAAAAACGCATCCATTTAGGAGTATCTATATAGATAAAATGTATATTATCACTCTCTTTTAAATGCATTTCTAGCATCTTCTGGTTATTACTTCTTGTCAATACCCAAACCTCAGAAAATCTGGCAATCTGTTTTACCCAATTCCATCCAACACCTTGTTCTGAACCTTTATAAGGTTCACATGCATAGGCTATAGCAAGAACTTTTATTCTCTTTCTCATTTCTTTTCCATAATTCATATATCATTCAACAAAAATTTTATCAATTTGCGTCTCTCAACCGCCGATTTAGATAATATTTGTCTCTCATCTTCATAAACAGCCATGTGTAATAGATATATAAGCACCATTTCTTTTAATGAAATTTCCTCTTCCTTCAGTTCATTCATTAAATTTTTTAATTCCTCACTATATAATATACTTTCAAGTAATTCTTTTCCTTTATAAGATTTCAAAAGAAAATTTACTTGAAACAAAAAATGTATTGCATCTAAAGCAGCAGGAGCTTCTATTAAAGACGATTCCCAATCGTATATAAACACCTTCAACTTATCTTTACTCCAAAACATATTCCATGGTACAAAATCACCATGAGAGATTCCAAGTAAGATTTCTTTATCTTTCAATTTAGTCTCTATTATATCAAATGCTTCCTTTAGTAAGTCTCTATAAGAGAGATGATAATCTCTAATCTTAGTTTTCAATATGGAAAAAAACTTAGTTTCATTAAATTTTTTTCTTATAGCAGACCAATTTAAAAACTCTAATATCAGGTTTCTATAACTCCTATTAAACTCAACTGAATCCATAGTTATAAAGAAAGGAGAAGGAGACTGAATCAAAATCATAACATTTTCAAATTTTCCTGTATAAATTAACCTTGGCACAAGAACTTTCCTTTGTTCTTGTGTTTGACTCAAAATTGTTCCTAATATTCTCAACATATTTATTTCATTTTTTAACCTTTCAATAGCTAAAGGCGTTTCTGCAATCTTAATATAACCTAAAACATCACCATTACTGTTTAGAATCATTCCTGTAATTTTCCTAAAGGGTCCAGGAGTCCCTGTTGAAATAGCTATTGTTAAATCATTTTGTCTAAAAACAAGTGAAAGCAAATTTTTAAGTTTCTGTGATGTTTTTCTGTTAAGGTAATTATATTTAACTTTATATTTTTTCAGAAATTTTAATGCATTCTTCCTAGAAAGAAACTTCATAGTAGATTTATAAAATTTTCCTAGTTTACTGTATGGTAAATACAGCTCCCATGCTATAGCAGCTAACTTGGGATTAGCTGGTATTATCCATCTACAATTTTTTTTAGATGGAAAAGCTAAGAAATCTTTATTAAAATTAGACAATATTAAATATTTTACTTCTTTAGGTTCTACTTTTGTTTCTCTTCTTATTAACTCATTTTGTTTCTTAATAATAATTTTCGCTACTTCTTCAGTTACTTCATCAACAGATTTATTTGTAATAATTATATAAGGATTAGGTAGTAAACTAATATACTCTCTCCACTTACTAATTTGTCTTTTTAATTCCTCAATAGGAAGTTCTTTTTTACGTTTATAAAACTCTTGAGGTTCATTATCAAGATAAAAGGTTATATCCGGAGTCGGAATAAAACGCAATATAAAGTTATAGAAACTCTCCGGAAGATAAAATCCATAACGAAGTTGATCAACCAAAAAATCAAAATAATATCTTTCAATAAAAATTAATCCACCTTTAATTTTTTGTGGATATATCTTGAATATATATCCTAAAAAAAAATCGAGTGTATAATAAATCCATCTTATAAATGACTGGATTTTATTAATCTCATTAAGATTTTTAACATGTGGACCATTGATTCTATTATTTTCAAAAGGTTTCCTTCTAAATATTCTTCTTAAAGGAGGTAGTATACCTGGACGCCAATGATATGTATATATCTTATTAAATTTAAAAGAATATTTTGAAATAAAATTTCTTATCAATGTACCCTTACCTGCGCCATCTGGCCCCAAAACCACACAAAATAATCCTGGTCTTTTTTTCATTTAAGGTGGATAATTTTTTAAAACATATTTATACCAAATAATCTTCACACATGTTTCGATGCAGTTTTTTATAGTTATAAAAGGTTTTTTTTTGAAAGATTGTAGCCAGACTGATATTCTAAAACGATTTTTTAGCTTTATAAGCTTTTTTGTATCTCTTTTTATTATCAACTCTACTATGTACCTTCCCAACCTTTCTCCTGCAATTAATTCTAAAATTTCCCTCAACTCATTTTTGTTTTGAATAGCTACTTTAACTAATTCATCAAAATACTTTTTATTCACTCCTCCTGCAGATAACAAAAAGTTTACAAATGGAAGCAACGGCTCAATAAATCTTTCAGCAACCCACATTCCTTTTAATCTCATTTTAGGAATATATTCAAAAGTCAAATATACAGCTCCCAACCATTGCTCGTCAAAATGAAAATCTAATATTAACTCTTTTTCAGTATTATAAGAAATGTTAAATTTTCTAAAATAAAATCTACGTGCATAAGGCATCATTACTTTTTTATAAATTTTCAAATTAAAAAATTTACACATTTTTTCTATTAAATCTAAATTTTTATCCCAGTCTTCCTTAAAAATTAATATATCTATATCATGTCCAATTATCTCTGGGAGATTTGTATAATTTCTCAAAATACAATATCTAATCTTATAATCTTCATACTTTTTCAACAACCATATAATTTCATTTTTGAAACAGTTTTCCATTTCTTTTAAGTAAAAATTAATTCAGTATAACAATCTTCCGTAATTTTTTAGAAGATATTTAAGTGCTGAAGGGGTTAAAGGTTCTTTTTGAGCACCTTTAGTCATTTTTCTACTTTCTATAAAAGCTTTGGCTACTTTCCTAAAATTAAGAGGATTTTTTAAATAATTAAGAATCCATATAGAATTAGAAATATATCTAAAATACCATGGCAAGTATTTCCAGTTAAGATAAAACTTATTTCTCAAAAAAAGAATATCTCTCTTTTTCTCTTCAATCAAATTATTTTCTGAAGCTTTATGTATAATTAATAAATCTGGAACATAATGAATTTCCCAACCTCTATTTATAATTCTATAAGAAATATCCAATTCTTCTCCCCAAAAAAACAATCGGTTATCATATCCACCTAATTCTAAAAAAACATTTCTTTTTATAAAATGTGCACCTCCTAGAAAATATGAGCACTTTATGGGTTTTTTAGTATCTATTTTTTTTAATTTCCATTTACTAAATGGATATAGATTTTTCCACGGTTTATAATACTCAATTATATTGCAGGCTATAGCTGCTAACACATGGTTAGCATTCTGAATATAGTTTTTAAATTTTTGATAGAAATCAGATTCTGGAATAAATGCATCATCATCAATAAAGAACAACCATTCGCCTAAAGCCCTTTTAGCCAGAAAATTTCTCCCTTCTGTAAGTCCCAAATTTTTATGTGAAAATAACAACTCAACTTCAACAAAAAGTTTTCTTTGTATTACGCTTAGTATCTCTGTGTAATTAAACTTTTCTCTCGAGCCATTATCTAGAATCTTTATTTCTATTTCTTTTTTACATATTCCTTCTAAACTTGCAATACTTTTCAACAACTTTATAATTTCACCAAATCTATCCTTTGTTATAACAAGAATACTTAACTTAGGCTGCATTAAATCTCCCTGTATATTTTCTTTTAAAGTTACCCTTACCATAAATAAGAAGAATAGATGCTACCATAAACATTAGCCATATAGAAGAACTTGCAATAGCATACAAAAATAAAATTTGTAAGCATTGAGATAGCATTATCAGTATTACCACATCGTAGACCCACCTAAAATTTTCACTGACAGAACTTTTAGCTTGTTTTAATTGATAAAAAATAAGGGATAAATATGCCAAAAAGAATATAAAACCTGGTATACCTAATTCTATCAAAGTACTCAAATAAGTATTATGAGAATATCTAATTTCTCCAAACATATATTTAAAATACACACCAAATTGATTTATTCCAATCCCTGTGATAGGTTTTTGTAGGAACAAGTTCATTCCAAAAAGTACTAAACTATACCTTTCCCTTCCATAAATTTCGCTAAATTGACTCACTGTTTGTATATATTTTACCAACTGAATAAATCTATAATATAATTTTGAATGAAATATCACAAATCCTAAAAGTATCGTACCAAGAACTATAAGTTGTCTTCCCAAATTTCTTTTTTCTTTTTTATTAATAACAATAAATAATAAAACAACTACATTTATTAATATCCCACTTCGAGAGAGCGTAGCAAACAAACAACCAAGTGAGAGAAAAAACACTATAAAAGCAAGTTTTTTATTTGTTTTTATTTTTTTATCTAGAATTATATAAGCACTTAGTATTAAACCAGGAGTTAAATATAAAACAAAAAAATTAGGATCAATATCCAATCCTGTCATTCTTATCAAAATAGCACCAGTTTTTACTAAACCTAAATGATGAAGCTTTAGAATTTCCGAAAAACCTAAAATATTAAAATATGCTTCCAAAAATATCAATATAGAAAAAACCACATATATTGAAGATGCTATAAGTAAATAATTAACTATCTCTATAGGTGTAATCCTTTTTAGCAATCTTTTACCCAATAAATAATAAATGAAGATTAAAAGTAGATTTCCTATCAATCTTATACCACTTGTAAGATTCATTATCCAAGGATAAATCAAAGAAAAAACCCCCAATAGTAAAAAAATTATGAATACTATATCATGGGATTGAATTAATAATAATTTTGGTCTTACTGAATAAACACCTATAATAAGAGAAAACATTAATAAAATGACTGTAAATATTTGGAACGGCTTCAATGCAAAATTCCATTTAATAAAAAGTCCGTTTAAAAAAAGAGCAAAAATAACTAAAAAATAAACAACCCTAAATTTAGGTTTATATGGATATACGATATTAAATCCAGACATTTATATAAACCAGTTAATGAACATGCGGTGGAATCTTAAATATTTTCTAATTTTATTTTTTATTCTAACACAAAAAAAAATAATGCAATACAAAAAATTCAATATATATATTTTCCATTTATCATAATTTTTATATCTTTCCAAATAATATTTTCTACTTTCTATAAAGTATTTGTGTGAATTCTCAGATGATACTGAATGTAAATGTATAACACTTACATTAGGCAAAAACAGTATTTTTTTTCCTGATTTTTTGAGCATTGAGGATATAATTGCTTCTTCACCGTATAAAAATACATTTTCGTCTAACAGACCTATTTCTTTAAAAAATCTTATATCAAAAAACATACAACACCCTATTATTTTCTCCACCTCTAAAGGCTTCATTTCTTTAACAACAACAACATAATTTATCTTTTTTAGAGGCGAAAGTATAAGTCTTATAACTTCTTGCAAAAAAGTTGGCTCCCTCAAAGGTGACTGTTCATTACCATATTCATCCCTCACTCTAGGCCCGATACAATACACATCTTTATAATTTTTCTTAATTTTTACCATTTCATAAATCAAATTTGGAGAAGTCACTATTACATCAGGATTCAAAAGTAATATACCCTCCATTTGCATATGCATCGCATACCTTATTCCCACATTATTTCCCCCAGAAAAGCCCAGATTTTTATCTGTGTGAATTATAACCAATTTTTTATTAGAAGGATATTTTTTAAGCCTCTCCTCAAGTTCTATTATCCCTCCATTCTCTGCAATTTCTTTGTCATATTCTATATAAAAAATAGGTTTCAAATCTTTTTTATATTTAACAAATTCTGACTTAACTTCAATCTTGCCTTCCGCCCATTCTTTAATTTTTTTTATTGAGTCATTATTTGAACCATTATCAATCACAATTGTCAGATAATTAGGATAATCAATTTGTTGAATTGATTCTAAACATCTGATAGTATCACGCCATTTTTTGTAATTTAGAACTATTATTGCAATCTTTGGATAATTATTCATTTCTACATATAACCAAGTCCCTCCAACTGTCTCTTTATCTTTTCATCTTCTGCCAAAGATAACTTTGAGTCTGTTTTTTTATACTCAAAAACATTTTTCTTTCTAAAATTCATAGGATGAGAATTCAAATAATTCTCTGTAAATATTTCCTTTAAAACTCTACCCTCCACATCTGATGGTATAGGAATATCTAAAGCATAAAGTATAGTAGGTAAAATATCCATAAGTTTTATCTCTTTAAGCTTATTTCTTTTAATTTTTCTTCCTTTTGCAATAAAAATACCTTCTAATCTGTGAGAACCCGTATGTCTATCTGAATAGGACATATCTTCATATATTTTACCCCCAAATTGATTTTTAGGCAAAACACATCCCCAGTTATTTATACTTATTATAATATCTGGTATATCTAAGCTATTAACAAAAGGCTTAAAAATCTCTAATTGGAAACCTTCTTCCTTAGCAACTACTCTAAGACTCTCTATAATGGAATTGATTATTTTCTCTCTGTCAATACCAGCATTTTCTAAATATTCTTTATTGAGATATATTCCGCCAAACGGAATTGTGTGCCCTGGATCAAATGCGATTGTTTTTTGCCAGTCAATTTCATCCAAAATATGAGGTCTAAATAAACTCACTGTTTTTTTACCCCATTTATAAAGTCTTGGAAAATATTTGTAAAATTTGAATTTATTTGAAACTTGGGTCAAAAAACAAAAGAAATCTTCTTTTATAATCTTAATATTATGACACTCTTTCTTTCTTTTTAAATAACATTGTTTTTCCAACCAGTAATTAATTTTAAAAACAGAAGTATTTGGACCAAATCCATGGTCAGAAATAATAAAAAATTCTCCTTTTTCGTTAATTATATCATTAAGAAACCCTATAATTTCATCTATTTTTATCCAAAATTTCTTAATTTCTGAATCATACTGTTCAGTTTCTTTTTCATTAGTCTTATTAATATATTTCCACATACGATGTTGAAACCAGTCAGTTTCAGAAATTACTATAAATGCCATTTCCCATCTTTTGTTTGTAAGGAGATATTTAATAATCTTATACTTATTCTCTAAGGTCCTAAATATGTCATTTAAAAATAAAGCTACATCATCGTATTTAGAATGATGATAATTCACTATAAAATCGAACTCATTATCTACTATTTTAAATATTTCCCTTTTTAAATATTTAGGAAAAGCAAAATCATCTTTTATTGTAGCAGGAAAACCTGAGATTACAATACCCTCAATTTCATAAGGTGGGTAAAGAAAAGGATAATTTATAACGATTGCACGCATCCCGTATTCTCCTGTGTAATCCCATAAGGATTTATTTTTAAAGAAGGAAGAATCTATAAGTTTCATCTTCTTATTTTTTTCATCAAAATATAAGAAATCAAAAATACGGAGAGAAGAAGGAGATAGTCCAGTAGCAATAGATAACCAAGCAGGTGCTGTTACAGGAGGAATAACACTTTTTAAAACTCCAAAAGAACCTCTTTCTATTATTTTCTTCAAATTAGGCATCACTCCTTCTTTAATTAAAGGGAAAATTACATCAAAAGTTGCTCCATCCAAGCCTAAAATAATTACTTTATCTGTATTCATTAAAACCCAATCTTATATCTTATATGTTTTATAAACTCATAATCTTGATCATCAAATATTTTAAATTTATATAAATAACTTATATAAAGAAAACCCAGTATAAATATCCCCAAAATAATTAGAAATAAAGGAGGGAAAAATTTATTACAAAAACTTATAAAAATATGCATACTCCAGCTGATACTAAATATACCTAAAATATATTTGAAATACTCTGAAGTAAAAGGATTAAGACGGTATAGCCAAAATATTTCAATAAAACCACATAATCCACCTATTATAGGAGAAATAGATGCTACTATAGATGCTCCAATGAGTCCATACCGTGGTATTAACATGTAACTTAACACCAAATTTATCCATAAAATTATGAGAGAATTTAACATACTTAATTTTGTATTACCAAAAGCTTCCAAAGTCACTCCTTCTGGGCCAAACCAAGAATTAATAAATTTTCCTCCAGCAAGTATAAAAAGTGCAATCGGGGTAATAAGATATTTGTCAGTAAATAAAATCTTTACTATTTCAATCCCAAAAAGTAAGACAATCATAAAAAATAAAGCATTGATTAAAAATATCCACTTAGAAACACGCTTATATATATTATGTATTTCTCTAATTTTTTTTCGTGCTATTAAATCTGAAATTACAGGTTTATAAATTTGTGCAAAGGATGACATTACAAGACTTATAAAAAATGTAAGATATACATAGATTCTAAAAACTCCTACTTCTGCTGAATCACCAAAATAGCCAAGAAATAAAAGAGCAATCTGACTTGAAACAAAGAGAATGACACTATTTATACTTAAGGGCCATGAATACGATATTATCTCTTTAAAGTTAATTTCTATCGGAGAAATATTAAATAGAATTTTTATTATTTTTTTTCTCAATAAAAAAAATGCAAAAAAAGAAGCAACAAATAAAGAAGCAATGTACATACAAACCCAACCTATGAGCTTAAAACCTCTAATAAAAATTACTGCTCCAAATATAATTTGGATCAATGGAAGAAGAATCTTTTGAATATAAACTTGATATCGCAATTCTTTAAAACCTATAAAAGAAAAAACAACAATCTGTATAAATGTGAGTAGAGGGATACTTATTATCATTATTTTAAAAATCCGAGCAAGAATTTTTTTCTTAAATATAGATAAAGAAATAAAATCAGCACTTATAAAAAATAAAATAACAGCTATTAAACTCAAACCCAACGTCCATTTGATTATATTAAAAATCAGTGTTTTTATTTTACCTATTTCGCCTAAGCTGTGATAAAATGGAATAAATCTATCCAAAGATTTGTGCATTCCTACAAGTACAAAAGCTATTGAAACATTTATTATCGCCTGTGCCAACACAAAACTACCAAATTCCTCAGGTGTTAAAAATCGAGTCAACATCATTAACAGAATGTAATTCAATACCATTCCAATAATTGAACCAAAGAAATTTATTCCTGACTCCTTTAGAATTTTTAAAAGATAGTTCATGATTATCTTTTACCGTACCATTTTTTTATAAATTCATTATATTCTCTATCTTTTTCCCTTACTTTTCTCCACCACCACTCATTCTCCACATACCATTTAACAGTCCTCTCAATCTTTTCCTCCAACCCCAAATCCCTAATTCCTAATCCCCACTCTCTATCCCCTAACCCCAACTCTCTAATCTTAGAATCATCAACACTATATCTCTTATCATGCCCGGGTCTATCTTTAACAAATTTTATCAAAGACTCGGGTTTATTAAGAATTTTCAAAATCATTTTTACAATCTCTATATTTTCTCTTTCATTTCTTCCTGAAATATTATAAACCTCACCTATTTTCCCTTTTTCTATAACCAAATCAACTCCTCTGGCACAGTCTTCAACATATAACCAATCTCTTTTTTGTCTACCGTCTCCGTATACAGGCAATGGTTCATCATTTAAGGCATTTATAGTCATCAAAGGAATTAATTTTTCGGGATATTGATAGGGACCGAAATTATTGGATGGTCTGATGATTATAACAGGAATTTTATAAGTATTATAATATGCAGAACACAACCTGTCTGCTGCCGCTTTACTTGCTGAATATGGATTTCGAGGATTAATAGGATCCGTTTCTTTAAAACTTACACCTTCAGGAGCAGATCCATAAACTTCATCAGTTGAAATATGAACAAATTTCCACACATTTTTGTTTTTTCTTAAAGATTCAAGAAGGACATAAGTTCCGTATACATCGGTTTTTATAAATGCATCAGCATTTATTATTGACCTGTCAACATGGGTTTCAGCAGCATAATGCACAACTATATCTGATAGACTGAAAAGAATATCCGTAACCTCTCGATCCATAATATTCCCTATTACAAAAATCAACCTTTCTTTTTGAAGTAGGTCCTGAATAACATCTTTTAAATCGGATAATTTAACAAAATTTACTTTATAACCTTCTGTTTTTAATTTTATTCTTTCAAAATCTTCATTTAAATTTTCTATTTTTACTTTTGTCTCTTTATCTTCAAAAATTCTCTTAACATTTAAAATAGTTTCCTGTTTAAGAGGTAATATTATATTATTTTCATTCAAGTAATCTTTTAAATTATCCAGATTTCCGGCATAGGTCAAAATATCAAGAACTATTATTTTATCATTAGAATTTTTTAATTTATATCTCACAAATTCACTACCTATAAAACCGGCACCACCGGTTATCAGGAAAGTGTAGATATAATCTGATATCACTATATCTTCAAAACCTATAAATAATTAATTTAGTTACTCTCAGATCTATCAACGAATAAATAATTTAATTTTTTTTATCGAGGTTTATCGCATATTACTTCCTTGATTCTTTATGAAAACTAACATCTTTTGATCTCTCGGATGATTCCAGTTTCCGATATACTTCACTTCTAACTCTATTCGCTCACATATCCATTTAAAGGTTTCAAAATCATAATGATAAGGGTCTTTATCAAAATATGTCAGAAATTTTGAGCCATCAACACTTGAGTGTACAAGCGCTCCTAAATTGAATTTTCCTTGAGTATTTTCAAAAAAAGTAGCATAGAATTTACCACCAGGTCTAAGAACCTTCTCAATATTCATAATACACCTAATGATATTATTTAAAGGAAGATGAGTAAAAACTGACTGAGCTAATGCATAATCAAATTTTTGATTCAATAATTGGAACTCAAAATTTCCCATCTGTACTAACTTTGGAGCTTTATGAGTCAAGTTATGTTTTTTTAACTCACGCATTCCGGCATTTAGAAGTTCCTTATTTATATCTACTCCAAAATAATGCCCTGTTTCAAGATAACGAATAAAATGGATACCTCCTCTCAAACTACCACAACCAACATCGAGAAAATAATGTTCCGGCCTCAAACCTTGTTCTATTAAGAACTCAAACTGTAATTTACCAACTTCTTCCCATAATCCTCCAACAGCATCCTTGTACCAATTAGGATTAAGATATTTAGAACTCATAACCCTTTTAATCACTGTGCTAATAGAAGTCGAAATAGAAAATTTCAAAACTTCAATAATATCTTTTTTTACCATAATTTCCTCCTCGAAAAGAAGGAGCACTCTATATTTTTTTCTTTACATATATTTTATTGTTTCAAAATTACTACCTTTACAAAACACAAGGAAATATTTCCTCTTTTTATTTTTAAACTCAGAATCATTAATTAAAGTTCTATTTCCGAATAATCACCAATTGAAACTCTGTAAGCCCTGTGAGAATTTTCTTTTCTGTGCAATTTTGCATATTTCCCTATTAAACTATCCTCAAGCCTATCAATTTTTAATATTTCAGCAAAATCAAGAACAACAGAGTTCTGAATCACCGAATCTATAATTTTAACATTATTCCCAATGCTTGTATAGGGTCCTATATAGGAATTCTCAATTACTGTATTCTCTCCTATTATCACGGGTCCTTTTATTATAGAATCCCTAATCACAGCACTATTTTCGATTTTCACTCTTCCAGAGATTTTGGTATTTTCATTTATTTTACCTTTTATATCTTTTTTTAAAAATTCATCAAGAACTATTGTGTTTGCTTCAAGTAAATCATCTTTTTTTCCAGTATCAAGCCACCAACCTTTAAGAACATGAGGAAACACGTTTCCACCATTATCCAACAGACCCTGAATAGCATCTGTAATTTCATATTCTCCCCTCCATGAGGGTTTTAAAGTTTCGATTATTTTATGAATTTGAGGAGTAAAAATATAAACTCCCACAAGAGCAAGGTTTGAAGGCGTTTTTTTTGGCTTCTCAATTAATTTTTTAACTTTTCCACTCGAATCCACAACAGCGACACCAAAAGAAGAGGGGTTTGAAACTTCTTTTAATAAAATTAAAGCATCAGGATTTTCCGTTTCAAAAGTTTTCACAAAAGAACAAATGGATTCCCCTATCAAATTATCTCCTAAATACATTATAAAAGAATCATTTCCGAGATAGTCCTTTGCCACTTTAACTGCATGTGCAAGTCCAAGAGGTTCTTCCTGTAATATAAAGGTAAAGTTATGATTCCATGGATTTTCAGAAAGTGAATCTTTGATTAAATCACCTGTCTCAGGTGCAATAATCACTCCTACATCTTTAATTCCTGCATCCTTAAGCTGGTCCATTACATAATGAAGTATTGGCTTATTCGCTACAGGAACAAGCTGTTTAGGTATTGTGTGAGTAATAGGACGCAGACGTGTCCCTTTACCTCCTGCTAGGACAAGTGCTTTCATTCTCATAATGTTTTAACCCAATATATATTACTTCTATTATCAACTTATTTTTTATTTTACTAAATCACTAAAATTCCCATATACCACTCCTTATTTTTTATCTCAATCCTTGCCCTTCATAAAACCATTCATATTTTCTTGTTTATCCCATTTATTGAATTTGTTGTGTTCATTGGGTTGGGTATATTCACAGCATCAATGACTGGTATACCATTCATATGTTCTTTTTATTCCTTCTTCTAATGTAATCCCCGGTTCCCATCCTAATTCCCTGATTCTGGATACATCCAATAGTTTCCTCGGAGTCCCATCAGGTTTTGAGATATCATGTTTTATCTCCCCTTCAAATCCTACTATGTCTTTTATCAGCTTTATTAAATTTTTCAGCTTAATGTCTTCTCCAGTCCCGATGTTTATGAAGTAATCGGGTGAGGGTGTGGGTGAGAGTGAGAGTAGGTCTTTGGCATCTACTTTTTCCATAAGGAAAACGCAGGCATCTGCGAGGTCGTCAACGTGAAGGAATTCCCTGTAAACTTCTCCTGTTCCCCAGACAAGAACATAATCCTCTGTTACTCCTACTTTTTCTAAAGCTTTTTTTATTGAATTTTCATCATTTAAATCTATTTGTTCATCAAGTCCGAATCCTAAGGGATATTTTTTTAAGTCTTTTCTTATGTTGTCAAAATCTTTATTTTTCAATAATTTTGCAAGATGGAATTTTCTTATTAAGGCAGGTAAGACATGAGAGGTTTCAAGGTTGAAGTTGTCATTCGGTCCGTAAAGATTTGTGGGCATTACTGAAATGAAGTTCGTTCCGTATTGTTCGTTATAATATCTGCATAATTTAATTGCTGAAATTTTTGCAATTGCATAGGGTTCGTTTGTTGGTTCAAGTTCTCCTGTTAAAAGATACTCTTCTTTCATGGGCTGGGGTGAAAATTTTGGATATATACAGGAGGAGCCGAGATTTAAAAGTTTTTTTACTCCGTATTTGTAAGAAGAATGAATAATGTTTGAAGCTATCATTATGTTGTCATAAATAAATTCTGCTTTATAGGTATTATTTGCAAGAATTCCTCCGACTTTTGCAGCTGAGAGAAAAACCCATTCAGGCTTTTCTTTTTCAAAGAATTCCTCTGTTTGTTTTTGATTTCTTAAATCAAGTCTCACATATCTGACAGAATTATCCTTTATAACAGGTTCTCTTTTATGATAGTTTGAGACAATGTTTTTATAACCTTTTTCAAGTAATTTCCTTATTATTGCTGAACCGACCATACCGGTACCGCCGGAGACAAATACTTTTGCGTTTTTTGCGTTCATCGCGTTTTTTGCGTTTGTCGCGTTTTAGTTTTTTTCATTTTTAATTATAAGGGGTTGAAACTCCCTCTCCCCTGGTGGGAGAGGGCTGGGGTGAGGGGGAGGGCGAGAATAAATTTTTCTTTATAATTTCAACAACACCTTCAATATTACTTAAGACCTCATTGTTCCAGAACCTTAATACTTTAAATCCCTGATTTTCCAACCATCTGTCTCTTATTTTATCTCTCTTATCTTCACAATGCTGTCCACCATCTATCTCTATTATCAATTTCTTTTCGTAACAAACAAAATCAACTATATAATCACCTATAGGTTCCTGTCTTCTAAACTTTACTCCGAGATTTCTGTTCCTTAATATATTCCATAATTTTCTTTCTGCATCGGTCATATTTTTTCTTAATTGTCTGGCAAGTTTGATGTTTTTCTTTTTCATTTCACCCTCCTCTAATCCCTCTCATCAAGGAAGAAAACGCCCCCACCTTAATCCTCCCCCATCAAGGGGGAGGAAAGATATTTTTATTTTTTTCACCCTCACTCAAATACATTATTCACTCTAAAATCCTTAAGGATGGCGGGTTGGAGTTCGTGCCAGTTGCCGAATTTTTGCTTTATTATTTTCATTCCTTCTCCGGGCGGTTTGAGACCTTCTGCAAGCATATCAGCATCAACCATTATTTTTATAAGTTCTTCAAAT
>Ga0209426_1000814_pt1 | contig 25827 bp, 26 predicted proteins | sample Deesub1362B_J571_FD_187697 | JGI IMG/M metagenome (GOLD analysis project Ga0209426, IMG submission 187697) | Deep oceanic, basalt-hosted subsurface ecosystem from Juan de Fuca Ridge flank, Pacific Ocean, CORK Borehole 1362B_J2.571 (SPAdes)... ...
TGGCAAACCTCTAGCTGACGTGGCCGTCGAAGTCACCACAGTCAAGGTTGCCGGTATGGGCGATGTTCAACAAAGGGCCGACCATCTCGTGCATGCCCGCGAACAAGCAGAAAATGCCGCCAAAGAGGCCCAGAAAATGGCCGCCAGCTTCGTCCATGAACTCAGGGTTGCCGATGTCCCCGTGCGAGATGCAGCGACACTACTTGGCCTCTCGCCACAGCGGATTAGCCAGCTCGATAGCATCGGCCCCTGACCCGCATTTCGGCCAGGTGGGTCTGCTGCACGAATAGGTGCCCTCACCCTCGTCCCGGGCATCAGCCTGCCCTCAGCTTCAACCCGCTGCTGCCACAGCGAGAACGTGGCGCGTCACACGCCGCGGCATCGACCGCATTCGACTCCTCCGCGACGACATCGTCACTTGCACAGCCGAACTCGTCACCAGCCTCAGTTCACCCACTGAATGACCACTGACGCCAGCACCCGTTTCGCCTACGGCCCGATTCGACGCCTCGACCCAGGCCCAGAGAGCGCCCCGGACCATGCTCCCGCGAACGCTGACACCCCACCGCCCAGCACTCACCCGACCTCCTGAGACAGCTACCCATATCTGTCTCGCCGTTAAAGGCATTTGAGTATTAGGTTTAGTGCGCCGTTTGTAGTAGAAGCACCGGTGAGGGCCGGGTCGCTACGGTGAGTCTCGAGGTCTACCGTTTTTGCCGCCATCGCGGGCCATACCCGGGTCGGAGGGGGCGCAATAGTCCATGTCGGAGGGGTTGGCACGGGCTGAGCATAGCGTTCGGTGGGACGCATTTTTCACCTTCAAATGCGTGAGCGCTGCTGCGTCTCCTCCGTGCTCAGTCGCCCAGCAGCTTATTCAACTCGTCGATGATGGAACTGTTGGGGAGCCGCCAGATGAGTTCCTGCTCGCGATTCAGACCGCCGTCGATGCGCACCAGGTGATCCTCGTCAGCCAGCTCCCGGTCGCGAAGCGCAAGGCCCTCGGTGGCGTTCACAATCACCTTGTCTGCGAGAGTGGCGTAGAACGCTGGCAGTCCCGCAAGGGCGTCCCTATGCATTCCGTGACCGCCAGTCGCCACAAACTCGCCGTGGTCGCACAGCCTTAGGTACAGCGATGACATTTGCACATCCAAGTCGAGTCCTTTCCAGGGGAATTGTCTTGTGATGAACCGTCCCCGGTTTTATGCGCACTTCCTTTGTTGGGAAGGATGGCGCGATGCCGAGCAAGTACGACGAGAACACCAAGGCCAGGGCGGTGCGGCTGGTCCGCGAGCACCGCAATGATTACGACTCAGAGTGGGCGGCGATGAAGGCGATCGCGGGCCGGCTGGGGATGAACGCGGAGACGCTGCGCAAGTGGGTTCGCCAGGCCGAGGTCGACGCCGGTGAGGCGGCAGGGATATCCAGCGAGGAGAGCCGGGAGCTGCGGGAGCTACGCCGCAAGACCAGGGAGCTTGAGGCCACGATCGAAATCCTCAAGGCCGCAACGACTTTCTTCGCGCGGGAGTGCGACCCGCTACACCGCTGATCTGTGCGTTCATCGACGAACACAAGGAGCGGTTCGGGGTCGTACCGATCTGCCGCGCCCTGGCTATCCAGGGCGCGGCGATCGCCCCGCGCACCTACTGGGCGCACCGCTCCTCGGCACCATCAAAACGGGCCCTGTGGGACACCACGATCACCGAGATCCTGGCCGGCTACTACGAACCTGACGCCGACGGAAAACTCCCGCCGGAGAGCCTTTACGGCAGCCTGAAGATGTGGGCGCACCTGCAGCGACAGGGCATCCCGGTGGCGCGGCGCACGGTGGAACGGATCATGCGGCACAACGGCTGGCGAGGTGTCATGCGTGCTCGCCGCCCGCCGCGCACCACCGAGCGCGACCCGGCTGCGGGCCGGGCGCCGGACCTGGTGGGCCGGCGGTGGCGCGTTAGCGCGCCCAATTTGCTGGACGTAGCTGACTTCACCTACGTCGCGCTGGACACCGGGGGGTTCGGCTACACCGCGTTCGTCGTCGACGCCTACGCCGGGCTGATCCCGGGCTGGGAGTGCTCGATGGTCAAAGACACCGGATTCGTCGAGCGCGCGCTGCGCCACGCGGCGGCCTTCCGGGCCCGCCAAGGCCATCCATTCAACGACACAATCCATCATAGCGACGCCGGAAGTCAGTACACCGCAATACATTACGGCGAGACGCTGATGTTGGAGGGACTGATCCCCTCGATCGGGACCGTCGGTGACGCCCTGGACAACGCGCTGTGCGAAACCACGATCGGGCTCTACAAAACCGAGTGCGTGCGCCCTGGCTCCCCGTTTCGCGTCGGCCCGATCCGAACCCTCGCCGACCTGGAGAACATGACCTCGGCGTGGGTTAGCTGGTACAACGATCGCAGGCTCATGCACCGCCTGGGCCGCATCCCACCGGCCGAAGCCGAGGCCGAGTACTACGCTCGACTCCAGGCCGGAGAGCACACCGGTCACACGTAACGAGGTGTGCATGAAACCGGGGATGCTTCATGACGATCTCGCGGGGCGTGCTCAATTCCTGCCATCCCTTCGTAATTTCTGCATGGTCTGAATACAACAGAGGCGCATCGAGTCAAGTACCCCATCCTGACCTCGTGAGCCGCCGCGGCCTACATCTCGCGACGGCAAACCTCTTGGCGGTCGTACCGCTCCGTCAGCTCGGGAGTGAATCGGTCGCGGTTGACCACCTCGGGCACCGAAGGCCGTTGCACACGGTGCACTGCAGTGCTTGTCGGACATGCCGGACATGTAGTCCTCGAAGAAGTCGGGCACGTGCTCGCCGGTCACAGCAGTGGCTTTGGACTTGGGTGGTTTGGTTGAGGCAGTTTTCCTACCGTGTGGGCATGACCAATCCGGACGGGCCCGCGCGTACTGGTGAGGCGCTGTCCGGGCCGGTGAATCCGGCCGGGACGAGCCAGCGTGAAGCCGGCTGGCAACGCGCTGTTGCCAGGAATTGGACCACGCGGGTGCAGGTGTCGGGGTGGCGGTTCATGGTGCATCGCCTCGAGCATGCGTTGGTGCGCTGGGACACCCGGATGCTGCATGATCCGATGCGGGCGGTGTCGCGGGCTACGACGGCCGGTCTTGCGGTGGCGGTCTTTTTGGCTATTGGGGCTGTGGCTTTGGCGTTTTTGGCGCCGCGTGCTCAGTTGCGGGATTCTGAGATTGTCGCGGACAAAGACACTGGTGCGTTGTATGTGCGGATCAACGATGTTTTGCATCCTGTGTTGAATTTGCCGTCAGCGCGGTTGATCGTGGATAACCCGAAAATGCCGGCTTTCGTGAAGGCCTCGGAGTTGGCGCTGTTGCCGCGGGGGCCGTTGGTGGGTATTCCTGGTGCGCCCGAGCGGATGCCGAGTCCAGGGGTTGGGTCGGAGTCGAGTTGGTCGGTGTGCGATACGACGTCGCCGGCGGGCAACACGGTGGTGACGGTGATTGGTGCGGCTCCGGTTCTTGGTGATGGGATCGCTGCGTTGGGTGACGGGTCGGCGATTTTGGCCGGGTACGGGGGCCAGACGTTTCTGATTTTCAACGGCAAGCGGACGCCGATTGATTTGCAAGACAAGGCGGTGACGTTGGCGGTCGGGATTGATTCGTCGGCTCCGCCGGTGTTGCCGATCAGTCGCGCGTTGCGTGATGTGTTGTCGGAGACTCCGCCGTTGGTGGTGCCGGTGATCGAGGGTGCTGGGGCGCCGTCGCCGTGGCCGCTGGGTGCTTCGGTGGTGGTCGGATCGGTGATCAAGGTTCGGCCGGTCGATGGGGGTCCGGATGCGTTTTTTGTGGTGTTGTCTGATGGGGTGCAACGGATTAACGCTGTCACGGCGGCAGTGATCCGTAATGGGGATCCGCGTAATCCGCCGCCGCCGGTTGAGGTTGCGCCGAATGTGTTGCTGTCTGTGCCGGTTAGTCGTGCGTTGAACGTTGATTTCTATCCGAGCAGTCCGTTGCGGTTGGTTGACCCGGTGGGGGCTCCGGTGACGTGCTTGTCGTGGGCGCAGTCGCGTGATGAGAGTCGCGCTCGTACGGCGGTGTTGAGTGGGCATTCGTTGCCGATGAAGGCTGGTGCGCGGCCGGTATCGGTGGTCAGTGCTGATCCGGACAATGGGGTCGCCAACGCGGTGTATATCCCGCCGGGGACGGGGCAGTTGGTGCAGATCGCGGGTGGTTCGCCGGCGGCGCCGACGGGGGAAGCGCAGTGGTATCTGGGGGATACCGGGGTTCGGTACGGGCTGGTGATGTCCGTCGATGCCAGGATGGACCCTCGGCGGGCGCTTGGGTTGGCGGTGGAGCCGCTTCCGGCTCCGTGGAGCATCATCCGACTGTTGCCGGCGGGACCGGCGCTATCGAAGGACGATGCGTTGATGCAGCACGATTCGTTGCCGGCCGACCCGTTGGCGGCTGCATTAGCGACGAAGGCCCCGCGCTCTGGCGGCTGACTCTTGGTTCGAAATTGCAATGGTTTTCGTCGTTGTCCTCTCGAGTGTGGTCTCGTGGTTTTCGGTTGAGTGAGGTGCTGGTTGTGAGTACTACGCGTGGTTTCCTTCGGCCCGAGCATCCGGAGGTGCCGCCGAAACTTCCGGGCGGGGAGCACATGTTGGCCTCTCCCCCGGAGGTGCCGCACAAGACACCGGTGTCGATGCTGCAGTTCATGACTCCGGTGCTGATGGTGTTGATGGTGGTGGGCATGGGTGTGGCGATGTTCACCATGGGCAGTCCCGGCGGTGGGCGTGTTTTCAGCCCGTACATGCTGGCGTTTCCGATGATGATGGTCATCGGTGTGATGGTCATGGCCTCTAACAGTGTCGGTGGCGGCAGCCAGGTCGGCGAACTCAACGAGAGCCGCAAAGAGTTCCTGTGGTACTTGGGGATTCAGCGTCGCCGGGTTCAGGACACCGGGCGGTGTCAGCACGCGGCGCGGGCGTGGGGAAACCCGGAGCCGGCGGTGTTGCCGTCGTTGGTGGGCACGACGCGGATGTGGGAGCAAAGGACCACATCCTCGACCTTCGGGCACGTGCGGGTGGGGTTGGGTACTGAGTTGCTGGCGACGAAGCTGCAGCCGGCGAAATCAGCTCCTGTGCATGACTTGGAGCCGGTGACGGCTCGGTTTCTCAAGCGGTTCATGGACATCCATAAGGCCCAATCGGGGATCGCGTTGGCGGTCGCGTTGCGTAGCTACCCGTTCTTGCGGGTGACCGACAGCGAGGCGGGTGAAGCGGCGGCGGCGCTGACGCGGTCGATGCTGTGTGAGTTGTCGCTGTTCCACGGCCCAGACCATGTGCTGGTGGCGGTGATCACCGAAGATCCTGAGAATGAGCGGTGGAGCTGGGTGAAGTGGCTGCCCCACAATCAGCATCCCAGCGCGACCGACGGGTTGGGGACCGCCCGCATGGTGTACCCCGATGTCGCGTCGGCGCATGAGGCCCTGGCCTCGATAACGGGCAGCCGCAAGCATCATCGGCCCGACATCGCCGAGTCAGTACCGCATCTGGTCATTGTGTGTGATCGTGGCTCGTCGATGCGGTCTGTGGGCACGCTGATCGGCCGTGAGGGTATTGACGGGGTGACGTTGATCGACCTCAACGACGGCACGACCTCTGGCGCGGTGAAGCCGCCGTTTCACATGACGATTCGGGACGGGTTGCTGCATGTGCCCGACGAAAAGGGTGGTAGGACGAAATTTGCTGCCCCTGATGCTGTTTCCGTGGCCTTCGCCGCTGATTTGGCAAGGATGTTGTCGCGCTACCGGCCGGCCAGTGAGATGGACATCATCGAACGGCAAGTCCGGCGCAAAGTATCCAGCGGTGGGCTTTTGGGGTACTTGGGTGTCAAAGACGCGGCCAGCGCCGATCCCGCGGTACTGCAGCGCCACCACGAGCGGCGTGACTTCCTGAGGCTTCCGATCGGAGTGACCGCCGCCGATGAGGTTGTGCATCTGGACTTGAAAGAAGCCGCCGAATCCGGAACCGGACCCCACGGTGTGCTCATCGGCTCGACGGGATCGGGGAAGTCTCAGACGTTGCGCACCCTGGTGTTGGTCACCTTGCTCACACATCCCAGTGACCGGCTGAACATGCTGCTGATCGACTACAAAGGTGGTTCGGCGTTCCTTGGTTTTGAACGTGCACCACATGTTTCGGCTGTTCTGACCAACATGGAAGCCGAGGCTCATCTGGTCGCTCGGATGGATGTCGCGATACGCGGCGAGTTCAATCGTCGTCAGGAGATCTTCCGTGCCACCGCGATGCGCCCGGACGTCAATACCGATGTCGACAACATCACCGTGTACAACCAGCTGCGTGATGCGGGGGTGGCGCTCGCGCCGCTGCCGGTTCTGATCATTGTGGTCGATGAGTTCTCCGCGTTGATCGCTGACCACAAGGAATACAAGGAGCTGTTCGCCTTCATCGGCCAGCAGGGCCGCAGCTTCGGCATCCACCTCCTATTGTCCAGCCAGGAACTTGGGGTTGGACATATGGAGAGCATCAAGACGCATCTGTCGTATCGGATTGCGTTGCGCACCAACGAGGCGCGTTTGTCTCAAGAGATTCTGGGGGTTGCTGATGCCTACGATCTCGACAGGGAGCCTGGATGGGCGATCCTGAAAGATGTTTCGAAGGATTTCACCCGATTTCGGGCCTTCCACACCGGTATGGCTTACGTTCCCCCGAAGGTTTCCGCCGCTGCTGTTGAGGCTGTGAGCGTGGCCGGTGTCGCCGATCAGGCACGGCCGCAATTGTTCACCGCGGGTGCGCCGGCCACAGGTGAGTCCGATGAGCTCGCCGGCGACGGCGGACACAGTGTGGCGGTCGCTGCGCCGGGCGGGTCGGCCCTGGCAGTGCCGGCAGTGGCAGCAGCGCCCGTCGACAGTGCACCGGTAGCTGCCGAATCGGCTCCGGTCGCCGATGTCAACACCAAGACCGTAGCCCTGGTGTTGATAGACCGGCTCGCTGGGCATGGTCCTGACGCACACCGGATCTGGCTGCCGCCGTTGAACACGGTGATCACGGTCAAGCAACTGCTCAGCAACCCCGACCTGTGGTGGCCCGCCGATCGGCCGCGCGGACCGTTGCGGGTTCCCGTCGGCGTGATCGACACGCCGTACTATCAGCGCCGCGATCTGCTGATCGTGGACCTGATGGCCCACAACGCCCTCGTTACCGGCAGCAGCCAGTCCGGGGTGTCGACAATGCTGCAGACGTTGGTGATGTCTGCGGCTGCCACCCATAGCAGCCGCGAAATCCAGTTCTACTGTTTGGATTTCAGCAACGGCAAGCTGTCCGAGCTTACCGATCTGGCCCACGTCGGATCAGTCGCCCAACGCGCCGAGACCGCGCTGGCCTCTCGCATCGTCGCCGAGATGATGGCGATCTGGACACGCCGCCAAAAGTTGTTCACCGAGGCCAACATCACCACGATGGCCGACTTCCGCCGGCGTAAAGCCCAGGGCGATCCGGCGTTGAAGAGCGATAATCACGGCGATGTTGTGCTGATCATTGACGGGTGGACGACGATCACCCGAGATGAGACGGCCGGATTTCAGCATCTGGAAGACAAGGTTGAATTGCTTGCCTCCCAGGCGAAGTCGTATGGAATTCATGTCGTTCTGTCGTCGTCGGCTTACATGGATTACAAGCCGCGGCTCAAAGAGCGGTTCGGCCACCGCCTGGAGTTGCGGCTCAACGAGCCGCCGAGCTCGGAGGTCAGCCGCAAGGCCGCTGAACGCGTCCCAGCCATACCTGGGCGTGGCATCATCAAGTCCAGCCGGCCCGGCTCCGCGGATCCCTACAACCCCGAGATCCTCGACCTGCTCATCGCCACGCCGATCCTGACGTCGCTGGGCGGCGGGGAGTCACTGTCGACGGATCTTCGGATCGACGTCAGCGATTCGATCGTGCACATCAACGAGTCAAATACGTTCAAGGCGATCCCTGTTCAGCTGATGCCCACCGATTTGGCCAGGTCGGAGTTCATGCCGCTGGCGCTGCTGCCGGCGCCGCCGGCGGCCCGGGCGCAGCTCAGTGTCCCCCTGGGCGTGGGCGAGACCGAGATGGCGCCGAAGATCATCGACTTCAACGATGACGCCTCCCCGCATTTCGCGGTGATCGGCGACAAAGGCTGCGGGAAGACGACGTTGCTGCGGCACGTCGTGACCACCTTGTGCGAGAACAACCCGGCCGGTCAAGACGATACGCAAGGCGTTTATCTGCTCATCGTCGACTTTCAGCGGCGCCTTCTTGGCGTCTTGCCTCACAAGGGCTACGGCGCCTACGCAACCAACAGCGACGAGTTGAAGACCGCCCTGGATCACCTTGAGCCGATGCTGTCGGCTCGACTGCCTGGAAGGGATATCACTCCCGGGCAGCTGCGTCGCCGCGATTGGTGGTCAGGAGCAGACATTTTCGTGGTGATCGACAATGCCCACGAGTTAGGGGGCGGCGGCGGGTACGAGGACAAACTCGCGCCGCTGAAGGCCTGGTTATCCAAGGGCCGCGACGTCGGATTGCACGTAATCGGCACGTGGCGCTGCGGTGGGGTCACCAACCATCTCTACGGGCGCGGGCTACTGGCCGAGCTGAAAGATCTCCGCACCGCGGGCATCGTGATGAGCGGCTCCAAAGACGAAGGCAAGCTACTGGGTGAGCTTAAAGCCACCGACCTCCCCCCCGGCCGAGGAACCATGGTGACATCAGATTTCATCGAGCTAATTCAAGTGCCCAACCTGCCCGACCCCGACGACGAACTGCAGTGAAAACCGCCAACGAAACCAACCGGATACCCTTCCCGCCGAAGCGGGAACGCACATAGATGAGCAGCTCCGACGAGCTAAAACCGTACGATCGATCCCCGCCTACAGCGGGACGGTTACCTACATTGGTTTGTGGTCGATCCCGCACACGCGGGGTGAACCGTCGGTGTCGAATCCGGCGCGGCGGCACACTGGTCGATCCCCGCATACGCGGGGTGAAAGCACCCATCTGGGCGTCGGTCGCCTGGGCCATCGATCGATCCCCGCGTGCGCGGGGCGAACCTTCGAGCTGCTGACCTGTAGCGTCGATCCTCAGATCGATCCCCGCGTGCGCGGGGCGAACCCCAACACCTGCTCGGCCCGGCCGGCGAACGCCGATCGATCCCCAGCGTGCGCGGGGCGAACGTTAGTACGAGGCCAGCCCGAGCGGTGGCCCAGTGATCGATCCCCGCGTGCGCGGGGTGAACGGGGTCCGGGGCCACGCGAGCGAGCGTGTCCTCGATCGATCCCCGCGTGCGCGGGGTGAACTAGATGCCATGAACTCAACCCTGGCGGATCGGCGATCGATCCCCGCGTGCGCGGGGTGAACGTCGGCGATGGACGCGGGGCCGTCGCCGCCTTCGATCGATCCCCGCGTGCGCGGGGTGAACGCATACTTCTGGTCGAGCGAGGCGATGACCTGCGATCGATCCCCACGTGCGCGGGGTGAACGTCGTCGTCGCACTGGCGCTCGGCGGCGCGATCGATCGATCCCCGCGTGCGCGGGGTGAACTGGCGGTCGTCGTGCGCGAGTAGCCTGCTCGACGTTGTCCGGGGACTGTGTGAAGGTTTCAAGCGCGACGGTTTCCCGTGTGGATGAATCCGAGAGCTGGGTGTAGACGTTCCGGGCCCGAGGAAGAGGGCGGTCAGTGTTGCTGTAGGAATCCGTAAGGTGCATTCGGATAGTGTTGCGGCCACACAGTTTTCGTGGGTGTGAATTTTGGCGTGGTCCAGGTAGAGGATGCCCATTCGGTCGGAGATGGTGGGCACTGCGGTGCGCGCGGTGGACATGTGCTGATGATGCCGGTGGGCACTGACAGGTTGAGCGGGCCGCTGGTATCCCAGCCGTCGCACCTCGTGGTGAGGTGGTGGGCCGGTGGTTCTGCTGTGGAGTTGTCAAAGACGCTGTTTGGAGTTTACTTGGTAAGCAGCAGGCCGCAGCCGTAGGCGCGGCTGGCACCGATGCCCAGGTGCGCGGCTTGGGCGTAGCGTGCGGGGTCTGTGATGGTGGCTTTGCCGGTGAGTCGGAAGTGTTTGATGGACAGGTGTTTTGCCTGTGATGTCAGTGTATGCGGTCGGTCGATATCGGGGTGGGTGTTCAGGGTCAGGCCGGCGGCGGTGGATTTGCGTAGCCACCATTGGTGGATGTCGTCGTCGTGGGTGGCCACGACGGTTTTGCGGATGCCTTTGACGGTGATGTTGCGGCGGGGGTGGATGACGATCTGGTATTCGATGTTGCGGCCTGCTGTGATTGTCGGGGTGTGTTGGCTGATTGACGGCGGGTGCAGCAGCGCGGAGGTCCATTCGTGGCAGCGCCAGTAGTCGAAGTCTGGCGGGATGTCTGATTGCAGGATCATCCGTACTCGTGGTGGGGCTGAGACGAGCAGTGTGGGGTGCACGGGCTGGGAGTGGTTGACCGCCCAGAGGATGTTGTAGGTGGCGCGGTGGTCAGGGTGGCCGGTGCGGGCCCCGGTGTAGAAGTCGTTTTCTTCCAGGGCGTAGGCGAACGGGGACATGGTGAGTCGGTGGGCTTTTTGCGCATCGATGAGCAGTCCGCGGGTGGCGGCATGGTAGGGGTCGAATTCCAGGAAGCTGCGGTACACCGGCGCCGCGGCTGCGGAGGTCATGTGGTGGTCCCTTCGTGGAAAATGTCGTCGAACAGCGTCGCGAGCCCGCTATGAGGGGCGGGGGCGCTGTCTGGGGTTCGGCTTGCTGGGATGGCCGGCTTGGCAGGGTGGAGCACGTAGTGAGTTTCGAGGCGGGCGGCGCGGCGGGTGGGGCCGTCGAAGGTGATGGGCTGGTCATGGATGACCTGGCCTGGTTGCCCGCGACGGGGTTCGATGTACACATCGACGTGGGGCCGGGGGGGCGCTGTGGCGGCGAACAATGTTTCGATCGGGGCGTGGGTGAGCGACTCCAGCAGCGGCGACGATGGTCCGTATGCTTTGCGGCCCAAGAACAGTGAGCGCGCTGGTGCGGCCAGGGCGGCGGCGATGCGGTGCAGCAGGTTGACGTCGGGGCCTTGCACGGCGACCAGGAAGTTGGCGTCGGCCAGGTAGTGGTCGGCGGTGATGCTGGGGTTGCCTTTCGCTGATGTCAGGGCACCGTTTGCGCCTTCGCTGATGTCGCGGGGTGGGGCGTAGGTCATCCAGTCCGGTGCGCTAGGGTCTGCGGTCTTGGTGTCGCCCCACCAGGACGGCGCGGAGGCGAGTTCGCGTGGCAGTGCCCAGTATTGGCCACCGCCACCGGTGGTGTGGTAGTCGACTTCCAGGGTGCCGGGATCATCGACGCGCACACCGAACCGCAGCGCGGCCAGGTCGGTGATGTCATCGATCCAGTCGCGGCCGAGCGCGTTGGCGATCAGGCCGATCACGGCGGCCTTGGTGGGGCGTGGGTGGGTGCCGCGGATCGCGCCGCGGCCGATCATGGCCCATGATTGCATCGGCCCGTGCAGCCGGATACCGACGCTGCACACCGCAGCGGGTGCGGGCTGGCTCACCGGTTCACCGTGAGCGTCAGTTCACGCAGGCTGCCTACGGTGGCGATGTCGGTGGGAATGGCGTTCTCAGCGGCCGGGTCACCAGCCAGGGCCACCACCGGCTGTGGAGGGCCGAATCGATTCTGGGCGGCCAGCACCTCAAACAGTGCGGCGGTGGCGTCGGCGACCACGCGCTCACCGCGGATCGGGGCGGTGAATGCGTTATGCGCGGTCAACCGGGCGGGACCGGTGGTGGCCACCAGCAAAGACGGGCGGGTGCCGACGTTACTGGAGCGTTGCTTGGCCGAGGGGACCGAGACCGCGAACGCCTCAATGAACACCGCCACCGCCGCAGCGGTCAGCGCCTCAGCATCATCGGCGCCAGACAGGTTGCGCCGCAGCTGATCAACATCGATGCAGGCGGTCCGGTAAAACACCGGCGCTGACAGATCTGACACACCGAGGTTGCTCGACACCGCTTCCCCCTCAGGGGCTAGGTCGTCCACGGCGGTGAAATAGTCCTCAATGATCGCCGCCGGATCCACCGACATGGCGTGATCAACCGAGACCGCACCGTCGATGCGGCCGCCGACTGGCTGTTCGGCCAGCATCCGGCCGAACAGCGCCAGATCGACAGCGTTGGCCACCGACAGCGCGGCCCGTCCAGCGTCGATCACCTCGGCCGGGACGACCAGTTTGACCTTGCCGTCCGCGGCGGCCTCCTCACCGATGTCGTCGATACGGGCAGCGATCGCCGCAGCGACCCGAGCCGCGGTGTCCTGGGGGGCGAAGATCTGAGCGGCGGTGGCACCACGCTCATTCAACTTAAAACCCAATGCCTTGAACACTGCCGCCGACTTGGCGGTGGCGACATCAACTTCGATCCCGTAGCCGCTGACCAGTGTTTCGGCGACCGCGGCGGGCCACCGGTTGGTCCGCGCCGCGAACGCTCCACCAGTGACCGCCTGTTCTCGGAGCCAGGTCCGCATCGCGCGTTTCCAGCACTGGCTGGACACCCGCACCCGCACCACGCCGCCGTGGGTCACGGTTTTCTGCGCGTTAAGGTTGTCCCGGTTGAGCAGGCTAGGCGGCACCGCGTGCAGTGCGTGCAGGTTGATGATGGTGCGCGGCTTGGCTTGTGTGGCGCCAAAGATCAACGCGCGGGCGTTCTCGTCGATCCCCGCCAACGGCCCATCGGCCGCGGATGCGGCATCAGTGGACAGGGTTTCGGTCACGGTTATCTCCTTGGTCATTGAGAATGTTTGCGCAGCAATGAATTTGACTATTGAGCGGCGGCAGTCGCGGGCGGTGCGGTGAAGGTGTGGAAATCGCGGGCCCACGCGAAACGCGCATCGTCGCGCCGTGTCGGGTCGCTCCAGGCGACCAACTCGGCCAGCACGGTCTCCCAGTGCGGACTAAACCGGGCCCCGCCGGCGTTCATCCGCGCCAACGCGCTGACCTGGCGGTCCACTTCCAGGGGATGTTGAGCGCGGGTGAGTGCGCTGATGAGGCGTTCCGCGGTCTGTGGGCTGGTGTCCGCGCGCCGTGCCCACCGCCCGATACCGGTCCCGTCGAACCCGTAGCGCACCTCGTGGCGCCCGGAGTGAAACAGCGCGAACGCCTTAGCGGTCAACGCCCAGGGAATGTATTCGTCGCGGCTAGCGTCTTGAGTAAACGCAACCACCCGTGTGTCGATGTGTCCTGGATGCCAGCAATGCAGCGCCCCGAGCCCACCAGCGCGGTGGCCAGTGGCCAGCCGGCGAATGAACCGCTGCTCACGGGTAAGGTCCAGGTTGACCGGATCGTCGGCGCCGCTTGCAGGGTTGGTCACTTCGGATCCTTCCGGCGATTTGTGCTGCCGGCCAACGACATTGCGGACTTGCGGGCATCGACGCGGCCGGCGGCGGCGACGTGCACGAGACGAAACTGGTCGAGCGCACGCTGGTTGGCGGCGGCGACAATCTCACCCACCCGTTCCCGTGCCTGCTCTAACGGGATGTCGGCGCGGGCCGCCGCGGCGGCGACCGGTTCCAGTTGCCCCGGCAGCCCCAGGTAACCCGATAGGCGTGCGGTCAGCGAGGCCGACAGTTGCCGGTCGGTCAGCCCGGCGGCGTGGGCCAGTGACCCGAAATAGGAGCCGTGGCCAGAAAATGCCTCACCGAGCAGCGCGGACAGGGCGGGCACGTCGACACCACGGGCCGGCACCGGGAATGCGCCGATGACCGCGCCGTCGATTCGTGCCTGATATGAGCCCAGACCAGCGATGCGTACCAGCGACCCGGCCGGCAGATCCGCGGTGCGCGCGAACGCCAAAACGCTTCGGTCTGGCTGATCGGCTGCCAGCCCGGTCAGCAGTTGCCGCCAGGGCACCCGCTCGGTGTGCACGCCTTGAATCGTCAACGGCGCCTTCGCCGTTTTGCGTTCGAACACCGCGTGCGGGATCAGTTCGGCTTCCCGCTGCGCGCTGTAGCCGGGTGTGGCAGCGTCCGGCCAGCGCAGACCGTCGCAGATCATGACCTCGCCGACCGGGTCGGCAGGCAGCAGGTAGATCGAGCGAGCCGGCCAGGTCAGCGCGTCGAGTACCCCGCCCGGGCTCCCGGCGATCGGCGGCGCGGTCTGCGGGTCTGGCCAGCCGAAATGAAACGTGCCCAGCGGCGCGCCGGCGACCAGGTCGGCGTTGACATCCAGGGTGCTGGCCAGTCTTCCGGTGTCGATCCACACGAACGCCCTGTTCGTGCACACCGCAGTTTTCGCCGAGATCGGGGCTTTGCCGTAGGCGGCAGCGGGGAACTGTTGGATCCCGCCGACTGAAAACGCCTGCCGCATCAACAGCAAGCGAGCGGCAGCAGCCGGACTGAACGTCACCCCGGACAAGGTATGGAACTGGTTGACCGCGGTCGACCCGTTTCCGGCCAGCGCGTACGACTGCGCACTCAGCGGGCGGGTGACGCGATCCATGTTGACCAGGCGCGCCATGTCGGGGTTCTGACCAAAGGGCTGGGTGGGTGAGAACAGGTCGAATCGGTCAGCATGGTCGGCCAGCCACTGTTGAGGTGTCTTCTTGTGTGCCGCAGCGATGATGCGGATCGCCAGCAGAAGCCGCGTGATGGCGGCGTCTTCTAGCGGGTCGCCGGTGGCGATGGTCACAACGTCGTCGCTGGCGGCGGTGGCCAGTCCACGGTGATCCATGCCGGTGTCGGTGAGCACCGGAATCCATGGCTGATCTGTGAGGTGGTACCGCAACCAATACCTCCAAGAGTACGTCAGAGCGCTAAGTACTGATTTAGTTCGTAATTGCTATCTGCTGACCTGGTCAGGGTACACGCATGGGCGCCCGTGTCGCATACAATGTCCTGAAAACGGCCGACTGCGGGGATAAGCATTGCGGGACTATCAGACCGCCGCCATCGCGCGGTGGCAGACCATCATCGACGCCGGCGGAACCCGCGCCAGCATGATCCTGCCGACTGGCACCGGAAAAACGGTCGTCGCCGCGCGCCTAATACCCGCCGACCACAGCGCCCGCAGCGTATTCTTCGTCCCCACCGTCGTCCTGCTCGAACAGACCTGCGGGCATCTGCTGACCGCTAATCCCTGGCTGCGAGTACTGCGGGTCTGCTCAGCCACCGCACCAGCACTCGACAGCGACGACGAGCACAGCGAAGCCGAGGTCGCCGCCCGCAAACACATCCCAGCCACCACCGACCCCGACGTTATCGCCGAGCACCTGCGCGCCGACGCCGGCGCTGCGGCCGTCATCGCTACCTATGCATCAGCGCCCGCCGTTGCCCAGGCCGCGGCAGCCGCTAGCACCATGTTCGAGCTGAGCATCGCCGACGAAGCACACCGCACCGCCGGAGCACCCGACAAAGCATGGTCCCTACCAGTACACCCCGACTTCCCCGCCCGCCGGCGACTGTTCATGACCGCCACCGCGCGCACCATCACCGTCCCCGACACCCCCGCCGCCACCGCAGCGATGACCGAAATCGGATGGGATGTAGCCGATATCATCTCCATGGACTCGCTGGAGAACTACGGCCCCCACATCAACACCCTGAGCTTTCGGGAAGCCATCGACCAAGGCCACCTCTCCGACTACACCATCGCGCTGATCGGCATCACTAGCCGCGAAGCCCACAGACAACTCGCCGCGCTCCTCGCGGACTGCCCCGCCGACTACACCATCACCGACGCCGCCGCGCACCTCGCGCTCGCCCGCGCCACCACCACCCACCCCCACATCCGCTCAGTTCTGGCCTTCCACAACCGCATCGCCGCCAGCCGCGCCTGGACCCACCGCCTACCCGCCGTCTACGACCAAATCACCGACACCACATCGACCCAACGCCTCACCGCACTGCACATCGACGGCACAACCGACCCCGCCGACCAACACGCCGCACTGAACAAACTCGCCCACCCCGACGAGGGCGAGCTGTGCGTCGTCTCTAATTGCCGCGTGTTCGCCGAAGGCGTCGACGTGCCCGCAATTGACGCTGTCCTGTTCGCCGCACCCCGCACATCCGGGCCCGACATCATCCAAATCATCGGCCGCGCCATCCGTAAACACCCCAGCAGGCCCAACAACAAAGCGCTCGTCATCGTTCCGGTCCTGCTCTCAAGCGACGCCGACGACAACGCCGCCGACCTCACCGCCGCCCGCACCAGCCATCTCGCCGCCTGGCGCATCCTGACCTCCCTGGCCGACCAGGACGAACTGCTGCACCGCTCGCTGCTCACCTGGCGCGACCACCCGCCAAAAGGCAACCAACCCACTGGGCCCCTGACCATAGACCTCCCCAACGGCCTCGACACCGTCGCACACGAGGTGTTCCTGCGCACCATCGATAAGACCATCCCCACTCACCTACGCACCGCCGCCTACCTCGCCGACTTCTACGCCATCTATGGCCACATCCGCACCCGCCCGCACACCATCTTCCGAAACTTTCCGCTCGGCAACGCATTCCGCGCCGCCAAAGCCGCCTACCGCGCAGGCACCCTTCCCCCACGCATCACCCAAGAATTCGAAAACATCCACCCCTCCGTCTGGGCCGCACGCCACGCCACACCACACCGAACCACCGACCAATGGATCGAACTCATCAAGGTCTACACCGCCAAAACCGGCATGCGCAGCATCGACAGATCGGCCATCGTCATCGACCCCGCCAACAGCCAACCAGCCAAAATCGGCCAGTGGTACCACACCAACGCCCACCGCAAGGGCTACCTGACCGCCACCGAACACCAACGCTTGCAGAAAGTGCTCCTCAACCACCCACACAGCTAATCCGACGTCCTCCGGCGGTCAAGCCGCCGGATTCCAACCGTCGTATGTGGGGGCTCTTGGTGAACCCTCCCGAGATTCATGCACCCTCGGGGTGATCTTGATCTTGACTTCGTCCGCCGGGCCAACACCGTGGGGTGTCAGGTTTCGTCGAAGTCCATTTGAGATTCTTCGGCGGCGGCTTCGACGGCTTTTCGGACGCCGCGGGTGACATCGTCGGCGAGCAGTTCGAGGTGTTCGTCGATGAGGTCGAGGTCGACACCGCTGTTGATGAGGCGGCGGTTGCGGGCCGTGACGCATGTTTTGACGACTTGGCGGACGAAGCGGGCGTTGCCCAGGATGTCGATCTGGGGTTTACCTGTGGCCGGATCTGTTTCGGCGCACAGTTCAGCAAAAGTCTTGCTTAGTTCCTGGCGGGCTTCGTCGGTCAGTTCTGCGCCGGCTTTGGGGGCGAGCACGTCGGCGATCTTGACCAGTTCGTCCGGGGTGTATGAGCGGAATCGGATTCGTTGGGTGAAACGGGATTTCAGTCCACTGTTGGTCCGCAGGAATCGGTTGATGTCCTCGTCGTAGCCAGCCACGATGCACACGAAGCTGTCGCGATCGTTTTCCAGGCGATGCAGCAGCCCTTCGATCGCTTCTTTGCCGTGGTTATGCTCGCGGCTTTCTTTGACCAACGTGTAGATCTCGTCGATAAACAGGACACCGCCTTGGGCGCTGTCGATGACTTTCGCGGTCTGTTCGCGGGTGGCGGCGACGTACTTGCTCACCAGGGTTTCTTCTGTCGCTTCCACGAATTTGTCTGTGTCGACGGCTCCGTAGCCGGCGAAGATCTTCGCCAGGATCCGGGCTACGACTGTCTTGCCGACTCCTGGTGGCCCCGATAGTAGGACGTGTTCAGTCAATTGAGCTGTGGGAAGGCCTTTTTCGCGGAGTTTGCCGGAGATTCTCACGTTGGCTTGGAGGTCTTCGATGGAGTCTTTGACTGAATCCAGTCCGATGAGTTCGGCGAGTTGGTCGTTGGCTTCTTTGAGGAGGATCGCGCGGCGGTCTTCGGTGATCGTGGTCGCTAACACCGGTGTGGTGGTGGGGTCCCACATGTTGGAGCGGGCGTTGATCAGTTCATCGGTGGTGATCGCGATTCGTGCCGTCGGGTCGCTGAGTGCGCGGGCGGCCTCCCTGACCAGATCGGGGTCGCCGCGATGGGCGCGTAACGCTTCGAACAGTGCGCGGGCATGGTCTTCGTCGCCGAGTTCGCGGGCGACGAATGCGCGTTGGAGTAGGGCCCTGTTGTACGCGGCGGGTAGTTCAGGGGTGACGGCGTCGAGGCGGCGGGCGGCTTCGGTGAACATGCCTAGGTGTGCACATGCGGTGCCGGCCATGTAGTCGGCGCATTGGCGTACAGCAGTTTCGACCCATTCGTGGGCGTTGAGCGCGGCCAGTGCGTCGGGCCAGCGTTCGGTGCGCGTGTAGAGGGTTCCCAGGAGGTAGTCGCCGAGCTGGCGAGTATGGCTGGAACGCTCGGAGCTGTCTTTGACGTCGTTGATCAGTGCGAGGGCGTCGTCGTAGTTGGCGTCCTCGGCCAGCAGTGCCGCCCGGGCCAGGCAGACATCATCGCGTGTGCGCATCGAGAGATTAAGCAGCCCTGTGGGATACAGGCCGCACAAGCTGTGCGCGAGGCCTAGATGGCGTTGGCTCTCCCCGAGTCGAGTTCGGGTGCGGTAACAGTGGTGGATGACGTCGCGGTCGATGACGGCGGCTGTTCCCTGGTTTTCCATCGCCGTGACCTGGGCCAGACCCAGCCAGGCGTCGCACATTCCGTCATCGATGTCGACGGCGTTGCGGAAGGCGCGGCGGGCTTGGTACAGGTCGACAGGCTCGGGGTCGCCGCCTCGGGTGGGGATGCCTAGTCGGGCGATTCCGTAGCGGAATGCGCGTTCGGCGAGCTCGCTGTCAGCCATGGGGTGTGTGTGCGGGTGGGGGTTAGGCGGAGTTGCGTTCGGTGCTGGGGTTGAGGCCGAAGTCGATGACGACGGCGCCCTCGTGGAACAGTGTTCCCCCGGCGACGCCGGTGAAGGTGGACTTGATTCCGTAGCGTTGCATTCCCGGCCCGGCGCCATCGATGGCCGTTTGGTAGCAGTCCGCCACGATCGGGCAGTGGGCGCAGAATTGCTGCACCATCGGCTGGGCGGCGTCGATTTTGCGTTGCCGTGATGCACGCCAGGAGATGACGGCTTCGAGTTCGGCTTCGAGGCGGATCCATGCGTCGGTGTTCTTCGCACATGGCGCGTTGGGGCCGTAGAGGGGTTCGACGTTCGATGTGCCCACGGGTGGTCCTTTGGTTGGTCGGAGTTTGCTGGCTGGTGGGTTCCGGTAGGGAATCACCTCGCTGCGGCACACCATATCACCAAAAATCTCCTTGTGATGACTTTACGTCTAAATTCAGAGACTAGGTGTGGTGGTGGCGTGGGACCTTTCGACCAGGGGCGGTGGCTGGGCGGGGCGTCAGGCGGAGTTCGCCGTCGGCTTTGTCTTCTCCTCGACGGAGTCACGCTCGCGGACCAGCGCGACGCGCAGTTCGGTGAGCTGGCTCCTGAACGTGTCAATCTCGGCGAGCGCGCTGTCGACCTTCTTGATGGTTTCTTCCAGGAAGGTGTGGTCGTCGAGGAAGTAGCTGGCGGGGACTTTGAAGAATCGGGCCAGGGCTTCGATCAGGTCCAGGCGTGGGATCGCGCTGCCCTCCACCAGACGGTAGAGGTGGCCGCGACTCATCGCCAGGTCGGGCTCTTTTTCGATCAGCTTGTATAGGGAGTCCACGGTGATGGGGCGCCCTGTTTCGGCGGCGCCGAGGCCTTCCATCAGCGCTCGCAGACGGGCGCCGAACCGGCGTCCGGTAGGACTTATCTCCACCACGACGTCTTCACCGCCCTCTTCGCTGGATTGAACTTAGACAGATTAACAAGCCACTCGTCGTTGGCAACTGCGCTCAGCTGCGGGATTCCCTTTGTGGCTCTACCTCTTTTGGGTGCTTCTTGCCTCAACACTCACTGCCGCAACACATTGCGCGCTGACACGAGCGCTAAAGAGCTTAGCCTCTATCACGAGATGGGTTGGGCCGGTGCCGTCCTGGCGCTATGTTGTCCGGCATGGCGGCGGCTTATGTGGCGGGTAGCGCAGCGGTTCAGGCGATTTTGGATCGTAATGGCGCGCTGGCGAACAAGATTGGCGGCGCGGTGCGCGATGTGGAGTCGCTGCGCTGTTCGGTGGCCTCCCCCGATGAAGACGTGATTGCGACGGTTGACGGCTTGCAGAGGGTGACGGCGCTGTACCTCGAGCCCGGTGTGATGAGCCGTTGCGGCGCTGACCGGCTTGCTGAGCTCGTCACTGAGACGGTCCTGGCGGCCGGGGAAGTCGCTGCCGAGCGGGTGCGGGGTATTCGGGCTGGCTATTTTCTGCCCGAATCTGCGCCCGTGCAGTCGGAATAGCCGCCCTTGTTTTGACCGGATTCTTGGGCGCAAGCCTCGGACTTCAGTCCGGGGTGAGCCCATCCCGTTCGCCGGCGGGCGTAGCCCGGCGTTCAGAGTGGTCGGGATTGTCCGTCGATGTATTGCTTGATGATCGACAGTGGGGCGCCTCCGCAGAAGACAGCGAAGTAGGACGGCGACCAGAGGTGTCCGCGCATGCGGGCGCGGACACAGACGCCGGTGAATTCGCGGCGCACCGCGTAGGCGGTGCGGCCCTTGAGCCGCTGAACCAGCGTGGAGATCGCCAACGTGGGCGGGTAGCAGACGAGCAGGTGGACGTGGTCGGCCTCGCCGTTGAACTCGACCAACTCGGTGCCCAGGTCGGCACACACCTCGGCCATGGTGTGCTCGCAGAAGGTGAGCATGGCGTCGTCGAACACCTTCCGGCGGTACTTGGTCACACCAAGTGAGCGTGCAGCAACGACACGCTGTGGCGGGTGCGGCGATAGGTTGGGGTTGTCATAGGCGGCCTTTAGGGTCGGGGTATGCAGATGCGCTACCGGTACCGCATCGAGCCGACCCCGGCCCAGCAGCAGATGCTGGCGCGGGTGTTCGGGTGCGCTCGGGTGGTGTTCAACGACGCGCTGCGGGTGCGCGACGAGGCGTATCGCGCGGGGGTGAAGCTGTCCGACAGCGAGATTCAGCGCCGGGTCATCACCGCGGCCAAGGCCACCACCGAGCGGGCCTGGCTGTCCGAGGTGCCCAGCGTGGCGTTGGTGCAGGCGGTCAACGATTCCCGCCGCGCGTGGCGCAACTTCTTCGACTCGACCAGCGGGAAACGCAAGGGCCGCAAGGTCGGTCGTCCCAGGTTCAAGTCCCGCAAGGATCACCGGCAGTCGTTTCGGCTCACCCGCAACGGGTTTTCGATCCGCGGCAACGGCCGGTTGTTTGTGGCCAAGGTCGGCGAAGTGCGGGTGCGCTGGTCACGCGATCTGCCCAGCACACCGTCGAGTGTCACGATCATCCGGGAACCCGATGGCCATTTCTACGCCAGCTTCGTCGTCGACGTTGCGTCCTCACCGCTGCCCGTGGTGGTCCGGGAGGTCGGTGTGGACGTGGGGATCGCCCGGTTGGCCACGACCGCCGCCACCGATGGCGGGCGGTCCGATATCGACAATCCGAAGCATTTGGGCCGCAAGCTGCGCAAGCTGGCGCGGTTGCAGCGGGAGAAGTCTCGCCGGCAGAAAGGATCAGCCAACAGCGACAAGTCGCGACGCAAGGTGGCCGTCGCGCACAATCAGGTCGCCCGTGCTCGGCGGGACTATCACCACAGGCAGGCTTTGGCGTTGGTTCGCGACAACCAAGTGATCCACGTCGAAGACCTCAACATCGTGGGCATGGTCAAAAACCGCCGGTTGTCGCGCGCGATCTCGGATGCGGGCTGGGGCCAGTTCGTGCGGATCATCGGCGAGAAGGCCGATCGCTACGGGCGCGCCGTGCACACGGTGTCGCGGTGGCTAGCGTCGAGCAAAACCTGCTCGGACTGCGGGCACCAGCTCGACGAACTCCCACTGCAAATCCGCACCTGGACATGCCCGCAGTGCCGGGTGGTCCACGATCGCGACCACAACGCCGCCAGGATCATTCTCGCTGCCGGGCGGGCAGAGAGACTAAACGCCTGTGGAGCCTCGGTAAGTCCTCCCGCCACTCGGGAGGCGCGAGGCGATGAAACAGGAAGCACCCCAACCGCGGCGTAGCCGCACGGGAATCCCCGCCATTCATGGCGGGGAGCACGTCAAAGCTGGATTAACCGTCCGGCCTGCGTATACTTCACTCAATGTCTTCATATAAAGACTTCGCATCTTATCGCTGGGAAGTGAGGGCGCCGTGAGTTTCGTCCAGGTTGAGCCCGAGGTCGTGGCTGCCAGTGCGGCCGCTCTGCTGGCTGAAGCGGTGCAGCTGCAAGCGGTGATTACGACGATGACGCCGGTGGTTGTCGCGGTAGCGCCCCCCGGCTGTGAAGCGGTGTCGGCGGAGGGCGCTGCAGCGTTCAGCAGCAACAACGCCCAGGTCCTGGGGATGATGCAAGCCCACGTGGTTGAGCTGGTGGCAGCCGCCCAGACTCTGGGTGACGCGGGAATCGCCTACCAGGTTCAGGACTTAGTCGGCAAAGGCTTGTTGCTTGTCTAGCGTTGTGCGGCGGCCCTGATGGCCGGTCATTACGGCGCGATGCCGCCGGAAGTCAACGCTGCGATGATCGAGGGCGTCGGCGCGGGGTCGTTGTTGGCTGCCGGGACGGCGATGGGCGCCCTGGGGGCCGCGCTGGCCGCGTCGGCGGCCGTGGTCAGCACGACGGTGACCACGTTGGCGGGCGCGGGTTGGGCCGGACCGTCAGGGACTGCGGTGGCGGCATCGTTTGTGCCCAACGTCGGATGGATGTCTGAACTGGCCGCCCAGTGCGCGACGATCGGCGCCAAGCATGCCGCGTTCGCTGCGGCCTATCAGGCCGCGAATGCGACCATCCCTAAAGTGCCGGTGGTCGTGGAGAATCAGGCCGAGCATGTGACGCTGCAAGCGACCAATTTTCTGGGCATCAATACGGCCTCGATCGCCGCCAATCGCGCTCTCTACCAGACGTATTGGGATGTCGCTGCCGGTGCGATGCAAGGTTATGAGGCGGTGGGGGCCGTCGAGTCCGCTCCCCTACCGGCGGCCCCGCCACCACCCATCACCAGCGGCGTGGGGATCGAACTGGCCGCCACCGGTGTCAGCATGGGCGTCGAGTTGGGTGTGGGGCTGGCCTCGGGCGCGATGAACGCCGCATCTGCCGGACTGAGCTCGATGGGGATGGCCACCGGTGCCGCCGCTGCCGCGCCGGCGGGCTTGACCGCCCTGGGGAACTCGGGCGGCAGTGCACCCGGGGGACCTCGCGGCTTTGTGGGATTACCGGGTCCGCCGACGGCCGCCAGCACCCCCAGTGACGGTGGACAGCTCAATCCGCTGCTTTCCCAGCTACCCCAGGCCGCCTCGGCGCTGCCACAAATGATGAGTTCCAATCCCACACAGGGTGTTTCGAGTGCCTTCAGCGGCCCGCTTCAGTCGGCGATGGGGCCCTTGCAGAGTTTGATGTCCGGTAACGGGGCCGCCGGACTGGGCGGTGCAAATCCGTTTTCGGGCAGTGGCCTCAACGGCTTGGGGAACATGCCCGGGATCGGCCTTCCCGCAAGCACCGGCGGCAACGGCGGTGACGGGGAACGCTCGCCGGTGCGCTCGGCCGGGCTGATGCGCTCGGCCGCCCTCGGCGGGGGCGGATACACGATGCCGGGCGGGTGGCGCACCACCGCAGCGTCTGTAGGCATCGGCGCATCAGCAGCCGATCCGGTGGGCAGCGGGCGCGCTGTCGGAGGCGGTGCGGATCTGCGTGGATCCGCGGCCGGCGCCGCCGGTAGCCCCGGCATGTACGGACCGATTTCTGCAGGCCGTGGCAGCTCAAGCGGGCGCGCCAGGGCCGCTCTTTCGTGGGAGGAGGACCCGTTCGGGGCCGAGGAGCCCGCCGAGCTTCCAATGGTGCTGGCGGCGGCCGCAATGCACACAGAGCAATGATGAACCAAACCCGCACTCCCCCATCAATTTAAACGTTCACCCTCACGACGAAAGGACGCACACCATGACTAACCCCGGTGGCACTGGGACACTGCACCACGAATCCGCGGAGATGCAGTCCGCGGTGCATCAAATTGACAGCATCTCCACACATATTCGTGGGACCTTGCGTTCGATCAACACCACGGTCGGCGACGCATCAGCATGGCAAGGCGACGCCGCCGGTGCGATGCAAGCGGCGATGGCCCATTGGCACGAAGCCGCCACCAAGATGGATCGCGTTCTTCAGGATATCCAAACCGGTGTCCACGGGTCGGACGTCACTGTGACCGCCCAAGAGGCGGAGTCGGTTTCAGCTTTCACGCGAGCCTCCAGCGGCCTGAGTTTCGGCATCTAGCCACGTCCAGCACCTTCCACTTCGATCCGCGAAAGGACAAACGCAGCATGACGATTAACTACCCGTTCCCGCTCATTGCGGGGACAGCCGCAAGTATCCACTCTGACGGCGCCCAGTTGGAGAACCAGATCAACGATATGGACACCATGGTGACCAACCGGCTCGCCGGGTGCTGGCAGGGTGAGGGGTCCGATTCTTACCAGCAGATCGCGCGGCGGTGGAGCCAATCGGCGGCCGATGTGCGCCAAGCACTGGCCCAACTGGGCACGGCCATCGACGAGTCGGGGATTCAGATGCAAGCCAAGGATCGACTCAACGCCGGCCGCTTCACCTTCGGCTGACCACCCCCGGGGGGGTGCGCCCCCTCCGCGAAAGCGTGCGGAGGGGGCACCGAGGTGCCCAAAACCGCCCGTCGGCGCATAGTGGCCCTGGATAGGAGAGAGAGAGAGAGAGAAAACCACGTGAACGCCCCGGTCATCACCGCAGCCGAGTTCAACATCGACGAGTTGCTGCTGCTGCAGAAGCTACTGCACGTCTCGGCGTTCCCTGTTGTCCTCGAAATACGGCAACCACCGCACTATTTCAGTGACGAGGGTTACGCTCTGGCCGAGGCCGAGGCGACGGAGTCGTTGACCGACAAAGGTGTCGTCGCCGACGGCGAGTGCATCCAAGCCACGGTTTCCCAATGGATTTGGGTCCTACAACGTCCTGACGTTGAGCTGGCCGCGCGTATCTGGCGCGACGATACTCAGATGGCGATATCAGTGTGCCGGCGAGGCGCTCAGCATGTCGTCGCGATGCGTTATCAGGATCTGGTGACGCTGCAGCCCCTCGACGACACTGCAGAAGTCACCAGCATCGCCCAAGTCGTCGCACCGGTGCTTGCGGCTCTCGGGCAGGCCAAGGTCGCCGAATTCGAACCAATCAACCTCTTGACGTCGGAAGCCGCGGCGATCGACCAACGAGTGGCAGCCGGAAGCGACTACGCCCATGAACTGATCAATGCCGGCGCCGCGCACACGCCCGCACGGCTGCTGTCCCAAGCGCTGGCCGATCGTCCGCAGATCTGGCGCTCAGAAATCGTCGCGATCGAGTACGTGCCCGGACGTCAGATCTTGTCCAGCGCTGCTGTCGGGATCTTCGATACCCCGATGGGCCGCATCGTGGCCGCCCCCAGTCTGGCCCTTGATGGAACGAGGTGGTCGACTCTGGCGCCGGGCAACAACACACGCATCGTGAAATCGACGGAATTGGTTGTGGAAACACTGCCATCACGGTCCTGGTTTGCCGCCGCGCACCGTAGCGTGTGAATCGCCTCGCTTTCCTCCCACCCACCTCGATACCCTCGGCCTTCCAGCAGCAATCTCCTGAAATGAGAGGCGGGTACGCGGCGCATGTCTGAGGATTCCTACGACCAATTCTTCCCCCAAACAACGCTGGGAGATGCGGTGGGTGGGTCCAGCGGTGAGCGGCCCAGGTGGAATGTGCGACAAGGCGGCCAGCATGATCTGCAAGGCCCGCCCGCGCCTGTAGCGGCGGGCG
>Ga0209426_1000815_pt1 | contig 25826 bp, 23 predicted proteins | sample Deesub1362B_J571_FD_187697 | JGI IMG/M metagenome (GOLD analysis project Ga0209426, IMG submission 187697) | Deep oceanic, basalt-hosted subsurface ecosystem from Juan de Fuca Ridge flank, Pacific Ocean, CORK Borehole 1362B_J2.571 (SPAdes)... ...
CTTCAATTACATCCCTTTGAGGATGATTCTCTACATCATGTATATACCTCATAAGCCAATTATAACCACGAAAATAACTCCTAAGATAGATCTGACGCAATTTTAATCCTTTCCTTTTCCCTCAAGGGAGTCCAATATGTTTTTGAACTTTTGCATCTCCCTTTTTTAATTTGATTATTTGACTTTATATTATAGTTTTGATTTAATAGTTTTAAATGATAAAAATTCTTCAAAAAATTTTTGGTACTAAAAACGAAAGAGAACTAAATAAGCTTCAACCTATAGTCAACAAAATAAATGAATTAGAGCCAAAAATATCAAAGCTTTCTGATGCCCAATTAAAAGCGAAGACAGCAGAATTTAAAGAAAAAATAGCTCAGGGAGCAACCTTAGATGATTTATTGATTGAGACTTTTGCAGTTGTGCGTGAAGTTGCAAAAAGAACTGTATATATGCGACATTTTGATGTTCAGCTTATGGGTGGAATTGTTCTGCATCAAGGAAAAATTGCTGAAATGAAGACCGGGGAGGGAAAAACATTGGTAGCTACTCTTCCTGCTTATTTAAATGCACTTGAAGGAAAGGGTGTTCATATTGTCACAGTAAATGATTATCTTGCTCGTCGAGATACCGAGTGGATGGGTCCAATTTACAGATTTTTAGGTCTTACTGTTGGAACTATACAGCATGGAATGACTGATGAAGAAAGAAAAAAAGCCTATCAGGCTGATATTACTTATGGAACAAATAATGAATTTGGTTTTGATTATCTAAGGGATAATATGAAATTTAGATTGGAAGATATTGTTCAAAGAGGTCATAATTATGCTATTGTTGATGAGGTTGATAGTATTTTAATTGATGAAGCTCGAACTCCCTTAATTATTTCTGGTCCTACAGAAGAGTCAACAGCCCTTTACTATAGGATTGATAATTTTGTGCGGCGTCTCAGAAGAAATGCGCATTATCAAGTAGATGAAAAAACGAGAACCGTGGTTTTGACTGAGGAAGGAGTTGCTCAAGCTGAAAAATTTCTTAATATTCCAAATCTTTATGATTTAAAATATATGCATATCGTTCATCATATAAATCAGGCTTTAAAGGCTCATACTCTATTTAAAAAAGATGTTGACTATGTGGTAAAGGATGGAAAAGTAATAATAGTTGATGAATTTACTGGACGTTTAATGCCTGGAAGAAGATATAGTGATGGTCTCCATCAAGCTTTAGAAGCAAAAGAAAGAGTAAGAATTGAGGAAGAATATCAAACCTTAGCTTCAATAACTTTCCAGAATTATTTCCGTATGTATAAAAAATTAGCTGGAATGACAGGAACTGCTGCAACAGAAGCAAATGAATTTAAAGCTATTTATAATTTGGATGTTATTGTTATTCCCACTAATAAACCTCTTAGAAGGTATGAATACGATGATGTTATTTACAGAACCAAAAAGGAAAAATGGGAAGCAGTGGTAAAGGAAATAGTAGAGTGTCATAAAAGAGGTCAACCAGTTCTTGTTGGAACAATTTCAATTGAAAATTCTGAGCATCTTAGTTCTCTTTTGCGAAAAAGAGGAATAAAACATGTGGTCTTAAATGCAAAACATCACGAGAGAGAAGCAGAAATAGTAGCACAGGCAGGAAGATCTAGTGCTGTTACAATTGCAACTAATATGGCTGGTCGAGGAACAGACATTATTTTAGGAGGAAATCCTGAATTTCTTGCTAAAAATTTTCTTAGGAAAAGAGGAATTGATCCTAAAAAAGCAACAAAAGAGGAATGGGAGAAAGCCTTAGCAGAAGCAAAGAAGATTACAGAAGAAGATCATAAAAGAGTAGTAGAGAAAGGCGGGCTTCATATTATTGGGACAGAAAGACATGAGGCAAGACGAATTGATAATCAGCTTCGAGGGAGAGCTGGAAGGCAGGGTGACCCTGGATCATCTCGATTTTACCTTTCTCTCGAAGACGACTTAATGAGAATTTTTGGAAGTGATAGGATTAAGAACCTTATGGGTAGAATCGGAATGCAAGAAGGTGTTCCTATTCAACACAAAATGGTTACAAAAGCAATTGAGAGAGCTCAGAAACAAGTTGAAGCTCAAAATTTCTCTATAAGAAAGCATTTGCTTGAATACGATGACGTAATGAATAAGCAGAGAGAAACAATTTATTCTATGCGTCGAGAAATTCTTGAAGGAAAAAATTTAAAAGAACAAATCCAACAATTGATAGAGGAATTGGTTGATTGGGTTTTAGATATTCATGCAAATTCAGCGAAAGATCCTGAAGAATGGGATAAAGAAGGATTGAGAAAAGCTCTGATAACCCAATTTATTTTTGATATTAATCAATTAAATATTGATTGGGAAAAGATTGAATATAAGGAATTAAGAGATTTAATTGTCTCATATCTTAAGAAGATTTATAAAGAGAAAGAGGAAATTATTGGTTCTGATCAAATGAGAGAATTTGAGCGATTAATAATGCTGCAAGTAATAGATTCCCAGTGGAAAGATCATTTATTAGCAATGGATTACTTAAAAGAAGGTATAGGTTTGAGAGGATATGGACAGAGAGACCCACTCGTTGAATATAAAAAAGAAAGCTTTAATATGTTTCAAGCTATGTTAGACCGTATTGAGGAAGAGACGATCCGATATTTATTCATGCTTCAGCCAATAGTTGAAGAAGAAAGAGTAGTTAGAGAAATGCCTCGAGCTATTTATCAGCGACCAGTATTTAATCCTTTTCCTCAGGCTCAACCTCAAGCAGAATCAGTGAGTTCAGCACCCTCTGGACCGAGATTAAAAGAGGTGAGGGCAATTATTCCAAGCAAAAAAAGGAGAAAGCGATAAAATGTTAGATGAGAATATTAAGGAAGGTCTAACTTTTGATGATGTTCTTATTCTTCCTGCCAAGTCTGAAGTCCTTCCTTCTGAGACAAATGTTACAACTCAATTAACTCGTGGTATAAAACTGAATATTCCAATTATAAGTTCTGCAATGGATACTGTTACTGAATCAAAAATGGCAATTGCATTAGCTCAATTAGGTGGAATTGGAATTATTCATCGTAATCTTTCAATAAAAGCACAGGCTGAGGAAGTTGACAAAGTAAAGAGATCAGAAAGTGGAATGATTGTAGATCCCATAACAATGTCGCCACAGGATAAAATATATCAGGCAATTGAGGTAATGAAAAAATATAAGATTTCAGGATTGCCAATTACTCAAGGGAAGAAACTTGTTGGAATATTAACAAATCGTGATTTAAGATTTGAGACCCGAATGGATCTTCCTATAAAAGAAGTGATGACTACAAAAGTGATCACTGTTCCTGTTGGAACCTCTTTAAAGGAAGCTGAAAAAATACTACATAAGCATAAAATAGAGAAACTTCCTGTTGTTGATGAGAATTTTAATTTAAAAGGTTTAATAACTTATAAAGATATTCTTAAAAGAATTCAATATCCTCATGCAATTAAAGATGAATTTGGAAGATTGAGAGTTGGTGCAGCAATAGGAGTGGGTGAGGATGCTTTAGAGAGAGCAGAAGCATTGATTAAAGCAAAAGTTGATGTTTTAGTAGTGGATACTGCTCATGGACATTCAAAAAGAGTTTTGGAAACAGTTAAAATATTAAAGAATCATTTTCCTGACAAAGAATTAATAGCAGGAAATATAGCTACTGCTGAAGCAGCAGAAGATTTAATTAAAACAGGAGTAGATGCAGTAAAAGTAGGAGTTGGACCTGGTTCAATTTGCACAACTCGAGTAGTAACAGGAGTTGGAGTTCCTCAAATTACTGCAATTGCAGAAGTTTATAAAGTATGTAAGAAGTACAATATTCCAGTTATTGCAGATGGAGGAATAAAATTTTCAGGTGATATTACAAAAGCAATTGCTGCGGGTGCAAGTTCAGTGATGATAGGAAATCTTTTAGCAGGAACAGATGAGGCTCCAGGAGATATAATTATTTACCAGGGAAGGTCTTATAAACTTTATAGGGGAATGGGTTCAATAGGAGCAATGAAGGAAGGGAGTAAAGATCGTTATTTTCAGGATGATATTTTGAGTGAGAGCAAATTAGTTCCAGAGGGAATAGAAGGAAGAGTTCCTTATAAAGGGAGTGTAAGTAAAATAATTCAAATATTAGTAGGGGGGTTAAGAGCTGGAATGGGATATGCTGGAAGCAGAACCATTAAAGAACTTCAGGATAAAGCAAAATTTATACGAATTACTTCAGCAGGAGTTAGAGAGAGTCATGTTCATGATGTGGAAATAACTAAGGAAACTCCAAATTATTGGCTAGATTAAAAGATTATATTTTTATTTTAACTTATAAATTCTTCCATTTTTACAATAGGAAGATCAATTAAAAATTCTGTTCCTTTCCCTACACCACTTTTTACAGAAATTCTTCCATTATGATCTTGAATAATTTTTAAGGAAACACTTAAACCTAAGCCTAAATGAGAGCCATTTTCAAAGGTTGTGAAAAAAGGGGTAAATATTTGGCTTAATAATTCCCTTTTAATTCCTGGGCCATTATCCTTTATGCTAATATAAACATTTTTTTCATCAAAAAAAGTTTTAATTTTTATTTCTTTATTATTCCTTTTATTTTTTAAAATATAATGAGCATTATTTATTAAATTAATTATAACTTGTTGAATTTGGGAAAAATCTGCCATTGTTCTTGGAACAAAAGGATCTAATTCTTTGATTATTTTGATATTATCAAGTTTTAGTTCATATTCCTTTATCTCTATAGTCTTTTCAATCAATTCATTTATATCTACATATGTTTTTTCAAAGGGCTTGCTTGGAACAAGACTCAAAAGATTTTTAATAATTTTTTCGCACCTCTTTGCATTTTCATATATAATTTTTAATTTTTCTTTTAACTTTTGAGAAGTTTTTAAATTTAACAGTAATTCAGCATATCCCATTAATGTAGAAAGGGGATTATTTAATTGGTGAGTAATTCCTTTAAGCATTTGGCCAATAGCAGACATCTTTTCAGATTGAATTAATTGTTGCTCAAGCTTTTTCTGCTCAGTAATATCAATTAAACTGACAATAAAATTGCGTGTTCTTGGAACAATCTCAACATTTATTTTTCCTATTCTTTCACTTCCGTCTCTAAGAAAAAAGTGTATTTCATATTCAGAAGGTACTTTTTCTCCTCTCAATCTTTTTATCATGTTTAATATAATCCTTCTTTTTTCATATGAAGGTAAGAATTGAAAAACGTTCAATTTATTCACAATTTCTTCTCTCGGAATTTTAAAGAATTCAACCCCTTTATTATTAACTGCTAAAATTTTTCCTTCCCCATTTATCATAAAAACAATATTACCTGAATGTTCAAATAAAGTTCGATATTTAGATTCAGAAAGTTTAAGTTCTTCTCGTGCAATTTTCTCTTCTGTTATGTCTCTTCCTACACTAATAATATAACCAGGTAGAATCTGAGCATCGCGCCAGGCAATCCATCTTTTTTCACCATTTTTATGTTTTAAAATATTTTCGTAAACTCCTTTTCTAATCTTAATTTCTCCTCTTGCAACTGCTGATACATAATTTTTTTCCTTTTCCCTTTCTTCTTTATTCGGATGCACTAATAACCAGTATCTGTCACCCAATATTTCTTCTGGTTTATAGCCAAGAATTTTTTCGATTGCTGGATTAGTAAAAATTATTTTTCCTTCTTCATTTGCAACTAATACTATTTCTTGCATATTTTGAACTATTTCATTTACTAATCGAAGTTTTTCTTCTAGAGCTTTCCTTGATGTAATATCTTCTATAACTCCATCTATATATTCCATTTTTCCTTGATCATTATACACTGCAACTGCAGTATCTGAACAAAGAATTTGTGTTCCATTTTTTCTTCTGAGCCATAATTCTTCGTGTCTTACATATCCATATTTTTTAAGTTTAGCAATAAGATCTCTTCTATCCTTTTCTTCTTTATATAAGTCCTTTATTTTAATTTTGAGCAATTCTTCTTTATTTTCATATCCAAGAATTTCAACTAATGCTCGGTTAACTTCAATGAATTTTCCATCCAATTCAGCAGAAGCTCTATAAACTCCTATTTTTAGATTCTCAATTAAACTTTTATATTTTTTTTCCATTTTTTAATACTCATCAGATTTTTTTCTTGCCTCAATAATTTTTTCAATAACAATTTTTAATGGAAAACCTTCCTCTTCAATTAACTGGCGAGCCATAATACCCCATCTTATTTCTTCAAGAGTATAATATTTTCTTTTCTTTTTCCCAAAATTAATATATCTTGGCTTTATTAATCCCAATTTTTCCCATAATTTAAGTTTTCTTAAAGAAATTCCTATCATTTTACTAGCAGTTATACCTTCAATAAATTCCTTTTCTTTTATATCCATGAGAGCCTCCCTCCTATGAATTCATTAAGATTTTATGCAAAATCTATGCCAGCCTATGGATTTTTTGAATTCTTTGAAAACAATTAATTTACAAAGGCTTTACTTCATTTTTTAACAATTTTTGTTAAACTAAGTGACAAAAACTGTCACTTTAATATTTTTAAATCTTCCATCCCCCTCCCACAATAATATGAGTTCCAGTTATATAATTTGCCTTTTCAGAGACAAGAAAAATTACTGCATCTATAATATCTTTAAATGTGCAAAGTCTCCCTATTGGTATTTTAAAACTTTTCGGCTTAATACCTTTTTCCATTAATCCAGGAGAAACCATATTAACTGTTATATGGTAAGGAGCTTCTGTTTGAGCAATTGTTCTTGTTAAAATAAGAAGACCTGTTTTTGCAATTGCATAGGGAGTGATATCAGGAAATGCAATTAACTGTTCAGCTCTATTATAGCCTATATTTATAATTCTTCCCCATTTTTTCTTTCTCATCCCAGGAATTACAGCTTTTGAACATAAAAAAGCACTGTGAAGATTAGCTTTAATTATATAATCCCATTCTCTAAATGTAATTTTTTTCCATTGTTTATAAATAAATGGACCAAAATTATTTATTAAAATATCAATTCCACCCATATTTTTTTCAACTCCCCTAACCAATTCTATAACCTCTCTTTGATTAATTAAATTTGCCTGATAGATTTCAGCTTTTTTTCCTATTTTTTTTCTTAATTCTTCTGCCCGCTCTTTGTCCTCAAAATAGTGGATGGCAATTTTTGCACCTTCTTCAGCTAAAGCTAAGCTTATTTCTTTCCCTAAACCCTGATTACTGCCTGTGACTAATGCAACTTTTTCTCTTAGCATTAATTTGATTATAATAAATTTTCACGATAAGAATATAGAATTTCTTTTATAAAGTTAGGAAGAGTGAAGGAAGTAAGATGTATATCCTTATTATAATATTTCAAATTAGAAGGTTCTTTTCTTTTAATGTCCAAAGGATTAATATTTTCAGATAAATATACAAAGGACCAAATTCCACTTGGATATGTTGGAACTGGAGAAATATAAAATTTAACAATTTTATAAATTTTTTTAAGAAATTTATTTAATTCTTTGATAATTTTTTTATGATACAAAGGGGATCCAGTTTGTGCAATTATAATTCCATCTTTTTTTACTATTTTCTTCAAAGAACTGAAAAATTCTTTTTGAAAAAGAGCTTTTGAAGGTCCAACAGGATCAGAGGAATCTACAATTACGATATCAAATTTCTCCCTTAACTTTTTAATATATTCTGCAGCATTTGCTATTATTACTTTGACTCTTTTGTCTTTAAATGAGTGACTCAAATTTGGGAAAAATTTTCTCGAGGCTTCTATTACTTTTTCATCTATTTCTATTAAAACAACTTCTTTAACTTGATACCTTAAAACTTCTCTAAGGGCTCCTCCATCTCCTCCACCAATAATTAAAATTTTCTGTGGAGAAGGATGAGTAGTAAAAGCTGGATGAATTAACATCTCATGATAAAAAAATTCATCTTTTTCTGTGGTCTGGACTAAATTATCAATAATTAAAATTTTTCCAAAAAAATCATTTTCAATTACTTCAATTTTTTGAAATGGAGATTTCTCATTGAAATGAACTTTTTTAACCTTGAAAAATAAACCATGATAAGGAGAATGATATTCTTCTTTTCTAATTTCCTTTTTAGAAGATTTTTTCATAAATTAAGCTTCCCAGATGAAAGGTTGAGAATCAGTAGATACTCTCCCCTGAGAGAGAGCCTCATGAAGATAAAGAGGAAGGGAGAAAAGCCCTTTATCTAAATCCATATGATAAAATTTTAAACGACCGAATTTACTTTGGTCAATTCTATTTTTAAATTTTCTTTTATTGATTTCTAAACATTGTTCCTTTTTTAGAGCAAGATTAAATCCCCATGGTAAATTAAAAGAAAAAATAAAAGTCCAATAGGGTTTTACAAGAGGAAACACATCTTTCAAAGTTTTATAAACAGAAGCAAAGAAACGATTATAATAAGGATCAGCACTTCCAGATTGAACAACTAATACACCGTTTTCATCAAGTATATTAAAGATTCTTTCATAAAATTCTCGAGTAAAAAGATAAATTGAAGGTCCTTTTTCAAGTGGTTCTGTGAGATCAGATATTATTACATCATATTTCTCATTAGCATGCTCAATAAATTTTCGAGCATCATCAAAAATTAATTCAGTTTTAGAACTTTCAAATGCTCCATTTGACCATTCAGGCATATGTTTTGCACATAGTTTGACCAATTCTTCATCAATATCCACCATGGTCGCCTTTTTAACTGTATTATGTTTTAATACTTCTCTAAGAGTTGCTCCCTCCCCTCCTCCAATTATTAGGATTTTTTTGGGATTTGGGTGAGCCATCATTGCTGGATGAACCAAAGCTTCATGATATACAAATTCGTCAACTTCTGCTGACTGAATTTTATCATCTAAGAATAAACTTTTTCCAAAGAGAGTTATTTGCACAATATCTATTTTTTGATAAGGGGTTTTTCCACTGAAGTATATTTTTTCAACTCTATATTGGAACATTGCATTATCCGTATATTTCTGAATAAACCAGATTCCTTCTTTCATTTTTGTAAAACAAATTATAAATTGATTTAAAATTCATTGTCAAATTGAAAAACAACAAAATACTAAATAGGATTTTTGAAATTCGAGAAAATTCCAGTACAATAAACAGGAAGGAGTGAATTATGAGTATTATAGGTAATATCCTTTGGATTCTATTAGGTGGAATATTCATCTTTTTTGAATATTTAATAGGTGGTTTAATTCTATGTCTTACAATAATTGGGATTCCATTTGGAATTCAGTGTTTTAAATTATCTCTTCTTGCACTTATGCCTTTTGGAAGGAAAATAGTTCCTAAAAAATCCTATACAGGAGTTCTTAATATTATAATGAATATTATTTGGATTTTTATTGGAGGAGTGTGGATTGCTATTACACATATTATTCTTGCTATTTTATTTGCAATTATAATTATTGGTATTCCATTTGCTAAGCAGCATGTAAAATTAGCTTCCCTCGCACTTACACCTTTTGGAAAAGAAATTAAATGAATTCATTAAAAATTTAAAAAATACAATATGCTATAATACTAAAAAGAGAAAAGGAGGCTAAAAATGATAAAGAAAAATATTTTAAAAATATGCTTAGTTGTTTTATTTATTGGATTTTTCGCTGGAGCTTCCCTCCACACCTATGATTTCAAATTATTGGATATGACTTATCCTTTTGATGAGACTACAATTTATTGGCCAACTGCAAAGTCTTTTAAATTAGAGAAAGTTTTTTGGGGATTTACTGAGGGAGGATGGTGGTATGCTTCAAATAATTATAGTGCTTCAGAGCATGGTGGAACGCATGTGGATGCTCCAATTCATTTTGCAAAAAATGGACGCACAGTTGATCAGATTCCTTTAGGGGAATGGATAGGTCCTGCAGTTAAGATAGATGTTACTGAGAAATGTGAGAAAAATCGAGATTATCTTCTTTCTATAGATGATATTAAAAAATGGGAGAAAAAATATGGAAAAATTCCTGAGGGAGCCTGGGTAATTATGTATACTGGTATAGATACAAAATATTATCCTGATAAGAAAAAAGTTCTCGGAACAGATAAAACAGGTGAAGAAGCTCTCCCTGAACTCAGTTTCCCAGGTTTTTCACCTGAATCAGTTGAGTTTCTAATAAAAGAACGGAAAATTATAGGAATAGCTATTGATACTCCAAGTATAGATTATGGGAAATCAAAAGATTTTAAGGCTCACCAGATTCTTTTTGGAGCTGACAAACCTGCTTTAGAAAATATAGCAAATTTAGATAAACTTCCTCCCTCTGGAGCAGTGCTTTATGTAATTCCTATGCTCATTAAAAATGGAACTGGTGCTCCAGCACGAGTTTTCGCAATTATTCCTTGAAATTTGGCATTAATTGAAAAGGAAAGTTTTTTCATGTATATTTAATGGGGTGCGCCCGTAGCTCAGCTGGATAGAGCGTCGGACTTCGAATCCGCAGGTCGCAGGTTCGAATCCTGCCGGGCGTGCCATTTCATAATTCTAAAAATTTTTTAGCCTTTTAAGTACTTCTTCTTTAAATGTAGGATGAACTTTCATTCCCAAATTCTCTGCTTTTTTTATATATTCCCATGCTAAATTATATTTTTTTTGATAAAAACTTATTACTGCTAAATTATTATATGCCTGAGCAAAATTAGGATTAATTTCTATTGCTTTTTTGTAATGAATGGCTGATTTATGTAGAAGATTTTTTTTATAATACAAATTTCCAAGATTAAAATGAGCCTCAAAATAATCTGGCTTAAGTTCTATAGCCTTTTTATATTCCTTTAAAGCCTCTTCTTCTTTGCCTTTTCTCTCTAATATTATTCCCAATAAGTTATGAGCCTCAGGCAGAGTTGGGTCAAAAGAAATTGCCTTCTGGCAAAAAATTTCCGCTTCATTCAGCATGTTTTTTTTGAAGTATATATATCCAAGTAATGAGTGTCCAAATCCATAATTAGGCTTTATTTTAATAGCTTTTCTGCATTCGCTGATAGCTTCCTCTGTTAATCCCTTTTCAAGATAAGCCCGTGCTAAATTTGAGTAGGCTCGATAATAATCAGGTTTAAGTTCAATTGCTTTTTTAAATTCATAAATTGCACTATCTGGCAAGCCTTTCAGCAGATAGGTTCTTCCAAGATTGTAATGTGCTTCTGGATATTCTGGGTTTAATTTTAATGCTTTTTTATATTCCTCCATTGCTTGGGTATACATTCTTTTATGAAGATATATGTTGCCTAAATTGTTATAGGCACTCGGAAGATCCGGCTTAATATTTATTGCTTTTCTTATATAATCTTCTGCTTTAGAGAATTTATTTTTTAAAATGAGAGCACCTCCAAGGGTTGAGAGGGCTTCTGCAAATTGGGGATAGAGTTCTAAAGCTTTCTTACATTCCTTGATTGCTTCATTGGGCATATTCTTTCTGAGATATAAGATACAAAGATTTAAACGGGATTTAGCGAAATATGGATTCAATTCTATTGCCTTTTTATATTCTTCAATTGCTTTATCAATCATTCCCTTCTTCGCATAAGCAATTCCTAAATTATAATGAACATCTGGAAAGTTTGGTTGAAAGCTTAAAACTTTTTGATACTCCTTTATTGCCTGTTCAATTTCTCCCTTTCTTCGGAAAGCAATTCCCATAAGATTGTAAATTTCGGGTAGATTCGGATTTATTTTTATTGCTTCTTGACATTCTCTTATAGTGGAATCATATTTTCCCTTTTCTAAATAAATATGTGCCAGCATTATATTAATTCCTATTTCTTTCCGATTTAATTTTTTTCTTTGCTTGTAAAGAGAAATCATATTGTCTAATTTATCTTCTGGAAGGGGAAATAGATTAGGGTTAAAATTTCGAAATTTATTTAATTTTATAATTTTAGTTGTAAACTCATCAAATTTATCACCTGAATGGTTTATGTCCATTATAGAACCCTTTTCAGTAATTTCTATTGCACCAAATAAATGGCATAACTCATGAGTTAGAGTTAGGGTCATAATAGGTTCTGATTTTAGATCTTTCACTAATAAATAACTATGTTGGTAAAGGGAGATTCCAGATAGATCGTTTTTTAAATTCTTTTGTCCTGTAAAGCCAAGCACAACATCACATTCTCCAAAGGGAATTTTTTTTCTTAGATCATTTAATAATTCAATCATGGAATTTTTTGAATCACTAGAGAACCAAGGTTGTGTTTTTTTAATTTTAAACTTTATACCAAATTTTTTTCCAAATTTTCTGGATGCATTTGAAATTATGCGGTTGATTTTTTGGCGCCATAAATTTTCTTCTCTGAATTCTTCGTCCACTGCAACTTTTAGATTCACTATTCTAATATCTTGAGATTGGGCAAGTCCAATTCTAAATAGAAATAAAATTAGAATGAATAGAAAGAATTTACCATTCAGGAAATTTCTTTTTAAAATTGTTTCCCTCCTTTTAAAACCTTTATAAAATATAATTCTCCAAGACGTATTCGTCAAATAAAAAACTTTTTCTTGACTAGATTTCTTTAATTGTTTATTTTGAGTCTCTGTTCATGAAAGAAAAATTTATTAAATTCAGAGAATATTCTATTTGTGTATGGGAGACAGGAGATGGTCCACCTGTAATTCTTCTTCATGGGTTAGGAGCTTCTAAGGAGTGGTGGAAATATAATATTCAATTTCTTGGAAGGAACTTTAAAGTTCTTGTGCCAGATATAATAGGATTTGGCAATTCTGAAAAGCCTGAAATTAATTATGATCTTTCTCTTGCAAATGATTTCATTAAAAATATAATTGAAAAATTCAAACTTGGAAAGGTTGCATTAATAGGGAATTCAATGGGAGGACTAATTGCCCTTAATTTTAGTGCGGATTTTCCAGATAAAGTTCAAAAAATCACTTTAGTAGATAATGCAGGATTCTCCAGGGAATTAAGCTTTATCCTCAGAATAGCAACTATTTATCCAGTAGGTGAGATAGCTCTTTCCTTTGTGAGTTATAAGACAATTAAAATTCTCCTAAAAAGTATAATTTATAATGAAAAGAAAGTACCCGAAGAATTGATTTATAAAGTGCTTGAAATATTAAAATTGCCAAATGCAAAGTCCATATTACTTAAGATTTTAAGATATGGAGTAAGTTTAAAGGGATTAAACCCCTTAATTTATGAAACAATATTGAAAAAAATTTCAAAAATTGAGATTCCAACTTTAATTATATGGGGGAGAGAAGATAGGATTATCCCTCTTTCACAAGCTTATTTGGGACAAAAACTAATTAAAAATTCTCGCCTTTATATTTTTGAGAGATGCGGTCATCTTCCTCAAATTGAATATTCAGATGAATTTAATCAACTTGTTTTAAATTTTTTACTTGAATAACATATCTTGCAATTTGTTCATGGGTTGCAAACCATACTTTTGGATAAGATTTTATATAACGAATTAATTTCTCTAACATTTGAATTCGAGAGCGATGTCCAATCACATGAGGATGCATTGTTAAAATAAATATTGTTCCTTCCTTGTAGGCTTCATCAAATTCTGCTTTCCAAATAGTTAATACATCATCTGATGATCTCTGATTATGTAAACCACTCTCCCAATTAAAGCCAAAATAAGGATAATCATCTAATAACCATTCAACAGGAAGTTCAACTACCCCGGTTCTTTTCTTTTTATAAAGAATTTCATAAGGTCTATCGTCTGCCATTAAACTGCTATCATAAATAAAACCAAATTCTTTAAGAATGGGTAAAGTTTGAGGATTGAAATACCAGGAAGGAGACCGATACCCTACTGGTTTTTTTCCAGTAATTTGAGTTAATGTTTCCACTGTTCTTTTCATTAATTCTCTCTCTTCTTTTTCTGAAAGCCGAGGTATTGGTTCATGTACCCACCCATGTACTCCAATCTCGTGTTTTTCTTTAGACAATATTTCTTTAATTTTGTCTTTGTGGAGTAGAGCACTCACGGCTGGAATAAAAAATGTGGCTGGAATATTATATTTATCCAACAAATTTAAAATTCGAGAAATTCCAATTCTTGCACCATATTCTGCTCTTGATAAGGAGGCTGGATCAATAATTCCTTTCCTCAAATAAATTGTTTCTACATCGAAATCAAAGGAAAGACCAACTGCAACTCGATTTTTGTCTGGCCAGAATTCAGGAGTTAAATTTTCTCCTGCTCTAATTAAATCAACTGGCTCAATTAGTTCTTTTAAGGATAAATGCCATGGTTTTAATTTTGCAGGTTCTTTACCGAAAAAATGTAAATTAAATAAAAATAAAAGGAGAAATACAATTATTTTTTTCATTTTAACCCCCTTGAATAATGAAATGATTTATTTTGAAACTTTTCTTCCTAAAATTTCTTCTCCTGCTCTTACTTTTTCTTCAATTCTATTCTTTGCTTTTTCTCTATCATCAATTGTAATTTTTGTATAAACACGATTACAGTATTCTCTCATTTTAAAATGGCATTCTTTTATTAATTCCATTATATCATCCCACTCTCCCTCTACTATTGTTCCCATTGCTGTAAGTTTATAAGGAAGACCACTTTTATCTACTATATCAATTATTTTTGCTATGTATTGAGAAAGGGACTCTCCCTTCCCAATTGGGATTATGCTGAATTCAACTATCATTTGATTTACCTTTTTTTATTTTTTTAATACTTTCAATTTTTCTTATTTCAACATCTTCTTCCCATGTTACAAAACTATGATAAAAGACTCTATCACCTTCATCTATACCCCTTGTAATTTCAGTGATATGAGAAACTGAGGCTTTAAATTCTTGAACAGCATATTCTACTGCCTTTTCTGGATCAACATTTTCCCCACAGGTATAAATATCCAAAGCTACATATCCTAATTCAGGCCACGTATGAGTGGAAATATGGGATTCAGAAATTACTATAACTCCACTAACACCATTTGGTGGAAATCTATTAAAAGAAATAGACCAAACTTGTGCTCCTGCCTTTTCAGCAGCTTTAACTAAAATTTGCTGCATTTTTTCAATACAGCCAATAATTTTTGGATCACATCCAGATGCTTCAACTATATAATGATGACCAATTGAACTATGTGCCTTTTCCATTCCTTCTCTCCTTGAGTGGATTTATAAAAGTATTTAGATTGAATTATTGCAATAACTTTCCAACATGTCAAGAAAAATTACAAATAGTTTGACATTCTCTCATAACAACTTTAAAATTACCATCAGTTATGAAAAAGCATGCTAAACTAAAACTAATTTGTACAGTATGGGGAATGGCAGAGGCTGAAGTAATAAGAAGTTTATTACAAAGTTATGGTATAAAATGTCTCCTCCGTTCCCATGTGGTTCAGAGTGTTCATCCTTTCTCAATGAATGGTCTTGGAGAATTGAAAGTTTTTGTGAATGAAGAAGATTATAATAAAGCGAAAAAGATAATTTCAGAACATTCTTTAAATAAAAATTCTAAGTAAGCACTTTTTTAAAAATTTCCCTTATTCTTTTTTTATTCAATTTTAAATCCTTTAAAAGAAAACGAGTAGCAAGATTAGAAGGATAACCAAAATCACTGGCTAATTCTTTAGCATTTATCTCTCCTCTTGGATAATAGGAAATATTTTTTTCGAATAAAAGACGCAATTTATGTTCTATTTTTTTTAAGAAATAATAACCTTTTATTAAGTTTTTTCTTTCTTCCTTATTTAAAAAATTTTTTTCTTCTATTTCATGAAATAAAGCGCTAATATCATATTCTTCTCTCAAGGATATAATGCCTTTTAATATTAAATAGTCTAAGATAAAATAAATGTCCATAAGACCACCTGGAGCATTTTTAAAATCATAAGGTTGAATAGCTTTTTCTTCAATTTTTTGACGCATCCTGAGAATATCACTATTTAATTCTCTTTCTTCTTTCATTAAAATCATTTGTTTTATTTCCTTTATTAAATTAATACCAAAATCTTTATTACCAGCAATAAATCGTGCTTTTAAAAAAGCTTGTTCTTCCCATAGGTTTGCTTCCTGATGGAAATAATATCGGAGATAATCTGCTGTTTGAACTAATTCCCCTGCTTTTCCAGTTGGGCGGAGTCTTAAATCTACAGGATAAAGCACTCCTTCATTTGTATAATTAGATAAAAAAGCAATTATTTTACTCCCCATTTTGTTAATTTTCTCAGGAATATAAGCACTTTTTGCTTTATAAACAAAAACAAGATCAAGATCTGAACGAAAATCCAATTCTTTTATTCCTATGTTACCAAGGCCTATAACTGCAAATTCGAGCTCCTTTTCATCAAGTTCGTCTAAAGAAACATAATAAGAAATTTTTACTAAGGATTCAGCTAATTCAGTTAATTTTTTTAATATAGTCATAAAATTCATTTTATTTTCAATCTCTTTCAATCCTAATTTAATAAATTCTCTTTGTTGATAAATTCTCGCCAAATTCATTTTTTCTGTAAAAGTTTTCCCAACATTCACCTTCTTAAATAAATATTCATAATAATTTTCAGGTATTTTTTCCTCTAAAAAGGAGGAATCTTTTACCCTGAAAATTAGTTGGGCCAAAAGATTACTGAGACTAATTAATTTTAAGAAGGAAAGAAGGGAAGATTGATTTTTTAATAGTTTATTTATCTCCTCACATGAAGTAAATTCAATAAAATTTTCAAAATTTTTCAATCCCCTCTTTGGATTAGGAAAATTTTTTAAATTGGAAATTATTTTTAGATATAAATCTTCTTTCTCTGGCACACTGACTTTTTTCAAAAATAAGTAAGCTAATCTTTTGGGTTTAAGTTCAATTTTCTTTTCTATTTCACGAAGTAAGAGATGCTCCTGTGAAAATTCAAAAAAATGAGAATCATAGAGAGTCCTTACACCATCTCGAATTTCATTTAGCTCAGAGAGAAATTCTTCTATAGAATTAAAATTTAATTTTTTACTTAGAATTAATAATTCTTCTTTTGATAAAGGAAGACAATGGGTTTGAAGATTTTGAAAAATTTGAAGAACATGCTCTACTTTTCTTAAAAATGTATAAGCTCGGACTAAAAATCTATAATTAGTTAAGTCAATATATTCCTTGTCATAAAGTTTAGTTAAGGCCAACAGAGAATTTTTTTCTCTAACCCAATTATCATCCTTTCCATAATAAAGCTGAAGAGCCTGTATTAGGAATTCGATCTCTCTTATGCCTCCATAACCTAATTTTATGTCAAGATAAGTTTTTCCGCTTTTTCTTAATTTAAGGTCAATTTTATCTTTTGTCTTTTTAATTTCAGAGAAAATTTTTTTTCTTTTTCCTTCTCTATAAATAATAGGTTCTATTTTTTTTAAAAAATTTTTTCCCAGTTCTTCATCACCAGCAGATATTCTTGCTTTTATAAGGGATTGTTTTTCCCATGTAGAGGCCCAATTCTGATAATAATTAATAGCTTTCTCAAAAGAGGAGACTAATTCCCCTGCCTTCCCATTTGGCCTCAGTCTCAAATCTACTCTATATAGAACCCCTTTTTCTGTATGAGTTGAAATTATTTTTATAAAATCAGATGCTAATTTAGAAAAATATTCATGATTTTCTATTATTGAAGTAGAAATAATTTTTTGGCCTGATGTTTGACCTTCTGAGCTATAAATAAATAAAAGATCAATATCAGAAGAATAATTTAATTCTTCTCCACCTAATTTACCAAGACTTATAATAGTAAATTTAGCCTGTTCTAATTTTCCTGTTGAATCGTAATATTGAGGGAAACCATAAATTTTAATAAGATTTTGTTCACAATAAGTTAACACATTTTCTATGAGCACATCTGCTAATTGACTAAGTTCAAGAGTAATTTCGCTTAATTCACCATAATTAAGTAAATCTCTTAAAGCAATTCGTGCTAATTCTCTTTTTTGAAATTTATTGAGTAGAAGAATATAATCTTCTGAATAATGAGAAAACAAATATTGAGAGAGTTCTTCTTTTAAGTCCTCTTTAGTTTTTAATTTTGTGAGCTCTTGTTCTTTTAACCACAGAAGATCTTCTTCATTGCCTTTTAAAATTTCCAAAAAATAATGGCTATAAGAGAATAGAACTAAAATATTTGAAATGAAAACAGAGTCTTTACTAATTTCTGAGAGAAAAAAAGAAGGTTTAAGAGAGCAAGCAAGTTCTTCCAGACTGTTTAATGCTGTATCAGGATCAGGAGATAATTTTAATTGCTTGTTCAGGTCTAAAAGAAATTTTTTATTGTTTAAAGCTAAATTACTTAGATTTCTCCAATTTTTCTCTGCTACTTTTGGATTTCTGAATAATTCATTTGGGATGGAAATATCTATCATTTAATTAAAGAATTTTTCCCTTAAGCATCAAAATAAAGTAAAAATTCATATGGATGAGGTCTTAATCTGTATTCTTCTATTTCTTTTCTCTTTAGTTCAATCCACATCCTGATTACATCTTCTGTAAAGACATCTCCTTTTAGAAGAAATTGATGATCATTTTCCAAAGCAAGAAGAGCTTCTTCTAAACTTCCTGGAAGATGAGGGACATCTTTTAATTCCTCTGGATCCATATCATAAATATCTTTATCAAGTGGAGGTCCAGGATCAATTTTATTTTCGATTCCATCAATTCCAGCCATTAGCATAGCTGCAAAAGCTAAATAAGGATTTGCAGTTGGATCTGGGGGTCGATATTCTATTCTTTTCTGTCGAGGTTTTGGTGAATACATTGGAATTCTAATTGCAGCACTTCTATTTCTTCGGGAGTAAGCTAAATTAACTGGAGCTTCAAAACCTGGAATAAGCCTTTTAAAAGAATTAATAGTTGGAGAACAAAAAGCAGCTAAAGCTGGAGCATGTTTAAGGAGGCCTCCAATATAATAAAGGGCGAGCTGACTTAAACCAGCATATTTATTTCCCGCAAAGAGAGGTTTTCCATTTTTCCATAAACTTTGATGAGTGTGCATTCCTGAACCATTATCGCCATAAATTGGTTTTAGCATAAATGTAACAGTTAAATCGTAATTTCGAGCAACATTCTTCACAACATATTTATAAACCATAAGATTATCTGCTGCTTTTGTTAAATTTGCATATTTAACATCTATTTCCATTTGTCCACCTGTGGCAACTTCATGATGATGAGCCTCTACAGGAATTCCACATTCTTCCAAAATTTTTACCATCTCATTTCTTATATCGAATAATATATCTAAAGGAGGAGTGACAAAATATCCACCTTTTAACTTTATTTTATATCCTAAGTTTGGATTTTCTTCCTTTCCTGTGTTCCAGAAACCTTCATCAGAATCTACATAGTAAAATCCATAATTTTCTCCCATGTCAAAAGTGACATCTGAAAAAACAAAAAATTCTGCTTCAGCACCAAAATAGGCTTCATCAGCGATACCTGTGTATCTTAGAAAATTCTCTGCTTTTCGAGCAATATAACGAGGATCACGAGAAAAGGGCTGTTTGGTAATTGGATCATAAATATCTCCTGTAATATGTAAAGTTGGAATTGAAGCAAAGGGATCTACAAAGGCTGTATTAGGATCAGGTATAACAAGCATGTCACTTTCATGAATTCTGGTCCATCCTTTTATTGAGGATCCATCAAAGCCAAATCCATCTTCAAAACTTTCCTCTGTTAATTCATGAATTGGGTATGAACAATGTTGCCATGAACCGAGGAAGTCCATAAATTTCAAATCAATTATTTCGATATTTTTTTCTTCAATTAATTTTAGAATATCTTTTGGCTCCATGAACTCCTCCTTTTAATTTTAGTTATATCTTACTCCATTATGTAAAGAAGTCAAGATTATTTTGAAATTTGAATTTGACAAATAAATAACAACATGATAATATATGCCCTGCCCCAGGAGGGTATTATGGATAAAATAAGGAATGATTTAATGGCAAGATTGAAGAGAATTGAAGGTCAAATTAAAGGTGTAGTTAAAATGGTTGACGAGGGAAGAAATTGTGATGAAATATTAATCCAGATTGCATCAATCCGTTCAGCTTTAAATAAGATAGGAATAATGATTTTGGAGAATTACTTAAAAATATGTCTTCATAAAGTAAATAAAAAGAAGAAAGATTTCGAAGAAATTGAAAATTTCTTCGAGACTTTTTCCAAATATGTAAAATTCTGAGGAGTCAATAACATAAATTATTCGTAGGAGGTTATAATGAATCAAATAATTGATTCTCAGAGCTATAAAAAATTGAAAGAAAAATTCAAAAACGAATTAAAAAATGAAGTGGATATAAAAGTTTTTACTCGTAAAATAACATTAAAAGACGAAGATCCAAGATATGCTGAATTTGCAAAAAACTTTATTAGAGAACTGGCTTCAATTGATTCTCGAATTAAACCCCAATTTCTTAGTTTAGAAGATGAGTTAGCAAAGGAATTAGAATTAAAGACATCTCCAACTATTTTAATAGGTAAAGATTTAGGCTATCGTATAATTTTTAATGGCGCTCCATTGGGAATGGAAGCAGGTTCATTTATAGAAACAATATCCCTTGTTTCTCAGGGGAAGACAAATTTAAAAGAAGAAAACAAGAAAAAATTAAAAGATTTAGATAAAGATGTTTTAATACAAGTTTTTGTAACTCCAACTTGTCCTTACTGTCCTCAAGCAGTGCTCTTGGCTAATCAAATAGCAATTGAATCAAAAGGAAAAGTAACTGCTGAATGTGTTGAAGCAAATGAAAATATAGAATTATCTACAAAATTTAATGTTTTATCTGTTCCTCAACAAGTAATTAATAATGATATAAATTCAATAACTATTGGAGTTCAACCCGAAGACAAATTTGTAGAAGATATTCTAAAATATGGCGTAAGTACTTATAAGCCTGAAGGAGTTTAATAACTAAATACTGTTTTTATTATTTTTGAGGATTTGATTTAAATTTTTTTTCTCTTAGAATAGGAGAGGGGATTCTTTAAATCTTTTAGAAAAATATAAATTCAAAATGCAGAAATTTGATAGAATTGTATCTTTTTCAGTAATGGAAATAAATAATAAACCAATATTTCTTATTCAGGTTAAAACCGAAGAAGGAGATTTTATTAATGTATATATAATGATATTTTGGGAATCCTCAAAATTATCTTTCATTTCATATTAATAAATCCATAATAAAGTTAACTCCATTATTAATTTTACAAATTATTTTATTCTTGACAATTAATTTTTCTGGAATTATTTAGATATAAAAGAATAATCAATGAAGGAGGAAAATAATATGAAAAAGTTATTTTTCTATTTAGGATTCACACTTTTTCTTTTTCTCCCTCTTTTTTCTCTTCAGGAAACAAAATTGCTTCGTCAGCCTGCAACAAATGGTAAAGAAATTGTATTTGTTTATGGAGGAGATTTATGGACTGTATCCATAAAAGGGGGAGAAGCTCGTCGTCTCACAGCTCATCCTGGAATGGAAACTTCACCAAGATATTCGCCAGATGGAAAATATATTGCATTTACTGGTCATTATGATGGGAATATAGATGTTTTTGTCATACCAGCAGAAGGAGGTCCTCCAAAAAGATTAACTTATCATCCTGAAAGTGATTTAGTTGAAGGATGGACTCCAGATAGTGAAAAAGTGCTTTTCAGATCAGGGCGCTATAGTTACAGTCGTTTCAATCGTCTTTTTATAGTAGATGCTTCTGGCAGTTTTCCAGAGCCTTTGCCCATGCCTATGGCTGAAATGGGTGCATTTTCACCTGATGGAAAATTCATTGCTTATACTCCTTTAAGGAATGCTTTCAGTACTTGGAAGAAATATAGAGGTGGAAGAACAACTCCTATATGGATATTCAATCTATCTAATTACACCTACGAAGAAATTCCACATATAAATGCAAGTGATACTTTTCCGATATGGATTGATGAAACTATCTATTTTCTCTCTGATAGAAATGGCACTATGAATCTTTTCTCTTACAATTTAAAATCAAAGAAGATTGTTCAGCTTACTTATCACAAAGATTTTGATATTAAGTGGGCATCTGGTGGTGGAGGAATTATTGTTTATGAATGTGGAGGATGCATTTATGTTTTTGATCCAAATTCCAAGAAATCGAAAAAAGTAAGTGTATTTGTTCCAAGCGATTTGATAAATGTTCGTCCAAGATATATTAAAGTGGCTAATCAAATTCAAAATTTTGCTCTCTCTCCAACAGGAGTTAGAGCTGTTTTTGAAGTTCATGGAGAAATTCTTACTGTTCCTGCTAAAAAAGGAGACATTCGTAATCTTACACAGACTCCAGGGGCATGTGACCGTTATCCTGCATGGTCTCCAGATGGTCAATCAATTGCATATTTATCAGATATTTCTGGAGAATATGAGTTGTATATTATTGATCAGAAGGGAGAGAAAAAACCTACACGAATTAAACTTGGGAAACCTGCTTTTTATTATACTCCAGTCTGGTCTCCGGATGGAAAAAAGATTGCTTATACAGATAATCATTTGAATCTCTATTATATGGATGTTACGGAGAAGAAACCGATTTTAATTGATTCAGATACATATTCTCATCCAGAAAGATCCATGCATCCTGTTTGGTCCCCTGATAGTAAGTGGATTGCCTATGCTAAACGTCTTGATAATCATTTCAGAGCTATTTTTCTTTATTCACTTGAAAATAGGGAAAAATATCAGATTACTGATGGAATGAGCGATGCTGCTTATCCTGCTTTTGACTGTAATAATAAATATCTCTATTTTGCAGCAAGTACTGATATTGGACCTCGTAATTGTTGGCTTGACCTATCCTCTTATAACCAAAGATTTACCCGCAGTCTCTATGTAGTGGTTTTAAGAAAGGATTTACCTTCGCCTTTTGCTCCACAGAGTGATGAAGAGAAAAAGGAAAAGAAAGAAAAAACGAAATCCGAAGAAAAAATTGAGTTCAGAATAGATTTGGAAAACATTGATCAGCGAATTTTAGCTCTTCCTGTACCTGCTCGTCAGTATTCTCATTTATTAACTGCTACAGAGGGAATTCTTTTCTATCTTGAGTACAATCCTGATACCAGGAATTATATTCTTCATCGTTTTGATATGAAAGAAAGAAAAGCTAAGCCCTTTTTAAAAGGAATAAATGGATATGATATTTCCTTTGATGGTAAGAAATTACTCTATGTGGCAAAAAAAACATGGGGAATTGTTAATACTTCAGGGAAAGCTAAAATAGGTGATGGGAAAATTAATACAGAGGCAATGGAAGTTAAGATAGATCCAAAAGCAGAATGGAAACAAATGTTTGTTGAAGCATGGAGGATAAATCGTGATTTCTTTTATGATCCTGGAATGCATGGTGTTGATTGGCCAAAAATGAGAAAAAAATATGGAAAATTTCTTCCTTTTGTGGCTCATCGAAGTGATCTCACGTTTCTCATTGGAGAAATGATAGGTGAATTACATGTGGGACATGCTTATGTTGGAGGAGGAGAGTATCCAAAAGTAGAAAGGATTCCAGGAGGGCTTCTTGGAGCAGATTTTGAGATTGTAAATGATCGCTATCGTATTAAAAAGATTTATAGTGGACTTAATTGGAATCCTGACTTAAGAGCTCCTCTTACTGAACCTGGAGTAAATGTAAAAGTTGGAGATTATATTTTGAGAGTAAATGGAAAAGAGCTAAAAGCTCCAACCAATATTTATAGTTTGTTTGAAAAAACAGCAGGAAAGATGGTAACTCTGACAGTTAATTCCAAACCAACAGAAGAAGGGAGTAGAACAGTAACTGTAGTTCCAATTGCAAGTGAAAGAGCTCTTCGCAATCGAGATTGGATTGAAGGCAATCTTAGAAAAGTCCATGAACTTTCAAATGGAAGAGTTGGCTATGTGTATTTACCAAATACAGCAGGTGCGGGATACACTTATTTTAATCGCTATTTCTATGCTCAATTAGGAAAAGAAGCTTTAGTAATAGATGAAAGATTTAATGGAGGAGGTTATGCTGCAGATTATATTGTGGATATGCTCGATCGTCCTCTTCTTAATTATTGGGCAACAAGAGATGGAAAAGACTTTACTACACCTGTTGCTTCAATCTTCGGACCAAAGGTTATGATTATTAATGAATATGCAGGTTCTGGAGGAGATGCATTGCCTCTTTATTTTAGGCGAGGGGGACTTGGTAAATTGGTTGGAAAAAGAACCTGGGGAGGACTTATTGGAATTTATGATTATCCCCGTCTAATGGATGGAGGGTATGTGACTGCTCCAAGGGTTGCTATTTGGAGCCCTGATGGGAAATGGGAAGTTGAGAATATTGGAGTTTATCCAGATATTGAAGTTGAATTCACTCCTGCTGAAGTAATAGCAGGTCGTGATCCTCAGCTTGAAAAAGCAGTCGAGATTGTTCTTCAAGAGCTCGAGAAAAATCCTTTAAGGAAACCTAAACGACCTCCTTATCCAATTAAAAGATAATTCATAGTTGCTTACAACCCTAAAATACCAGGTAGTTTTGCAAATAATCTACATTCTTCCAGACTTTTGAGACCACAGACATATTGTGTTAATCTTTCTATTCCAATTCCAAATCCTGCTGATGGATAAAGTCCCCTTTTAGCAAATTGAAGATATATATCATAAACATCTAAATCAATCCCTTTAAGCTCTATCCTTCTTTTTATTTTCTCGTATTGAAATTCTCTCTCTCCTCCTGAAAGAGCTTCTCCATATCCCTCAGGATAAATTAAATCCATATCAACAAGAAAGCCGGGTCTGTCAGAATATTCTTTATCGTAAAATTCTCTATTGTCAATTGGAAAATCCACAAGCCAGATCGGCTCTGAAATATCTAATGAGAGTTTAGTTTCATATTCCTTGCCATAAGCTGATATTGCCTCTTCATAGGAAATTCTTTTAAAAGGAGTGCGAGGAATTTTAAGTTCTCTTTCAAAAAATTTCAAATCAGATGAGAAATCTGTTTTTATTTTTTTCAGAATATGAATGAACATTTCTTCACATAATTTCATTACTTCTTCTCTGCTTGCTTCTCTTACTTCTATATCTAACTGAACAAATTCAATCAAATGTCTTCCACTCTTCTGTCTTTCAACTGGTTCAATTCTCACATTAGGAGAAAAAGAGAAAATTTTTGGGAGAGAAAAAAGAGAAATTTGTTTATGAAAAATCATGCTTTTAGTAAGTTGATACTTAAAGCCATAGCATTCAATTTCGCCCCTAATTCTATGGTCTGTTAAAGGATCTGTAATAGGTGATATAATAACAGGAAGAATTTCTACAAATCCTTTTGATCCGAGAAAATTCCGTGCCAGTTTAATAATTTCACTTTGAATTTTAACAGCTCTTTTTAATTTTTCAGACTTTAACAAACTGAAATATTTATCAGTATCGAACATTTTAAACCTCCTTTAATTAGATTTTTTATTTTTGAGAAGGTATAGAATTATAATATGTTAGGCAGGTGTCCCCCTATTAAAGGGGGACATTATTATTGTTATTATTGAAATTTACGAGAAGAAGATTGCAATAAAAGAGTAATTGTAATTTTTCTTTTTTCTCAAAGAATTTTTCTTCTCTTTTTCCTTCCATTTGAGATTTTTTTATAGCATTAATTTTCTTTAAAGTCAATAACATGTAAGCGTCCATAACATATTGGACTGCTGAGAGTCTTTTATAAAGCAGTCTATATAATATCTTAAAGGCGCTAATTTGTTAAGACTTTTATGAGGTCTCTTAGTGTTATACCAGATGAGCCATTTC
>Ga0209426_1000819_pt1 | contig 25702 bp, 18 predicted proteins | sample Deesub1362B_J571_FD_187697 | JGI IMG/M metagenome (GOLD analysis project Ga0209426, IMG submission 187697) | Deep oceanic, basalt-hosted subsurface ecosystem from Juan de Fuca Ridge flank, Pacific Ocean, CORK Borehole 1362B_J2.571 (SPAdes)... ...
CCCCGCCTGCGGCGGGGCACCCTCCATGTATGAAAATCCCTGCCGGATGCGAGGATCAATGCCCTTATCCGGGAAGGGGCGACTCAGTCACCCCCCTCCGGATAGACCAAATCGACGAGATAGACGAAACGACCAGACAGACGAGACAGACGAAACAGACGCCCCGACGAGACAGACGATATGGACGAAACGACGATATGGACGAGACAGACGAGACAGACGAGATAGACGAATCGACCAGACAGACGAGACAGACGAGAGGGTATTTTCTAACTAACCTTTCCACTTTGTCATCTTTCGGTAAGGCTCCGGCAAGGATAATCCCTTATGATTCTTTATCATCCTAACCACAAGCCATTGGAGAGGAGGAAAAAATGGCGGTCTCCAATCCAAATTTGCAGGAAGAGATTCAACTGGAGCTCATCCAGTGCACGCGACAGCCGGGCTGGCTTCGTCTGACCAGGCAGGCCTGCGCCCTACGCTATCTGACCGCTCAGAAGAAGCACATCAAAGTGTCCAGCGATGAGTTCGGCCTGGCAAGGCAGAGTGGGTTGGCCATCTGTCGAAGTTGTCCGGAGGGGAGGCGTTATGCTGAACTTCTGCGGTTGAAGGCCTCCCCTGAATCCGAAAAGGGGGAGTAGGTTTTCGTCATGGTCTTTAGAATCCTACAGGAGTGGTTGGTCATGAGACCTTGTGTGGGAAGATGCCTGCGGTCTTGGATTCTTTCCCTCTGTGTGCTTTTTTCCCTTTGGGTTTCTACATCCGCGGCTGCGGAAGATGCCCTCGTGGACCTAAGTCGGGCCATCACCTATGTGGCCAAGAAGAACATCCCTGCTGTGGTCCACATCGAGGTCACCCAGCGGCAGGAGGTCGTCAACCCCTTTTTCCCCTTTGAGAACGACCCCTTTTTCAGATTCTTCTTCGACGTCCCTCGAATGCCCCGGAAGTTCAAGCGTGAGCTTAAGGGCCTGGGAACAGGGATGATCATGGACCCCCAGGGCCACATTCTGACCAACCATCATGTGGTGGCCGGCGCCACCGAGATCCAGGTCCTCATGTCAGACGGACGACGGTTTCCCGCCACCCTTGTGGGGAGCGATCCTAAAACCGATCTGGCCGTTCTCAAAGTGGATGTAAAAGAGGCCCTACCCCATGTCACCTTCGGCGACTCCGATAAGGTGGAGGTGGGGGAATGGGTAGTGGCCATCGGGCATCCACGGGGGCTGGACCAGACTGTCACCCAAGGGATCATCAGCGCAAAGCATCGACGGGGGATCATGGATCCAAGCAATTATCAGGATTTTCTCCAGACCGATGCGGCCATCAACCCAGGAAACAGCGGCGGTCCTCTTCTTAACCTCAAAGGGGAGGTCATAGGGGTCAATGCGGCCATTGTCTCACAATCCGGAGGATTCGAGGGAATCGGGTTCGCAATCCCGAGCAATATGGCCCTACACATCGCAAAGGCGTTGATCGCCCATGGCAAGGTGGAGCGTGGCTGGATAGGGGTGAGCGTCCAGGACCTGACTCCAGAGATGGCCAGATCCTTCGGGCTCAAGACCCCGCGTGGCGCCCTTGTCGCTGATGTGGTACGCGGAGGTCCCGCGGACCGTGCGGGTATGAAACGAGGAGACGTGGTTGTCCGCTACCGAGGAAAGGAGGTCTTGGACGCCAGCACATTGAGGAACTTTGTGGCCATCAGCCCCATCGGAGAGGAGGTGGAGGTGAAGATCGTCCGAGAAGGGAAGGAGAAGACCCTCCGTCTCCGCATAGGCAGCCTCCAGGAAGCCCTCCAGCGCAAGGTCACGAGCCTTCGAGATCGACTAGGAGCACAGGTCCGCCCCGTCACCCCCAAGGAGGCTCGGGAATACGGCCTTGAGAGCCCGCAAGGCGTCTTTATCACTTGGATAGACCGATCCGGGCCTCTGGGTGAGGTGGGCTTCGAGGTGGGAGATCTGATCTTGGAGATCAATGGCAAGACCATAGGAGGTCTGGAAGACTTGGTGGATGTGGTATCCAACCTCCGACCCCATCAGCGGGTGGTGCTTTTGGCCCTGGACCACCGCACCGGCCGCACGGGCTACGTGCAGGTGGTAGTCCGCTAGGGCGCGGGGTCCAAGGCCCCTGTTGCGGAGTGAAGTTACGCTTCCCCGTTTCTCTTCTCGTGGGAGGTCGGGGAAAGCCCTTGACGCGATTCTGGATCCATCTTAAAAAGAACTCGGCGATGGAGTCCGCCGGATAACCGCCCTCGCAGAGGGATGATGACTCCTGTTGGGTCCAGAAAGGGACCGGGCAGGAGTTTTTTACTGCCCTGCCCAACCTGCACGGTGGACGGATCGAACGTCCTCCCGGAAGGAAGGATCCGCTCCAGAGAAGATTATCCATGGGCCGGTTCCTCTACTTCTTCCATGTGATGGATGCCCTCACCGAGAAGGGATGCCCCATATGCTTGCTTTTGGAACGGGGATCCCGACAGTACCTGAACTCCCTGTTCTACGAATTCGTCAACGACACCGCTGTGAGGAAGAGGCTACAGCGCTCCGGCGGATTCTGCTCCTGGCATGCATGGCTCGCCACGGAGATCTCCGGGACCAACACGGGGATCGCAATCATCTATCGGGACCTCCTGGAAGGAGAGTCCGCGATCCTTCGGAGCCTCCACCGCATCTTGAGTAAGGGAGATCCCCGCCGGGCACGGGGCTGGCTGCCGCGTTCCAAGAGGAGCCGAATCTGCCGGATGCTCGCCTTGTGGGAACGACGCCCCCCTTGTCCCGTTTGCGAGTCCAATGCCAGGGCCGAGCTGAGCTACCTTAAAGAATTGGCGGAGCACTTCCACGAGGAGGACTTTCGCCAGCGTTTCCGTGCCTCCCAAGGGCTCTGCCTCCCACACCTTCGCCGCCTTGCCGAGGGGTTTTTCGATCACCCGAATTTCCCCACGATCCTGGAGGAACACCTTCGGAAGTACGAGCGGCTGGTGTGGGATCTGGAGGAGTTCTGGAGAAAGTTCGACTATAGGTTCCAGGACGAACCTTACGGAAGCGAGGCCGACTCGTGGCTCCGGGTGATCGGGACCTTTGTGGGAAAACGGGAGGTCCTCGCCTCCTCCTCTTTAGGTCTCCGTGCAGGCCATCCGGGCGGTCCCACAAACCAGAGGCCCGGGAACCGGCTGAAGGAGGGGGCCCAAAGGCTCCTCCGCTGGATGTGGGGGATCCTCCCCTTCCTTGGACCGAACCCGGCCAGAAGGCGTCTTTCTGGAGAATGGAGCGCGGGGGTGAGTCTTCCGCTTCGCGATGCGGGCGAAGGCCTTCAGACCCAGGTTCGGCCCTCCTCATACAGGGATGGGAGGCCTTGACCTCCCTTCCTCCTCGTTGCGGCCCGGTCGCTTCAGGCTCTCCTCGATCTTCCGACCCAGGCCCCACAGGAACTGCGAATAATTATCCTGGATCCGCTGGACCAAATCAGCACGAACGCAGCCGCAATTTCGGTCTATGATGCCGGGCAAAAGCACTTGGATCGGTCGATCGGACCTCGCCTGCCCTGTCTGTCATGCCTCAGTGACTTCGGCCGTGGGACTCTCAGGACTCCACAGGAAGTTTCCCTATTCTTCCCCGGGTTCTCCTTTTGAATTTGTCCTGATCTGACAAACCCGCGTGTTAGCCTCTGTGGCAGACCGGCCGGCTTTGGCACTTGACCGAGCGGCCCTTGCCTGCTAGTTTTCTGGGAAAAAAGCCGGACCGAAGGATCCAAGGCATCTAATCAGACGGGTGGATCAGCAAGAGGGGGTTTCGGATATGAGGGACACAAGTCCCCTCTTCCGGCTCCAGGCACTGAAACCAAGAACCAGGAACCAAGAACCAACAACAAGGAATGCGCGGAGAGCAGCTCGCCCGTCAGTGGAGGATCCTGAGGGCCATTGAGGCATCCCCCAAAGTCACGTGTCTTGCGTGTTGCCCCGGGAGGGGATTTTGGCCGGGATCAGACGATTTGAGGCCATAGTGGCGGGATCTGGTGAAGGCGATTTATGGAATCACTTCGGTAATCAAGAAAGCCCCGTGGCTCGGGACCCATAACCTGCGCTTTAGAGAGTGCTGGATCTGGTGGGAAAGGGAACTCGTTTTGGGGCTGCCATACAGTCCGGGAGCAGCCGGGCCCGAAGCACCCGCTGGAAAGGGTCTCTCTTCAAGGGCAGACTCATGGGCGGATGTTCGGCTTTGGACCAGTCTCTCGCCGCGGGTACGGAAGGAACCCGTTCGTTACCGGACATCCGGCGGCCTCTACCCGAGGGGTGTGCCCATCATCCATGCAGACCGCAGGAGTCTGGAGGAGAGCCATGCAGCCCGAAGATGGAGTCCGCAGGGAATGGGGGATCACGGAGGGAAAAGTCATTCCCTTCCCGATAGATCCAGACAGAATCGTCCTGCTTCTTTCCTTCTACCTTGACTCTGTGTTTCGCGATGTCCTTACAAAGATAGGGTTTTCCGTGCTTTGGGCCGATAGCTACGAGGGGACCGAGATGCTCCTCATGCGCCATCGGCCGGATATGGCCATCGAATGGCAACGGCATCCTAGGGATTTCCCTCTCCTTGACCTCGTGAATAAGTACTGGAAAGAGGTCCCGGTTTTTCTCTGTTTGAACTACACGGGCAAGCGGCCCCCTGATTTCGAGGAGCTCGGGTATGCGGACTCGCTCAACATGCCGTGGACTCTCCAAGAGCTCTTCGACAAGGTCCATCCGTTCCTGTGCTTGAGAAAGAGGAGGCTGCTTGCGGAGCTTCGCGCGAAAAGGAGAGGAAATGATGCAAAAGAATAGCCCGGACAGCTCATGAAAGACAGGTCAAGTTAGGGGGCTCCCCTCCCAACCCCGGGATATCCAAAGCCAGGCCTTGAGGGTCTTTCCTGGACCGGTGTGGTGGTTGCAGAAGAGATATCACCGGGCTGAAAAAAGGGATGAAAATTTATCCGCATTATTTCCCTGCTGGTGAATAATGCAGGCCAGGAGGTTGCCATGGAGCGTTGCCCCGAGCATCCCGATGAGGAGCCCCGCTACGTGTGCGAGAGCTGCGGGAAGCAGTACTGCGAACGCTGCGTGGAGGAGCTCGGCTACGACACCGCGGTCTGCCCGGAGTGCGAGCTGTTGGTTGCGGACCTGTTCGATCTGCTGTAGAGAGGATCCGTCCCGACCCCCTTTATACGATTCCCGACCCATAATCGAGGTGAAAGAGGTATCCGGGCTGACCAATGTGAGCTTTACTGCCGCGAACCAACTGATCGGTCGTTTCGTGGAGCTTGGGATCCTCAGGGAAATCACGGGCTACAGCCGGAATCGTAAGTTCCGCTGTGGGGAATACATCGATCTGTTTGGGGATAGGTAAGTCTCTAGGAGTCATGGCAGACTTCGATAATTTGAGCCGTTGTATGGCTGTTTCGGCCTGAACTCGACCCAGCGCTCGGAGAGGAGCCCCACGGGCCTCATCCTCACATTTCGTGTTGCTGGCCTGGACGAGATCAAGCGCTGGGTGCTGAGCTTCGGCCGCGAGATGGAAGTCTTGTAATATACATTTTTGAGCTGGTGCCGGCAAATTGGCAGCCAATAAGGATCACCACGCTCCCCTTCTCAAGGGCGGGTCAGTGGAGATGAAGAAACGCTTTGAGAAATACCTCGATGAACTTACCAGGGGCATGAACCTGGCAAGGTGCGGATTGGGTTGGAGTGATTAGTGGATCGGAACGAGCTTGAACGTCTGGTCCGGGAAGGCGAGTCAGAAACCGTGGAGTTCAAGAAATCTACGGCCCAGCCTCGCCGGGCAATGGAAACGCTCTGCGGCATGCTGAATGGCGCCGGTGGCCAGGTGCTGATTGGCGTCACCCCACAGGGGCGCATCGTTGGCCAGCAAGTATCCGACAGTACCCTGCGTGATGTGGCCGATGCTCTCCGGCACTTCGAGCCCCCGGCGCCTATCGAGCAAACACGTATCAACATCGGTAATGACAAAGAAGTGCTTGTGCTGGAGGCCATCCCCAACCCCGAACATCGCCCCTACGTCTTGGATGGACGCCCCTACCAGCGCATCGGCTCCACCACGTCCACCATGCCCCAAGAGACCTACCAGCGGCTGCTGGCCGAGCGTACGGACAGCCGGATCCGCTGGGAAACCCGGCCCACCGAGGGTTACGACCTCTCCGACTTGGATCAAGAAGAGATCCTGCGCACGGTACGCCTCGGTATCGCCGCCGTGCGCTTACCCGAATCGACGGGCAGCGACATTCCAGACATCCTACATCGGTTGGGGTTGCTCAAAGAGGGCAAGCTGAACAATGCCGCAATCGTCCTGTTCGGCACTCACTTCTTACCTGACTATCCTCAATGTCAATTGCGCATGGCCCGCTTCCGTGGAGTGGACAAATCGGAGTTTCTTGATCAACAGCAGATCGAAGGGCATGCGTTTATGCTGCTCGAAGAGGCGATGCTTTTCTTGCGCCGTCATCTGCCGGTGGCAGGCCGTATCATTCCGGGGTTGTTCGAACGAGAGGACGAGCCCCTTTTCCCGCTTGAAGCACTACGTGAGGCGCTGGTCAATGCCTTCTGTCACCGGGACTACAGCATCGTAGGCGGGGCGGTGAGTCTTGCCATCTACGATGACCGCTTGGAAATCTGGAGCGATGGCGCATTGCTCTTCGGACTCACCCCCGAGGACCTCAAGCGGGATCACCCATCGAAACCACGCAATCCGCTGATCGCCAAGGTCTTCTATCTTCGTGGTGTCATCGAACGCTGGGGCCGAGGCACGCAGAAGATCGTCGAGCTGTGCGTCCGGGCCGGCCATCCAGAGCCCGAGTTCGGCGAGCAGGCAGGCAGTGTTTGGGTGCGTTTCCTTCCCAGCGGTTACATCGCGCCCCATCGGGTGGCCCATGACCTCACCGAGCGGCAGCGGGAGATCCTGCACGTCTTGTCCGCAAAGCCGTCCATGCCGCTCCGTGAGATCCGCGCCTCCATGAAAGCCCCTCCTTCAGACCGGAGGCTTCGCGAGGAGCTCTTGCATCTCAAAAAACTAGGCTTGGTGTCGTCTTCCGGCCATGGGCGAGGAGCTGCCTGGTCGTTGGTGAAGCATGAAGATGAATAAGGCGAAAAATAAGGCGACAATAAGGCGGCCCAATTCCGCCTTATTCCGCGATGGAGAAACAAATGGATAGAAAACCGCAATTGCACCAACAGACCATGTTTGATTCAGAAAGACCCGCGACCCACGATTCGGGACCCGTGACCTGTTTAGGGATGACCTTTGAAGACGACGAGGCGCAAAATAGAGTTGCGCGTTGTGCGTTACGAGTTGGGGGTTGCTGATGGCAGGTATAGATAAATTTGAGGACATTGAAGCATGGCAAAAGGCTCGCGAGCTGGCAAGGGAGATTTACCGTGTTAGCAATCAAGGGGCTTTTGCCAAGGACTTCGGCCTGCGTGACCAGATATACCGGGCGGCAGTATCGGTAATGTCCAATATTGCCGAAGGGTTCGAACGTGGTGACGATGTTGAGTTTCGTCGGTTTTTGGCTATCGCGAAAGGCTCCGCCGGTGAAGTGAAAGCCCAGCTTTATGTGGCTTTGGATGCGGGTTTCATCGACCAAGACCAATTCGAAGAGCTTTACCGCCTTGCAACTGAAACCAGCAACCTGATTGGTGGCTTCATGAGATATTTGAGCCGAGGGTGAGGGGTCATGAGTCGCGAGTCCAAAATCAAGAAAAGACCCGTGACTCGCGATTATTATTCTTGATGGAGGCCCTGGAGCCCTCCCTGGACGCGCGGGGGGACGGGTGATTTAGGTGCCCCGTATCTCACTAAAAGTAAGAGGTTGAAATGATGGCGGAGCCCTTGGCGGACCAGGTCCTGCGAAAAATCGGTGAGGCTCGTGAGCTCTATCACCGCCTGATCCTCCTGGTAGGCCCGGCGGGAAGCGGGAAGACGTCAGCGTTGCGGGAAGTGTCGGCCTCGACCTCCGCACCGCTCATCAACGTCAATCTCGAGCTGTCTCGCCGGATGCTGGACCTGACCGAACGCCAACGGGCTTTGCAGCTACCGCGGCTGTTACAGGACGTTTGTGCGTCGAGCGTCGAGCGTCGAGCGTCAGAGGTATTACTGCTGGACAACATCGAGATCTTGTTCGACGTGAAGCTCAAACACGATCCACTTCGGCTTTTACAAGGATTGTCACGCAACAAAACCATCGTGGCAGCTTGGCCGGGAGACGTCGTTGAGCCAGATAGTTCTCTCCGTGCACCTGAAAAAAATGACGCACGAGCCACGACGTGTGACCGGGGACGCTATCTGACCTACGCCGTCCCGGACCACTCCGAATACCGCCGCTACCCTATTCGCGATTTGATGATTGTCTGTGCGTCCAGCGTCGGGCGTCATGCGTTATCGGGGGGATCTTCATGAGCAAGATCGAAAGATTCGAGGACATCCAAGCCTGGCAGGAAGCCCGATCTTTGACCGAGAAGATTTACTCTGTATCCAGCAGAGGGCAATGGGACAGAGATTATGCGCTCAAAGACCAAATACGCAGAGCTGCCGTTTCTATCATGTCTAACATCGCAGAGGGATTTGAACGACGGACAGACACAGAGTTCGCACATTTTCTCTCCATGGCTAAGGCATCAGCCAGCGAGATCAAGGCACAACTCTATGTTGCTTTGGACCAAGGATACATTGACCGGAACCGCTTCGACGCTCTTTACGAACAATGCGACAAAGTAGCCAGATACCTTGGCAGCTTCATTCGGTACTTACGGAACAACGACGCGCGACGCGCAACGCGTGACCCGGAGACGCAATCATGAGATATGGAGACCTGATCCAGTTCGAGCCCATCGAGTCCGTAGTCCAGCTACGGGATGCCGATGAGGCCACAAGCGCCAGACAGCTGGTCAGCACCTATGTCATCTCCGACGAGATGGCCGAAAAGCTGACCGGCCTTGTGATCCCCCAGCTTCAGTTCGACCAGCCCGTCGATAGCAAGGGGCTGCTTGTCGTGGGCAACTACGGCACCGGTAAGTCACACCTGATGTCGGTGATCTCCGCTATCTGCGAGCACGCGGACCTGCTTTCCGCCCTGGGCAACGCACAGGTGGCACAAGCCGCGGAGCGGATCGCCGGCAAGTTCAAGGTGGTCCGCACCGAGATCGGGGCCACCACCATGTCGCTGCGGGACATCCTCGTCGGCGAGCTGGAGGAGCACCTGGCCGCCATGGGCGTGACCTACACCTTCCCGGATGCCAGCCAGGTCCCCAACAACAAGGGGGCCTTCGAGGAGATGATGGCCGCGTTCCACCAGGAGTATCCGGACCATGGCCTGCTCCTGGTTGTGGATGAGCTGCTGGACTATCTGCGCACCCGCAAGGACCAGGAGTTGATCCTCGACCTCAACTTCCTCCGTGAGGTTGGCGAGGTCTGCAAGGACCTGCGCTTCCGCTTCATGGCAGGCGTACAGGAGGCCATCTTCGACAGCCCACGTTTTCAGTTCGTGGCAAATACGCTTCTCAAAGTCAAGGACCGCTTCGAACAGATCCTCATCGCCCGCAAGGACGTGAAGTTCGTCGTCGCCGAGCGCCTGCTCAAGAAGACCGGTGAGCAGCAGGCCAAGATCCGCGAGTACCTCACACCGTTCGCTAAATTCTACGGCCACATGAACGAGCGGATGGACGAGTTCGTCCGCCTCTTCCCGGTCCATCCCGACTACATCGACACCTTCGAGCGCGTCACGGCGGTGGAGAAGCGCGAGGTGCTCAAGACCCTGTCGCTGGCCATGAAGAAGCTGCTCGACAAAGAAGTCCCGCGTCTTGCGTCAAGCGTCGAGCGTCAGCAAAGAAAAGACGCAGGACGCACGACACACGACCCGTGGACGCAGCCTCCCGGGCTGCTTGCCTACGACAGCTACTGGACGAACCTGCGCGAGAATCCATCCTTCCGCGCCGTCCCGGACATCAAGGCGGTGATCGATTGCAGCCAGGTGCTGGAGTCCCGGATCGAGCAGGCCTTCACCCGGCCGGCGTACAAGCCCATGGCGCTTCGCATTATTCACGCGCTCTCGGTCCACCGGCTGACGACCGGAGACATCTACGCACCCCTGGGCGCCACGGCCAAGGAGCTGCGCGACGCGCTCTGCCTCTACCAGCCCGGCATCGAGGACCTGGGCGGAGATCCGGCCGATGACCTCCTCTCCCAGGTGGAAACGGTCCTGCGCGAGATCCACAAGACGGTCAGCGGCCAGTTCATCTCCTACAACCCGGACAACCGGCAGTTCTACCTGGATCTCAAGAAGACCGACGACTTCGACGCGCTCATCGAGAAGCGCGCCGAGAGCCTCGATGCCTCCCAGCTCGACCGCTACTACTACGAGGCCCTGAAACGGGTCATGGAGTGCACCGACCAGACCTACGTCACCGGCTACAAGATCTGGCAGCACGAGCTGGAATGGCTGGAGCACAAGGCGGCAAGACAAGGTTACCTGTTCTTCGGCGCTCCCAACGAGCGCTCGACGGCGGTACCGCCCCGTGATTTCTACCTCTACTTCATCCAGCCGTTCGATCCACCGCACTTCAAGGACGAGAAGAAGGCCGACGAAGTGTTCCTGCGTCTGACCAACACGGACGAAGAATTCCGGACCGCGCTGACGAACTACGCGGCGGCGCTGGACCTCGCGTCCACCTCGAGCGGCCACGCCAAGGCTACCTACGAGTCCAAGGCAACCGGATTCCTGCGGGACCTGGTGGGCTGGCTGCAGAAGCACATGACCGATGCCTTCGAGGTGACCTACCAGGGACGCACCAAGTCGCTGGTCGAATGGGCCAAGGGCAAGTCCATCCGCGAGCTGTCCGGGATCGCCTCCCACGAGCGGATCAACTTCCGCGACCTGGTGAACACCATCGCCGGCATCGTCCTGTCCGCACACTTTCAGGACCAGGCGCCCGAGTATCCCTACTTCTCGGTGCTCATCACGGGCCAGAACCGCGAGCAGGCGGCCCAGGACGCTCTGCGCGCCATCGCCGGACAGAATCGCACCAAGCAGGCGACCGCCGTGCTCGACGCCCTGGAGCTCCTCGACGGCGAGCGGCTCGATCCGTACCGCTCCAAGTACGCGAAGCACATCCTGAACATCCTCAAGAAGAAGGGGCATGGCCAGGTGGTCAACCGCTCGGAGCTGATCCAGGAGGTCTACGGCGTCGAGTACTTTGCACCGGACAAGGGCTATCGCCTGGAGCCGGAATGGGCTGTCGTGGTCCTGGCCGCGCTGGTCTACTCCGGTGACCTGGTGCTTTCGATTCCCGGCAAGAAGTTCGACGCCACCGGGTTGCCGCAGCTGGCCGCGACGACCATTGACGAGCTGGCCCACTTCAAGCACATCGAGCGGCCCAAGGACTGGAACCTGCCCGCCCTCAAGGCGCTCTTCGAACTGCTCGGGCTCACGCCGGGCATGGCGCAGCTCGTCACCCAGGGCAAGGAAGAGCCGGTCCAGCAGCTCCAGAAAGCCATCTCCGAGGTGGTGGAGAAGCTGGTCCTGGTCCAGCAGAGTCTGCAAAGCGGCCTGCCGTTCTGGGGCAGGAATCTGCTCACGGAGGAGGAAGCAGCCCAGTTGCGCGACCGCCTCGACCAGACCAAGACCTTCCTGGAATCCCTCCAGGCCTACTCCTCGCCCGGCAAGCTCAAGAACTTCCGCTACGACGCCCAGGAGGTGAAGCGTCACGAAGACGGCCTGAAGGCCCTCTCGGAGATCGAGTCCCTGCAGGAGCTGGTGAGCGACCTGGGCCCGGTGGCCTCCTATCTCTCCACCGCCGAGGCGGTGCTGCCCACGGACCACGAGTGGGTGGAGCGGATGAAGGCGACACGGGACGCGGTGCTCGCGCAGGTGTCGGACCCGGCCCAGCGCACGTCCAGCGCTTTCCGTCAGCAGACCCTGCGCAAGCTCACCGACCTCAAGAAGTCCTACGTGCAAGCCTATCTCGCCATGCACACCCGGGCCCGACTGGGCGTGAACGAGGACAAGCGCAAGAGCGCACTGATGGGAGACGAGCGGCTCAAGACCCTCTCGAGGCTCTCCACCATCGACCTGATGCCGCGCCAGCACCTGACCGATTTCCAGAACCGTCTGGCCGGCCTGAAGAGCTGCTTCGCGCTCACCGAGCAGGACCTCGACGCATCGCCGGTCTGCCCGCATTGCTCCTTCCGGCCCGGCACGGAGGCGCCCGCCGCACCCGCAGCGACGGTGCTCGACCACCTGGACACGGAGCTGGACAAGCTCCTCGACGACTGGACCCAGACGCTGCTGGCCAACCTGGAGGACCCGACCACCCAAAGCAACTTTGAACTGCTCAAACCCGAATCCAGGGAGCTGCTGGCCACCTTCCTCAAGGAACGGAAGCTGCCCGACGAACTGGGCCAGGATTTCATCCACGCCCTGCAGGAGGTGCTCTCCGGGCTGGTCAAGGTCGCCGTTACACCTGAGGATCTGCGTGCAGCCCTTCTCAAGGGTGGTTCACCCGTGACACCGGCGGAGATGAAAAAACGCTTTGAGGAATACCTCGATGAACTCACCAAGGGCCATGAGCCCGGCAAAGTCAGGATTGTATTGGAGTAGCCATGCGAGACCTTTCAGAAATTCGTTCACTTCTTGATGAACTCGAACATCGTCCTGCTCATGAGCTCGAAGGTCAAGATCTCGATTTCAAGGAATGGAACACCCGTAGCACTCAGGATGCCATTGCCCTGGTCGTGGAGATGGCAGTCTGCATGGCCAATGGCGGTGGAGGAACGGTTGTCTTCGGTGTAAACGACAAGGCGGTCGGACGAGCCAACGCCATTCTGGGCGTGCCTCCAGAGATCGACATCAATAGGCTTAAAAAGGCAGTCTATGATTCCACGGATCCCAAGTTGACCCCTGTATTCCAGGAGATGTCAGTCCCGGAAGGAACTGGAAAGCTCATCGTCATGCAGATCTATCCCGGCCTGCCACCCTATACAGACACGCAAGGACGCGGCAAGATCCGCATCGGCACCGATTGTCAACCACTTACCGGTACCTTGCGACGTCGTGTCATGGTTGAAACCGGAGAAACAGATTTCACTGCCGTTCCGGTTTCAGGCAGGCCAGAGCCCCTGATTTCGGCAGCAGCAATGGAGCGGCTGCGCGAAGCGGCCCGCCGGGAAAATGCTCCAGACGATCTCATCCGCCGTCCAGACCGGGAACTACTTTCCACCCTGGGACTTATCCGGGATGGACGCCTGCTGAAAGCTGGAGTGCTGCTGACCGGCACCGAGCACGCCATTCGCGAACACTTCCCCGGTTATGTGTGGACATATCTGCGCATGGCGTCCGACACGGACTATTCGGATCGCGCGGACGGATACGATGCGCTTCCCATTGCCTTGGAACGCATCCTTGACCGGATCATGGCCGACAACCCCATCACCACGGTTCCCCAGGGTCTGTTCCATTTCGAAATCCGGATATATCCCGAAATCGCCCTCCGCGAGGCACTGCTCAACGCCTTCGTCCATGCCGATTATCGGATCCCCGGCCCCATCTTGGTCAAGCAATTTCGCGACCGTCTTGAAATTAGCAATCCTGGCGGGCTCCCCGGCGGTATTACGCCGGACAACATCCTGCGCCACGAGCCGGTTCCCCGGAATCCGGCCCTGGTGGGCGCCCTGACCCGCCTACGTCTCGTCAACCGCAGCAACCTGGGCGTACGCCGGATGTACCAGGCCTTGCTCATCGAGGGCAAGGAGCCTCCTGAGATCATTGATGAAGGCGAAGCAGTTCGAGTCATCTTTCGGGCAAGTGACCTGTCAGTGCCGTTCCGGCTATTCGTTGCGGAAGAAGCTGACCAGGGCCGCATCCTGACCGTCGAACAGTTATTGATCATTCAATATCTTTTGAGACATCCAGAAATCGATACAATCATGGCAGCCCGAATTACACAGCAGGCGGAAAGCGGTGCTAAGGAAACCCTAAGCCGCATGGAACTCAAACTGGGCTATCTGGAGCGTGGCGGCACGGGTCGGGGAACCTACTGGAGATTGCGGTCAGATTTGCACCGGCGTCTCTCTGCTCCGGGTCACCCGGAACGAGACCGCCGTATCGACTGGGAGGCCGCCAAAACCCGGGTGTTGAGTATTCTCAAGCAGCGTGCCGAACGGGAAGAGCCAGGTTTGAGTAATGCGGAAATCCGCCAGATCACTCATCTGGACAGGAATCAGGTTGTCAGACTCATGCGGGAATTGCGGCAAGAGAACCCGGAAATAAAGGAGCCGGGACGAGGGCGTTGGGCGCGCTATGAATGGATAGGCCAATGATCGTGCGCATTGAATGTTGCATTGATATCATTTTAATGCGCATTTTAATGCGCATCGCGCATTGAGAGGGACGACATGACAAAGAGAAGCGAGAATCAAGGCCTGTTCAATCTGGAGACGCCCGCCAAGCCGCAAGGTCCGGTCGAATGCCTCGGGATGACCTTTGAAAACGACGAGGCGCGGCGGGAGCACTTCCTCGGCCTGTTGCGCGAAGGGCTGGAGGAACTCCACGCCAAGCTCGGCGGTGTGCCCTTCATCACGGTGGAAGACGCGATACAACGTCTCAAGTCGCTTGAGCATTGGCCGCTTGGGAACGAGCAGCGCATCCGGGAATTGGCGGAACGCATGGGTCGAGCGTCACGCGTCCAGCGTCCAGGGTCCTCCGATTTCGACGCACGACGCACGACGCGTGACCTTTTGACGCTCTACAAGGACGAGGTCGGTTTCCCGCACGGTGAGATCGAAGACATCCTGAACCTCTCCGATCCACCGTATTACACGGCGTGCCCGAACCCCTTCATCGAGGACTTCATCAAGCACTACGGCAAGCCCTACGACCCGGTCACAGATAACTATCGTCGTGAGCCCTTCGCAGCAGATGTGAGCCATGGTAAGAGTGATCCGGTTTATCAGGCTCATTCTTACCACACAAAGGTTCCCTATCGTGCCATCCAACACTACATCGATCATTTTACCTCCCCTGGAGATCTTGTAGGAGACTTCTTTTGTGGGACGGGAATGACCGCTCTTGCAGCTCTGTCATTGGGACGCCTTCCTATCGTGGGTGACCTTAGTCCTTATGCTACGTTTATTGCCAGATACTATTCGAGAGCTGTTGACTCTGGTTCGCTTTTCGAAGCCTGGAAGCGTGTAACTAGTGCGGCTCAATCAGAACTTCCTTGGCTCTATAACTACGAGATAGAAGGCAGGAATGTCGAAATCCAGTACGTTGTTTGGTCCGACCATTACTTCTGCCCCAACTGCGACGAAGAGTTGGTGTTTTGGAACATCGCAGTAGATGAACAAGAAAAGCTAAGGCCGCTTATAAGATGCACATACTGTGATGCTGAGGTAACAAAGCGGGATTTGGTTCAAGTCAGAACCCATACAGGAGAAGTAAAGCGATCGCCTGTAAAGGTCTCCGAGATAGTCAATGGGCGCAGGAATAACAGGAAACCATTCGATGCAGACATCGCAATAATTGAGCGATGCCAGCGAGAATTGCGAGCTTATGAATTCCCCACAGAGATGATGATGTTTAAAGGAGAACGCTTTGGCGATATGTATGTACCTCGCCAACACAAAGGCATTGAAAGGGTAGACCAATTCTATTTCCCCCGAAGCCTTTTGGCGGCAGCATGCCTCTATAAACATATTAGTAGAGAGAGGAACCATTATGTCCGCCAGTTCCTATTGTGGGCGTTTCTATCGATTCAGAATTACATAAACAAGAAACAATCATACTTTGGCGGTGGAGGAGGGCAACCGGGCACCCTGACAATTTCGGATGTAATCCAGGAAAAGAATGTATTTCGTGTTTTCGATCGGAAGCTAGACAAACTGGTAAAGCTGGGCGAGCAATTCCAGGAGCTGGTTGGTAGAAGACCAGGTCAGGTTGCAATCACAACCCAAAGCGCCACTCGGGTTTTGAATGTAAAGGACAACTCGCTTGATTATATTTTTACAGACCCGCCTTTTGGGAGAAACTTGATGTATTCGGAGCTCAACTTCATTAATGAGGCGTGGCTTAGGGTTTATACGAACAATGATGTTGAAGCTATCGTGAATCGAAGCCAAGGCAAAGGTCGTTTGGAATATATTAGTTTGATGACTGATGCGTTTCAGGAATGCTACCGGATTCTTAAGCCGGGACGTTGGATAACAGTTGAGTTTCATAATAGTAGCTCCGGGATTTGGAACGGCATTCAGGAAGCTCTCGGGATGGCTGGTTTTGTTGTTGCTCAGGTTGCGATCCTTGATAAGAAAGAAAGAACCTTCAAACAGCTTGAATCGGCAACTGGTGCTGTTGATAAGGATTTGGTCATCTCCGCCTACAAACCTAACGGTGGCCTTGAAGAACGCTTCAAGCTGACCGCCGGCACAGAGGAAGGCGTCTGGGATTTCGTCCGCACGCACCTGAAACAGCTTCCGGTGTTCGTCTCGAAGGACGGCAAGGCGGAGGTCATCGCCGAGCGGCAGAACTACCTGCTCTTCGACCGCATGGTGGCCTTCCACGTCCAGCGTGGCGTGACCGTGCCCCTCTCTGCGGCGGAGTTCTACGCCGGGCTGGCCCAGCGCTTCCCGGAGCGCGACGGGATGTACTTCCTGCCCGAACAGGTGGCGGAGTACGACAAGAAGCGCATGAAGGTGAAGGAGGTCCTCCAGCTCCAGCTTTTCGTCACCGACGAGGCCTCCGCCATCCAATGGCTCAAGCAGCAGCTCACCAGGAAGCCGCAGACCTTTCAAGAGATTCAGCCGCAGTTCTTACGCGAATTACATAAGGCAAAACATGAGAAACTTCCCGAGCTCTCCGAGCTGCTGGAACAGAACTTCCTCCGCTACGACGGTAAGGGCGAGGTGCCGAGCCAGATCCACAGCTACCTCTCCAGCAACTTCAAGGAGCTGCGCAACTTACCCAAGGACGACGAGCGCCTCCGGGCCAAGGCCAAGGACCGCTGGTACGTCCCGGATCCGAACAAGGCCAGCGACTTGGAGAAGCTTCGCGAGCGGGCCCTGCTGCGCGAGTTTGAGGAGTACCGCGAGTCGAAGCAGAAGCGTTTGAAGGTCTTCCGCCTCGAGGCCGTCCGCGCCGGCTTCAAGAAGGCGTGGCAAGAGCGGGACTACGCGACCATCATCGCCGTGGCGCGCAAGATCCCCGAGAACGTCCTCCAGGAAGACCCCAAGCTCCTCATGTGGTACGACCAGGCGCTCACGAGGATGGGAGGAGAGTAATGCCTACCAAGACAGTCCTAGATTGGATTATAGATGCTAACACCTGTTTCCTAATAGGTGCCGGCTGCAGCAAATGCGCGGGAAAGCCTTTAATCGGAGAACTAACCCAAGAAGTAAGGAAAGCCTTATCACGCCCAGCCAAAGCCATCCTTGAGGACTTGCGCGGCACCTACGGTCGTTCCGCCACGGTTGAGGATCTGATCAATCATCTCCTTCAACTTCACAAGCTTTTATCCTCCAGAAAAAGTCAAGAACATGAAGACTGGACTCCCAAGAGTATTGAACAGGAGATTGCCACGATCCAAAGGGCAATAGTTGAAGCCATAGGAACTGAATGGGCAGGCAGCGATATCCACAAGAAATTTCTATTGCGCCTAACGGATCAGCGCGCCAGAAAAACCTGCGACATCTTTTGCCTTAACTATGACACCGTAATCGAAGCGAGTTTAGAAGAGCTAAGGCTTCCCTATACCGATGGTTTCCGCGGTGCGGAGAATGCGTATTTCGACCCATCTCTGTACGGTCAGATCCCAGGAAACGGCCCGTATTTCAGGGTGTTCAAACTGCACGGCTCGATTAATTGGATACGGGACGCAGATGAAACTGTTCGGCGCCGGCCTGCGACGGCTGTCGAAGATCGCCGTAGAGCTGTGGTCTACCCAGCAGAACAAAAGTACGTTCAGACTCAGTACGGCGTCTATGAAACATTACTGTCACTTTTTAGGGACCGCCTAAGAGAAGATCGCCCCAACAATAAACTCGTTGTAATTGGTTATAGTTTTAGTGATGAGCACATTAACGTGGCTATCGAGGATAGCATTCTCGCTGATGGCAGCAACTTAACAGTCTACGGTTTTGTGGGGCCAGAAGAGAACAAAGAGGAACAGGAAAAGCGTTTAAGGGAAATGGCGGCGCGCTGTGACGACCGCTTTAATGTCTTTATCGGACAACACGCATACATTAGCTCGTCCATCGAGCCTGATGAGTGGGAGACGATTAAGGAGTTGGATCTCTGGAAGTTTGAGAACTTGGTCAACCTAATGGTTGGAGGTGACCAATGAGCCAGAGCGTCTTGCGCATAGGCCGCGTAATCGAGGTGAATGGGTCTAGAACCATCGGTGAATTGGAGGCATCTGTAGACGATCTGTATCGAACATATAAAAGTCGCAAATATACGATAGGACAAGTTGGCTCAATTGTAAAAATTGAGTCTGGCGATCTCCTGATTTTCGGAATAGTCATCTCCTTGAGAATGGAGGAGACGGATTCCACGCAAGCCAACACAGCTGGTCGTACCGAATCATCAGCGAAATGGATAGAAATAGAGCTCTTTGGACAAGGTCACAAGACAGGGTTGGGAGAAGCAGAATTTCATTTCGAACGAGGCATTTCGACTTATCCATTGCCCGGCCAAGCGATTTACCTTGCGACCGTTGAGGAACTTCGTCGGATCTATGCCAAGCCGGACAAGCCAACCATTAAAGTGGGTAGTGTCGCTCAAGCACGCGGGTTGCCTGTTCATCTGCTAACGAATGAGCTCCTTGGGAAACATTTTGCGATACTTGGAACTACCGGTTCTGGAAAATCATGCGCCGTTGCGCTTCTCATACACAGTATTATCGAGGAATATCCGCACTCGCATATTATTCTCCTCGACCCCCACAATGAATACTACAGAGCCTTTCCAGAAAAGGCCGAGATTATTGATCCAACATCACTCGAAATACCGCACTGGCTGCTAACCCTCGAAGAGAGCATAGAGCTCTTCATAGGTAGAACAGAACATGCAGCAACACGCCAGACGAACATTCTTAAGGACGCCATTCTGCAGGCGCGGAAAGGTTTTCCTGATCAAGCCATGCCTATCGAGAAGATTACTGTAGATACACCAGTGCCATATAGGCTCGGTGATCTTGTCAGTAACATTAACGCGTCAAAGCCGTCACAAGCCTCAAAAGCCGAGTCGCATGAGAAAATCCTAGCAAAGATTGAAACGTTACAAGCAGACAAGCGGTTTGAGTTTCTTTTGCGCCCTGATGATAGCGTATCCGACAATCTTGCAGATCTATTATCACAGTTGTTCAGGATACCGGATCAAGGGAAGCCATTGACCATAATAGATTTGTCAGGTGTCCCATCAGATGTCGTGGATGTTGTGGTATCAGTCCTCTGTCGCACTATTTTTGACTTTGCTCTTTGGAACCCAAAGCGGTCTGAAATTCCATTATTTCTCGTATGCGAAGAGGCGCATCGTTACGCCCCGAGGAGCGAGGAGGCGTCCTTCCAGCCGACGAAGCGTGCGTTGGCACGCATTGCAAAAGAAGGAAGGAAATATGGTGTTGGGCTCGCCCTAGTGACACAAAGACCATCCGAACTTTCAGAGAGCATACTTTCTCAATGTAACACGATTATCGCTCTTCGGATGAGCAATGAGCAGGATCAGCACTTTGTACGAAGAGCACTTCCAGATAGCGTTAGAAGTCTGGTTGATACTCTTCCAGCACTGCGCACGCGGGAGGCGCTGGTAGTCGGTGAGGGAACAGCAGTTCCAGTACGGATGCTTTTTAACGAAATCCCGGAAGACAGGCGACCGCATAGCGCAGACGTTCCATACGCCGAAGCGTGGCAAAAGGAATGTGGGAATGAGGAAATGGTGAGGGATGTTGTGGAACGCTGGCGAGAGCAACAGCGATGAAGGAGATTTCATGAGATTGTGCTCGGCCGGGACCTAGTGGAGAAGCGAGCAACGATGACCCTGTCGGTGGAAAATGACAACTGGTACTACAGCCCCGAACATGGGGAGCTCTGCCGGGTCATCGAGACCCAGACGCTCTGGGGCGAGACCAAGGGCAGGACTGAGCTATGAGTGCTGAGGACTGAGTATGGCAAAAGTTGAGAGATTCGAAGACCTGATAGCATGGCAGAAGGCCCGGGAGCTCACACGAGCCATATACGAAGCGACTCGGCAGGGTGCCTTTGCAAAGGATTTTGGCTTGAGCACCCAGATTCAACGCGCTGCGGTTTCGGTCATGTCGAATATCGCGGAGGGATTCGAGCGCGGCGGGCGTGGTGAGTTTCATCAGTTTCTCTCGACCGCCAAGGCATCCTGTGCCGAGGTCCGTTCGCAACTCTACGTGGCGCTTGACGTCGGCTATCTGGATAAAGCCAACTTTGATCGATTGATGGAGCAGGCAGAAGAAGTTGCTCGCATCCTTGGCGGGTTGCGGTCTGCTGTTAACAAACAGAGAAAGGACGGGGCAAGATGAGCCATTCAACTCAGGCCTCATCCCTCAGTCCTCAGTCCTTCTCCGAGGGAGACTGGGTGTTTATCCACCCGCAAAAGGTTTTCGGGAAGATTATCGAAACGACTTCTCTATGGGGAAATACGTCCTTCCGCATCTGGCTTCCATCGAGCGATTCGGTCGTCCGCGTCGATGCTTCCGCCCTGTCCCCCGCTCAGTCCTCAGTCCTTAGCACTCATCACTTGACCTATCTCGCCGCCGCGGCGCGGGTCGCCGATGCGCTGACCCAGGACGTCCTGCTCGCGCCCATCGAATCGTCCGTCATTCCGCTGCCGCATCAGATTCGGGCGCTCTCCAGGGCCATTTCCAATGACCGCGTGCGCTATCTCCTGGCGGACGAGGTTGGCCTCGGCAAGACCATCGAGGCAGGTCTCATCATGCGGGAGCTCAAGCTCCGGGGCCTGGTGAGGCGGACGCTGGTGATCGCCCCGAAGGGCCTGGTGACGCAGTGGCTTGCTGAAATGGCAGTTCATTTCAACGAGCGTTTTCATCCGATTATGTCGGAGGACTATCGGAGTCTGAAACGAATTTCGGCAATCTACAGGACTGAGGAACGAGGACTGAGGACTGAGTTTGAAACAACTGACTCAGCACTCCGCGCCGCCAAGTCGAACCCGTTCCGAGCCTTTGACCAGATCGTTGTCTCGATGGATTCTGTCAAACCGCCATCTGGGACTGGCGGCGCGGCTCGAGAGCGCTTCGAGGACCTGATCTCCGCCGGCTGGGACCTGGTGATCGTGGACGAGGCCCATCGCCTGGGTGGAAGCACGGACCAGGTGGCCCGCTACAAGCTCGGCCAGGGGCTGGCCGAGGCCGCGCCCTACCTGCTCCTGCTCTCCGCCACACCGCACCAGGGCAAGACCGACGCCTTCCACCGGCTGATCTCCGTGGTCGACGCGCAGGCCTTCCCCGACGTGAGCAGCGTGACCAAGGAGCGGGTACAGCCCTACGTCATCCGCACGGAGAAGCGCCGCGCCATCGACGCAAACGGCAATCCCTTGTTCAAACCAAGGATTACCGAGTTATTTCCAGTCAAATGGGATTGCCGTTTAAGAAACGGAGAAACGGAGATACGGGGAAACGGTGATTTCGCCGCGTCACCGCTTCACCCCGTCTCCGATTCCCCTTACGTTGGTCGGCATGCGGCTCAACGTATATTATACGAGGCGGTCACCGAATACGTGCGCGAAGGCTACAACCAGGCCATGCGCGAGAAGCGCAGCTACATCGGATTCCTCATGATCCTGATGCAGCGCCTGGTGGTCTCCAGCACCCGCGCCATCCGCACAACCCTGGAGCGGCGCCTCGAAGCGCTCGAGGCCCCCCAGGAACAGCTCACACTCTTCCCCATGGTCTCCGAGGAGGACTGGGCCGACCTGGACGGCCAGGAGCAGATGGACACGCTGCTCAAGACCCGGCTCAAGGCCCTGAAAAATGAACGGGCCGAGGTGAAGCTGCTCCTGGAAGCGGCAAGACGCTGCGAAGCCCAAGGCCCGGACGCCAAGGCCGAAGCGCTCCTGGACTGGATCTACCGCCTACAGGCCGAGGAAGGCGACCCGGATCTCAAGGTGCTGGTGTTCACCGAGTTCGTGCCGACCCAGGAGATGCTGTACGAGTTCCTGACCGAGCGCGGCTTCGAGGTGGTATGCCTCAACGGCTCCATGGACATGGAGGAGCGCAAGCGGGTCCAGGACGCATTCGCCAAGGATGCCCGCATCCTCATCTCGACGGACGCCGGTGGTGAGGGTCTCAACCTCCAGTTCTGCCATGTGGTCATCAACTATGACATCCCCTGGAACCCGATGCGCCTGGAACAACGCATCGGCCGGGTGGACCGCATCGGCCAGACCCACACGGTGCGCGCCATCAACTTCGTGTTCGAGGACTCGGTCGAACACCGTGTCCGCGAGGTCCTGGAGGAGAAACTGGCGGTCATCTTCGAAGAGTTCGGCATCGACAAGACCGGTGACGTGCTCGACTCTGCCCAGGCAGAAAAGATTTTTACTGAATTGTTCATGGAAGCCATCCTTTATCCCGACCTGCCTGCGCCGCGCCCCAATACTTTTTATGTGTATGCCATCCAATGTGGGGATGGAAGTCTGTACATTGGACAAACAAATGATATCCGGGATCGTTGGCAAAGACATCAAACGGGGCAGGTATCATGGACCAAATCGCGACTCCCGCTGAAGCTTATTCACTACGAGGAGTGTTCATCACGAGAGGAGGCTGTTGAGCGAGAGAAGTATCTGAAGACAACGAATGGAAGACGTGAATTAAAGAAACTCATTGCAGAGGGGCGGGCGCGGCAGGCAGGTGTGGTGGAAACGAAGGTCGACGAGGTCCTGAAAAGCATCCAGGAGCAGGCCCGGGAGTCCCGTCAGAGCGCCTCCGTGCTCGGCTCTACCGAGGACCTGGACCCTCGCGAGGCCCAGCGGCTGCTGGCCCACCCGCTCCCGCATTGGGTGGAGCGCATGACGGTAAGCTACCTGCAGGCTCACGGCGGCAAGGCTGAGAGGAAGAACGGCGCCTGGGATCTCACTTGGCCCAACGGCGAGCGACTAACCAATGTCGTCTTCACCAGCAAGGAGGCTGAAGAGAAGCCTCTGAGCCGCCACGTGACGCTTGAAGATCCCAAGGTGCGTGGGCTGGCCATGCGCCTTCCTCCCTTTGCCCCGGGACAACCGGTCCCGGTCATCACGCTTCCTGGCCTTGCCCCAGAGATCATGGGTTTCTGGTCGCTCTGGCGAATCTCGATCTCGACCGCCGACCTGCCTGGCCGGCAGACAGGCTGGAATCGTCGCCGGATCATGCCTTTGTTCCTGGCCGACGACGGTCGGGTGTTTGCGCCGACTGCTCGGCACATCTGGGATCAACTGCTGACCACTCCGCCCACGATCCTCCGGCATTTGGACATCGAGACCTCTCATCAAGCCTTCGAGCAACTCCGGGAGGCGGCGGAACGACAGGGGAAGACGATCTACGACGAGCTGGTGCAGGCTCACCGGGAGCGTCTTGCTCGGGAGCGTGAGAAGGGCGAGTACGCCTTCGCTGCGCGACGCAGAGCCATCGAGCGCATCGGACTGCCCCAGGTCCGTAACCATCGCCTGAGTCTCTTGGAACAGGAGGAAGAACGCTTCAGGGAACAACTCGAGCGCAGGGCCCAGATCTTGCCGGAAATGGCGCCCCTGCTTCTCGTCCGCGTGGAGGGGAGAAGTGCGAAGCGGTGACCAATTTGTCAGGAAGTTCAACGAGCTTGAGAACATCCTGCGCCGGAAAGCTGGCCTGAACAAGCACAGGAGTTTCTCCAAGCTTGTTGACGCTGTAGCTAACATAGACCAAACGGTGCGACGGCGTAAGAACATCCTGAAGAGCTTCGGGAGGCTTCGCAACGCCATCGTCCATGACCCCGAGTATCCCGAGCGGATCCTGGCAGATCCGCGGCCCGAAATCCTGAACGAGTTCGACCGAGTGATTGCGGCTATTGCTGCGCCTCAGAAGCTAATTCCGCGATTCCAGAAAGAAATCAGAGTATTCACTGTGGACGAGTCACTTGCCGAGTGTTTGATGTTCATGGAGGAAAATGACTTTTCGCAGGTAGTTGTACTCGACGGTGGTAAGTACGGGTTGCTTTCCTCCGAGGGCATCGTAGGGTGGTTGAGGAGCGCTCGTGATATCGGCCTGGCTGATCTCGAGTCAGCTAGCATAAAGGACGCGCTCAAATTCGAAGACAAGGAGGCATGTCGATATTTGTCGCGGGAGGATCCAGTGGATGCGGCCATCGGGGCATTCGAGGAGGCGATTGCCAACGGTATTCCACGCTTGCAGGCCATTTTGGTGACAGAGACCGGCAGGCCGGAGGAGCGCCCCCTCGGAATCGTTACTCCCTGGGATCTGCTCGACTTGGTGAGCCGGAATGAATTGGCGTGACCAAATCCTGAGTGAGTTCACACCCCAGGTCGCCCGGCTTACCCTGGTCGCGGATCCGGATGGCCTGCTCCTTGAAGAAGGTGTCCTCGAAGGGATCCGGGAACGAGGCTTTGAGCTGATCCCGTTCGAGGATCATGTCGCCTTTCGCTATGCCTACGAATCCAAGTTCCGCTCCCGCTGGGACCGTGGCGAGAAAACCGATCTGGTGGTGGTGCTGAGATCGCCTTCGAGCGATCTCGATGCCTTGCCCTACGACCTGCTGCAGGCTGGCCGCAAGCTCTCGTTCAACCTGGGCGATCTCTTCCCGAATCTCAGCTATCCCGTGGTCGCGGCGCTCGACCGGGCTGATCTCGACGCCTTGTTCGATGCGCAGACGAAGCACGCGCCGGGGCAGCTCGGCGACAACGCTACGAAGGAGTTCGTCCTTCGTCATGTGTTCGAGATCGCGCCGGAACTCATCAAGCAGCCATCGGACCTGCTCCGGGTCTTGCTGCGCCGCCATTACCGCGGACAACGAATTCCGGCCATCCTCGATGAGCGCTTTATCCAGGTGCTTCGTTCCCGCTGTGCGGGATTCGAGGATTGGCCTCTGGAAGCCATCATCCCGGACGCGCAAGCATTCTTTGCGTTCCTGCAGGAGCGCTGGCCGGTGTTCCTGGATTCGCTCGCAAAGCCGAAGGACGATGCCGTCCACGAGGACGCGGCGGACTACGGCTTCGAGTTCCCAGGACCGACGCTTTTGCCTTTCGACCACCACGATGTCCGCATTTACATCGACAACCTTTTCCTCGAGGGCTTGCTCCAGCCGGTTCCTCACGAGCAATCGCAAGCGCTCGCCAAGACCTGGGTGGCTTACGGCATCAAAGTCTCCCCCGTGGAGAACCGTCGCCGCCGCATGGAGGGGCTGCTGGATTCCATCGAGAAGACGATCCCCACGGTGGAGGCGCGTCATGGGGAGTGGCTCCATTTCGCCTACCTTTGGGCGGAACTCGTCGCTTTGGAGCTGGAGCCGGACACCACCCTGCCGGAAGAATACCGGGAGCGCCTGGAGGCATTGAGATCCCGGATCGATTCTGCGCTCACCGGTTGGGTGGTGAAGCGCTACGCGAGCCTGATCAACCTTCCGCCCGCGCCGCCGGTGATGCTGCATCACATCCCGCGGTTCCTCGC
>Ga0209426_1000820_pt1 | contig 25693 bp, 21 predicted proteins | sample Deesub1362B_J571_FD_187697 | JGI IMG/M metagenome (GOLD analysis project Ga0209426, IMG submission 187697) | Deep oceanic, basalt-hosted subsurface ecosystem from Juan de Fuca Ridge flank, Pacific Ocean, CORK Borehole 1362B_J2.571 (SPAdes)... ...
GAAAGAATAAGAATAGGAAATCAGGAAATCCCGGAAAAGGATTTTGTTAATTATGTTTTGAAAATTAAAGAAAAAATTGAAAAAGGAATTAAATTGACCTATTTTGAATCCCTTACTGTTATGGGATTTATGTATTTCAGGGATAAAAAAACGGATTTCAATGTTCTTGAAATAGGGCTCGGAGGAAGACTTGATTCTGTGAATACCTGTCCCTGTGATTTTTCAATCATAACACCCATAAGTTATGATCATGAACATATTCTTGGAAATACCCTTGAAAAAATTGCCTATGAAAAAAGTTTTGTTATAAAAGGTGGTAAAACAATAATAGCCCCTCAACCCCGGGAGGTTCTGGATGTTCTTATTGAAAGAGCAAAAAAAATGAAAGCAGAGGTTTACTTTCTCGGCAAAAACATTCCTTTAAAAATTATTGAGGTTTCGGAAAAGGGAACGGATTTTAAAATATATTTTGATAACAGATGGAATTATATTCATACCGATTTACTCGGCGATTTTCAGGCTATAAATGCAGGTCTTGCTTATGTTTATTTAAAATTAAACGGTTTTGATGTAAATGAGTTTAAAAATTTTAAAATTTACGGAAGATTTGAGAAAATTCATGAAAATCCGCTTTTTATTGTTGACGGTGCACATAATCCGCTTTCAATAAGGGCTGTTGTGAGAAATGTAAAAAAAATAATCAAAAGAAAACCCTCTTTTGTGATTTTCGGTTCAAACAGGGATAAGAATCATAAAAAGATGCTTGAAAGTTTAAAAGGACTTGAACCCGATATTCTTGTGCTCACCCAATCCCATATTCTTAGAAGGGAAAGCCCTGAGGTTCTTTATGATATTGCAAAAAATATAGGTTTCAAAAAAATACTCAAATTTGATGATGCCTTTTCTGCCTTTAAATTCTGTTTTAATAATTCAGATTCAAATTCCTTTATACTTCTAACCGGTTCCTTTTACCTTGTTGAACTTGCAAAGAGGTTTGTTGAGAAAAATCAATAAATTTTTAAAATTTTCAATTTTCTTTTTTTGTCAAGATAAAAATAAATACCCCTTTTTATCTTTTCTACTTTCCTTCCGTTTACTGAAAAAAGCTTTAAACTATTTGATTTTTTTATCATAATCAAACTTTTAATCTCTTTTTCTTTATTTTTGAATCTGATATTCTCCTCAACAGATACATTCAAAGAGGTGTCAACAAAAACTCCTCCTATGTCAAAATCATTACTAAAATAAGAGAAAACAACGAAAAACCTTCTTTTGTCCCATATTGCATAGGGATCTTTAATTAAGGAATCATTTAAAATTTTCTTATTCTTGAGCAATTCTCCTTTTTTATTAAATTTAAGACCATATAAGGTATCTGAAAAAGTATAGAAAACATAAAACTTGTTGTTTAAATATACGGGGAAACCGAAAGTATCGGGAAGGGTGAAAATATTAAAAACCGTATCTTTTGTAAAAAATAAAAGAAAATTTGACATTCTCAAAACGAAAGTGTCATCTTCTGATTTTGTTAGATAATTTCTCATGAAGGTATCGGGGGTATTCAAAGATAAGGAAACTCCGATTTTGTATAAAAAAGAGGTGTCATACGGGAAAGGAATCTCAACGAGTCTTAATTCTGAGGAGTCATTTACATAATTTACAAAGTAGAAGGAACTGTCAGAATGTAATAGTGCTCCGAAAGAAAGTGGCGGACCGGCATAAAGGTATTTCTGATAATTCAGATTTGAATTAAAGAGGGTCAAACTTTGAAGATAATACACATATGGAACATTCAAATCTTCCACGTACTCCTGATTTAAAAGAATTACATCCTTGGTTATAGGTGAGGCGGTGATAAGTGAAGCTTCTGACCACCAGACAATATTATTTATCGGATCATATCCCGGGAAATACAAAGTGTCTTCCGGGGTTAAAACGATATTTCCCAGTGAATCTTTAATCCATCTTCCGATGATAACATCTCCCAAGCTTGTTAAAACTCTATAACTTAAAATTCCCTGTAAAGTATCAACTGGAGAAAAAGAGTATTCTTTTCCGTCATCAATCAAAGAGTAGTTCAATAGGTTTCCGTTTGGATTTAATTTTGCATAATAAACATTCATTTTAAATTTAGTGTATAGGAGAAGATACCCACCTTTAAATTTTGAAACAATCGGTATCTCGTCATTTCCTGATTGTGTTATTATCGGAAAAAGAAAAAGTAAAATCTTAAACATACTATAATAAACTCTTCAAGGGATTTGGACCCTATCTTATCTTAATTATTTTAATGTATTTTGGGGAGTTTTTCAATTTTATGAAGTATATACCATTTTTCAGAAATTCTGTTTTTTTGGAAACGGGTAAGTAGGTTTTTCTTCCGGAAATATCAATTATCAGGGAGTTTTTGTATTTAATTTCCGAGAGGGATTTTATTATGTTTCTTTTTAGGAAAAAGTCATCAGAATTCCATGAAACTTCTTCTACATTTGTGCTCCATTCATAAACAAGAATCTTATTACGGCCTATAATAATTATATCATTTATACCGTTATTATCAAGATCATATATTCCGATTTGTGAATAAATGAAAGGCACGTATATTGTTTTCCAGACATAGAAAGAGTCATTATCAAATGCCTTTATTATTTTGATTTGTTCCCGCATTTCTATTACGGCTTCAGGAACACCATCTCCATCTACATCCCCGCCTGCGGAGCGTCCTCTATCTGTAATGGGTCCGATATTGAACTCAAAAATTTTTTTAACTTCATACTCATTATCACCGATAGCTTCAATAATAATAACCCGATGTAAAGCATCAGGAAAAATTAAATCTTTTAACACGGCCTCACCAAAACCATCTTGATCCATATCCTCTGTTAATACCCCATCTTGAGTATTTACTCCCCATAGGTTGGCTTCAAACACCACACTATCATATACATCCGAAAAATATTCTATAACATAATATTTGTTTTCATGCCATCTTAGGTGATCTATTAAGGTATCTCCATCTAAGAAAGCATAACCGTAATTACCAACGAAAATACTACCCACTCTATTATCCCAATAACCTACCACACAATAAAAGTTGTCACCACAAGCCCTCAACACTGAACGGATATCACTCAAAAGAAATATCTCCGCTAAACCATCATTATTTACATCATACACCCCAAAAATACTCGCACTAATTGTATCACGCCATACATTTTTTAAAGGATAGGAATCTAAGGAATCCGATTCATTAATTATTAAAATACGCCGATAACCACCTATTGTGGTATCAAAAGTGTCTTTTTCCCATATAAAATCAGTTTTTCCATTGTTATCAAAATCACCAACACTTCCTAATGCGATTTTATCATGATATAAATGAGAGGACATTATTGAATCCCTGATTTTAAATCCGCTATCAGGTAAAAACTCAAGAAAGTAAAACCCTCTTTGATCATATTCAACTGTATCTATCATATCAAGAATTAAATCCATATACCCGTTATGGTTAAAATCTCCGATTAAAGGTTCGAACCCTCTTTGTGAAAGATTAAAATGAAAATGCGGACGTTGGTATACACTTTTTAAAATAAAATTCCCGGTAATAAAAATAAAAAATAGCATCTCTTATCTTATTCTAATTTAATTATCTTTCTTTTTATACTCTTTCCTGTTTTTTTATCCCTTATTATCATTATATAGGTACCCGAGGTTTTATTCAAATATACATTTTTGTTATTCTTTATTTCCTTTTTCAGGATCTTTCTTCCCGAAATATCAAAAATTTCAATTTCAGGTTTTTTATAAGGGATATTCAGGAGTTCTATTTTATTTCCTTTGATAAATGTGGGCAAAATAAAGGAAATTTCTTTCCTATTAAACAAAGTTTGAGGACCACTTTCCTCCTCATCTTCCTCCTCTTCCTCATATTCAAACCTGTAAACATATATACCCGCAAGTGAAACAAAATCTCCCTTCTTCCTCTCAAAAATAATTTCAACCTTCCCATCCCTGTAATAGGGCTCAGGAACCCATACGTCAAGTGTTTCTGGTTCGTTTTCCTCATATTCAATCATTTTTGCTTTTCTACCGTCAATCTTCATTTTTACTTTCCATTCCTCACTATCATGATGACCACCGAATACTTCAAGACCTCCCTCATGATACATAACAACCCTTATTTTATACTCATATCCGGGTTTTAAATAAAACTGATATTTGAGGTTTTCATAACCCACATCTACAGGGATCTGCCAATCGGTAATAAAGGTGTCTCTTGAAACAAGATAGGGAGCAGGTGTTTCTTGACCACCTGTATAACTAAAAATAGGAATAGGCTGAGGTTCAGGTAGGAATATTCTTTTAAATCTTATTTCATAAGGAGGTTCATTTCCTTCCTGCCATATTACATACAGATAGGTTCCGAGCCTTGTGCTTCTTAAAACCGCATCTGGATAGAGGGAACTTATTTCCCAGTCATTTGAGATATTATGTGCAGGCTCATCAGGGTTTCTTCTCCAGAAAACATCCGATCTTGTTCCGTCCGGTCTGGGCCATATTTCTTCAACATAAAAAGTATATTGCTGGTCCGTTATAACAGGGTAAAGGGAACGATGAGAGGTTAAAGTTTGGGAAATATTTTCTCTATCCCATATATTAAAGTTTTGCCAAGGTTGTCCAGAGATTCTATAAACTTCTTCAAGATTATTAATACCTTCTTTACGGGACCATACAATATAGACCATATCTCCCTCTGTTTTTATAAAAGGATGAGAGGAATTTATAACGGCATCACCCAAATACTCTGTTTTTGCAAGATTTATAACATTCCATTCATTACTTCCGATCCACCTATAAGCATAGTAAATGGTATCCACATGTTGCCATACTGCATGGAGGATTCCCGGATAAACTCCGAGCGGTTCTGTATAAGCGATTGAAGGATATTCAAGTCTGTTCGGAATCAAGTCCGGTCTGTCTATTATTGTTCTTATTGTTCCGTCTGAGGGATCAGTAAAATCAAGAGGGAAAGCGATTTCAACTATTGCATTTTTTCTACCGTTATACCTTACATACAAATTCATTAAAATATGAACCGTATCTTTTATAGTATTTCCTGTGTAATGTGAAGTAATTGTCATGGATGGGGGAGAAGTAGGTTCCGCAGCCCAGTAAACCCACCAGCTCATAAGTTGAACAGGCTCAAGCCATACTCCGGGCTCCACCCTTCTTCTGAACCATAAACCGGCATCCCTATAGTTCCTTTGTGGGGTACCCGGATTATACCAAATAACCACCGGATTCCCCTCGTGATCAAGGGTAAGAGCAGGGAAGTATCCCTCTCCTATTATTTCAGGAGGAGAAATCATACCATCCGGATAAATCGTATGGAACAAAACTTTTCTTTGTGAAGAATAAATTACATAGAATTCGTTCTTAAATTTATTTCTTTTGAAGTGAATATTATTATTTGCAAAAAGGGACAATGAGTCATCCGTTCCCATTTTAATTGTAGGGAGATAAATTTTGGTCGTTTGATTAAATACGTCTGTTATAAATACTTTACCGTTAATAACAGAAGGAATAGGTACATCGGTGGAATCAGGAAAATTATGATAATCATCATCAAAATTTTTATCCCATTCCCACATGGAATGAACTCCTCCGTAATCCAAAAAGGAATCCACTTTACTCCATTCCCATGTGTGAGGATTTACTTCAAATACATATAATCTTTTCTTAGGTTTTACAGAACCTAAACCAAGCATACCTACATAAATTTTCCATGGAAATGAGATTTTGTCAACATTTATGGTGTAATAATATAATTTGGTCAACACGGTACCAAAACGTGTTATTAAATTTCCATTTAAGTCGTAAAACCTTATTTCTGAAGTATCTTTATAAATAAGTCTGCCGTTTTCAATTTTATAAGGATTATATGCGCAAACAAGCATAGAATCACCTATATATGCAATACTCCCTGTGAACTTCCCTAAAATTACCATTTTTTTTACTGTAAAATCTTTTGCTCTTAATATGTAAAATTTAGATAAAATTGGGGCACCTCCGGGTCTCTTTCCCCCGCTGTATATCAAGATATAAGTGCTATCATCCATTAATCTACCTGATGCTGCACGATACGTCTCTGGACGAAATTCTCGGAGTATATTACCCATTGTATCTATTAATACGACACCGTCTCGATATCCTCTCTCAGGCACGGTTAACGCTGTAGAGATGAATATAGAATCCTTTTTCCAATCTTTTGAAGAAGCTGTAGTTGTCTGAAAATTGGTATAAATAACCTTGTAAATTTCTGAAGAGGGTTTCCTAACACCAAGCCTTAATATACCGTAAGTATTTGTTATTGCCCAAAAGGAAGGTAAAAAATTTACCTTCACAGGAAACCCTCTCCCTTCATCATACGGTTCTCCAAACTCCAAAATTTTATTTATACCGATAGGAGAAATCTGGAATTTTTCAACTATCGGAGATACCCCACTTAACTTTTGGGTCAAAACTGTAATCCCTAAGGAATCCAACGTTGAATCTGGAATTGAATTTAGGTAAGTTAAAGATAACTGTGTAGGGGTAGATTTTAAAAATACAGTATCATACTTGCACTCTACATGAATTGTGTAAAAGTATGGGCTTGTTTGTCTTTTACCTATTAAAAATCTATTTATTAAATTAAAATTATTTTTATCTAAAAGATATAAATATAAATTCTGTCCCTCTATTCCAGCCACAATTATCCATGGAAAACTTTCGGAAATAGTTATATCTTCTGCAATCACATTTGGTGGGAGGTATGAAGAGGACTCATATTGTAAAAAGCCCGAGGGATACAAAATTTTGTACTTAGCAATCCTTCTGTTTGTTTGAAGTGTATAAAGATACTCACCATCTGTTTTTAAAGCATAAAAGTTTGATATATCAGGTACGGTATATCTTAAATCCCATTGATTATCCTTAAAAACCCATATCTGACCATACTTTTTGTTATAAGAGTAAGGATGGTTGGTAACGATGGCAAATATAAAAGAAGTATCCATATCTATCCTCGCAATTTTTGTCCACCTGGGGAGTTGAATATAATCATAATGAACTTGTGGATTAAATCTATCTACAATATATGCCTTACTCTTACCCCCATAGGAAACACCACCAGCAGCACAGAATGCAATGTACCTGTCATTAACTCCCATTCCCCATATATAATACAGTGATCTTCTGTCACCAAAATAAGAAACAAACTCTCCATTGGATGTAAACTTTCTTATGTTATCCTGGCCGTTAGAACTTATAAACAATGTGTCACCCCATAAATCCATATCTCCTGCTCCTGTAAGGTTATATGCTCCATAGCCTAACCCCATAGTGTAAATCAGTCTATTGCCTAACCTATGAAATCTTATTTGAAAAGCTTGATAGGAACTGATATAAGAGTTCACAAAGTCTGAAAAATGGGAAAAATAACTTCGCTCAGAAGAAAGAAGGTATCTCCATAAGTATCTGGCTTCGAAGTACTCTGCATAGGTATAAGAAAGAATCACACTTTGAAGAAAGATAAACTTAAGAAAAGTTAACTTTAAAAACTTCATTTTATAACTCCGGTTGAATAAAAGGAATTGAACCTTTTCCCCTTTTTTAATTATACCTTCAACTTTTTTTTTTTTTCAAGTTTACTATTCAAGGTAATTTTATGAATTGAATATGATATATTTCTTTAACTCTTATAAAGCCGAAGCTCCGAGGCTTAAATTTAAAGAATTTTAGTATTTTCTGTTATTTTAAAGTTATTTTCCGTTTAATATTTTTAAACTCCTGCCATAGTTCTTTCAATACCCAAAATACTTTTTAGTTTTTCCCTCTAATATCAATATATATATCTCATTTAGCTTTGACTTCGTTTGATACACCTGCCACAATCCCCCGTTATTACACATTTATCTATTCTTTCTCAAGATCTCGTAAATCATAGCAACATTTTCTTTATAATATAAAATGCTTTCAAAAAATCTTGGAAAATACGAAATTTTGAAATGGCTGGGAGGAGGAACGTTTGGTGATGTTTATCTTGCAAGGGATACTCTGATTGATAAGTTATTTGCAATTAAAATTCCGAGAATAAGAAAAGAGGAATGGGAAATTTTAAAAAGAGAGGCAAAGATTCTGTCAGAACTTCTTCATGAAAATATTGTAAGATTTTATTCTGTTGATATAATTGAGAATACACTTCTTATGACAATGGAATATGTGGAGGGTTCTTCTCTGAGAAATCTTATTAAATCAGCACCATTAAGAGAAGATGATGTTATAAGAATTTTTAAAAAAGTTCTTTCTGCCCTTGATTATGCGCACAGAAAAGGGGTTCTTCACAGGGATTTGAAACCTGAGAATATACTTTTAACTCCTGAACTTGAGCCAAAAATTTCTGATTTCGGACTTGCTGTGATTTTTCAGGAAAAGGTTACAGGCGGAATTGTCGGAACACCTGTTTATCTTGCTCCCGAAGGATGGAGAGGTAATTACAATGAAAGAACCGATATCTTTGCAATCGGCTCAATTATGTATGAATGTTTTGCAGGCTTTCCTCCTTTTCACGGAAGAACACTTGATGAAATAAGAGAAAAGATAAGAAAGGGAAGTTACCCGAGATTGAAGGAAAATGTGAGTGAAAATTTAAGAAAAATTATCGATAAAGCGATAAATCCTGACCCTGAGAAAAGATTCAAAAATGCAAAGGAAATGATTGAAGCACTTGAAGGAAACATGAAACTTCTCTCAACACCTCTGATTGAGATTAAGATAAGCGATAAGAAGAGGGATATACTGGAAGACCTCACTGATGAACAAAAGGATGCTGTTACTTCGGAACATAGATTTATTCTTGTAAAAGGAGGAGCAGGGACAGGAAAAACAACGGTTCTTATAAGAAGAGCTGCATATCTCATGGAAGTTAAAGGTATTGATCCTGAGGAAATAATAATTACCACATTTACAGGAAAGGGAATTGAGGAAATCAGAGAAAGATTACTCCTTTTACTCTCAAAAAAGGAATATCTTTCAATAAATGTGGGAACACTTCATAATGTGGCATTACAGGTTCTTTATGCGGGTGGTGCAAGAATTGGTTTTGATATGGAAACAGCCAAGGTTCTTACAAGAGGTGAAAGTTATCAGATAGTGAAAAACATTTTTCCTGATCTGTCACAGATTGAATTGAATGAGATAATGAAAACAATTTCAATGAGCAAGGCTAATCTTTTACCCCCGGAAGATTTGATGAGGTCTGGATATGCATGGCAGAGGAAGTGTGGAATTGTTTATAAAAGATATTCCGAGACTTTGAAAGAAAATAATCTTCTTGATTATGATGATATTATCTATTATGCAAATTTTCTTCTTGAAAATTACGATGATTTGAAGGAGAGATTTTCAAAAGAGGTAAAACATATTCTTGTTGATGAGTTTCAGGATTTGACTTATGCTGATGTGAGATTGTTACAGAGTTTAAGAGAAAGGGGGGGGTATCTTTTTGCAACAGGAGATGAAGATCAGTCAATTTACGGTTTCAGGGGAGCAACCAATGAATTTATAATAAATTTTGATAGATTTTTCAGGGAGCCCAGAATTTTTTATCTTACAAAGTCCTTCAGAATTCCTGAGCAGGTTTTTGAAGCAGGACAGAAAGTTCTCTCACATATAAAGGGAAGAAAGGAAGCCTTCTTTCTTCCTGCTGAAAAAAAAGGAAAGAGGATATTTATTTATCATGCGGAAGACGAAAGAGATGAGGCAAAATTTGTTGCAGGTCAGATAAAGTTGCTTTTATCCGAAGGAGTAAAGGAAGAAAATATTGCTGTTTTATCAAGGTTTTCCTTTTATTTGAAGAATTTTGAAGAAACACTTAAAAGAGAAAATATTGCTTTTAATGTTCAGGGTAAATCAAGATTTTATATGAAAGGAATTATAAGAGCGTGCATAAATTATCTTGATGCTGTTCATACAGGTAAAAAAACACCCCTGAATAGAGCTGTGAAGTATTTTCTCGGAAACAAAAAGGTTGATACAGATATTTTAAAAATGTGGAAGGAGCATCAGAAAAAAAGAATAAATTTAAGACCTGTTAAGATAATAGATGATTTTCTTGAAAAGGTTGGTTTTTTCGAACTTTTGAAAAAATTGCCTCCTGACCAGGAAAAGGAGGAAAGGGAAGTTATTGAGGAGCTGCATTTTATTTTGAAGGAATATAAGGAAGGGGAAATTAAAAAATTTCTTGACTCCTTTGCAATTCTGGAAAATCTTGAGTCTGACATAAAAGAAGGAGGTGTTTTTGTTTCCACAATTCATGGTGCAAAAGGACTTGAGTTTGAGGTTGTATTTATAACAGGTCTTGCAGAAAGTATTTTTCCGAGAACAGGGAGTATGACAAGGAGAAAAGAACTTGACGAAGAAAGAAGACTTTTCTATGTGGCTCTGACCCGTTCCTATGAAAAGGTCTTTTTGACAAGACCCAAAACAAGAATGGGAAGAAAGCTTCTTCCTTCAAGATTTCTTGAGGAAATGATAATAGGATGAAGGATATAAGTGTAATTATTGTGAATTACTATTCAAAATTATTGATTGAACAATTACTTCCGACATTACCTGAAATTGTAATAAAAAGAGGAGAAATAATTATTGTAAACAATTCTCCAGAGGAAAAAATTGATTTCAGTGAATTTAAAAATTTAAAGGTTATAAATAATGAGAAAAACCTTGGTTTTGGAAAAGCAGTGAATATTGGAGTTAAGGAAAGTAAAGGTGAATATCTGCTTGTTGTTAATCCTGATGTGAAATTCATAAAAGGATTTGAAAAAGCATTTGATTTTATAAAAGAGAGAAAAAAAATAGGAATGGTTGTTCCTTTGATGATTGACAAAAAAGGGGAGAGGGTTATTCCCTGGAGGAATATAGAGTCATATTTTAGAACATTCGTTTATTTAGTGGGCTATGATAAGTTTATTTTTAGAAAAGAGAGCAAGAGAATAAAACCAAAATATGTACCGGTTGCTCCTGCTGCCTGTTTTTTAATGCCTTCAAAGGTATTTAAAAAACTGGGTGGTTTTGATGAGGACTATTTTCTTTTTAAGGAGGATGAAGACCTTGAAAGAAGGTTAAGAAGAAATAAGTTTTATATTTACTTTTTCCCTGAATGGGTAATTTATCATGATTTTGGAGGGGTACATAAGGAAACGATGTTTTCTTTTTATCACAGAATGAGGTCTCTTTATATATATTTTAAAAAACATCAGAAAATAATGTATCCGATTATAAGAATAATGATTCCTGCCCTTTATTTAATCAAATCAATTTTTAAAAAAGAGAATTTTAAATATTTTGTAACATCATTGCTGGTGAAGAAGTATATAAATACCAGATAACAAAACACCACTATCCCCCTTCTTCAGAAGGGGGTAAGGAGGATGTTTGATTTTCGCAAATCCCGACAGGCTCAGGGTGTGGTTACATCTCCCCTATCAAATAAATCTTTGAAAACTCATCAAGATTGAGTATTTCCTTTGCAAGTTTTTTAAGTTCTTTAATGCTTAATTTTTCGATGTTTTCTATCATATATTTGTCAAAATCATATCCCAGTCCTATGTATATGTAAAATCCTTTATAAAAACTTCTTGTTTCAGGGTTTTCAAGGCGTCTCAGCATGTTTCCTGAAAAGGAATTTACCGCTATTTCAAATTCTTCTTTATCTATTTTCTTCTTCATTTTTTCAAAGATTTCATTTAAGGCATTAATAACATCCTCTATTTTTTCTTTGTCAGTTCCTATTTCAAAATAAAAGAGAATTTTTGAAGGGAAGGTTTTTACACCTGAATATAATCTGTAGGATGCACCCATCTTTTCTCTTATTATTTCCTGCATTCTGTCAGAGAGAATTAGAGAGAGTGCCATATATTTCAGAATTTCCTCTTTGTCCTTTATATCAAATATTCTTCCTCCTATTATATAACTCTGTTTTGTCGTGAGTTTTAGAGTATCATTAAAAATCTTGTAATTAAATTCAATTTCTTTTCCGGGAGTATTCTCAGCAAATTCCTTCAATTTCCTTTTCAATAAACTATCGGGTTTTTCGGATTCATATGTAATTATCAAATTTTCTTTTGAGAATATATTTTCTGAATACTTTAGAAGATCATTTTTCTTTATATTTCTTATCTCACCCATTTCTCCGTAAAGAGACCTGTTATAATTTCCCTTAAATATTTTTTTCTGGAACTCCTCCCATGCCTTTACCCTAGGGTCATTCTGGGATAACATTTTTGCAAAGGTTGCTTCTTTTTTTGCTTTTTCAACATCTGAAGAATCAAATTCAGGATTGAGGATTTTCTTTAAAAACTCTGGTATTTTTGTTCTCTCATCAGAGGGAAACACTATTCTTATGTATGCAAAATCCCTTCTGTGATAATAATCATCAAAAGGAATATAGGGATTATCATATGTTTTGACCTTGAATCCTTCTTTTTCAATGATTTCTTTTATTTCCCTGTTTAAAAGAGCTCTGAAAAATACCTGTGAGAGCCCATTCTTTCCCAGTGGTTCATAAAACAGTCTACCTTTAATGAGAATATGAATGGCTTCAGGAAAGATCTTTTCTCTTTTCTCTTCTTTTTCTTTATGAACTGCATATACTATTCTTGAATTCTCAAATTTGTTATTGAAGAAATTTACAAAGTCTGAAAAGGATGTATTTTTTATATTTCCAAGTATTCTGTCTCTCAAATAAGGGTCTTTATAAACAAGATAATCGGTTAAATAAAAAATTGAGTAAACAGGGTCAAGTTCATCAAAAACCTTTTGCTTTATTATTTTGTTTTTAATTCTTTCAAAGTCTTCCTTTTTTAGATTTTTGAAAAAGTCATTTATAAATTTTTTCAATTTTTCTGTTATTAAGTTAAGTGTATCCTTATTCTGTTTGCCTTTTAAAGTGACATTTAAACTCAAAATTCCAAATCTTCTCCTTGTGTCATAACTCATATACGCATTCAGAACATTTTTATTTTCCTGAAGGAATTTTTTAATTCCGAGGTCCGAATTCATGATTTCACTTAAGAGAATATAATAATGGGCAGAGGGATGGTTTAAAGGCACGGCTTTTGTATTTAAGAAAATATAGGAATTTTTAAGATTTTCCACTCCTATAAATATCTTTTCTCCTAGGAAATCTTCCAGATTTATCTTTTCCTCTGATATATAAACTTTTCTCTCTTTTTCTTTTCCAAAATACTTCTCAATAAATTTTAAAAATTCATTTTCATCAATGTCTCCCTTTACAAGAATCAGCATATTATTTGGAACATAAAATCTTTTATAAAATTCAATTAATTTACCCTTATCAAGATTTTTTATTGTGTTCTCATAACCTATGACAGGATGGGAATAGTTTGTCCCTTTGTATAAAACAGAGTCAATCTTTTCTTTAACTATATTAAATTCTCTTGACCTGTCTTGGAACATTTCCTGCAATACAACTCCCTTTTCTTTTTCAAATTCCTTATCAGGAAAGGTTGGTTTGAAGAGCATTAAATATAAAAGATATGTCCCCTCCTTCCAGTTTTTATCAGGTCCTGAAAAAAAGTAAGCAGTGTAATCCTCCCTTGTAAAGGCATTAACATATAATCCGAATTTGTCAAAACTTTTCCTCAATTCCTCCCTTGAGAATCTTTCATTACCATCAAAGAGCATGTGTTCAAGAAAATGGGTTAAACCCTCATATCCTTTTTCCTCATTGTAACTTCCTGAGTTTACAAGAACAAGAAAGGTGAATACATCTGTGTTTTCCTTTTTGTCATAAATTATTGTGAGTCCATTGGAGAGTTTGTATGTTAGAAAGGATATTAAAAATAATTTGATCATAAATTACCTCCTTTTTATATAACTTTCCGCAATTTTATTTGCTTCCTTTAAAAGATTGGTGAAAAGCTCTGAATCAATCATCTTTTTATTATAAATAAAAATCGGGGATGATATATATACTGCGCATCTTGAAAAAGGGAATGGAATCATAAATTTATCCCATGATTTCAATTCTATTTTTCTGTCATAAGCAACTCCAACAAGGTAAATGGGGGTTTTTGAAAGGTATGAAATATAAAGAGCCCCTTCTTTGAAAACCTCTCTTGGTCCTCTGGGTCCATCAGGTGTAATTGCCCCAAGCTTTCCCTTTTTTAAAGCCTTTACCATCTCCTTGAGTCCTTTTTCTCCGAGTTTTGAGCTTGAACCCCTTACAGGAAGGAATCTGTATTTTCTCAGAGGTTTGGCAAGCAGTTCTCCGTCTCTGGAAGGTGAAAGTAAAATACGGATGTTTTTATTTCTGTAAAAATAGATTAAAGGGAAAAAGGTTCTGTGCCAGAAACAGAAAAGGGCTTTTTTCTGCGGAAACTTTCCTATCTGCTTGAATCTTATTGTTCTGAGATAAAAATAATATAAAATCTGAAATATTCCCTGAATTAATTTTTCAAAAAGATTATTTTGTGACCAGAGTGCCGAGATTTTCACCGAGAAGTATTTTTTTAAGTGTTCCCTTTTTTGTTATGTTAAATACAATTATGTCAATTCCATTTTCCTTACAAAGAGCAACTGCTGAGGCATCAAGTGCTTTGAGGTCATTTTTTATAATTGTATCATAATCAATTTTTTCATATTTTTTTGCATTTTTATCCTTGACAGGATCCCCTGTGTATATCCCATCAACTTTTGTTCCTTTCAGGAAATATCTTGCCCCTATTTCAATGGCTCTCAAAGCAGCAGCGGTATCGGTTGAAAAAAATGGATTACCTGTTCCTGAGGCGAATATAACAATTCTTCCCTTTTCAAGATGCCTTATTGCTCTTCTTCTTATATAGGGTTCTGCAATCTGCTCAACCTCAATTGCGGATAAAACCCTTGTTATCTTGCCCATTTTTTCAAGAATGCTTTGAAGGTAGAGGGAATTTATAAGTGTTGCAAGCATACCCATGTAATCAGCGGTTGCCCTGTCAATTCCGAGTTTATCACTCTGGACCCCCCTTATAATATTACCCCCACCCACAACAATTGCGATTTCAAAACCGAGGTCATGAATTTCTTTTATTTCCTCGGCAACCCTGACAAAGGATTTAGAATCAAGTCCAAACTTTCCGCCGCCGAGAACCTCTCCGCTTATTTTTAAAAGAATCCGTTTGTTCTCAGCGTTCTCCAATTCTGAATCTTGCAAATCTTCGGACAACGATATTTTCGCCGAATTTTGTTATATGCTGCTTTATTAAATCTCCAACCGTGATTGATGGGTCTCTTATGTAACTCTGTTCAAGCAGACATTTTTCCTTATAAAAATTCTCGAGTTTTCCTTCAACAATTTTCTGAATTATGTGTTCAGGTTTCCCGCTTTCTCTTGCCTGTTCCTCGTATATTTTCTTTTCTTTTTCCAGAACCTCTTCAGGAATGTCCTCTCTTTTTACAGCAATGGGATTCATTGCAGCAATCTGCATTGCAATTTCTTTTGCAAGTTTTATAAATTCTTCATTTTTTGCCACAAAATCCGTTTCACAGTTAACCTCAACAAGAACACCGAGTTTTGCTCCTGGATGTATATATGCTTCAACAACTCCTTCCTTTGCTTCTCTGTCCAGCTTTTTCTCTGCCTTTGCTATTCCCATTTTTCTTAAAATTTCAACTGCCTTTTCAATATCACCTTCTGCTTCCTGGAGTGCCTTTTTACAATCCATAACACCAGCACCTGTCCTTTCTCTGAGTTCTTTTATAAGTTCCAGGGTTATTTCAGCCATTTATTCCTCCTTTATTTTTGCTTTTCCTCTTAAATAACTTTCTGTTATTAATCTTGTTATAAATTCAATTGATTTCATTGCATCATCATTGCCAGGAATAGGATAATCAATAAGTTCAGGGTCTCCATCAGTATCAATAAGGGCAATTATAGGTATTTTGAGTTTTATTGCTTCTTTAACAGCAAGGTCTTCCTTAACAGGGTCAATAACATATATAAATCCAGGAAGCTCAAACATTTCTCTTACTCCCCCCAGATTCTTGACAAGTTTCTGGTAAACTTTCAATATCCTTTGCTGTTCTTTTTTAGGATACTTTTCTAGCCTTCCGTCCTCTCTCATTTTCTCAATTTCTCTCATTTTTTCTATTCTTGTTCTTATTGTTTCAAAGTTTGTAAGTAATCCTCCAAGCCATCTTTCAATCACGTAGTATGCACCTGCCTTTTCTGCATATTCCTTTATGATTTCCTTTCCCTGTTTCTTTGTGCATACATATAAAGGAATAAGACCCTGCTCCCCTGCCTTTTCAGCAAACTCCATTGCCTGTGCCAGCATTTCTACAGTCTTCTGAATATTGATTATATATATTCCTTCCTTTTTACCGTATATGAAGGGTTTCATTTTAGGATTCCAGCGGTATGTCCTGTGTCCAAAATGGACACCGTTCTGTAAAAGTTCCTCTATTTTTATATTAACGTTTGGAGAACTGATGAGCCCTTCTGCGTTTGGTGAGACCATATTTCATCCTCTCTTTTTCTCTTGGGTCACGGGTTAACATACCCCGTGCTTTTAATACAGCTTTGAATCCTTCATTGTACTGAACGAGTGCACGGCTCAATGCATACCTTATTGCACCTGCCTGTCCTGCGAGTCCTCCTCCTTTAACCTTTACCGCAATATCAAAATCCTTTTCCTTCTGGACAACATTCAGTGGTTCAAAAGCATGAATCATGAGATCCTCCCTTCTGAAGTATTCAAGTGGTCTTTTTCCGTTTACCCAGATTTTTCCTGTCCCAGGGCGAAGTCTTAACCTCGCCCTTGCAGATTTTCTTCCACCTGATGTGAAAATTATCTCGCTCATTTTTAAAGTACCTTTTCTATTTCAATTGGCTCGGGTTTCTGAGCAATATGGGGATGTTTATCCCCTGCATAAACCTTTAATCTTTTAAGCATTTTTCTTCCCAGCTTATTCTTCGGAAGCATTCTCTTTACCGCAAGTTTTATAAGTCTCTCAGGATGCTTTTCCAGAAGCTCTTTTGCAGTTTTTTCCTTTAATCCGCCCGGGTAACCTGAATGATGATAATAGATCTTTTTCTCAAGTTTGTTGCCCGTTAATTTTACTTTTTCAGCGTTTATCACTACAACAAAATCACCCACATCAAGATGAGGAGTATATATACTTTTTCTTTTTCCCATAAGTAAAAGTGCAATTCTGGTAGCAAGACGACCCAATACCTTTCCGCTGGCATCCACAAGATGCCATTTCCTTTCAACCGTTTTGAAATTCATGGGGGTTATTTTTTCCATAATAGTAAAATTAATTATACATTTAAGAATACACCTTTTTCAAATTTTTTGAAATTTGGTTAAATTTGTCTTATATTAATAGTATGAAAAAGGGAATAATTTTTCAAATAATCCCTTCAGAGGGCAAAGGTAGAGTCAGAAATTTTTATGCAAGCTCCCTGCTCCTGAAATTTCTGGGATTTTTTGTTTTTTCTCTTTTAATTTTAAATGTGTTCCTGATATACCATTTTTATAATTTTCAGATTGATAAAAATAAACTTAATTTTCTTTTAAGAGAGAATAAGAATCTTTATGAGAAGTTAAAAACAGTTCAGATTAAAAATGATTCTCTTATGAGGAAAATCGAAAGGATTACAGACAGATTGAATAAATTGAGAAAATTTGCAAATCTTGAACCTTTTGAGGAAGAGCTCTTAAAGATGGGAAAAGGTGGTGCTCTTATGCCCGAATCAAAGGGTGAGGACCTTGAAGAGAGAATTGATTATATGCTTAACCTTGCAAAGGAATTTGAAAGTAAAATTGGAGAGATAGAGGAGTATGTGGAAAAGAATAAAAGAGAATTTTCCCATACTCCTTCAATTATGCCTGTTAATTCAGGCTGGATTACATCAAGATTTGGATATAGAAAAGACCCTTTTACAGGCAGAAAAAAATTACATGAGGGAATTGATATTTCAGGAAACTTTGGGGACCCTGTTTTTGCTACAGCTGACGGAAAAGTTATCTATGCAGGGTGGAGAAGAGGTTATGGTCTTATGGTGGAGATTGACCATGGTAATGGTTACAGAACAAGATATGCTCATAATTCAAAACTCCTTGTAAAGATAGGGCAGAGGGTGAAGAGAGGAGATATCATAGCTCTTATGGGAAAGAGCGGAAGAACAACAGGTGTCCATGTTCATTATGAGGTGAGATTATTTAATAAACCTGTTAATCCGCTTAATTATATAATTCCCGACCATCTATATTTTGATTAAAAGAATATTCTATCTATCTGCTCTGTTTTTGATTTTTTCAGGAATTAATAAAATTCAGTATAAGGATTTTGATTTCAAGGTGCTTGAGACAGAACATTTCAAAATATATTATTATTCAGGGGGTGAGAAATTAGCAAGATTTGCCTCCCGTGTTCTGGAAGACGCTTTTCCTGATTTCAGAGAATTTTTTAAGGTAAAAATTGATTTTAAAATTCCTGTTTTAATTTACAATTCACCGAATGATTTTAGACAGACAAATGTTGTATTTGAGGTTCTTCCCGAAGGTGTGGGGGGATTTACAGAAATTTTTAAAAAAAGAGTGGTTGTTCCCTTTAACGGGTCATATGAGGAATTCAGACATGTTCTTGTTCATGAATTAACACATGTGTTTGAATATGAACTTTTTTATGGGAAAATAGGCCAGAGTATATTTTCAGGTAATATGCCGGATGTTCCTCTTTTTGTTATGGAAGGTCTTGCTGAGTATCTTTCCACAGAAGAGGATGCTGAGACAAGGGGATTTACAAGGGACTTGATTATAAATAATCTTTTGCCCGACCTTTCGAGGTTTTCAAATATGGGAGGATATATTGTTTATAGATTAGGTGAGATGTTTTTCCGATTTATTGAGGAAAAATATGGTAAGGAAAAGGTTTCTGAATTTGTAAGGGGTTTTGTTGCTGCCAAAAATCTTATAAGAAATGTAAAAAAAACATTTGGAGTTGATATAGGGAGATTTTCCGATTATTTCAACTGGTATCTCAAAGAAAAGTTATATGGGGATTTCAGGGAATACGGATTTCCCCATGAGTCATCAGAACAGATAACCAATCACTATTATGAAGGGGGTTTTTTAAATATAGGCTGTGCAATTTCTCCTGATGGCTCAAAGGTTGCTTTTATCTCTGACAGAACAGGATTTACTGATATTTACATATCATACACCGGAAAGAAAAAAATTAAAAAAATTATATCAGGTCAGAAAAATCCTTCACTTGAAAATCTCCATCTTGTAAGACCCGGACTATCCTTTTCAAAGGATGGAAGATTTCTTGCATTCATCACTTCTGGTGGGAAAAACGATGTTCTTTTTATATATGATACTGATAAGAATAAGATTATTCTTAAAAGAGACCTGGAAAAACTTGATGCAGGTTATGAACCATCTTTTTCTCCTGATGGAAATAAAATTGTTTTTGTGGGTATTAAAGATGGATTTTCTGACCTTTATATTTATGATATTAATTCTGATGAAATTATTCCTTTAAATGAGGACAGATACGATGATAGAACTCCTGTATTTGTTGATGATACTCTTATTATCTTTATTTCAGACAGGAATTATGAGGACTATTACGGAAGTTATGCAATTTTCGGTTATAACATTTTAAAGGGCGAATTTAAGAAGTTAACTCCTTATCTTGGTAAAATAGATGACCCCTATCTTTTTGAAAATAAAATATACTTTCTTTATGATAGCCCTAAAGGTTTAAGGAATCTTGTCTTTTATGACCTTAAAAGGGATTCACTTTACAGACTCACAAATTATCCAACCTATATTCATGATGTTTCCTATGCAAAAGATTTGAATTCAATCTGTGTTTCTCTTTTATGGAAGGGAGGGTATGATATATTTTTAATCAATGATATAAAGTCCCTTAAACCTAAAAAAATCTCATTTGAAGAGCATAAGGGAGAAAAATTTAGAGAAGGAAATTATTCTTCAAAGGATTACACCTTTACATTAACTCCTGACTGGATAATAGCAGGTATGGGTTATTATCCTCTTTATGGATATTATGGTGGAGTTACAATGGGATTTTCTGATATTCCCGGAAACTGGGTCATAGAATTTTTCTCAGAACTTTCCCAGGACTTATTGAATTCAAACTGGGATTTGAGAATTTTTTATCTGAAGAAAAGAACAGATTATTTCTTTGAACTTTATCAATACTTTCCCTATTACATACTATCTGAAACTCAGGATGCCATTGACAGAGACCTTGGGACATTTATTGCTTTTTCTCACCCTATTGATATTTTTAATAGGGTGGAAATGGGTATGAATTTTTCTTACAGGGAAAGGTATCTTATTGATTATCAGAAACAGAGGATTTCCTTTGAAACATTTTTGGTATTTGACTATAGTTTGTATTATATCTATGATAGAAGTTTCAGGTTTTACAATGGGACAAAGGATGGAGAAATTATCGGATTGGGTTTTACAAAAGGACTTTCACCTGAATATAATTATCTTGAATTATCTGCTGACCTCAGAAAATATTTCAGATTAACTCCCAGGTCAAATCTTGCCTTCAGATTTGTTTACGGTTCAATTGATGGAAATGAGAGGGTGATAACATACTTTTTTGGTTCACCTTATATGATGAGAGGATATGAACTTTTTTCTCACTGGGGAAGACAGCTTTTTTATGGAACAGTGGAACTCAGAATTCCTTTCCTTGATAGATTGAGAATTGGATTCTTACCGGTTGAAATAGGTGGTATTAAAAGTGTATTATTTATGGAAGCAGGACTTATAGGTGATAAATCAGAATTTAAGAAATTTAAATTGTTTGAAAAATCTGACGGATTTTACAAAACAAAGGATTTGTTGATGGATATTGGAATTGGTTTTAGATTTGATATGGGATATTTTTATTTAAAACTTGATTTTGCTAAAAAATGGGATTTACAAAAAACATACGGTCCCTGGGAATGGTGGTTGACTTTTGGTGATGATTTTTAATGTTTTTTCACAGACCGGTGCGACTGCCCCCAATCCGCTTACCTCTTTGTTTGTTATCCTTTTGCCTTTTCTTGTAATGATTGCCTTTTTATATTTCCTCTTCATAAGACCACAGCAAAAGGAAGAGAAAGAGAGAATAAAAATGATAAACTCCCTGAAAAAGGGTGACAGGGTTGTAACCCTTGGAGGTATTATAGGAACTGTTGTAAGAGTTGATGAGGCGGTTGTAACTCTTAGAACAGGTTCAGGGACACTTATTAAATTTGAAAAAAATGCTGTTAAAAGAAGGTTAAAGGAAGCTGGAGAAAGTGAAAAAGATTCTTGAGATAAGATTATACGGTGACCCTGTTTTAAGAGAAAAGGCTGAAAAAATAAGAAAGATAGACGAAAAAATTAAGGAGCTTGCAGAAAGTATGATTGAAACCATGGATTATTACGAAGGAGCAGGGCTTGCAGCAACTCAGGTTGGAGAAAAATTATCCCTTTTTGTTATTTCCAGAAAGATTGTAGGAGAGGATAAAGAGCCACTTGTTGTTATTAATCCTGAGATACTTGATATCTGGGGAGAGATTATAATGGAAGAAGGCTGTCTTTCAATACCCGGAATTTATGCTGAGGTTGAAAGACCGGAAGGAGTTCATTTAAAATATATTAACCTCGAGGGTGAAGAAAGAGAATTAAAAGCTGAGGGAATGCTGGCAAGAGTTATTTTCCATGAATTTGACCATTTGAATGGTATGTTATTTTGGGATAGACTTGACAGGGAAACAAAAAGAATTTTAATTGCCCAGTTTAAAAAAGGATTTATTAGAAATAAAGAGGACAAAATAAGGGTTTAATTAAAGAAAACAAGGGTTAAACTCCCTTTTTATAACTCAAAATTAATCACTTTAAAAATATGACTGAAGGAAAACTTATATTCTTTGGAACAGGTGAGTTTGCTGCGAAGGTGTTTATTGCAATGCTGAAAAGGGGAATAAAACCTGATGCAGTGGTCACAGCACCTGATAAACCACAGGGAAGAGGAATGAGGGTAATGCCCTCACCTGTTAAAGAACTTGCCATCCAGCATGGAATTGCAAGAGATAAAATTTTCCAGCCCTATGATGTTAATCATCCTGCTCTTATAAGTGAACTGAAAAAACTTGAACCAGAACTTATTTTCCTGACCGATTACGGACAGATACTCGGTAAAGAGATACTTGAACTTCCGGAACTCGGTGCCTGGAATCTGCATCCTTCTATTCTCCCAAAATACAGAGGTGCAGCTCCGCTTGAAAGAGCAATAATGGAAGGAGAAAAAGAGACAGGCTACACAATTTTTATCATGGATGAAGGTGTTGATACGGGAAAAATTTTATATCAGGAAAAGATTGAAATAGGAACAAAAACAAGAGGTGAACTGGAAGCTATAATTGCTGAGAAGGCAGTGAATGCTTTGCCTGATGTGTATAAGAAATTCAAACAGGGAAAACTCAAGCCAAAGGCACAGAGAGGAAAAGGTTCATATGCCAAAAAAATTGAAGATGAAGAGCTCTGGATTGACTGGAGCAAAGATGCTTTTCTTGTTATGAGGCATATTCATGCATTATCTCCTGTTCCTGGTGCGAGAACTCATTTTGATGGTAAATATGTGAAGTTATTCAGAGCCAGAGAAATTAATGATTTCTCAGGACCTCCGGGTAAGATAGTAATTGAAAGTTCAAAATTGTTTGTGATGTGTGGAGAAGGTGCAGTTGAGATTCTGGAACTTCAGCCTGCAGGAAAAAGGAAAATGCAGGCAGCGGAATTTATTCAGGGTTATCATCCCTTCTGGGCAGAATGAAGTTTTTTGAAGAATTTGCAAGAATATTCCTTTTTATTGGTTTAATTTTTCTGGGTTTCGGATTTTTATTTTATATTTTTTCAAAATTTGGGAGTTTGAAGAACATACCCAGGATGCCTCTTGATATAGTTATTGAAAAAGAAAACTTTAAGTTTTATTTTCCACTGGGAACATCAATTTTAATTTCAGTAGTTTTAACTTTAGTATTGAACATAATTTTCAGGTTCTTGAAAAAATAATGAAATTAAATGTATAATAAGACCTATGGAAGAGGAAAAAACCCTTATTGAAAATATAATATCGTTGAGCCGTGTTGTAAAGGTTGTGACAGGTGGAAGAAGGTTCAGGATTTCTGCCTGGGTTGCTGTGGGTGACGGTGAAGGAAGAGTCGGAATCGGACACGGAAAGGCTGCTGAAACTCCTGATGCAATTGCTAAAGCTCTGAAAAGAGCGAGAAAGAGTATGATAAAAGTGCCTGTGATAAATGGAACAATACCCCATCCTGTTGTTGGAAAGGTTGGTGCTGCTAAGATACTGTTAAAACCAGCTGGTCCTGGAACAGGTCTTATTGCTTGTCAGACGGTTCGTGCCATTCTGGAAGCAGCAGGTTACAAAAATGTCTTAACAAAATCACTTGGCTCAAACACACCCTGTAATCTTGCACAGGCGACAATTGAAGCATTGAGACAGCTTAAAGACCCAAAAGAAATTGCAAAGAAAAGAGGATTACCCCTTTCAAGGGTAACAAGAAAATTCATGCTTGCATCTTGAAATGGCAGAGAAATATTTAAAAATAAAACAGATAAAATCAAAAATCGGTGCTAACTGGAGAGCAAAAAGGACACTTGAAGCTCTTGGGCTGAGAAAGATAGGACATGTTGTGGTAAAGAAAGATACTCCTCAGATAAGAGGTATGATTGAAAAGGTTAGGTATCTTATTGAAGTTGAAGAGATATCCAAAAAAGAAGCTCAGGAATTGATTAAAAAATAAAAAGGAGGAGAAGGTAATGCTGGATCTCTCAAACTTAAAACCCGCAAAAGGTGCTGTAAAAAAGAAAAAAAGAGTTGGAAGGGGAATCGGTTCAGGACACGGTAAAACTGCCGGTAGAGGACATAAAGGAGCGAAATCAAGATCTGGAAAGGAAAAAGGTCCTGAATTTGAAGGAGGACAGATGCCTCTTTACAGACGTCTTCCAAAAAGAGGTTTTAACAATCCCTTTGCAGAGGAATATGAGGTTATTAATATAAAGGATATTGTAAGGAAGTTTAAGAAAGGAGAAGAGGCGACTCTGGATGAAATGAAAAAAAGAAGAGTTGTAAGAAGAGATGTTAAGGTTAAACTCCTTTCAGGAGGTGAGATAGACTTCCCGATAACCGTTCATGTGCATAAGGCATCAAAAAAGGCAATAGAGAAAATTGAAAAAGCAGGAGGTAAAATTCAATTTTTAAAATAAGTTCAATCCTTAAAAAAGGCTCCTCTTAAAAATGGCATCAGAACCTGCAATTGAAAGAATAAAAAGTTTATTCAAAATAAAGGATTTAAAAGAAAGATTTATATTTACTGCAATAGTTCTGATAATATTCCGTCTTGGGACACACATTCCCATACCTGGAATAGATGCCAAAGCACTGGGTGAGCTCTTTGCGCAACAGTTAAGGGGAAGTTTCCTCGGACTTTTTGACCTGTTTGTCGGAGGTGCTCTTTCCAGGGCTTCAATTCTGGGTATAGGAATAATGCCCTATATTTCCGCTTCAATTATATTCCAGATTCTAACCACATCTGTTCCCTATCTTGAAAAACTTCAGAGGGAAGGTGAGGCAGGAAGAAGGAAGATTGAACAGTGGACAAGATATCTTACCGTTATTGTTGCTGCTATCCAGTCTTTCGGTATTTCCTCTCTTTTAACAAGATTTACCTCTCCTTCAGGTCTTCCCATTGTTCCTCATCCAGGACCTGCTTTTACATTTTTAACAGTTGTTACTCTTTCAGCTGGTGCGGTTTTCTGTATGTGGCTTGGAGAGCAGATAACAGAAAGGGGTATAGGTAACGGAGCTTCTCTTCTAATTTTTGTTGGTTCTCTTGATACTGTGCCTCAGGAATTCTTTCAGACAATAAATCTTTTAAGAAACGGAGCAGTTTCACTTGCTGCAGTTCTTTTTGCTGTATTTATTCTTTTTGCTCTTACTTTCGGAATTGTTTACATGAACCTTGCTTCGAGAAAAATTCCTGTTCAGTATGCAAGAAGAATTGTTGGAAGAAAAGTCTATGGAGGAGCTTCAACTCACATCCCGCTTAAGATGACAACAGCGGGTGTGATGGCAATTATCTTTGCACAGAGTATAATGATTTTACCCTATTCTCTTGGCTCCTTTTTCCCTCAGCTTCAGGACCTTATGATTTATACCCAGATGTTTAATCCAGGACATCTTCTTTATGATCTAATTTACGGTGTATTAATTATATTCTTCCATTACTTCTATACAGCAGTAATTCTGAATCCAAAAGATATTGCAGATAATCTTCAGAAATATTCAGGGTTTATTCCCGGTGTGAGACCTGGTGAGAAGACAGCTGAATATATTGACAATGTTTTGAAAAGAATTCTTTTACCGGGTGCAATATTCATAGCCCTTGTGGCAATTTTACCCTATTATCTTTCAAAGTTAACAAATGTTCCCTTTTATTTTGGTGGAACAAGACTTTTGATTATCATAGGAGTAGCACAGGATACCCTTCAGCAGATTGAATCTCATTTAATTACAAGACAATATGAGGGTCTTTTGCAGAGAG
>Ga0209426_1000821_pt1 | contig 25671 bp, 30 predicted proteins | sample Deesub1362B_J571_FD_187697 | JGI IMG/M metagenome (GOLD analysis project Ga0209426, IMG submission 187697) | Deep oceanic, basalt-hosted subsurface ecosystem from Juan de Fuca Ridge flank, Pacific Ocean, CORK Borehole 1362B_J2.571 (SPAdes)... ...
AGCCTTTGCCAGCTCAAACATCTTCCTTATTCCGGAGATATCGATGTAGCTCAACCGCTTTGCAAACCTCATTTAAACCACTACGCTTACTCAGCATCGCGACAAAAAAATTTTATGGGCGGGGGTAGAGATTTACTCCATGCTTGTGGGGATAATCTCCGATAGCCACGACAACCTGCCTGCGCTTGAGGCGGCAGTAAAGCTGCTAAACCGCGAGGGCGTGGAGCATGTGCTTCACGCCGGCGACATGGTGGCGCCCTTCGCAGCGGCGAAACTTGCGAAGCTGGAGGCAAAGCTGACATGCGTCTATGGGAACAACGACGGGGAGCGAGCACTGCTTGCTAAGCGTCTTGGCGAGATGGGGGCAAGCATAGCTGATTTTGCAGAGCTCGAGCTGGCCAATCGCAAAATAGCAGTTTACCACGGTACCGTAGCTGCGATTACCTCTGCGTTAGTGGCAAGCGGGCGCTACGACTTGGTGGTTACAGGGCATACCCACAAAACAGAGGTTAGCCGTAGCAACGCTTGTGTTGCGGTTAATCCTGGGGAACTCTGCGGCTACCTGACTGGGAAACGCACCCTGTGCATCTTAGATTTAAAAAGCCTCAAGGCAGAGGTAATAGAGGTGTAACGCTTTGCACGGCAGAGTATTCCTGCGCAACCTGGCAGTGTTTGCAGGCGCCTTTCTGCTTGCTCACGGACTGCGGCTTTTACCTTCCAGTACAGCGCCAAGCAGCGGGCTTCTCATCCTTGGGCTTGGAAGCTTTCTCGGCGGGCTTAGCTATACATCAGCCGAAGAAAACATGCTCAGCCAGGTGCTTGCCGCTTACATAGCTGCAATACTCCTAGCTGGGGCTATTCTGTTTTTTCTCAACCCATAAGTCGTTAAATTTATAATGCAGGGGCTCATAAAAAGCTGAAGGGGTGACTATGGCAGAAACACAGAGTTTTAACAGGACGCTGCTCAGTCTGGTTTCCGCAGGTATCGGCGTACTCCTGCTATACCAGGCTTACATCGAGCAGGATGAAATGTTCATAGTGATATACTGGGGTTTAGGTCTCGTCGCAATGGGCGCAGGCTTATACCTCCTCCTTTACAGGCCTCGAGAACGAAAAAAAACTGAGCCAATGCAGGAGGAGGTGAGCCTGCCCCAGGAGTGCCCCTCCTGCGGTGCTCCCATAGCCAGCGCGGGCAAGTTCTGCGGCTCCTGCGGCGCTCCGCTTACTGTGCAGGAGGTGGCTGAAGAGTGATTCTTTACCCAGTATACAGGCTGTACGAATGGCTCCTTGAAAGGCAGGTCAAATCTAAGCCTATTCCCCAGCACATAGCGGTGATAATGGACGGAAACCGTCGCTTAGCTCGCAAGATGGGGTCACCGCCCTGGGTGGGTCACCGCCTTGGAGCACAGAAGTTAGAGGAGTTTTTAGAGTGGTGTGTGCAGCTTGGTATAAAGACGGTCACCACCTATGCCTTCTCTACAGAGAACTTCTCGAGGCCAAAGGAGGAGGTGGAAAGGCTCTTCGACATCTTTGAGGAGTACTTCTACAAAGTCGCCGAGGACGAGCGGATCCACCGCAACCGGGTAAGGATTAAGGCAATAGGCAAGGTGGAGCACTTCCCGGAACGCGTTCGGAAGGCGATAGCCTATGCGGAAGAGAAGACGAAACACTACGACAACCTCATCCTCAATGTGGCCGTCGCATACGGCGGGCGGCAGGAGATAGTGGACGCTTTTAAGAAAATGGCGGAGAAGATAGAGAGAGGGGAGATGAGCAGCGATGAGATAAGCGAAGCCACAATCGCCCAGCACCTTTACACCAATGGCACCCCCGACCCAGACTTAATAATAAGAACCTCTGGCGAGGAGCGCATCTCTGGCTTCTTGCTGTGGCAGAGTGCGTACGCGGAGCTCTACTTCTGCGAAACCTACTGGCCGGGTTTTCGGAAAATAGACTTCCTGCGCGCCCTGCGCACCTACCAGCAGAGACAGCGCAGGTTTGGCAGGTAGCTATCTCTCTAGGTTGCGGTGAGCAAGGGAGCTGGCAGAGGCTATAACTTCAAAATGCCTGTCTCCAAAGTGCCACAGCTCACAACCGTTTTGCTTAGCTGCTGCTGCGATAAGGAGGTCGACGGTAGGTACACGCTTTCCAGAGCGGGCAAGTTTCCATGCGAGTTTTGCCGCCGTCGCTGTCACTTCCTCGTCCAGTGGAAGCCAGGACAATGCAAAAAGGTCCTGCCTAAGCGTTTCATAAGCACTCTCCGTCTTTGCCCCACTGAGGAGTTCAACAATCACAGGAGCTACAACGGTAACTTCATGCAGTTCCAGCGCTTGAATAATCGCCTTTTTTACCTTCTCTGAGCCCATGGGATGGTAAAATTCTATCCAGGCTGAGGTATCTATCAACACCCTTAGCACTAGCGCTCCTCCCGAAGACGGCGTAGCTCCTCTTGGCTTAGCACCAGCTCCACCTTGCCAGCGTGCGTGGCGATCTTTTTCAGGCGCATGCGGCGCACAAACTCGCGAAGCGCGATTTCTATAGCCTCTTTTTTCGTCTTCGCTCCACTGAGCTGTCGTGCCTCTTTCAAAAGCTGCTCGTCAATTACTAACGTGGTACGCGCCATCTGAATACACCATATTTCTATGCATATATTATACATATAGAATATACATTAACATTGTAAAACGGTGCGCATAATCATCCCCTGTAAATCTCCACCAGAAGCTCTGTAGAGATGAAGGGCACCGGCATGAAGGTGAGGATGAGGAGCAGAAGCATCAGCACGCCGAGGAGCTTTCTCTTGGTGTCTAAGGGGGAGACGTCGTTGAGCGGACCTGGATGCTCCAGCCTGGTTATTATGTACGCCACCACCGCCCAGAATAGCCAACCCGGCCACACCACAAAGGATAAAAGGAGCAGCACAAAAACGCCCCGGTAAACGGCACGGTATCGCCTGGGAAACAGGGCGCGAACCACATGCCCGCCATCGAGTTGCCCCATCGGAAGGAGGTTGAGGGAGGTGACGAATAAGCCTATCCAGCCCGCCATCGCGAGGGGGTGAGCATCAAGGCTCGCCTCGCCGATGTCGCCGAGCACCAGCTTTGCTATTGCCTGCATGGCGAGGGGCATGAAGAAGGTTATCTCGTCCTTTGCCTCCTCTATAGGCACAGGTGTGGAGTGCATTAAACCGTAGGCTATGAAGGGTAGCGCGAGGAGAAAGCCCATCGCAGGTCCTGCAATGCCTACCTCCATAAGCGCTTTTCTGTCCGGAATGGGAGAGCGCATTGTTATCACAGCCCCCATGGTACCGAAGGGGAATATGTTTGGCGGCACGGGGATGAAGAACGGCAGAGTCGCCGCAACATTGCGACGCCTCGCTGCAAGGTAATGCCCCAGCTCATGCCCGCCAAGGATGAGCATAAGCGAGGCTGCGAAGAGCACGCTCAGGTAGATATCACCATCTGCCCACCAGATGTACCCGGCGAGGGTGACAGTAACCAGCGTGGCGAGGAAGAGAAGAACGTGAGCCCACTCAGGAGGGGAGAAGCCCCTTTTATTCCTCTTAACCACTGTGATAAAGTACCTACCATTCTTTTCCCTGTAGAGGGGATAGTAGCCTGAGCCTTCGAAGCCCTGGAGCACAAGCTCAAAGCTACGCTCATGCCCAAAGAGAGGCTCCACTTCATAGCTTATAAGCTTGCCAAAGTAGCGCGCTTTTATAATAAACCCTCTTGCAATGAGTTCCTCAAAGTCAAGGTCGTTCAATCTTTCACCTCTACGTAGCCCTCGTCGGCGTTTACCCTTAGCTTTGCGCCCTGGGGTATGCTCAGCACATCTTCACTGGGGGAGTCCACCAGAGGTATGTCTGAGATTATCGCTCCGGTGGCGAGCATTTCATCCGCCTTAACAGCGATTATGGCAAGAGGCGCAGTGCCAAGCTTCTTCATCTGGTATATCACGTAGCTCCCAACCGTCGAGCCCTTGGTGTGGGGAAACACCAGAATTTTACCAGCTATGCTTCTGCCCTCGAGCTCGTGTTCGCGCTCCACCACCACGCCTCGCTTCGCGTCAACTCCGCCCAGGAAGGTGATGGGCTCTCGCGTTACCACCGCCTCGCCTTCTGCATAGCCTCCTGAAATTCTCCTTACCCTTATCCTCACCTCTCGAATACCTCCAGGTTGAGCTCCTCCTTCCACCTTTGCTTGCAGGTACAGGTTAGCTCCTCAATGTAGCGAAGCTCCTGCGTAGAAGAGAACCTGCGTATAGCGGCGAGCACGCGGGAGTCGCACTTACCGCAGTTGTGAGCGCCCCGCTTTGTGCCTCCCCCGGAAGGAGAGCACACCACGGGTATGCTCACACGCTCCTTCACGCGCTTTATAACCTCTACAACGCTCCACAGCCAAGGCGGGCGGTATTCCCGCTTATAAAAAAGTTCCTCCACGAGGGTGCCCCGCTGAACGTTAACCGGGTTAAAGCTAAGCCGCTCCACGCCCATGCGGGAAGCTTCAATGCCGCTTCTAACCGCATCCTCAATCGCCTCAGCCTCTGTTATGAAGGGCGGCTTTATGAGCAGGTAGGCTTTAACCTTAGCCCCCGTGCTCTTGCAGGCGTTAAGGGCACGGGTGAACTCTGCGAGGGTGAAGCCCTTGTTTATGCACACCTCGCGTATGTAGTCGTTTGTGGTTTCAAGGCCAATGCCCACCTCAAGCTCCGGCTCCAGCACGGCTATAGCCTCTTCAAGCACCTCTCTGGTAATGTACTCAGGGCGGGACTCCACCTGCAGGCGCTTTACCCCGAGAGAATTGACAATGCGGTAAATCTCAAGCCTCGTTTCCCGCGCAATTTCACCAGAGTCGAAAAAGCTGCCCGAGTTGAACACCTTGAGGTAGGCTACGTCGCCAATCTTTGCTACGCCCTCTTTAAACTGCTGCAGCACCTCTGCCTGGGAAACGCTTAGCGATGAGTCGTAGATATAGCCGCACATAGTACAGCCTGCGCGAAGCGCCCACGCACAACCACGCGTGGAGAGCACAATAACGCCGGCATTTACCTCTTCGCCGTGGAGAAAATCCTTCTCGCGCCACGCTGCAAAGCTCCGGGAGGAGCGAAGCTCTTCGAGAGCGCGCCTCCTGATTTTTCTAACCACGCTTTCAAGCTGCATCACAACATCGCGAGGAGCTAACGTTTCAATCCCTTTTCGTTTTCGCTTCCTCGAATTCCTTTTCAACTAGGCGGAGAAGCTCCTGCAGACGCTCCTCGCTTTTCGCCTCGATGCTCGCCCTTATTAAGGGAGAGGTGTTACTCGGCCTGAGCAGCGCCCAGCCATCGTCGAATACTATGCGCGCGCCGTCGGTTAAATCCAGGGTGTAGCCCTTCTCCTTAAGGCTCTGGATAATCCTCTCCATCACCTGAAACTTTATCCTGTCGTCGCATGCAAAGTTCTTGTGAAGCTTGGGGTAGCTTGGTATCTCGTCCACAAGCGTAGAAAGCTTCTCTCCCTGCTGCGAGAGAATCGATGCCAGCTTCAGGCTTACCAAGATGGGGTCGTCGAAGGGGTAGAAGTCGGGGTAGAAGTAGTGGGCCGAGGTTTCCATAGCAAAGATTGCGGAGTGCTGCTTTATTGCCTCGCACACGAAGACGTCGCCCACGCGCACGCGCCTTACTTCTCCGCCATGCTTTGAAATCTCCTCCTCCACTATGCTGGAGCACTCCACGTTTGCTATCACGGTGCCTTTACCCTTCTCCCGCAGTATTTCCCTGGCTATTATTATGCCCACCTTCTCAGTCTGCACCACCCTCCCCAAATCGTCCACGAAGACGACGCGGTCGGCATCGCCGTCATAGCCAGCGCCGAAGGCTGCGCCAATACCGGCAACGGTTTTAGCCAGATCGACTAAGCTCTCGGCGTTTGGCTCGCTCTTACGCCCCGGGAAGGTGCCATCCGGCTGAGCGTTTAGCGTCGTAACCTTTGCCCCTGCCTTTCGAAATACATAGGGTGCCACCACGCTGGCGGCGCCATTACCCACGTCGAGAACCACCTTCAGTTCGCGCTCCAGGCTTAGTCTAGAAAGTAAGTAGTCCTCATACTCCCGCAGCACCTGCCTCGGGTTCAGCTCCACTATTTCGCCAACATCGCTCCACTTCACAAGCTTGAACTCCCCGCCAAAGAAAATCTCCTTTACCTCGGCATTCTCCTTAGTGTAGCCGGTGCCGTCACTGCGACGGAAGCGCACGCCATTGTACTCCGGCGGGTTATGCGAAGCCGTAACGTAGGCGCCGGCGTCATAATCGTGCCTCGCAGTGGCGAAGTTCGCCACGGGTATAGGCACCATTCCCGCGAGGTAAACATCAATGCCTGTAGAGGCTAAGCCAGAGCAAAAGGCACGCTCAAATATCTCGCTGGTAATGCGCGGGTCTCTTGCAACCAGCACTCTGCCTTCGCCACCCAGGTATGTGCCATACGCCATGCCTATCCTCGCAGCTACGTCGGCTGTAACCTCGACGTTAAAAACTCCACGAACATCATAAGCACGAAAGATGTACTCCATGCGACCACCTAGCCTGAATATGTCCTCTGCTATATTTTACTTTTGTCCACTAGCAACTGGAGAGTGCGAGGGTTATCGACGAAATAATATAAGATTTTGCTTTAGCGTGTTTCATAACGGTTTCCAACATTAGAGCGATGGCTCTGTTTCTGAATATTCCCAGCTTGGAACTCTTTCTCTGTATAATCACTGGCACAAACATAGTCTTGAACACTTGGCTAAAGCAGCGAAAATATAGCTAGAAGAACCTGTACCCATAGACGCATTTTTCAATTATATTTAAAAATGCAAATGGTATGTTTAAAGCTAGTAGAGGTACTAAGAATGAAACCTAAATTGAGGCTCGACTACCTAACAACATTCATAGAAGTTGTGGAACGGGGGAGCCTGTTAGCTACCTCCAAAGCTTTGAATGTATCAATTAGTACAGTGAGTATGCAAGTTTCCGCGGTAGAGGAATACTTCGGAGCAAAACTTATTGAAAGAACCCCTACTGGAATAAACCTAACAGAAGAAGGCAAATTAGTTTACCAGAGAACCTTAGAACTTCTCAATGAGCTGGATGAGATACAAAAGGACATCGAGAGAATAAACAATCAGCACTTTGTTATGGCTGCTGGATGCGCCCCTGGGGTAAGCATTATCCCCCCGATACTGGACGAGGTTAAGAAGCTGAACCCCAACATAAAGTTATCTACCAAGATAAAGGCTGCATCCACATGTATCGAACTCCTCCTGAAGGGCAAGGCCGATATGGCTATAGTGGGCTATGTTTCAGATGACATCCAGAATTACGGTTATAGAGTTGTAACTTTAGGAGAGGACAAACTAGTACTCGTTATACCTGCTGAGCATCCACTAGTAGCAAAGAAAGAGGTGACTCTTAAGGACACCATCCCCCTACCAATGATTACCCTTGGAGAGGGATTCGGTATTACCAATGTCCTTAATGAAGAGCTTGGTAATAGAGGGTATTCACCGAATGACCTTACTATCGTTAGCGAGGCTGACAGCATATACTCCCAACTCCACTCGGTTTTTTCGGGCATAGGTGTTGCCATTACTTCTCTGATGGCAGCTAAGGATATGGAGGAATCTGGTTTGGTAAGGATAAAGGAGATATCAGATTTCAGGGTGAGAAGGCCCATCTACCTGATTTATCGTTCCGAATTGGAACAAAAGCAGGATATTGCAAGTATTCTTGAATTGATAAAAAAGAGGGCACGGGAACTAATAACTATGAAAACGACTTCCAAGTAAGTGGAACATCTTGTCGCGCTTTGTTTTTAGATATCTAAAATTCTCTGCTGAGGGCTCTACTTCAATGGGGACCCTCTCGACTACTTTCAACCCGTATCTCTCCAAGCCTATTATCTTTTTCGGATTGTTTGTCATCAGTCTAATTGTACTCAAACCGAGGTCCACGAGAATACGGGCGGCTATGCTGTAGTTCCGCAAATCTGCGGGATATCCCAGCAGCAAATTAGCTTCCACGGTGTCCCTACCTTCTTCCTGTAATTTGTAAGCGATTAATTTATTCATTAAACCTATTCCTCTGCCCTCGTGGCCGATTATGTAAAGCAGCACACCTGTCCTCTCTCTGGCAATTTTTTTCATTGATACTTCTAGCTGCTCTCCGCAATCACAGCGCAGAGAATGGAAAACATCACCTGTAAGGCATTCGGAATGCACCCTGACAAGCACGTTTTCAGTACCTTCTACCTTTCCCATAACCAAGGCTAGATGATGTTCGCTGTCTAAAACGCTCCTATAGCCAATTGCCCTGAAATTTCCGTACCTCGTCGGTAAGTTTACCTCAACCACCCTCTCAATCAGCGTTTGCTTGCGAGTTTCATTTTGTCCTTTCAATTTTTCCATCCTCCGTAACATTTTAAAGAAAGGGCAGGAAGGAAAGAGGCAGAATAATTATCGCAGCTTTCTATCCATCTCAGGGCATCAAGGGCAAAATATTAGCACGTTAGAATTAAAAAACAAAGCCCCATGCCCGGGGGCATGGGGAGAGGAGAGAGGAGGAATCCTACCAGAGCTTAATCCCTGCAAACCTCAGTCCTACGATTATCAGGGCTGCTCCGAAGAAAGCTCTGAGATATCTTGGGTCTACAGCTAATGCTAGGCGTCTACCCAGTTTGGCACCAAAATATCCGCCCAACATGCCAAATATGGCTAGCGGGTAAATCACTGTTTCCGCTACCCCTCTTATTACGAACTGGGAGCCGATATTTGCTATTTTTACAAAGTTTCCTGTACCTATTGCGACCACCATGGGGAGCCCGTATACGAAGTGCAGCATTGGGGTGAAGAGAAAACCTCCACCCACACCTAAGACCCCGGCTAAGATAGCAATACCCAAATTCCCGAGTCCTGGGGTAAGGGCATCTACCTTGTATTTCTGTCCTTGCCACTCACCCTCAATAAGAGGTACTGGCGTTTTTTTCTCAGCATTTTCGTAATTCTCTGCGTACTTATGCACCCAGCGTGCACCTCTATATTGTGTGGGTTTGATAGCTCTGTAAAACATCCAGAGGGCGGCGAGAAATACCACTGAAGAGAAGTAGAATCTAAGTTCTTTCGTTGGCATGCCCAAAGATATCTTGGCTCCAATGGCAGCGCCTATTATTCCGAAGACCATCATCACGGCGGCTATTTTCAAGTTAGCTGTTCCTTTTCTGAAATGCACCCACGCCGCAAAGAAGCCTATGATGGTTGCCGCCAAACTATTTGTCCCCTGAGCAATTTTGAGTGGAAGACCTAGCCATAAGGTGTACAGTGGTATGGCAAAGAGGCTGATAAAAGCACCCGCGGCGCCACCCATAAAGCCTGCGACAAGACCTATCCCAAGACCGTACACTGGGTCAACAGTTACACTGCCCCACTTTGGATGGGACCACTCCACAATCCAGGACGGCGCCATTAATTCTTTTATGAGCAGCGCAAGCAATATACCCAGTACACCCCAGAATGCATAGTTGCTGGGTTTTTTCTCTCCGATGATTGCCATCAGAACATCTCTTGGGGTCGCTGTTTTATCGTGAGATTTGCGCTGCTCTTCGTTTTTTACTTCCTTTGCCTTATAAGACACAATTTTTCACCTCCCTTTAAATTTAAAAATAACTGAATACCCCATACCTCCACACCTAGTGGGTGAATCACAGTCATGTCGCGTAGCACCGTGCCTCTCCTGACAAAGCCTTCTCGTGCGTGCCGGATTGCACAAATGGCCAACTTCATACCTCCCTTTAAAAAGGAGGTGGAGGGGCGCAGGAGGATACAGAAAAGGTGGTAGGAGTCCAGGGTGAGAAGGAGAGTTCCTTGCGCCCCTCAGGTTTGGACCGAGAATAAAGCAGCTCGCCTCTGGGTATATATTCCCATCAAAAGTAGAGTTAAATTGCACTAATTCTCACCTCTTTCTGAGTTCCAATCTTTTGTAAGATGCTTGTAGTGCTGTTAAAGGCGGCACCCTCATAGTATTCCTTGATCCTCTCTACATTCACATTCAGGCCCCTTCTCGCAAGTTCATTTCTTAGTTCAGATTCGTCAAAATTTTGATCCGGACCCAAAACTATTGTATCCGGTCTAATTTCCTCAATAACCTTCAGAAAATCTCCTTCATTCCCTAGGACAGCGAAGTCAACGGGTTTGAGAGCAGATACCATCTCAACCCTCTGAGATTCTGGAATAACAGGTATCCTTTTTCTATGTGCTGCTGTAGAGTCCCTTGCAACTATAACTACTAATATATCCCCAAATTCTTTGGCTTTTTCCAGAAAGAAAACATGTCCTGGGTGGAGAATGTCGAAAACCCCACCACAGGCAACGATTTTTGGTTTTTCGCTTTTTTCTGATTTGCAAACCCACCCGCTTGCACTTTTTATCAACAGGCACACACCTCCCTTCTGTTTTTATCGCAATTGGGCAATGTCCCAACAGTTCACCTCGCCTTTTTCATTTCCAGTCTCTTCTTTATCTCTTCTATCTCTTCCCTGCTCAGCTTTCTGGGCTTTCCTCTCACGGTGAAGGCCACTTCACGTTTGTTCCCCATGATATCAATTATGGTCCAGAGTACAGTGTCCTTGCTCACTTGTTTGAATGTCAACTCCGCTGGGTAATATCCGAGCTGATAGGGTAGCTTCTGCTTTATAGCACCAACCGGGCACGCCTTATTGCAGGACATGCAATCCCAGCAATCCCTTGGTTCCCTGCAGTAAGCCTTAAGGGTCTGAGGATCTACGACCATCAGGTCCCCTGGACATACATCCATGCAGTTCCCACATCCAATGCATTTGTCCTCATTTACAATTGGCGGCATCTTTACACCACCTCCTGCTAGGGTTTGTATCTATCCCCAGGCACTATCTGCTCGTACGGTCTGGTGAAGACTTTAATCTCCCCAGTTTCAGGGTCTCTTACACTGTTGACAAAGCACAACCAGTTTTCATCATCCCTTCCTGGATAATCCAGACGTTCGTGCCAGGCAGGCCAGCGGGTTTCTTTGCGATACAGGAAGTGATGCACCGCTACCTCCGCAACATCCAACATGTCTATTACTTCCATGGCTTTCATGAGTTCGTGCAGGTCGCGAGCATAGAGGTACTGAGTCTGCTCTTTCAAAATTCGTATATGCTTAAGCGCATATTCCAGACGTTCTGCGTTCATGCGGTAGAACTGGTGCACACCTCCGGCATATTCGTCCATGAGCCTCTGGAGCCTCTCCTCCATCTCTTGCGGAGAAACACCTTCACCCACACTGTGCCATCTAATGGCAGGAGCGAATACCCTCTTCTTTTCTTTTTCGACCTGTGTTTCATCAAGCTTAGGCGTCTCCGCTTCACTGGCGTACTTTACTGCTGCACGTCCTGCAATTATGCCCTCGGCCCAGCAGCCGCCTACGAACTTATTGGGCACGCCTCCTGCGACATCTCCAGCAGCATAAAGCCCCTCCAGAGTGGTCTTTCGGTTGTTGTCTATCCAATAGCCAGCCATACAGTGTCCGCCGACGATATAGGGGTCGCTGCCATATACCTCAAGTGGCTCCTTGCTCGGGTCTATGCCCCTCGCAGCTAAAAAGAGGACGTAAGTCGGTCTCTCGTTCAGGTAGTCAATTATAAGGTCTTCAACCTGTTCTTCATTCATAACCGTTGTATCGACATACACTGGCCCTCTGCCTTCCAGCCACTCCTTCATGGCAGCATAGTTCCGAATATATCTTGGTGCTGCATCACCGCCATGTTCAGCATACCTCATCTGAAGAATTTTTTCTCCCTTGGCGTTTATCATGTCGGCCTTGTAACCAACAGAGATGGTATCAATAGGGCCGTTAAAGTCCTTGGTTCGTATAGCGCACCATCTGTTCTCGAAGCTGGTCATCTCGGCTCCGGCTCTGATTCCCATTGCATACCCTGAGCCTGTGTTAAAGGGAGAGTACCAGAGCTGATGGTGAGAGTCGATTCCATCCTGCTGATAGGGTTTGTACAATCCCGCCGCTCCGCCAGTGCAGCATATGGTGGCTTTTGCGAGCATAATATAAAATTTTCCATCTCTGAGGCCAAAACCAAAGGCGCCTGCCACTCTTTTTCCGTCAAGGATGTAGTTAGTCACATTTACCCAGTTTAGAACCTCGATACCTGCCTCTTTTACAGCTTCCGCCATTATCAGCTTCATATCAGCGCCGTAAATCGCTACATCCCATTTTCCCCGCCTAACATAATCGCCTGTTTCATCTCTTTTTACTGGAAGTCCCCAGGACTCAAGGAGATCTATTGAGTTATTGAGTTCCTCAAGCATAGTCAGAGTAAGGTCTTCCCGCAACAACCCTCCGGCCTGCCAGCGGCTCCATCTCACGAAGTTTTCAAATGTCTCATTTTTTGGGATGCAGGTATTGAGGGCGTCCATGCCTGCGGCGAGACATCCGCTTCTTACAATGTTCGCCTTTTCGACGATAGTAACTCTCAGTTCCGGATTGCGTTTTTTCGCTTCCCATGCAGCAAGGCAGCCTGCTGTTCCCCCGCCAATTATTAAAACATCTGTCTCAATCCTCTTCTCTTCAACCTCCCCCAGTGTTTTCGGAATAGGTGCAACCCTACACTTATCTGGCAATTTTTTGGCCATATTCACCACCTACATTTCGCTTTTTTAGAAATGGTGGACATGGTCATATTTAAATCTTTCTGTTTATTTGGTTATGTGCATGGCATTGTCCATTGCAATCACTACCATTAAAAAAACGTGCGTTGTAGTCTGCTAACGGGTTAGTGTCATTTTCGCTAAAGAAAATTCTCAAGTATACGCAAAAATCTGCAGAAAAATTCATCGTTCTGAATGCATTTTTTGGTGGGAATTGTTATTTTCTCAGTTTTAACTCAAAGAAGAAATTATAAAGGCTCGCTGAAATGTGAGTAGGGGAGGAGGTTACATGAATTTATACAGAAGCTGCCACTCATATATAAATTTTAGATTTTTTCGACAACCCCAATAACCCCAAGAGGACGATAAATTATTTATGGTTACAGCAGGAAGCTTTAGGAAAAATCGAGGGATGCGCAGATGAACCCCCGCCTCATAAATGGTCTCAGGTATTTAGCGATTCTGCTTATCCTGCTCTCTGCCGGATGCGTCAAAGAGAAGGAAGAATCAAAAGCGATTCCAACTTCGCAAGAGCCTGCTCTTAGCCCTGAAGATGTCTTCTTTGAGTACAGCCGGAGCATAGATGCCGGAGACTACGAGAGGGCCTTCAATCTCACCGTTGTTGAGGCAGGAGGCAGCTTCAGAGCAATGGAGGAGCATGAGAAGCTAGCCAAAAAGCTGAGCCTGACTGAAACCTATGGGGAAAAAGGGGAGAAGTTTGAAATCCTGGAGCTTGAGGTTATAAATAAGGAGCAGCTTGAGGACAGGGTAAGGCTTCGCTACAGAATGAAGTACTCCCTGAATGGTAAGCAGGATGAGATAAGGGAATACATAGACCTGGTTCTGATTAACGGCACCTGGAAGGTGGTCTTCCCCTAGGCTATGCCTTCCTTCGCCATTATCCCCCTGGCGGCGAGTATCCCAGTTGCTGAGGCAATTATTATCCCGCGAGAAACGCCAACACCGTCGCCAGCGACGAAGAGGTTGGGTATACTGGTTTCCATGGTCTTGTCCACCTCCACGCGCATGGCATAGTACTTAATCTCGGGGGCGTATAGAAGGGTGGAGTCGCTGGCAACGCCTGGGATAACCTTATCCAGACGCTCTAACCCCTCGAGGATGTTCGTAACGATACGGTGGGGCATGACCATTGCTATGTCTCCAGGCGTAACCGCTCGTAGAGTGGGCTTGACCAGACCTGAGTTAATGCGCTTCCAGGTGGAGCGCCTCCCTCTGCGCAGGTCGCCCAAGCGCTGAATCAGGGGGTTGCCTCCACCCAGCGTCGTCGCGGTCTTTGCTATGCTCTCCCCATACTCGGTGGAGTTCTCCACGGGTTCAGTGAGCTCTATTCGCGTTAGAAATGCAAAGTTGGTATTGTTGCTCTGCTTGTCTCTCAGCGAGTGACCATTAACTCCTACGTAGCCCTTGTAGCTCTCCTTTACCATGAAGCCACGATGATTAACGCAGAAAGTGCGAACAAAATCGTCGTAGGTTTTGGTTATAATGTGGAACTTGGGGTCGCGGTTTATCCTGCACACCGGCTCCATTATAACCGCTGGCACCTCAACGCGCACACCAACGTCGATTGGACCGTGGCGTATCTTTATCCCAAGCTTCTGCGATTGCTTCACCATCCATGGTGCGCCACTCCGCCCGGGGGCGGCGATTACATACTTGGCCTTAATCCTCTTTCCACTGGAAAGGACAAGCTCAAGCTCAGGGGTTATCTCCTCAACCTGAGTTTCAAGGAGGAACTCCACACCCTTGCTGCGAAGGTGCTGAGCTATGCTCTTTATAACCTCCGGAGTGTGGTCGCTGCCTATGTGGCGCTGAGGTATCTGAACAAACTCTATGCCAGCGCTCGCCGCCTTACGCGAAAGCTCTTCCTCCTCTTCGCTGGTAGCCTCGTAAAGCTTCGTTGGCGTGCCGTGCTTCACATATATGCTATCCACGTAGCGCACAAGCTCCCAGGCTTCGTTTTCTGACATGAACTCGTAAAGGTTGCCGCCAATGTCTGGGCGGAGGTTTAGCGTACCATCGCTCAGCCCGCCTGCCCCACCCACGCCACTCATCACATTGCACGGCTTGCAATTTACACATACACCTGTCTTCTCCATTGGGCAGGTACGCTTATCAACGTCCTTGCCCATGTCTATAACCACTACCTTAAGACTGCTCTTCTCCGCAAGCTCGTAGGCAGCGAACAAGCCTGCGGGACCTGCGCCGATTATTGCAACGTCGTATTTCAACCTTACCACCGAACCACCGACAATATGGACGAATTCCTATTTTAATGTTACGCTTCCTAGCATTTATTGGAAGGAAGAGGTGTATGCATGGCAGGTTCAATCTCATGGGTAATATACATAATTACCGCCGCATTGCTCCTGCTGAATGTGTATCACTACATGAAGGTAAAATCCCTAGAAAAAGAAATATTCACATTACGAAGAGAAAGTGAGAATATAAAGAAGCAGGTGCTTAAGCTGAAAGGCGACGTCAACTCTTCATAAGGAGCTTTCCTATCTGTTTTTTCACCTCGGCTATATCGCGGCTGAAGCCGAAGTAATCTGAGAATTTCTCAGTCGTTGTCAGCATCTTCGTTCTCCCCGCCGGAGCGGCGGCGACGAAGCCCTTGGCAATGAGTTCCTTGATATGGGCGTAGGCAGAACTACCTCTAGCTTTGACCACCTCCGCCTGGGTGATGGGCTGACGGAGCGCTATCAGAGAGAGCGTCTTTAGCACGTCCTGAGCAACCGCTGGCTTCACCAGCTCAATGAGCATGCCGGAAAGCGCATCCTTTGCCTGCATTAGGTAATGGTCATCGCCAATGCTGCGAATCTCAATGGCGCTATCGCGAGAAGCGTAGTCTTTGCGAAGTTCCTCGACGATGGCACGAACCTCATCGCGAGTTTTTCCGGAAATCTCTGCGAGCTTATCTATTGACACAGGCTCTGAAGAAACAAAAAGCGCTGCCTCAATAACCTGCTTTGCCTGCATCCCAGCTACTTCACCTCAATAAGGTCCTCGGAGTAGCCGTGTTTTATTAGGAACTCCTTAACCCGCTGGCGGTGGTCACCTTGAAGCTCTATCCTCCCGTCCTTGACAGTGCCCCCACAGGCGAGTTCGCCCTTGAGCTTCTTTGCCAGGTCTGTGATGTTAATCGACTTCTCGCTTATACCCTCTACCACTGTCATCGATTTACCAAACTTACGCTTGGCTAGGGATATGGTGATTTTCTGTGTCTCCCTTGCAATCTCTTCACAGATGCACAAGTCCTCTGGTAAGCCACAAACAGAGCAGATCTCCATTCCTTATCGATCCCGTCCTTTCGGTTTTTTAGGCATCATATTTTTAGGCGAAGGGGTTTATAAATTTATCCCTAGAGGCTGGAGTAGCTCCCTCCTAACTTCGCTGCGAAGCCAGGCTTCGTCCTTGCCTCTGGCCTTGAGGTTTATCTCCTCCAGAGTGCGCACGCAGGCAAGTGCTCTCTCACGGGCAAGCTCGGCTGCGCTCTCCACGCTGCCCCAGTCTCCCTGCTTCGCCTCAGCGTAGGCCTCGGAAATCTCCGGGAAAAGCTCCCTTCTGAATCCGCTGAGTGAGGCGACATAGAAAGCGAGCGATGCGATGCTTCTGCGCTTAACTATCGCCGAAAGCATGCCCTTCGCATGCGTATCTGCAAGAAGGTCACGTATTCCTCTAGCCAAGCGCTCCATGAAGTGGGAAGCGCTTACCAGGCTCTGCCACAGTGCGTCCGGAAACTCACTCTCCAGAGCTTCTCCTATCTCATGGGCAACCAGAGCGTAGCTCTCCTCCCTTGCTATCCTCTTTATATCCTCTGCAAGTGCCTCTCCACCCTGATGCAGTTTCTCCCTGCTCACGCCATGGTAGGCAAAAGCTTCGCGAAGCGAAGGCTTAGCGCTACCCATGCGAAGCTCCTCCACCTTATCCCACAGGTACTCTTCAAACACCTGCATGCGAAGGTATATCCTGTCTTCCCTGAGCATAGCCGGCGACGCTAAGAGGTCTCGCACATGCTCACGTTCCACCACATGCACAGTGAAACTATGCTTTCTGTACTTCTCACCCAGCTCACCCAGGAAAAAGCTGGGCTTCATCGCCGTTGCATAGCCGGCACCGTAGCACAGGTTATTGGGAAGGTGCCTCTCAACGCTTACTACGTCGAAGGCGTCTATAACCTCGCCATCAATGCGCAGGGACTCAATTTTCCTACCATTTAAACTCTGCCAGAACTTTTCCTTCCCACCTATCCACTCCATTAGCTTGGCTGTGTCTATCCTCTCCCAGGGCTTCATCGAATGCTCAAATCTGTAAAGGCTACGAAGCCGCATCAGCAGCCCGCATATGGAATAAATCCCCCAGAAGTGAGCATTGCTTATCTCGCAGTTCAGTCTAACCTGCTCTCTTAGCTCAGCCATGTCCTGCATATTCTTCAGAAATAAGCCTTCAGGTTAACAATGGAAAGATTGCGCCCTACCTGAGAAACATAACCACCGCCACCGCAATGCCAGCGACGATGTTAACAAGCACCACGCTAAGGTAACGCCTCGCAAGCTCACGGGTACCGCTCACCCTGGCGATGAAGGCACCACTCAGGCTGCTGCTCGCCATCGCGAGCACCGCTGCGACTGCTGCGATGTCGGCGCCAAGTTTGTTCATAGCCACCTGCGAGGCCAGCGAGGCAACAACTGCAGCGCTTGAAACCCAGCCCCCCGCAAGAGCGGTAAGGTATATCCCTCCAACCCCAAGGCTCTGGGCGTAGTGGGTCACCACAGTTATAACTCCAAATATGAGGGCAAATTTGATAGAAGGCAATATCGCAAAGGGAGACTCGAGGGGCAGCTCCACCTCACGCATAACCTTCTTTGTCTTAATGAGAAGGCTCTGAGCAACGCCGAGCATGGCCATTGCGAGAGTCGGCAGGAGCAGAAACCTTAAAAGCTCTATGCTCAGGAAGCTCGCCAGCGCGAGATTGCGCGAGAGCATCACAGCGTTGGCAAAAATCATCCCGCGGAGAGCATTCGGGGCTATTTCAGCGCTCTTCCTGACCTTCTCAGAGAGGGCGCTTATCGTAGCCTGGCTATTAACAAGACCGCCTATCGCCCCTACCAGAGCAAGGGCAAGCTCTGTGCTGAGGAAGCGCAGCGTAAGGAAGCCAGCAAAGCCTATTGTTGAAACCACTATTACGGCAAGCACCAGCATCCTGGGATTTATCAAACCCAGAGGGTCAATCGGATAGTTGGGAGCCACCGGGTAGAGCACAAAAGCAATTAAACCGAACTCCATGGCGGAGCGCATCTCCTCGTGCCCTAGAGCTTCTGAGAGGATGATGGTGTACTTCTTGAATACCAGAATGCTTGTGACGAGAATACTCGCACTTATCGCCTCTATGTAAAGCTGAAGTCCCACCAGAATACCAATCAGGTAAGCCAGAAAGAAGGCCACAGGCGTCGTAATACCTATGTCGAAGGTTCTGAAGTTCTTTATTATGCCCAGGAGGAGTACCAATAAAACAACGCCGAGCAGGGTGACATTCATAACCCAAGGTGTAGCTGCCTTTGTTGCGAGATACACACTCAGCGTGCCTATTATTGAAACCAGCATGAATGTGCGCGTACCTGCAATTACCTGTACCTTGAGCTCCCGCTCCACGCCGAGTAAGCCACCCACAAGCGCCGAGATAAGCAGCATTTTTATAAATTCTGTGTCAACCATTAAATTAAGCTATGAAAAGCAAAGTATATAAAGGTTCAAGGCTCCATAGGTTAGCTTACTGTATTTGAAGGTGGGGAGTAGATGATACCAAAACACAAACTCATCAGAAGGCTCGAGAACATTGCCGTGCTGGAGGATGAGGGCGTCGCGCTTATAACCCGCTCCCTCAGTAAGCTCACTGAGAAGAGTGAACTGCCCGAGGAGAAGAAGACACGCATCCTTGAGATAGCTGATATAATAAAGAGGGAGTCGGAGGGGCACAAGAAAGCAATACTTCAGATGATAGAGAAGATTAAAATGAGGGATAAGGATGAGTTCTAACGACATAATCCTGGGCTCCCTTCGAAACCTCGCAGAAATAGAGAAGAATGCCCGGGAGGTGTACAGGGAGCTATACAATGAGCTTGAGGATGAGGAGCTGAAAGAGTTCATCAGAGAGCTTATAAAATCTGAGGATCACCACAAGAAGCTGGTTGAGGAGGCATTCAGGCTAATTGAGGAGGAGTAAACACTAATCCAGTTCAACCTCACGCAGGAGTTTTTTCACCACTTCAGGCTTCACTTTTCTTATTGTAGGCAGGCGGTACATCTCGCGTATTGCGTTTACCCCCCGCATTGGCATGGCATAACCCGTGTCAAGGATGTACTTAATGCCCATTCTGAAGCTCTCTGGAAGCTCACCCCTCCGACGAGCCTCCATCATGAGGTTGTATATATCCACGCCCTCTGGACACGCCTCGATGCATTTCCAGCACCCGGCGCAAGTGAACCTATCCTCCCGCTCAAGCACGCTTGCACCTGTTGCAACTCCTCGCTTAAAGGCAATACATACCTTTTTGCACGCACCGCAGCGGTTGCACTCACCCAAGCTCAATCCCCCTTATGTCCAGACCGAGCTCCTCTTTGCTTAGCCCGAAAGCTAAGCCTAAAAGCTGCGGTAGAAAAAGCGTGGGAAGCTCTGCCTTTGGCTCCTGCTTCTTAATCTCCTCCTGATGCCTGTCGAAGAGGTACGCGCAGTTGCCACACGACACGACAATCGCTTGAGCTCCCGCTTCGCGAGCAGAGGCAAGTTTGCTCGCACCCGAGGAGATTCCAAGAGCCTTAGAGGTTAAAAGCAGTGTGGAGCCGCAGCACTCGTACTCCTGGGCATAGTCCACAATTTCCGCTCCGGTCAGGGCGACAATCTCCCTCATAGCTTTTGGTTTAAAGGGGTCGTCAAAGCGTGCCACTTCGCTTGGGCGGAAGACATTGCACGGGTGCTGCAGCGCAACCCTGAGCTTTAATGGCTTCGCCACGTGTGCTCTAATCTTATCCTCATTCTCTTTAAGCACCTCCAGCAGGTGGCTCACCCTGACTTTACCCGAGTAGCTCAGCTCCACCTCAGCAAGGCGGGAGTTCACCTCCTCTTTAAGCTTCTCATCCTTTAGCATTAGGTTAGCCCTCTTAAGCATGGAGGTGCAGGTTCCGCAGAGCGTGACGACGTCCAGCCCTCGCCTCTCCGCAAGGGCGAGGTTGTACGCAGATAGGTAAATCCATGCCTCGCTTACAGATGGGATAAACGTAGAGGAGCAGCATGCAAACTCGTGGAAGTCTCTGAGCTTGAATCCGAGCTTTGAAAGCACCGCCTTTGCTGAGAGCTCGTAATCAGGGAAGCGGTTGTAAACCATGCACCCAAGGTAGAGAAGCCTCTCCATACTCTTTCAATAATACCCGCGATGATTAACGTTGAGCGTAGGAATATGGGAAAGCGCTGGCTGATTGAGAAGAGGCGGGATTACTACTACAGAAAGGCGAAGCAGGAGAAGTATCGCTCCCGCGCTGCATACAAGCTTATTCAGTTAAACCGACGCTTTAAGATTCTTAAGCCGGGCTACCGCGTTCTTGAGCTGGGCGCCGCACCAGGGGGCTGGACGCAGGTTGTACGCGATATCGTCGGCAGCTCTGGCTTTGTTGTTGGCATAGACCTGCAAAGGATAGAACCCCTGCCGTATGAGAATGTGGTGTTCATCAGGGGAGATTTCACCTCAGATGAGGTGAGGGAGAAGCTCAGGCAGGTGATCCCGAAGTGCGAGGCTGTGATAAGCGACGCCTCCCCAGATATAAGCGGGGTGTGGAGCGTCGACCACGCGAGGAGTGTGGAACTGTGCGAGAAGGCTCTTAGCTTAGCTGAAGAACACCTTGAGCAAGGAGGAGCCTTTCTGGTGAAGGTGTTTCAGGGCGACCTGATTCAGGACCTCGTCGCAAAGGTAAAGCGGAGCTTCTCCTTTGTTAAGCTCACTAAGCCAAAGGCGAGCCGCAGTGAGAGCGCCGAGGTCTACCTCGTGGCTAGGGGTTTCTTCCCTGTGAAGAAAGGCGAAATCTATGAGGCAGAGGTGGAAGAGGTGAGCAGGCGTGGCGAAGGCATAGCTTATATCGACGGGGTAAAGGTGTTCATTAAGGGCGCTGCCAAGGGGGAGAAGGTTAAGGTGAGAATCACGGCGCTGAAGAGGAGCTTCGCCGAGGCGGAGGTCTGCTAAAGTTTCATAAAGGAGGGGGAACAAAGTATCTGCATGCTCAGAAAAGCTGTACTCTTTGTACTAATCCTCTATTTCCTCCCCCAGGCGTTTGCCCTCTGCCCCAAAGATGTGTACTACGCTACTCCCGGTAAAAACTTGGATGTGATCACCCTCACCTCCTTCGACCTTGACGCAAAGACAAAGGGGGTGCAGAGCAGAATAAGCGTTGCTCCGGGGCAGCACATCGCCGGAATCCTCACCTGGAAATTCGGGGCTCTCGCTGAAGGAGAGGCGAGGGTCAACCTCTTTGGAAACTGGAGCGAGGCGGAGATAGCAAGGCTGTACTCGGGCAGCGCGATACCAAACCAGAGCACAAGTGTGGAGTTCAGCTTCTTTGCCCCCTCGCAACCCGGAAGCTATACACTCACAGCGGTATTCGCCTTCGACACCAGCTTCGCAATAGATAGAGAGGCGAGCAACCTGTGCTCAGCTCAGCGCTGCTCTTCCCTTGGGCGGTGCGCTGTGGTCTACGCCTTCGCGAGTATAGAGGTGCTCAACACCACCCCTGCGCTCTATGTTGAGATAACCTCCCCTCGCGCGGAGGAGATTTTCAGCATCGGTGAAGGGGTAACAATCAATGCCACCGTCGTGCCAGCCAACGCCAGCGTGGCTTTGTACATCAATGGTACCTTGGCGGGTGAAGCTCTGCCCTATGAGTGGAACACCTCGGGTTTGCCACCTGGAGAGTATCCCATACTGGTCAACGCATCCTTCGCAAACAGGAGTACCTCAGCGCTGGTGAAGGTTACCCTTGTAAATCACTCCCTTGCAAAGCCGGAGCATTATGAGATACTGCCTCCACGCCAACCTGAGCAGGTGTACGCGACGTCGCAGAGCGTAATCGCCGTTGCTGGAAATGAGGTGTACATCCTGAAGCATTCGGGTGATATGCTGGGCAGTGTGAAAACTGGTGCAAGGCCACTTATCTCTGCCTCTGGCGAGCACTTCGTGCTGGCTGAGAAAAACCTTATTTCGTTTTACAGGGGCACCGAGAGGGTTTGGAATGCCAGCATTGACGCGAATGCCGAGCTTGTTGCCGCCTCTCCCCGAGGAGTAAGCGTGGTGGCAGGGAATAATCTTTACCTTTTCAACACCGCGGGTGCGCTTCTCTGGACAAAGCAGCTTGAGTTTAAGGCTGCTATGCTTGAGATGTCCAACGATAGCATAGGTATAGTGGGGAATCGTACAGTGTATTTACTCTCATACGACGGCGTTGTTACCTGGAATAAGAGCTTTGAGAGGCAGGTAGTAGCCCTCGCCTTGGAAGGTGATAACCTGTTCACCCTCCTGGGAGGGGAAATCCACACTTTTGGTAGAGGAGAACCCCTCTGGAATTTAACGCTTCTGCAGAACGCTACGCTGCTCAGCGCTGCAATGGGCTACCTTGTTGCCGCTTCCCCTGAGGCTGTAGAGCTGTATGACGCACAGCGGGGTGAGCTGATATGGCGGTATTACCCTGAGAAGGGCGTGAGCTCTGCCACGCTTACCCCTGACGGGAGCAGAATATTCATACTATCTGGAGAGAAGATCCTGGGGATACCTCTAGCCGAAGAAAAGCAGCTGAGCTCGCTACGTATAGTTGTAGTGGCTGTTGCTCTGGTAATTGCCGCGCTTTTGTTCTTTTTCCTCTTCAAAAAGCACCAGGCAAAGCCAGCTACAGAAGCGCAAGAGTATGAGAGGCGTGAGGAAACACTGCCTCTGGAGGTAATGGTTAAAAGCTCAAAAGGCGGGCTACCCGTTGAGGGAGCTCTGGTAAAGCTCAACAAGCTTGAGGAGACCACCAATCAGGAGGGCATAGCCACCTTCAGAATCAAACCTGGCACTCTAAGCCTGTCTGTGGAAAAGGAGGGCTTTAAACCAGCTTCCAAGAAATTTTCGTTTAAGAAAAGGGGTGAGGGAGTGGAGGTAGAGCTTGAGCCAGCGCTCAGCCTTCCACGGGAAGAGGAAAAGCGCCTCGAAGAGCTGCGCCGTAGGTTGGACGAAGCGTATGAACGCGTTGCTGAGCACGACCCCTGCCTACCGGATTACTTCAGAAGCATAGGCTATGCGATTATCGACGGCACCGAAGCTCTTGCCTTAGCTTCTGAGTTCAGGGAATCGCCTGCACATGTAAACGCTCTTATAAGCGCCGCAGAAAGGGCAGTGCCCCTGCTCTGCGAAGCCATGCAGGACTGGAAGAATGTCGCCCTGTACCAGGCTTCAGCCAGGCAGAGAGCAGAGGGGTGCAGGGCACCAGAGTTTCCATTCGCAGCGGTGGTGGACTTCCTCCTTGGAAAGTTGACAAAGGAAGAGCTTGAGAAGGAGATTTTTGAAGTGGACAGAAGAATCACGTCGATGATAGGTGAAGTATCCACATATCCACTCGCTTCGCTGTGGCAGATTTCAAGGAAACTCTTCGAGAAGGGGAAGAGGAGCTCCTCACCTGAGGCTAACGCCTTCTTCGCCCTATCCCACTACCTCCTCATGTGCATAAAGCACATGCTCACCAGCGAGAAGGTGCTCTCGAGGCTGAGGAGGAGTATTATCTAGAACCCTTAGCTTTCGGCGCCAAGCACAACATCGCCTTCTGCGAGAGCCTCAGAATCGCGAACCCAGCGGAGCAGGCCAAGGGTGACTCTAGCCACAAACCACAGGAAGAATAGGGTGAGAAGGGCAAGGTAAACCCTGAAGGCTCTTTCCACAGTGCGCTTTCCTTTTGTGAGCTCCTCCAGCCTTGACTGAATAAGCTCTGCCTCCCCCCTCTCGCCAGCCTTTTCGAGCAGAAGCTTTGCCTTCTCAACATGGGAGATAGCCTCTTGATAGTGGGAAATAACCGCCTCATAGTGGAAAGGGTTGATGACAAAGGAAGCCTCTTTTATATTGAAGCTGAGCCTCCTAGCTGCAGCCACCTCCTTCTCGGAGCTTTTAAGCAGGGCCGCCGCTTCAGTAAGAGCCTCATAATACGCCCTCTCCATCTCCTCCTGCTTTGAGGCGTACTCCCTCACTTTCTCCTCATCTCCAAGGAGAGAATAGAGCGTCTTAAGCCTCCTGTAGTCGAGGGCAGCACTGCGGTAGTCCATTTTCTCCTTCTCAACCCGCTTTTCCAGAGCCTCTGCTACCTCGCGTGCCTCTCTGCTCCACACACCCTCAAGCGCCTCAACTGCAGGTATAGCATACTTTTTAAGACTTTTGTCCTCCAAGCTCTCGCTGCCTATTTTCGCCCTGTTCAGACTGCTTTTTGCAAGTATGATGCGCTCAACGCGTTCGTCCAAGGGCTTGCCATTGAGGTCTGAGAAGATGTTAATGAATGAACTAACCCCACTGTACACCGACATGACCATCGCTATCTCCCTGAGCTCTGTTACACCCTTCGAAGCGGTTATTAGCCCGCGAAGATTCTGCACCACTCCCTGAGTTTCCTGATAGGGCAGCGATGGAAGCTTGGCTAAGGAGCGCTCCGCCTCCTCGAGGCCAGGGAAGTACACCGTAGCTTCAGCTACAATCTCCGCGCTACCTGCGTGCACAGTGGTGAGCGAAAATACCCAGCTCTTTTTGCCCAAGCTGGCATCGGGGGGCAATAGCAGGGTAAAGTTTACCGTGGCATTGCCTCCCGGAGGGATATAGTTAACCTGAGAGTAGGCTATCCATCCCTCTTCCCCCCTCACCTGAGATATGCTCAACCCTTCAATGGGGGTGTAGCCCCCTGTCTCTGAGATTGTAATGCTCGCCGTAGCTGTGTCCTTGCCCACCTCAAAAGTTAGCCTGCCGAAGTCTATCTTGGTGCTGGAAAGCGCCATCTCAGGCTTTGGGATGGTGTAGTTGGCCCGCTCAAGCGTCGCCACTTGAACATTGTAGTCCTTTACAATCCTGGGGGTAACCCAGTAGTCCCCTGGTTTGAGATACCTCTCCGGCACCTGAATTTTTACCTTAATACTCTTTGACCCACCGGCAGGCACGTCTCCCACATCTGTGGTATAACTCAGATTAACCGGACCCGTCTTTGAGAGGTAGAGCGAGACGTTGCTTGCGCCCGCATAGCCAAAAATCTCCCTCACAGTGAGAGTGCGCTCAAAGCTCTGCCCCGCCCTGAGCTTGCCCCACTCTGCAAGGTCCCAGGTAGCTTCGAGCGTCGCGGGCGGGTGGTCCACATTTATTGTGATGTAGAATTCGTGCAGCAGTGGGTGGACTCCTTCTTTGATGATGTAGGTGTAGTTGCCCTTAACCTCAAGCTTTGCCTCATAGCTACCCTCAGCCACACTGGGAGGGGCGCGGAAGGAGATCATGAGATACGAGCTGTCCTCCGGCTCAACCCTGAGATAGTTCTTCTCCAAGACAACACTAATGCCCTTATCCGCCGCCTCACCTGAGAGCTTTGCCTCAAGGTTTGAGAGGATGGCAGCGCTTTCATTGTCCGCATTATAAAACTCCAAGGTTAAGTTTGTTTCAAAGTAGGTGACCTCATTCTTGGGCTTGTCGAAGTAGAAATCCACCTCGCTATAGCCAAAGCGCGCCTCCACAAGAGCGCTCACCGGCGTTGCGAAGAGCAGGAGCATAACAAGAAGAGCACTCAAGCAACGCATGCTATGCCCCCACCAGTTCATTGCCAAGGTAGCAGTCATACGTATCCCTCTCCCAGCTTAGAATTCTGCTGTGGATGTACACCGAGAGTAAGGTCAGGGTTAGAGACACAATGGTAAAGAGCACAAGAATCT
>Ga0209426_1000822_pt1 | contig 25533 bp, 31 predicted proteins | sample Deesub1362B_J571_FD_187697 | JGI IMG/M metagenome (GOLD analysis project Ga0209426, IMG submission 187697) | Deep oceanic, basalt-hosted subsurface ecosystem from Juan de Fuca Ridge flank, Pacific Ocean, CORK Borehole 1362B_J2.571 (SPAdes)... ...
GGTGAACTACTCCGCCCTCACGGACGGGGCTTCCTGCTTCATCGAGAAGACTTGCCCCTCGATAACAGCTTTAGCAGTTATGAGGAGTAGAGGTCTTCTCTCCACAGGCATTCGGGACTGTCCCAGCCCCACTCTATTTTTTATTCTACAAGCTGAGATGTAATCTCTCAAGGGATTATCCAACGATAAGTCCTCAGAAGTACCTTTTGGGTTCACTTTCACTACTCTCCTACCAGCTCTCTCAGCCTTGTAGGAGAGTAGCTGGATGAACTTACTCCAAGAAGCGTCTAATATACGTTGAGCAAGAGTTCTGCCAATTCTGACCATGTTTTGAATGTGTAAGTCTTCAACAGCTATAACATCATAGTTATTGACATAGAACCTCGATAGTTTATGCAAGAAATCGTTACGCTGATTTACCAGCTTTTCGTAAGCTTTAGCAAGCTTTATCCTTGCTTTTTCACGATTCTTTGAACCTTTCTGCTTTCTTGATAAGTTTCTTTGTAGTATTTTTATCCTGTTCAAAGTTCTCTCATAATATTTAGGATTCTCTATCTGCCTTCCATCTGAATCTGTCAAGAAGTGTCTTATTCCAACATCTATTCCCACTGCTTTTCCTGTTGGCTGTAACGGTTTTAGTTCATCCTCTACTTGCACAATAGCAAACCACTTCCCCGATTTCTCCCTCTTTACAATCACCCCTTTAATTTCACCTTCAATTTCTCTATGAATTTTAATAGGAATAGAACCAACTTTTGAAAGAATGAGCTTATTACCTTCAATTCTAAATCCAGATTGATTGAAGTTCAAGGTTTTAAACCATCCTCTGCCTTTAAACCTAAGCTTGCCAACTCTCTTTCCATTCTTCTTGAGCTTTGATAAAGCCTTGATGTTTGACCATAGCTGGTAGTTAACCATCTGTAAAACCTTTGAATAGACTTTTTTCAATTCAGGTTTCTCTTCTTTGAGTTTGACTATGAGAGCTTGGGTATCAGTTTGTTTGATTTTTCTACCCTCTTCTCTTGCTTTATTCAACTCCTCCAAAAGACGATTATAGAGCCATCTGCATAGCTCAAGCTGTTCCTGTAATTTAGCCTGAATAGTTTTTGATGGATACAGGCGAAACTTATAGCTTAGCATGGTTGTACAACCACCTTATAACATCTGAGAAAGTGGGATTTTCTATACCTTCCTCCCTCATCTTATCCTTTGCTTTGTTCAACAGTTTGTGTGCATTGTTATCTATTCGTATCATCTTCATTAGTATTTGCTGTATAACATAAAGTATAAATAATTTATCTACCCACCTCCCCTGCTGTATCCCCTCCCTTTCAGAAGGGAACTTAGCAGCAACGGAGAGTTAAAATGGTCAAAAAACTGCTGTATAGGTAGATGTATCTTCTCAGAATATCCAAGTTCACAATGAGCAATGAGTCATAACTAATTGTTTTTAGTAGCTGTAGCATACCACTCTTTAATCAACTCTTTGGCTTCATCATTATCTCTGAATTTAAATTCCAGATTGGACCATCCCAGAAAGCAATAACCATCAACCTTGCCCCAAGTTTCTTCCAGAACGGTTCTGAAAATTTCTGCCTGAACACTTTTATTAACTCTCGATCTCTCGGCTCCTAATTCTCCAAAGAAAAATCCTTTCAAGTTGTACTGCCTTTTTAAATTATTTCCCTTTTCAACAGCCATTTTCAGGTGATCTCTTAACTCCTGATATTGCGCATCACCCCATATAATATCAAAAGCCAAATAATCGTACTCATCTATACCTTCAATCTTTTCTGGACCAACATCAGCAAATTTTAGAACAAGATTTCCTGAAAACACTTGCCTTAAATCCTGAGATTTCTTAATCCACTGGTTAACCAAATCCAAACTGGCAAAGGTAGCATCGGGTTCATTTAAAGGAGAATAAAATTCAACTTTCTCTTCTTCGGCGATTTTTGCCCAGTGTAGAGCAACATCATAGAGCTCATCAATATACTCTGGGTCATTAAGATTTGGAATACCACCCGGTCCAGCAGCATTTGGTTCAAGAAAAACAGCAAATCCCGCCTGATGGGCTTTCCTAATCAGAGCAATGATTCTACTTTCCGGGACATCTTCTCTTAAGCTTCCATCCTGCCTGACACTGTAAAGAGGACAAATTCTGATGCCATTAATGTTTAAAGACTTTAATTCTTCTATCTCCTGAGCATCAAGAGAATACATACAATCTTCACTTGAGACAAACCTTAGAAAAGTTATATTCTGCCTTTGATATTGCAGGATTTCTTTATTCTCCTGAGTTACATCTTGGCTTTGGTACTGAGATGGGGTCTCCTTTTTCTCTTGGATTTCACTTTGAAATGGAATTTTGTTTTCTAAACTCTCTTTTTTCTGGATGAAATAGGTTCCAATAATTAGAGAAAGTACCAAGATCCCGACTACTATCAAGATTTTTTTGTTCATTGCAATTTGATTACCTCCATACTTTAATAAACTTTTTATATGCTGCTCCGAATCTCCGCTTCACAAATAAAAAAGTTGCCAAAGGTGACTTTAAGAAATCTTGGAGAGAATTCTGATCTCTGTTTTATATTTTACCCGCTGTTATACGGACGCCCATCATAAATAGATTGCAATGCTTGTTTCGAACTGAAGAGAGCCATAAGCCTATGATTTTTTATTTTCATACGATCAACAACAGGTTGTCAGCATCGGATCGATCCTTTATACAACAACTCCTCCAATTCATCATCAGTCAGTTCTAACCCGGCAAATCTTTTTTGTAACCCAGCCGGAAATCGCTGAATTTGAACATCTCATCGTACTGAAAATCCAGAGAAATCTTTTATCAACTTCCAAGCATATCTGCAGCCTCTTTTAGTAGTTCTTCACCCTTTCTGAACTTCTTTACAGCTTTGAGAAGGGTTTCTGCGACATCCGGGCGTAAATCTTTGATTTTATCTACCCATTCAAGATACTTCTCGTTGTGCTCCTCAGTATGCTCAACCCAGTGCTGAAGAAGATGTTTTAGTTTTTCCAGTTCGTTATCCATTTTTTCACCTCAAAAAAAGAAAATGAGGTTGAAAGTTTTTAAAAGTTTTTAAAAGTTTATCTTCCTTTAAACCTCGGCTTATCCTTCCTTAAAAAGGCAGATATGCCCTCCCTCAGATCTTCGGTTGAAAAGACAATTCCAGCCCCAAAGCTCTCCATTTCAAGCCCGATATCCATAGGCACTTCTCCGCCCTTGTTAATTAACCTCTTGATTATCGCCATTGAAATCGGAGCACATCTCTCAGCTACCTCTTTTGCGTATTTCATTACCTCTTCGTCAAACTTGTCGTCCTCGAAAACCTTGTTGATTATACCAAATCTCTCTGCCTCTTCAGCAGTAATTCTCTCACCAGTTAAAGCAAGCTGCATTGCCCTGCTAATACCGACAAGTTTCACAAGCCTCTGTGTACCACTCCATCCAGGAATTAAACCAAGTGTGACCTCAGGCAATCCGATAACTGCCGATTTCTTTGCCAGCCTTATATCACATGACATAGCAAGTTCTAAACCACCACCAAGCGCATAGCCATTGATTGCTGCAATAACTGGTTTGGGAATCTCGCTCAATCTCCTGAAGACTCTCTCTCCCTTTCTATTGTGTTCGAGGAAGTCGAAAGCATGGTTTATCATCGAAGTCAGATCAGCTCCGGCTGAGAATGCTCTCCCCTCTCCCGTTACCACTATAACTCTGGAGTCATCATCCCAGAGCATTGTTATGGCTCTGTCAAGTTCCTCAATCATCTCTGAAGATATTGCGTTCAGTCTGTCAGGTCTGCTCAAAATGAGCTTTGTAATCTTACTTTCGGAATCTTTCTCTATTTTTATCGTGCTGAACTCCTTACATTCAGGTTCCTTTTCCTCTCCACTGAGGATTTTTTCAAGTTCTCCTTTTTTCAGACTTTCCGCAGGCTCAAATATTTTCTTGCCAAACTGTTTTGAGAGTTGCTCAAGCCTCTCAATAATCTGTTTTTCACCCAGGTTTTTGGCAAATTCAAAAGGTCCAAAGGGTCTGTTCAATCCAAGTTTGACAGCCATGTCAATGTCTTCAGGCTTTGCAACCCCCATTTCAACCAGCTTAACAGCTTCATTTATCTCGACAATCGTAAAGTCCATTGGATTTACCTTATCTGTTGCCTTATCCGAATCGATTGTGGGTCTTCCAGTACTCCAGTCGTACCACCCTGCTCCGCTCTTCTTCCCGAGTTTTCCTTCTTTAACCATCTTTTCGAGGATTTCAGGAGGCTCATAATCGCTGCTTATAGATTGAGAGTAATACTTCATGGCATGGTAGAAGATATCAATACCTGTATAGTCCATCAGCTCAAAAGGACCCATTGGCAGCCCGAGTCTTCGCATTGTAGCATCTACTTCTTCAGGCTCGGCTATACCCTTTTCAATTATCGCCATCAGCAAAGCACCGGATGGAGCCTGTATTCTGTTCACGATGAAGCCGGGAACATCTCTTTCAACCCTAACAGGAGTTTTCCCTATACTCTTCACGAATTCAATAAGAATATCCATTGTATCCTCACTCGTTTTCTCTCCTTTAATCACCTCAACCAGCCTCATCAGAACAGGTGGATTGAAGAAGTGCAATCCGGCAAATTTCTCCTCTCTCTTGGTTGCCTTAGCCAAATCAGTTATTTTCATCGTTGATGTGTTACTTGTAAAAATACACTTAGGTTTTGCAAACTTCTCGCACTCTCCAAATACCTCGGTTTTAATGTCGAATATCTCAGGCACAGCTTCTATAACCAGATCAGCATCTTTTACAGCTTCCTCTAAGCTCGTTGTTGGCTTTATCCTAGATAACACATCATCAGCACTATCTACCTTTCCTTTATCCTGCAGTTTTTTCAGACTCGCTTCAATCCTCTGCATTCCTCTATCTACGAATTCCTGCTTTATATCTCTCATAGCAACCTCATAACCGGCGATTGCGCAAACTTCAGCAATGCCATGCCCCATGTCCCCTGCTCCGAGAACAGCAACTTTCTTTATCCTTTCCTTCACATCCATAAAACCACCATAATAAACAGGAATGTATGAAAGAAAAATTTTTTCAAAATTATGCATTGCAGTTGAGAATATTTGATTACAGGAGAATCTAATTATGGGATGACTGCAGTAAAATTTTATGCAATATTTTATAACAGGTGGCACAGGTTTCATTGGTGGATATATCGTAAAAAAGCTGATTGAAGAGGATAATGAAGTAGTTGTTCTGACAAGAGAGGTCTCTGATAGCAGAAAGGTGGAAGGTGTAGAATATGTAAAGGGAAATCCTCTCAAAAAGGGAGAGTGGCAGAAAAAAGTTAAAGATGCTGAGACAGTAATCAACCTCGCAGGTTATCCGATATTCCTCAGATGGACCGATGAGAGAAAAAGGAAAATTTATGAGAGCAGGGTCCTGACGACAAGAAACTTAGTTGAGGCTCTTGATGATGGCATGCATCTCCTCAACGCCTCTGCCGTTGGCTATTATGGCTCAAGAGGTGATGAAATCCTCAACGAATTATCTCAACCGGGTAATGATTTTCTGGCTCGTGTTACTGCTGACTGGGAAAATGAAGCTTTGAAAGCTGAAGAAAAGGGAGTAAAGGTATCCATCTGCAGATTTGGAACTGTTCTGGGGAATGGAGGGATACTCAAAATGCTGTATCCTCTGTTCAGATGGTACATGGGTGGGGAAATCGGGAGTGGAAGACAGTGGTTCTCCTGGATTCACATAGAGGATCTTTACATGGTCTTCAGGTTTTTAATTGAGAATGAACTTGAGGGAATTTTCAACTGCACCTCTCCAAATCCTGTAACAAACAGTGAATTTACAGGATTTCTCTCAAAAGCTGTTAAAAGACCTGCTATATTCAGAATTCCCTCATCTATACTCCGCTTAATTTTTGGAGAGTTTGCGGATGTCATTACGGGTGGACAGAGAGCAATCCCTGAGAGATTGATAGACGAGGGTTTTGAGTTTCTCTATCCGAACATTGAGGAGGCACTCGGTGATGTTCTGAGGACTTTTTAGAGGTTTGGAGGCTTAAAAAGAAATTTATAAATTTTATGAATAAATCTCTGCAACTATTGGGGCCAGAGTCCCCTGAGTTCAAAGGCTCTTACAACCCTCTTAAGAGCGAGAATCATTGCAGCATCTCTTGAACTCACATCATAGTCTTCCTTTATGGTGTAAACCTCTTTGAAGCTCCTTACAAGAACCTTCTCAAGCTCCGAATTTACTCTTTCCTCACCCCAGAAATATCTGTTCAGATCCTGAACCCATTCAAAATAGCTGACAACAACTCCTCCAGCATTGGCAAGAATGTCTGGAACGACGAAAATGCCTCTTTCCTCAAGAATTCTGTCCGCCTCTGGAGTTGTTGGGCCGTTTGCTCCTTCCGATATGATTTTGGCGTTTATTCTATCTGCATTTTTCTCAGTGATAACTTCTTCAAGAGCTGCAGGTATGAGAATATCACACTCAAGCTCGAGAAGCTTCTCGTTGCTTATCTCCTCACATTTCTCTGCTCCTTTTACAGAGCCAGTATATGATTTATGCTCCGCAACCCTGTCAACATCCAGGCCATCATCGCTATATATTCCACCTTTGGAGTCGCTCACAGCTATTATTTTTGCTCCCCATTCTGAGAGGATTTTCGCAGCATGATATCCAACATTCCCAAAACCCTGGATTACTACCTTAGCGTTTTTTATCTCTATCCCAAGTTTTTTAGCGGCCTCTCTTGCTGCAATAGCAGTCCCCCTTCCTGTTGAAGCTGTTCTACCCTCACTTCCACCAATTTCAACGGGCTTTCCTGTCACTATTCCTGGGATAGTGTATCCCAGCACATTGCTGTATGTGTCCATTATCCATGCCATTGTCTGAGGGTTCGTGTAAACATCAGGAGCTGGAATATCTCTGTCTGGTCCGATTACCGGAAGAATTGCTGTTGTATATCTTCTTGTCAATCTTTCAAGCTCTCCTTCACTCATCTTTTTTGGATCACAGATTATTCCTCCTTTACCACCACCGTAAGGGATGTTCACAACCGCACACTTCCACGTCATCCACATAGACAGGGCTATTACTTCTTCAAGTGTAACCTCTGGGTGATACCTTATCCCTCCTTTGTAAGGTCCTCTCACACCGCAGTGCTGGCTTCTAAAGCCTGTAAATACTTTTATGCTACCATCATCCATTTTAACAGGCACTTTTACCTGCAGAACTCTATCTGGAACTTTGAGGTAGTCAACCACTCCTCTATCAAGCTTAAGAACTTCAGCAGCATCCTCCAACTGCTTTACAGCCATTTCATATGGATTGCGCTTTATGCGCTCCATAATATCACCTGCAAATTGTATTTTCAATCTTAAAATATTTAATACTGTTCACAATTAATTTCAGAAAACCCATAGGGACTAAGGATATATTCCAGGCAGGAGTATCTATATTGTGCCCGTAAAATATCGATAAGGGGCTTTGTTCAGGATGTGGCTTATGATAGGAAATATGTCCCGAAGTACTTGAACTTGGAGATGATGATACTATTCATGTCATCGGAGATTGCAGCGAGAATGAAAGTTGCAGTGAGGCAGCAGAAAGCTGCCCCGAGGGTGCAATAAGCATAGAATAAGACAAGCTTAATCGACTGATAGAGTAGGTTATCATCACTCAAAAAATTGAGTGGTAAGAAATAGAGAACTATAGTTTGACTTCAACCTCACTTCTCCAGAGTCCATGAATGTTACAGAAGGAAGTTGCGATGAGTTTTCCTGATCTGGATGTTTTAAAGGCAAAAAGAGCAATGGGTTCTGTGTAAACTGCTCCTTTGTTAGCCCCCTCTACCGACTCTCCATGAGCCGTAAACTCTGCCCTACCCACCTGGTAGGGAAACTTCTCACCCTCAGGAAGAAACAGCAACTCAATCCACCTTATGTGGTGTTCTGTTGTGTTCGGATGGGGTATTTCTTTTCCGACTGTAATTTTCACTTCGGTAACCTTATCCTTTACTATATCACCCACTTCTATAACGGGAACATGTTTTTCACTTTTCCAGTCGGCAGTTTGATAGAGTTCCATAATATCACCACCTCAAACTTAATTTCAAATTTTAAAATACTATCGGGGTTTTTTATAAGTATGGATTCCTACTTTTCCCGGACTCACAGTTTAGAAAAGTAAAAAATTACTTTTTTATTTATCCGTCCCTTTCAAAGGTACTGGTTTGTAGTGAAGCGTAAGCTTATCCAAGAAGTCCTCGAAATCAATTTTTGTCAGTATATCCCAGTCAAAGGGATCAGCCTCGCGGATCTCAATAGAGAGAGCATTTGCTGGACAAACAGCTATGCATGAACCAAAACCATCACAGAGCTTTTCATCTTTGAGTATGACTTTCTCATCGACAAGCTCGAGAGCTGAAGTGGGGCATGAGTTTACACATCTCCCACAACCAGTGCACAGCTCCTCGTTAATGGTAATAATCATCCTTTTCTCCTTCATGCTCTATCTCCCTCTATGTGCTCTCGCTTCAGCCTCCCTCATCTCGTGATCAATCTTCCCGGAGTATGGTTCAACTCTTCCTGAAACCCTCACTATATATCTATTAAGCTTTATTTTTTCCTTACCCATGCTTTCCCTCTCGTCATTCGCCCTGTCAACCATGAGATGGATTGCATGACAGCACGGGACCTCCATTGTATAGACATCGATTTCCTCAGCGTTCGATTCTCTCATGATGAATTTCAGTTTCTCAAAAACCCTTCTGGGATCCTCGAGCATGGGACACCCTATAAGGAGGGGTTCTTCCCCAAATCTCTCAACAATCTCTTTATCAACAACAACTGCACAGTCTGCTGCTATTGTGATTTTTCTATCCTGCATAAATTCTGCTTCTGGATGAACCAGCAGAATTTTCAAAGGCCATTGTCTCATATTCTGTATTTCTGTTCTGTAGCGGTATCTCTCTTTTCCCTAAATATTTTGGTCTTAACAATTCTCAAAATTTTTCTATCGAACATTAGTTCGATATTAAATTAAAACTCTGTCAAACAAACCCAAATTTTTTTATTTTAGAAGGTTAACAAAGTTTATAATGACTAAACCACCATGCATGATGGTTGTGAGATACATTCTTCCTGCAATCAGGGCAAAACTTGCACAGGAACTTGTGGAGAAGCATGGGTTTAGGAGTAAAGATGCTGCTGAAAAGCTTGGTCTGACTCAAGCTGCAGTTTCTCAGTATATGAGCAGCAAAAGAGGGCAGCAAGGTATCGAAATTCTTCAAAAATCATCAGGGGCAGAAAAAATCCTGAACGAGCTTATCGAGAAAATAGTCGATGGAGACTTCAAACTAGATGATGAAGTAGAGTATCTCTGCAGGATATGCGAAAGACTGAGAAAAGAGGGCTTGATACCGGATTATTAGCGTCCTCTCCTTTTGTATGAGTTCAGTATTTCTTCAATCACTTCTGAGACCGTTATATCTGCAGTCCTGAAAAGTTTGAGAACTCTTTCTCCCTCCTCACTCAGGATTGTGCCACCTCCTTTTGAACCACCTCTGTCTTTCAGAACAAGTTCAAGCCCGGTTCTTTTCTCTATTTTTCTGAGATATTCCCAGACATACCTGTATGACATTCCAAGTTTTTTTGATGCAGCCATAATTGAACCTTCTTGTTTTATTGCTTCAAGAATATCTGCCCCTCCTTTACCGATGACATGATTTCCATCTTTCTCTATCCAGAGTTTGAACCTTATTTCAAAACTACCTGATCCATCTTTATCTTCTTCAGACATGATTCACCTCCTGTTCTCAGTAAAAAAGTTCTCCTGAAAGAAACTTTTTCGTCACCTCACTTGAAGGATTCTCAAAAATCTTTTTAACATTTCCTACCTCCACAATTTTCCCCTCATGTAGATGTACAACCCTTTCGGCTATTCTTTTTGCCTGGAACATATTATGGGTGGAGAAAACAACTGTTATTCCCTGCTCTGCCATCTTTTTTATTATGTCTTCGATTACTTTAATATTTTGAGGATCAAGGTTGGCTGTTGGTTCGTCGAGTACGATCAACTCTGGTTTAACCGCAACTGCTCTGGCTATGGCAACTCTCTGCTGTTCTCCGCCTGAGAGGGTTTTCGCCCTTCTTTTTGCATAATCTTCAAGTCCAACCATTGAAAGAGCCTCTTTAACCCTCTTTCTCGCCTCACCATTCTCTACACCCCTTACTTTTAATCCAAATTCGATATTTTTGTAAACAGATGTGTTGAAAATAACAGGCTTCTGGAACACCATTGTCACACTTCTTCTCTGCTCTATGGAATAGGTGTTCTCCTTCCCTTTGAGGTAATAAACTCCCTTATCAGGCATATCGAGCATAGAAATAATCCTCAGAAGAGTCGTCTTTCCAGCCCCACTGCTGCCAATTATTGAAAGAATTTCACCTTCTCTGATATTCAGGTTTATATCTTTAAGAGCTGGAAAGCTGCCGAAGTACTTCCAGATGCGTTCAAGTCTGACAATCATGTTTCACCCCTGAGGTAGGTGTGAACTGTATTGGAAAGATACGAGATTATGAACACGATTGCCATGAGGATCAATCCAAGAGCGATTGCAATTTCTATTTCTCCTCTCGAGACATACATTTGCATTGCAGTCGTCAAAACCCTCGTGTTTTGCCCTCCTCTCACAAAAATATTACCTCCTATCATCAGTGCTATTCCCAGTTCAGCTATTGCTCTATTAAAGGCAGCTATTGCTGAAAGAAGAACACCAGATGAGGCTTCCTTTATCATCGCAATTGAAGCCTGAAAGTCTGTTGCCCCCAGTGTAAGGGCAAGTTCTCGGATCTCCTTTTCAACAGCCTCTATGGAGTTTGATACGAAACTCACTATTATGGGGGAAATAAGGAGTGACTGACCGATGCTTATGCCCATCTCAGTATATAGAAGCCCAAGTCTCCCAAGAATCCCGTTAGGGGCAAGCATCAGGTATAAGATAAGTCCAAGAACTACCGTAGGAACACCTATCATTGCGTTGAAAAAGCTTTTCAGATAATCCCTCCCTGGAAACCTGAAAAATCCTATTACCATCGCAACGGGAATTGAATAACCTAATGCCAAAAGAGTTGCAATACCTGATACTTTTATCGATCTCAAAGCAATCTCCAGAACTTCCTCACTTGTTATGATATCAATCAGCATAACTTTCCACCTCAATGAACCCCATCGAACCCTTTCTGAACTCTAATGGACACTCAGTTAACTTTCTATTATCCTCAAAGAACCCGTACTTTGCAATCCACATCAAGGTTTTCTCGTCTGCCATAGAAATGGGATAGAAAAGGGGTTGTGAATAATCTCCGAATTCTGCTATAATCTTCTGCCCTCTGTCCATCATCCATTTTTCAAATTCCATAAAGAGCTCCTCTTTTTTACCTCTGACGCCCATCATGCTGTATATGTTAATCAGTTCCTCTCCTTTATTGACATAAATCTCAAGCTCTATCAGCCCGTCTTTTTTGAACTTGAGAAAGGTTCCAATGTCTGAAAGCGTGTAAGCTGGCAGAGACTTACCTATGTTGTTAGTATAGAGCAATGTTTTCCCCATTCCAGTGCCTGTGCTCCTGAACCATGCCTCATTTTTGATTTCAGAGTAATTTAAGCCTGCCATTTTCCATAATTCCTTCTCTTTCGTGTTGGTGCCTGATTTATCATCTCTGGAAACCCACACTACCTTTCCCTGTCTTCCATATTCAGCTACCTTCATTAGGAATTCGGTGGCGCTCGAAGCCTCAATTTTTTTATCGCTCCCAACTATCACGAAATAGTTATAAGCGAAAACCTTTCTGTTATATCCCATTTCCTCGAGAAAGTCCTTTTCGAGTACAGGAGAGTGTACTAACAGTCCGTCACTAACACCCTGTTTGGCATCAATAATTGCAGCTCCCGTCCCCTTTGGTATAAAGTGTATCTCTATTCCGCTATCTTTCATGAACTCTTCTGCAATCACATCAAGCAATCCGGTATCGTAAAGGCTCGTTGTTGTCGATATGGTCAGAATTCTGCTGTTTTGGCTGGGGAAGAATATAAAAGCCAGCAGAACAAATAAAATAACTACCGGAACAACATAACTATACTTCATGATATGCACAGCCATTCATAACGATATAAAATTTTTGGTAATCTGAAATAAAACCATATCAAAAAATGCATGCAGGTAATATTTAAATAGGCAATTATCAATTAACTTTCTGTATGCTTTTTGAAATTGAGGAGATCAAAAGAAAAAGAAAAAAGCTTGAGTTAACACAGAAAAAGCTTGCTGAACTCGTTGGAGTAAGTCAACCACTTGTCGCAAGAATAGAATCCGGAGATATAGATCCAAAACTCTCACTTGTGAAGAAAATTTTTGAGGTTTTGGAGAGCTTAGAGGGAAAAAAGGTGAACGCCAGAAGTGTGATGAATCCCGAGATAATGTATGCAAAGCCTGAAGAATCGCTGAGAGAAGTAATGAAAGTTATGCTGGAAAAAGGCATATCTCAGATGCCAGTTCTTGAGCTTGGAAGAGTGCTTGGTACAATTACGGAGAGTTCGATAGTCAGAATAATTCTCAGTAAAGGTATCGAGAGCACCGAGGAAATGAGGGTAAAGGACTGTATGGATTCACCTCTCCCTGCAGTCTCCCCAGATGAGAGCCTTGAGTATATTTGCAAAATGCTTATACACAATCCCGCAGTGCTTGTTATGGAAGATGGAGAGGTCAAGGGAATAATAACAAAGCATGATATAATGAAGACAATAAGGGGAAAGTCCTATGAGGAAAATTTTCTGGTACAGAATGGCGGATGAGAAGAAGATCGACTACCTTGAGAAGTTCAGTGTTGGAGTTATTGGCTCAAGGATGGTGATGGAGCTTCTGTGGAGAAGTGGTGTCGGCTGCATAAGATACATAGGTGACTTTGTAACTCCTGCTGATGTAAGGATAGATTCCACAATAAAACCCCTCGAAGCAAATGATTACGATGTTGTTCATCCAATGAGCACGGATTCCTGCATTATCTCCTACCAGTACCCGGATGATTATTCAGAGTTCAAAAGGCAGTTGAAGGGAATTGATGTAATACTGGCTCACAAGCACATCAGAAACTCTGCAAGAGCCGCTGAAGAACTTGGAGTACCCTTTATTCCAGACATTGTAACAACTTTTCTTCCTGATGGTGTCTCATTTTTTGATGTTAACTATCCTCGAACAGATTATGACCCTGTATCCTATGCTCTTATATGCTCCATTCAGGCTGGAGAAATAATGAGGATATTCACAGGCTATCAGCTCCCTGTAATCGCTCCCGAAGCATATGTTGTTGATTTCAACAGTCCTGGATATCTGAAAAAGATAAATCTTAAATAAATTTTAATGTTCAGGGTATTTCCAGTTAGTTTAAAAGGGTCGAGAGAATGAGAGTCAGAATCAAAACTCCTTCAAGAATTCACATAACGCTGATAGATCTCAATGGAGAGATCGGGAGAATTGATGGAGGAATAGGACTCGCTCTGAATGAGCCATTTATAGAAATTGAGGCGTCCGTGGCTGAAGAAGTATCTGTGGATGGAGGTACAGCTTTCTCAAGAGCAGCTAAAAAGCTGAGTGACGCTTTCGGGAGAGGAATCATTGTAAAGGTTCTGAACAGATATGAAAGTCATGTCGGCTTGGGGAGCGGAACTCAGGCGGCACTTGCTGTAGCAAAAGCCTATCAGATGATTTACAGTCTTGATCTCACCCTGAAGGAGCTTGCTGCACTCGTTGGCCGCGGTGGCACATCAGGGGTTGGAGTAGCAGCCTTTGAGAGAGGTGGATTTATTCTGGATGGAGGGCACTCAAAAAAGGTAAAAAAGGGTTTTCTCCCCTCTTCGGCAAGCAGAGCACCCCCACCCCCCATCCTCGCAAGGTATGATTTCCCCGACTGGGATGTTGTTATTGCAACTCCAGATCTGAAAGGATACTACGGAGACGAGGAAATCAATCTATTCCAGAAGTACTGCCCGATATCGCAAGGGGAAGTTAAGACGGTATCCCATCTGATCCTGATGAAAATCCTGCCTTCCATCATCGAAGAAGACCTTGATGCTTTCAGAGAGGGAATTTATAGAATTCAACATACAGGATTTAAGAGAATCGAAGTAGAGCAATATGGAGAGCTGATAAAAAATATAATTGAGCTACATAAAGACTCTGCTGCAGTGGGCATGAGCTCAACTGGACCAACAGTTTATGCCATAACAGACACCAATGCATCCAAAATTGAGAGAGATTTTAAATCTGCCTTCAAAGACAGGGGATTTGACTGTAAAACAACTGTAACCACAGCCAATAACTCTGGAGCACTGATAGAGATGAAAGAGGTTGTTGAAAAAATATGAGTGAAATCAATAACTGCTACAATACCTGGTTTGGAGAAGTCTGTCTGGAAGATGGGCTGAAAGTTTTCAGATCCAAGAACCTCAAAGAATCCTTCCAGTCCTGCAAAAATTGGAAACTTCCTTTCTCAGTCAAAGATGCAGGCATGATTGCTTTTGGCTCTGAAAGTGAATACTACAGAAATTTGAGAAGGACAGCTCTGCAGGTTGCCGAAGAGAGAGTAAGAAAAGAGCTCCAGAGTGATGAAAGATATTTGATCTCACTTCTCAAGGCTCTTGATGAAATTGACCTTGGGATTAACCTTTTCAGTGAAAAAATAAGAGATATTGAAGAGACAAGAGAGTCCAGTTTAACTGAGAAATTCAACCAGATTGTAAGCGATTTGAAAACTTTCAGAAAAGACCTCGAAAATGAAATAAACTCTCATGCAGAAAGAATTATTCCGAATGTCAGCAGCATTGCGGGTGGTGTTATTACTGCAAGGCTTCTCGAAAAAGCTGGTAGCCTGAAAAAACTCGCCTCCATGCCTGCCAGCACAATTCAGATTATCGGAGCTGAAAAGAGTCTATTCAAAGCTATCTCCCGGATGAAAAAAGGTAAGAAAGCCAAAACACCAAAGCACGGGATTATTTTTCAGCACCCCTATATCAGAGGTCTTCCAAAGAAGAAAAGAGGAAAAATGGCAAGGTTCATGGCTGCAAAACTTGCAATAGCAGCAAGGATAGACTTTTATGGTGGAGAGCTCAATGAAGAACTCGTGGAGATGGTCAGGAAAAAGTATGGCGAACTGCAGGAGCGGTAACAATGAGGGTGATAAAAGAGATACTGAACAACACTTTTATTGTCGAACACAGAGATAGTTCTTTTCTGGCTACAAAAAGCCGTTACCCTCCATTTTATGGTGAAAAAAAAATTGGTGACTACCGAGAGTGGAAGGCTTATAGAAGCAAACTTGCTGCAGTCATTCTTAACGGTTATACCCCCTCTATAAAAAAAGATGCAGTGATGCTCTATCTCGGAGTAGCAAGCGGAACAACAGCCAGCCATCTATCTGACATTCTTGACTCCGGGATAATCTATGCAGTTGAGTATTCAGCCACTCCCTTTAAAAAGTTCTTGGAGCTGGCAGAAGAAAGAGAGAATATAATACCTCTACTCGAAGATGCCTCAAAACCCGAGAACTACTCTGGAATCGTTGAACCAGTTGATTTTATCTATCAGGACATCTCACAGAAAAATCAGATAGAGATATTCAGCACAAATGCAGATTTATTTCTAAGGGACGGAGGAGAGGGAATAATTATGGTGAAGGCGAGGAGCATAGACTCGACTTCTGAGCCTTCAGAGGTTTTCAATTTTGTCTTATCAGAACTTGAGAAATTCTTCGACATCTTGAAGCATGGCGGCCTTGAGCCATTTCATAAAGACCACATTTTTGTGCATGTGAGAAAATAACCCCACTCCCAATCAAAAAGTTTATATTCTTATCAAAGGTTTATACCTTCTTGGTAGGAACGAACTCATGTTGTACTTTGGCAGTAATACAAGGAGCATCTCTGATGAGATAAAATGGATGTACGCGAAAGAAACCCCATCATAGCAGAGATAAAAACCTATTCTCCAGTTTACGGTGACCTTCTGCGTGGTAGGAATATTTTCAAAATACTTGAAGCCTACGAAAATGCCGGAGTTTCTGAAATTTCCTATATAACTGTAAAGAAGTTCAGAGGGGATTTTGAAACTTTCAAACAGATATACAGGAAAACATCTCTTCCAGTTCTGCGAAAGGATTTCATCCTCACTCTTGATGAAGTGGAAAGAACGGCTGAGGCTGAAGCATCGGCAATTCTTCTGATAACGAGAATGCTTAAAAATAAAACAGCAGAATTTGTCGATTTTTCCTTTGAGCGTGGTCTGGATACCTTGGTAGAAGTTCATACAGTGGAGGATATACCTTTTGTGGAGGAGTCAAAGACCACTATGGTAGGAATAAACAACAGAGACATACTGTGCCTTGAGAAAGATTCGGGAAATGTCAGCGTAACAGAAAAAATAGCTCCTCATCTGAGAGATGTAATAAAGATAAGCGCAAGTGGAATCTTCAACCATTATGCTGGAGTTTGGTAGAGTGGGATGATACGAGTGAAACGAGTGGAGTGATGTTTCTTAAATACCGGTCGAAAAATATAATTAAACCGAAAAGTATCTTAACATCCTTCAGGAGAGAATATCCATGAAGTATCTTGAAGTCATATACAATCCTGATAGCTTTTTTAGAAATGCTCTTGAAGAGGGTATGAGCTACAAACCCTCCATTGTAGTTATCATACTGACGATTCTTATTTCAACAGCATCTACAATTCCTTTTGCTGAGGTCTACGCGAGAGCTACAGTTGAGGCAATATCTACCCAGATTTCATCAGATCAGACCGAGGTTGTCTACGCCATGACCTATTACCTCACGATCCTCTCACCACTTTTCACTGTACCCATCCTGTGGATTGTAATCTCTGCTGTTCTTCATGGAATCTCCGCTCTTTTTGGCGGAAAGGGTGAGTTCTCTACAACCCTCAAATTTACAGCTTTCAGCTATGTTCCAGTTATCGTTCTTTCTCCCCTTAGCTTCATTGTGGGGATGGAGATTGCGAGTATAATTGCTGCCGAGGGAGTTCAGGGATTGATGAGTGAAACAGTTAAAATAGCTCAGGCATCGACGGGAACCCTTACAACTTTATGGCAGATGACTCTCTGGACCTTTGCGATAAAATATGCCCGCTCGCTTCCCACAAAAAAGGCTCTATATGTTGCCCTTATCCCGGGAGCTGTATTTCTGATCGGAATATGGTTATCCCTTATTTTACCAACCTGATTTTTCAGTTTCATAGAGCTGGAATACGATGTACACGGACCAAAATATATTTAAATCAAAGTTCCATTATTTATGCCTGCTCTGAGAAATCAAAGCCCCGTGGGGTAGCGGTCAATCCTGTCGGACTCTGGATCCGACGACTCCGGTTCGAATCCGGACGGGGCTACTAACTACAAACAAAAAAGAGGAAAATTGTTTCAAAGTTCATTCTCAGCATTTATTCCTCTTCAGACTTTCTTCTCCTCTGATTGATCCTCTCGAGAAATCTCAGTTTTGACTGTTTTCTACTTGTCTGTCCAAATCTAACCATTGCAACCATGCACATTTTTCTGCCCCATTGTCTTTGCCTGCAAATACATCCCAGATAAAATAAACTTTTCCAAATTTTCAATGATTGTGATTGAATGTGAGAAAAGATAAAAAGATTGGGTAAGAGATTGCGAAAGAAACTGCATCAGTGGATTATCCCTTGCTCACACGAGGGACTTTTCCCCATCCCATGCTGCCTTTGTCGCCGAAAATAAAAAAATTAGAAGAGTTCATGGAGGTTTATCAGATGCTGTCCAAGTTTTCCACCGTAGTTTCCGGCAGTTATTTTTACAACACCAGGAATCTTGGTTGCAGCCTCGATTCCAACCTTTGTAGCTTCCTTTACGGCATCTATATCCAGACCATTGATCACAAGTTCATAGACAGCCTTGACATTTTCAGGGATATATGTTCCTTCAACCTGATCTCTGAGTGTCGGTGCAAACTTCTCGTTTGTAGTTGCTTTCAGGAACTTATATTTGTTCGCCCCCACTTTGGATCCTGAAGCAACAATACCCCCTGGAAACGGTGTGATTGCTCCTTCGACATCTAAAATAGCTTGGACTGCAGCCTTAGCTGCTGCCAGTCCTGAAGGCTGTGTTTCTGCGAATATGAAGAAGTTCCCTCCTGCAACACCATCAACATATCCTATGTCGCTCTCTATGATGAATTCACCCTGCATCATTGGTACTGCCCAGCACTTCCTTCCTCCAACCTCAACCTCTCTTTCATAGCCATCTGCAAAGAACTTGAGCTTAAAGCCCGTATCAAATTTGTTCTCCACATCTGGTAATCCGTTGAAGGCTGCGGTTGTTGGTGCTGTAAGAACACATTGACCAAGTCTGGCAAGTAACTGCTCCTCAAGCCCCTTCTTCGACATATGACAGATCTGAATATATACTCCCGGTCTGCCATCAGGTGTTTTTGATGGTGGAACTCTCATCTCCACTCCAGCCTCTGCTGGACACATTATCACGGATGTTCCAAAACCAGTTGCCTCTGTAGCAGCCACCATAGCCCAGTCGTAGTCATAGGCTGTAATCAAAACCCTTGCTACTTTTATTCCAAAAGCCTCTGCAAAGGTGTCTTCCACCTCAACTCCATTTACTTTCATACAATCACCTTATTAAATTGAAGGGAGGGATGATATTAAAGTTTTGATTTTTATTTCTGAGTCATCCTGGTTATGTTAGCTTATTGTTGGTATGGCATTGGAATTTAACAGAGTTTGATTTTCTCACGAACGAAGTTAGCTTAGCTGGAAAATCAAATTTGGATGAGAAAACCTGCAAGGTTTCAGAGCCATTAGATTCATGTCTATAGTTAAATGGAAGTATCCTTCGACATCACAGCCTAATTCAGTATCTAACTCAAGCCATTCTTATAATTACAGTTCTGAGACGAATTCTATTATTCTTTCGGCAGCTTCTCTGAGCTTATCCATGCTGACAGCATAGGCACATCTTATAAAACCCTCTCCTGACTCTCCAAAAGCATTTCCTGGGACAACAGCTACATTCTTTTCCATAAGCAGCTTCTCAGCGAACTCTTCACTTTTTCCCTGAATGAGAAGACAGTCAGTTGTTTGTCAAGGATTCATAGGGATGGATAAGTAGACGGGTTTAGAGATTTTAGAAATACATAAAAAATAATAAAGATTATTTTATATATTTTTATTTGAATTTACATCGCGGTGTCTTCCAGTATTTTATTCAGATCGACAAGAATTAGCAACCCATCTGGTAGCTTGCCAACGCCCTTTAGGAATTTTGATTCACTTCTTGCGGTAATTGTACTTGGTAGGGCTTCAATGTCTGATATTGATAAATATTTAACCTCTGTAACAGTGTCTACCATCATCCCTACGGTGCTTCCGTTGTGATCAAACACTATTATCCTGGTATCGTTGTCAACATCTTTTGGCTCCATTCCAAAACGTTTTCTGAGGTTTATTATTGTCGTTATCTGTCCTCTTAAATTTATTACGCCCTCTACATAATCTGGAGCATTTGGAATGGATGTTATTTCTCCAACCCTGATGATTTCTTTGACTTGTGAGGTCTCAACACCATATCTTTCGTTACCGAGACGGTAAATTACCACCTGAAGTGTTGAATCTTTGGAGTCGAGTTGTAGCATTGTCATCACCCAAAAAATTATGTGAGATTACTGAATCTCTTCATAAACTGGTTTATGTTTTCTTGAGCCAATTGCAACAGTCTTTCAGATCCGTTTGCAATCTGCTGAACTGCTGCAGTTTGCTCTTCAATTGCTGCTGAAGATTCTTCACTTGCAGCAGCCGACTCTTCTGCGGTAGAGGCAACCTCTTCGATGTTCTTTACCAGAACTGCCAGCTTTTCTATGCCTTTTTCAGATTCTTTTGCAACTTCATCGAGCATTCTGTTTATCTCTCCTACCATCCTGCCGATCTCCTCTGCCATCTTCAGTGCTCCGTCAATCTCCTTTCCACCTTCTTCTGATTCAAGCCTAGCCTTTCTCACCGCATCTATTACCCTCTGTGTTGCCTCCTGTACGCTTCTGACAATTGTGTTTATTTCTTCGGTGCTTTTTCTGGATTCTTCTGCAAGCTTCCTGACTTCATCAGCAACAACAGCAAAACCCCTACCATGTTCACCGGCTCTCGCAGCTTCAATTGCAGCGTTCAGTGCAAGAAGATTTGTCTGGTCTGCTATGGACTTGATCTTCTCAGTGACCTTGCCAATATTCTTTACAGCCTCATTTAACTCCTCAACGATGTTTCCTGCGACTTCTATTTCATCCATCATTTCTTTGAGTTTGTTCAGAGCAATCTCCCCACTCTCCTTTGATTTGCCAGCATATTCAAGGGCATTGTTGGCATAGCTGCTGGATTCAATTATAGCAGTGTTTAACTTTTCAAACAGGCTCATAGTATCTTTCACTACAGCATGGGAGTTGTTGGCAAGTTTTGATAGATTTTCTGCTCCACTTGCTATTTGTTGTGAAGCTGAGCTGATCTGCTGCATACCAGCATTAAGTTGATCTATAGCTTCCATACTTTCCTTAGCCATCTCTTCTGTTTCTTTCATTGTATTTGCAACTTCTTTAAATATCTGTCCAAAGTCTGCAGCTATGGTGTTTATAAGTTCAAAAATCTCTCCATACTCGTCATCTCTCGTTTTCTCCAGCCTTACCTCCCAGTTTCCGGAAATTATCTCCTTCAATGCATAGCTTATTTGCTGAAGGCAGTGTTTGCTATATTCTATATGCTCCATCTCCAAAACTTCAGAACTCACAAACATCACCTCCGCAGTATTTAGGGCATCCCCATCCCCCCATTTTTTCTAAATTTCTTAGTCACATTTCAATCACATAATATATAAATTTTTTTTACAGGTATATAATTAATTCCTTGAAATTATCAAAATGTAATTCTAAACTGGATATATTTCTTCCTAAACCAATCCTTATCACTTTCTTGTAAAGCCTTCATCTTCAAAACATAAAAACTACAATCAAACATATTATAAGACATTCAAAATGGATTGCAAGTAAGTAATCTAACATAGCTATGTAATTCTCGTATGTTGGAAGATTCAGTCACTTTGGGCAATCCAAAAATAATGTGCTGAATGGAAAACCTGAAAGAATCTTTACTTCAAAAACTTTAAATTTAGTCAAATAATGCAAGAATTAATTATTAAGAAAGCATGAAAAAAAGCTTACAAAAAATAAAAAAACCTTAAAAAAGAGTTAAAACTCTTTTGCAGCCATCTTTACATCTTCGGCCTTAACAGTCTTTCTGCCGGCATGGGCAGCGAGATCAACAGCCTTCTTTGACACCTTGAGTGCATACTCCTCAAGAGCTTCTGCAAGCGCCTTTTTTGCATCTTCACTTACTCTTGGGGCGCCGGCATTTCTTATTATTCTCTCAACCGGTGCAAGTGGCAATTCCATTCAATACACCCCCTGAACAGATACATCAATTTATTTTTCCATTGAGTTTTTTACTCTTCTCTTATATAAATTTTTAGGTAGAACAGAGGGTTTTTTTGAATTATTTCACTTGAAATCGTTCTTAGGTAATTATTGAAGCAGGTTTCAAAAGTCTGGTAATGCTCAGGTTCTCAACATTATTGTGGAGATTTTTTATAAGTAGTTCTCATTTTTAGAGACTTACATCACAATTATCATAATATTTAGAAACACTTTTATTTTGAGATGTCTTATTAATCTATAAGTAAGATGATTAAAAAAATCTTCAAATGAAATTTGTAAGTAGATGGTGAGTATAATGCCAATAACCGTACCTAGAGGACTCAGAATCTACTCTGGACATGATGAACTTGATGCCGTGATAGAGAAACTGAAGGATGAAGGGTTCAGTGGTTATGTTGAGATAGCAGGAAAAAGGAATGGTGAACTTCACATAGGAACGATTGTTTTTTTAGATGGAGAGATCGTAATCGCTGGACTGGAAAACGTTATAACTAAAAGTGAGTTTTTTGGTGAAAAAGCACTCATGAGTATTGCTAAGCTTGAAAAAACAAACTATGAGGTTTTTCAACTCGATAACTCAAAAATTAAGCTTGCCTATGAATTCAATCCTAAGGAATCTTATCTGATTGAACCCGTCAGAGAGGAGAAGATTGAAAAGGAAACCATACGAGAACCATACCATACTCTTCCTGACACAACAATTTTGACAAAACCACCAGCCACGGAAACGAGAGAAAACCTGCTGAATTTTATATCCAAACTTGAGAATTTCACGGGAATGATTAAGGCAAGAGCGGGTAATGAAGAGATAATTCTGTTTCTTGAAGATGATACGATCGTGGCAGCCATGCTCAATAGAGGGGTCGAGAGGATAAAAGGTGCTCCTGTGCTGAAGTTCCTTAGCACAGAGGCACAGATCAAAATATATCCAAAATCTGCTGAAGAGGTTGAAAGGTTGATCAACAAAAGTCCTGAGATGAGGGTAATCTACAGTGAAATTGAACCGGGAATAACATTTGCCGAAACTGAAGAGGTTAAGAGGGAAGAGGTTCTGAGGAAGTACGGGATAAAACCCCTATCAGAGAAAGAAATAGAGGGAGTTCTGAAAACAACCGATCAAACAGACATATTTGGATTTATAAAAAAAAATACCCTCCAGAAGATAAAATTTTTGAAAATATCAAAGAAATAGCCAGAATATACTTTGAAGAGGATTTTGAAAAGCTAAAGAGTATAATTGATGCCTCCATTGATGATGGTTTTGAAGATACAATTCTCAGGACAGAACTTTATGCTTACTTTTTCATAGATCGAGAAAGAGCCAGAAAAATGGGAAGAGAGATGAGATCTCTAATTAAGGGCAGGAAGCATATCACAGACTAATTCTGTGGATTTCTGTGATTTTCAAAAACAATTCAAAAAATGGTTCAAAAATAACCAGAAAACAGATGGGAAAACAATATCTATTTTGACACTGACTAAGTTATTAGATGAATGAGTGTGAAGTAACTCAATGTCCGGAATGTGGCAGATATTTTGAGTCTCGTAAAATGAGAAAATGCAGGTTATGCGGGAGAGAGATTTGCCCTGAGTGTGTTAATTTTATCGCAGTTCACAAAAAAACGATTTACAGAGATTATGAGGAGCTTATCCCAGTATGCAGCCAGTGCACACCCCGGGTGATGCTGAACAGAAAGCTGAACAGAATGATTGACGAGGTTTTTGGAGAGGTTATGGAGAAAAGGATTTTTGAAGGTTGAACTCCTGCTTTCAGTCAAAAACTTCCTTTATCTCTCCCATTCCCTTGCTCTTCCCCTCTCTAAAGATGAATTTTTGACCCCTGAAGATATAGTAGGGATTGTACTTGAATTTCATTCTTACTTTCCCTCTATCCCCTGCTTTCAGGTACTCCCTGTCCATATCTTCAAAAACAACTGTTTCTGAGATTGTTTCAAGATGGATGACAGGTTCATATCCCCTCTTTATTCTTGTAGGATGGCTGAAAACATAAACATCAGCTACGAACTCATAAACAGCCTTCGGTTCCTTCTTTGTAACCACCATCCCCCTCCTCAACTCCTCTGCCCTCACTCCCTTCACAGCAAGTCCCACAATATCCCCATCTGAGGCTTTTTCAATTCTATAATAATGCATCTCAATGCTCTGAACTCTTACTTTTTTGAAAGATCCATCATGAAAGGGACCTATGTAAACTTCCTCACCCGATCTGATTTCTCCAGTCTTTATTGTACCACTCACAACAGTACCGACTCCAGAGACTCTGTAAAGGCGGTCTATATACATCAGGAAGTCCCCTCTGGAATACCCTCTCTTCGGAAGCCTGTAAAGAACCTCCTCAAGAATATCATATCCTTTTAAAGTAACTGATGATGTCTCAATCACGGGAACGACTATATTCTTCTCGGATAACAGCTTCGCTGCCCTCTCTGCATCCTCTTTCTTAGAAATATGATAGGGGATTCTCCCCACTCCTCTGAGCATATGAGCAATCTGTTCAAGAACCTCTTTCACCCTTCTCTCATCGACCATGTCTGTTTTGGTTATTGCGATGATTACAGGTAGCTCCATTGCCAGAAGAATTCCAAGATGCTCCTTAGTTGTTCTCATTATTCCATCATTCGCAGCAATTACCAGAAGTCCATAGTCGATCCTCTGGCCTAAGAGTCCCCTTATCGTCGTCCTGAGCCATGGTTCATGTCCCACTGTATCTATGAAGGAAACTATCTTATCTGATTTCTCAACCATCAGCGCCTTCTCACTCTTGTTGAGGGGATTTTTCATTTTCACAGCTTTTCCATCAACAAAGCTCAGAACGGCATAGCTCAAATCAGCACTCAGACCCCTCTCAATCTCGTGCTTGAGAACATCGAGATATATGCTTGTAGCTCCATCTCCATTGTCTGGCTTACCAGATATCAAACATCCCACAAGAGTTGATTTTCCATGATCAACATGTCCAGCGGTTCCAACAAGGATGTGCTCCTTTGGTCTGGATTTCACTATTTCAGCTATACCAACCACTCCATTTTCCAGTTTATACTTCTCAATGGAGCTTATTTTTGCTTCAATCTCTTCAGAAACTTTTCTGAGAACATTGACAGTTTCTTCAAACTGGGACTCTGAAATACCCTTCAACTCTCCAGAATCTGAGATACCAAGAACATAGATGGCTTTCCCTCTCCCCATCAGTATCCTGTGATTCATCTGACAGGCTAAACTCTGAAGGCGGTCTGGATGGAGATGGAAATCTGTAAGAAACTCCTTAAACTCTATATTTTCTCTTTCCCCCTCTTTCACGAGGTTAAGGATTTTCTCCATTCAGGGAAAATTCAGCTGTTGATTTATAAATAGTTTCCCTCCGGAAAATTGATATTCTCTACACGCTCTCTGATTTCTTCAAAAAGTTCATCACATACACCTTTCACATCTTTTTCCCAGATGAAGTAGTTTACCATGTTCATCGGAGTGATTTCAAAGATGTTTCTTACTGTCAGGAGGGAATCAGCATACTTGTAGGATGATGACGCTACAACGAATGGTTTGCTGAGATATTCGCAGAGTACTGCAAGAATGAATGTTCCTGTTTTATTAACGAACCTTTCATGGTTAAATGAATCAGATCCAGCAACAGCAAAATCACACTGTTTTAAGATCTTTCCAGCAAAGGAATCCGGTATTATCTCTACATCCACCTCTTCTTTCAATTCATCAGCCATAATCTTGCCTTCCTCACCCGGAAGTGATTGCATTGTGAACTACTCCGCCCCTACGGAGCTTCTACCTTCAAGGGCTTCAGCCCTATCATCGGTAGTTCGGGCTGGTTCACGACAGCCCCCGTCCCCTTACGGGACACTTTAGTTTTGTTTAGCTTTTCCAAACCCTTCTTCAGAATAT
>Ga0209426_1000823_pt1 | contig 25530 bp, 26 predicted proteins | sample Deesub1362B_J571_FD_187697 | JGI IMG/M metagenome (GOLD analysis project Ga0209426, IMG submission 187697) | Deep oceanic, basalt-hosted subsurface ecosystem from Juan de Fuca Ridge flank, Pacific Ocean, CORK Borehole 1362B_J2.571 (SPAdes)... ...
GACAGAGAAGAGAGATCGCAATAAAAGTTTTAACATCTCCCCCTCCAAGGAAACTGGAATAAAAACATAAAACCCCCATTCCTACCGCAATAAGAATTGAAATTATTGAAATCGTAATACTTTGCAAGTTAGGCTTCAGACAGAAGTCTAAAATATCAACAATAATGGCTACTGGGTATATAATTAACCAACTTTTGTTCGGAACTATTCTATTTCTCAAATCATTGTAAGAAGCATATATAAGCACTAAGAAGCTAAGAAAAATCTTAATAAACTCAAACAGCATAAAATCCACCATAATATTTAATATTTAAAATAATAAATAGTACCCGTTTTCGAATAACTTATAGTAACTACTCTCAGTTTTCGTGAGGGGTTTCTGGTCTGCAGAAGTTAAAATTTTTCATAAAATTTAGCTAAACCAATAAGAAGAAATGCCGAAAAGCAAAAGCAAAACGAACAAAAGGAAGAAGAAAGTAATAGGTACAATAAATTTAAGCACAAGTTTTAACATATCAAAAGTTTCACTCCAGGTCAAAACAACTCTCTTCTTTCTCCTTCTTCCCTTCTCGATTTCTCTATCTTTTACATCTTTCTCTTCTTCACCATGATTACTCAAAACAATATCCACCTAGCAATAATCCTCCAATTAACCAATCATCACTCACCTATTTAAAAAATTTGATACAGACAATTCCTTAAAGGCATACACTCATTCGAGCACTGCAAAATATCTTCACTAACTTAACTTACTCAATATCTCTGTTAAAGCAAAACACATACTAATTAATCTCTTTAGGGCATTGTTAATTATTTTAAACTCAAATTCAGCTAGAAAGATAATAATTAATATATACGTGAAACTACGAAATCTGCTAAATCAGAGAAAAATTTTTCCGCATCAGCCGAAAGAGGAGGATATGCTTGTTTTAACAATTTTTTAGCCTCATCTTTAAGATTTAGAGCCTTCTTTTTAGCATAGTCAAGAGCACCACTCTTAACAAACAAATCACGTACAAAATTTACTTCATCAGGCGACGCATCACCTCTACCCAAAATATTAAGCATTCTCTCTCTTTCATCCCTATCTACAAATTCAAAAGTCTTTACTACCAAAATAGTTCTCTTACCTTCCTTAATATCGCTATCAGCAGGTTTACCCGTAACTTCCTCTTTACCAAAACTACCTAAAATATCATCTTGAATTTGAAAAGCTTGACCAACCTTAATAGCATAACCACTTAAAGCCCTCTTCTGCTCTTCAGTTCCTCCACCTAGAACAGCCCCTATAAGCAAACTTTTCTCAAAAAGACAAGCAGTCTTCAACTTAATCATCAACATATACTCTTCTTCACTAACATCCCTTCTCTTAGCTAAGAAAGACTCGTAGAGCACACCATCAACAACTTCTTGAAAAGCCTTTTGAAAAAGCCTAGCAGCCTCAACACACTGATCAGAAGGAAAACCAGAAGTCAAAACAGCCTCTAAACCAAGATTCCAAACCAAATCTCCACCCAAAATACCCATAGCAACACCAAAATCCTCCGCATCACCCTCACCAAACATCTCCCTGAACCTATCCCTATACAAAACATGAAAAGTAGGGCCGCCACGACGCAACTCGTCATGATCAATAATATCGTCATGAACAAGAGTGGAATTGTGAAGCAATTCAACACATAAAGAAGCTCTATAAATGTCACCTTTATACTTGGCACCAACACCCTCATAAGCAAAAATTAAACCCACAGGTCTTAGTCTCTTACCACCACGCAAAACAAAACCCTTAATATCTTCATAAAACCGAGAATTAACAGAGGAGATTTTTTCAGCTTCTCTGATTTTCTCATCTAAAAAACTAACTAATGCTTTGTTAACCTTTTCCAATTGCAAATTCCATAAGTCTTTAAAACTCAAATTAAAACCCTCCTAAACCATATAAGCATCAAATAAACGATTTTAACCTTCAGCAATCAAGCTAAACACAAAATCCTATAAAACTTACGATCTCACCCTCAATAATATTTCGACAAAATCAAAACTAACATAAATTTAATAATACTTTGCAAAAACATCTTTTAACTTCCAATAATCCACCAAAGAAATCTTTCAAACAATCTTTCTAATACGATATCATCATAAACATCTTAATCATCTATCAATGCATTTCTTAAACCTCTAAAACATTTTGAACCTAAAAATAAAAGAAAATGGCTTAATATTGTTATTCTATCGTTGGGCCACCGTAGGGAACACTTAAACTCAACCATCTAACATAGTAACTGTACGGCCAAGTGCCTTCACGCATATAGAAATTTGAATCCGCCCAGAACCCGTAATGCGAATAAGCATAGACGTAAACAATAAGTTCAAATTTATATCCATGTCCGCTTATGAGGTAAACAGACACTGTATAACTCAGTGATACTGAAACTCCAATACCTCCAAAAGTGGTCTCACGTTTATAAATCCGTTCATAAAAGGCCTTATACCCTGTTTCGAGATCCACTATACTAAAATACACTTCGATCCTAGCAATTCCATTTCCATTCGTGCGTAACTCTCCATAGAGCTTATAAGTTATAGTGACGCTCTGAGTCCCAGTAGGGCCATTATAACCAGTAATAACACCTAACCAACCCTTTACTTCACATTCACTATACGGCCAGTGATCTTTCCCAGTCTTTGCCCAAAGATACAAACTGCCAGTACTAACATCATACTCATATCTGCATTCCTCCACATCCCCAGTCTTTATTAAAAAGGTTGCGCCTCCGTAGTTCGGCGTGTAGTATGTTGTGGCTTCTGCAGGTGTTAATGTAACTAGTAATCCTAGCACAGCAGTCACTATAAGTAGAAGCTTAAGTTTTCCAACCTTCAGCTTCAATAGTTCTCCCCCACAAACCATCTACCATAAATTTACCAAAATCGGTATATATATATCGGTTGCTGTAAAAATAACAACCGAAGCTAACAGTAAATAAAATATAGTTTGAAGGATCAATCTTATACCGAAATTGAGGTGTCGCGGTTGGAGGTAGGGGAAAAACCAATAATCACAATTAAAAACATATCTAAAAGCTTTGGAGATGTTGTCGCTTTAAAAAACATAAACCTAAAAATATCTGAAGGAATATTTGGTCTTATAGGTCCGAATGGCTCTGGGAAAAGCACCCTAATAAAAATCTTACTAGGATTAGTTAAACCAGACACAGGAAATGTTAAAATTTTTGGTTTAGATCCATTTAAGAATAGAAGGGAAATTTTGAAACAAGTAGGTGTATTACATGAAAATATGACATTCTACGAATACATCACAGGAATAAAATACCTCATTTTTGTAGCAAAACTATATGGTTTTAGGAGGAGAGATGCGGAAATAAAAGCTATACAAATGCTAAAACTAGTAAATCTACTAGATGCTGCTCAAAGACCAATAAAAACATATTCGGCGGGAATGAAACAAAGACTAGGCATAGCACAAGCCTTAATCGGAGAACCAAAACTAGTATTCCTAGATGAACCAACAGCAAATTTAGACCCCGAAGGAAGAATAGAACTACTAGAAAAAATTGGAGAAATGGCTAACGAGCAAAAAACAACATTCATAATAGCAACACACATATTACCAGAACTAGAAAAAATAGTAGACAACATAGCAATAATATACAACGGAGAAATTCTGAAAACAGGTTCTATACAGGAAATCAGCAAAATTTTAAAGACAAGAACCCTAAAAATATATGTTCGGGAAGCTGAAAAACTCGCAAAACTAATAAAATCTATGCCTCAAGTTGAATCCATAGATTTTAAACATGATCAAATTATTGCAAAAGTTACCCGTCCAGAGTCTTTTCATAATCAGTTAATGGAGATTGCACGAGAAAATAATGTGGAAATTTTTGGTATTGAGCCCCTATACACAAAACTCGAACAAATATTTTTAGAATTAACTAGGGGGAGAAAATAAATGTCAAAGAAAACACTAAGAAAAATATTATTAAAGCTTATGACATCAACAACAGTTAAAATAGGACTATTCATTTTTTTATTCTCAACTCTCAATCTAATACGGTCCCTACAGTTCACATGGAAGCCAGTTGGTGGAATGGGTGAAGGTATTCCCGTATTTCCAGGTGAAAAGCATGTTATTGATTGTTTTCATCTTAGATGGGGATCAACAATATTCTTCTCTCTCAACTCCACCGGAGACATAACCCTCTACCTACTGGACTCGGAAAGCTTGGTTTTATTTTCAAATGGAAGCGAATTTAAACCAATAATCAAAAAACAAGGCTCCAACATCACCTTCACATTTAAAGCTGAAAAAACAGATTACTACGGCATAATTATAGAGAACAACGAAAACAACATCATAACTTATAGCTACTTTCTTGATAGTTCCAAGGAATACGACTACTCAACCATATACTTCCTCACCACACTAATTTTCACCGGATTAACACTCATGTTAATCGGATTCATAAAACCCACCAAAAAATATGAATTTAAAGAGGGACACTATTCTTTTAAAAAGAGACATGTAAGTGGATTAAGGGTAACTTGGGAACTAACTAAGATAGGTTTAACCTCGGCAAGTTCACCTTTCCTAATTTTTATATGTGCATTTATTTTTGCAGGTGGAATGGCTCCAAAATATTCACATATTCAAGGTGAAGCGTTTCGAGAAACGGGTCTAGTGGAACTTATTAGGAATCCGTACGTTTCATGGATTGATCTATTGGAAACATGTGCCCTCGGTGGTTTCGCTTCAGGGCTTATAATTTCCATTTTTATTATTTTAATTACTTCTGTTATTGTTGGAGGCGAACTGGAGCGAGGGGTTTCTAAGATTCTACTTTCATATCCTGTCGATAGGAGACACTGGTTTTTATCTAAGTTCTTAACGGTAATGTTAATCAATTTTACCGTGACTTTAATAGTTGCAGTGTTCACATTCGTTCCATTCTACTTCTACTACCATTATTTTCAAATATTTTATTCCTACATGGTTATCTTTATTATCCCCTTCTTAATAATTGGACTATATTATTTCTCAATAACACTATTTCTTACAGTTAAATTTAGAGATCCTATCAAAGCTGGTTTAACCAGCTTCTTGATAGCAATACTTCTTGAATACTTCTCTTGGCCTCTTATCTTTTTGAGACCTATCAGCGGTTCCTGGCTTTCCAGAGATTATTCTGTATGGGCAGCCGAGCTTCTAGCCCCTAAAGATCTACTAGAATTACTAATGGAAGATAATAAATTTTTATATCATTTTTTCCGTTTAGATATTCTTGAAGATGTTTTTGGCCCTCTCCTCTTACTTTACGGTTTTCCTCTCACTATAATTGTTCAGCTCACAATTTCTATTGTACTTATCCTTTTATCTATTAAAATATTTGAAAAAATGGATGTCACATAGGTTATAGAGTGTAAATTTGAATGTTCTAAAATATATTGTTGGTGTTTTGTGGGGTGGTTTTTGATGGTAAGTAGGAAGTTTGGTTGGTTTAGAGGGGTTTTAGATCTGGTTTCCATTGGTTTTTCTTCAATCTTTTCATTAACTATATTGGTTTTGTGGTGTGTTTTCCTATTTCTACATTTGATGAAATTCTTTACATTATATGTTGAGCCTATTCTGGCGTATTTTTTCATCACATATGGATTATTGTATTTTATCGGTAATCTTAGGGTGGTTGCTTGGATAGTTTTTCTACACAATGTTGCAGCATTAGTTGACCCGTTTCTATTGGTTTTTTTCTGTGTTTTTCTAGCTGTTTTTCATGTTTCAGGTGAATTGGAACAAAATTTACATAGAACTTTGCTTTCATATCCTATTACCAGAAATCAATGGTTAACATCAAAAATTCTAATAATTATGTTAGTAAATGTTATTTCAGCTTTAATTGTTTCCATGTTTCCAGCCACCATCTTCACACTTCACTATCCCCTCCCACGAATAATATTAGCTTTTGTTTTAATGGTTTTTCTCCCCATTTTAATTGCCGAATTATATTATTCAGCTATAGCTTTTCTATTTTCAATTATATCGAAAAATACTCTTATATCTGGAATACTTACTTTTGGACTATTCTCTTTTTTCGAGTTACAGTTTAATAAACTTCCTTTGCATTTAAGGGTTTTTAGCGTTAGATGGATGGTTAAACACTACGTTGCGTGGATGTCCACCATACTTATACCAAAGGATATATTCGATGTTATAAAATTTGTTTCTGAAAATATGGGGCTTAACGATTATCTATCCAGCTTCCCTTCCATCTACAGGTTTCCACTCAGTGTAATTCTCCAACTATCAATATCCCTTTTCTCCATAATGCTTTCCTTCTTAATATTTAATAGAGAGGACGTTACTTAACTTATATTAATTTGTAAAGCCTTATAGAGGCTACTGGTGGTTCCCACATTTTGACTATTTTTGGGATACATTTATAATAAGTGGGTAAAATTATATGTTAGGGGTTAATGTTATGTCGATAGTTAGTGTCGATGAGAGAGGAAGACTTACGTTACCCAAGGAAACTGGTGTGAGAAAGACAAGGGCAGTGGTCCTCCCAGCTGGAAGCTTCATAGTTATTGTGCCGCTACCACCTAAACCTAGTGAATATGCTAAAGACTGGCTTAAGACGGAAAAGACGAGAAAGAAATTGAAAGAAGAAGCTGAAAAACTTGCTAAGAAAGATGCAATTAAGAGAGCTAAGAGGAGAAGACAGCTATGATGATTGAAACAGATATTCTATATGCCTACGTTAAACCTCAAGATTGGCTTAAACCAGTAGCTACAAAACTTATTCAAAAAATCGAAAATGGGTCGTTAGGAGTTGTATATGTTTCAAGAGAAGTTCTACACGAACTATACTATGTATCTATGGAGGAAGGTATTTCAATAGATGAATTCATAACGAGAGCAGCGTCCATCACAGCAATAGAAAATCTGATTTTCATAGAAACAGATCGCACAATAGATCTACTTGCATTCACCCTAATACGCCAATACAACTTAACTTCAATATTTGACGCCTACTATGCGGCCACAGCTTTAAACAAAGTTCCAGATCGCACAATAATCTCAACAGACAACATATTCGATAAAATACCAGGGATCAAAAGGATAGACCCTAGAGCACTTATAAAATCTAATATATAACAAAATAAACTTGTAAATCGCAAATATTTTTTCTGACTTATTTTTTTATTTGAGTCATGTTTTGTATTATCGTTATTTATGTGATGGTGGTATGGAAATGATAATAAAGTTGAAGATAGATAAGCAAGAGCGAATTAACCCATTTGAAGTCTTCTATATCCTTTGGAGAATTTCCAGGGTAAAATATGAACGAACTTTATCTCTTTCTGAATTCACTGTCTTTCTTTCCGTCAAGGAAAAATCGCTAAAGTCGGCCTTAAGAAAATTGTCAAATATAAAATTGAAACGAGTGATGTTTTGCTATTAACATCTTCTTTATTCCAAGATATTCCCTCCTTAGCTCCCAGTGACAAGATCTATTGAAAACATGTCAAAAGGAGGGCATATACATTCAATCTCTAATCGATGAAGACCTACGAAAACCTGCTGAACAAGAAAACCGGAAGTTAACTAAAAAATACCACATGTACTCCAAAGAATATATAACCAGCTCTAACATTAACATCGAGATAGCTGAAAACTCAAACATGCCACAAACAACCTAAAACAACCACACTAACCATTTAACTACCTAACATCCCAATTCACAAATATTGAGTAATCTACACGGGTTTCTTTCCCATTTTCTTACTCCTTTCGCAAAAAATATCCGTACGAAAGAGCATAAGTTACAGGCCCAAAAAACTAAAATGAGAGAAAAAAGAAAAACCATAAACAAAAATGGAGTAGAAAGTGTAACCCCAGAAAATAATGCTAAAATATTCTATTGGATGAATGATAACTAAAATAAAGGTATTTAGAGCGAAGGCGAATAGTGCTCCAAGCAAAGCGGCGAGTAAGACAACCTTTCACGGCTTTCTTGGAACCTTACTATAAAATACAAAGCCCAGTACAAAAGATAATGCTATGAGAAAGAAAAGAAATAAAAAATCTAAAAAATTTGACATAGTTTCCCTTACCACTTAAACAAATTTGATTAAATTTGTATTAAGCAAGAACTATTAAAGATAATGTGTAGCTTAAGGAGAAAAAAGTCATATTTAACTTGAAATTTAATGGGTATTTTCCTTCAAATGGTGTTTAAGTTCATTTTTCCATTATGATGTTTCCATAAGTATCTATGTCTGCTTTCCACCCAGGGTATATGACTGCTGTCGAGTCATATTCCTCAATTATTGCTGGTCCTTGAATAGTAGACCCTGCATTTAACTTCCCACGAATATATACGGGTGTTTTAACAAAATCATCATATTTTTCGAAGAAAACATTTCTCCACTCAATTAAAGCCTTTGAAACCGATTTTCCATTTATCTCGTACTTTTTAAGTTTTGGTTTACCTATTATGCCTATGCAATTAAGTCTAACATTTACAATCTCAACGGGTTCATCTCGCATAGAGTAGCCGTAAACTGCCTCATGCTTCTCGTGAAACCTCTCCACACATCTCTCAACCTCATCCTTATCAATGAGCTTACCTATTGGTACCATTAATTCGTAAGCTTGACCCCAATATCTTAAATCAAGCAATCTCTCAAAAACAATATTTCCAGCATCTACTCCTCCTTTCCTTAAAAGCTCTGCACCCTTCCTTTCTAACTCAAGAAAACTATTTTCTAGCGTAGAAGGATCTATTTCAGAAATTCTTTTCCTAACTGATTTCACATAGCTAAGTTTTAAATTCGTAACTAAAAGTCCGAGGGTTGAAAATAATCCTGGACTCAAAGGCACGACAATCCTATTTATACCAAGTTCTTCAGCAAGGGCGCAGCAATGCATGGGACCTGCACCACCAAAAGCGATCATTGTAAATTCTTCTGGATCATAGCCACGTTCAACAGAAACTATTCTAAGAATCTTAGCCATAGCAGTATTAGCAATTCTAACGACACCCATAGCGGCATCAACAATATCCAAACCAGTTAAATCACAAATCTTCTCCCTAAAAGCCTTTTCAGAAAGTTCACGGTAAATTTTAAGCCTGCCACCAAGCAAATGTTCCTGATTAAGTCTGCCAAGGAGAAGATTAGCATCAGTAATCGTTGGATCTAAACCACCCTTGCCATAGCATGCAGGTCCAGGTTCAGCACCAGCACTAATAGGTCCCACACGTAAAGCTCCACCTTCATCAATCCAAGCAACACTTCCACCACCAGCAGAAACCTCAGCCAAATCTATAAAAGGAAATCTAACCGGGTAACCACTACCCTTAACAATACGGCCAGCATGGACTTCTCCACCAACTTCATACTCAGAAGTAATCAAAGGCGAGCCATCTATGATAGTTCCAGCTTTGGCAGTGGTACCACCCATATCAAAACTAATCAACCTACCAATATTGAGAAGTTTACCGTAATAAGCGGAGGCAATGACTCCAGCAGCAGGACCACTCTCAATAATACTCATAGGAAGCTTCTTAATAATATCTGAATAAGCAACTCCACCACTACTTTGCATAATGAATAAAGACGCATCAACGCCTAACCTTTTAATTTCATTTTCCAAGTTTTCAACATAGCGGGAAACTATTGGCATAAGAACAGCATTAACAACAGTTGTACTAGTTCTCTCATATTCTCTATGCTCAGGATCAACTTCACAACTCAAAGAAATATAAATATCAGATAGATTTTCTCTCAAAATCGTTCTAATTTTCTTTTCATGTTCCGAATAAACATAGCTATGAAGAAGACATACAGCAACACTCAAAATATTCTCATTTCGAATTTTTCCCGCAATTTCAACGATTTCCTTTTCATTTAAAGGTGTTAAAACTTCACCACGATAATTTACACGTTCCTCAACTTCAAATCTATAGCGACGAGGAACAAGTATGCGAGGTCTTTTAACAAAAAAGTTGTAAAGATCAGATCTACGTTGTCTACCAATCTCCAAAACATCTTTGAAACCCTTAGTAGTTATCAGAGCAGCTTTAGGAAGTTCTAATCCAAGCTGTCCAAGTAAAGCATTCGTGGCAATGGTAGTAGCGTGAAAAACCGCTGAAACATCTTTAGGAGAATATTTTTCCAAAAACTGATTAAAAGCATTTACTACACCTTTCTCAGGATTTCTAGGCGTAGTTGAAACTTTAATCTTCGATACGATCTCACCAGTATCTAAATTGAAAACTATAAGATCTGTGAAAGTTCCTCCAATATCTATGCCAACTCTATAACTCACTTAAATCACCATAACACCCTTATCATAAACTAAACCCACAACTATTTAACATTGCTGCACTTCTTTCACTAATTTTGTCGAAATAACTTTGTTAACTACCTTTTTCATGTGTTTAAAGAATTATTAAGCATTTATTTCAAATGAAAGGATATTTATATGATTAAATTTCATTATTTTAATGGGGGAATTTAGATGGGAGAGGAATCTTTGACAGAAGGGCAAAAAATGGCATTAGAACTTTTGAACAAAAGACTTGAAGAACTACATAAAACCCTTAAAGAAAAAGAAAACCTATTAGAAGAAGCTGGAAAAATTCTAGAAGAAAAAGAAAGTACGATTAGCAGGTTGCAAAGTGAAATAAGTGCTTTAGAAAAAGAGGTTGAAAGATTAAGATCAAAGCTAAAGGAAAGGGAAGAGCAAATTGAAAATCTAAATAGAGAAATTGCTGAGAAAAAGGTGGAAATAAAGAGGTTGAAAGAAGATATCAATGATAAAGAAGAAAAAATAAGAAATCTCATAAAAGGTGAAGAAGAATTATTATCAAAACTTAATCAATGTCAATCTTTAACTGAGGAACAAAAGAGAGAAATAATAAAATTCAAGAAAGAGATTGCAGAAAAAGATCAAAAAATAAACATATTACAAGACGAGCTTAACCGTATAACAAAAATAAATGAAGAATGGAAACTCATGTTTAAAAACGAACCGAAACTCAAAATATATACTGTGATAAGTGAAACTGGTTCAAGAAGCATTCAAGAACTCAGCAAAACCCTCGGAATACCGCCAATACACATGAGAAGAGCCTTAAATGAACTTGAAGAAGCAAAAATCATAAAAATAGAAGGAGACACGGTGAAAAAGATACCTTAACAAACTAACTTTACACCATATATCTCTCTCCACAAAATATGTTGCATCATCAAAATATTTATTTCACCTCGACAAAGCAAGACACTTGATATTTTAACAGTATTTCAATAACCCTTTTTCTATTTTTCCTATTCAAACATTTGATGTTTTTTCATGTGCAATTGACTGCTTGTGGAAAGATTTATAAGTAGTAACATCTATTATAACAAACGAACATTACCGCGCTCGAAGGTGCGTGAATTGTCACAAGAAGATCTCACAAAAACCTTGAAAGAAATCGTATCTGAACATCGAGAAATAGAAGGAATAGCAATAGTATCAATCGAAGGTCTACCAATAACATCTTATCTACCATCAGGAATAGATGAAGTAGTAATTTCAGCCATAACTGCAACAATGCTCAGCGTAGGAGAAAAAGCAAACCTGCAACTCAACAAAGGATTTCTACGAAGAGTAATACTCGAAGGTGACAACGGATACATAATAGTAACATCAATAGATGAAAACACCCTACTAACAGTATTCACATCAAAAAGAATGAAAATAGGCCTAATATTTCTAGCAATCCAAAAAGCAATAGAAAAAATAAAACCAGTTATGGAAAAACAAGCAATAGAAGCAATGGCAGAAATAAAATTCTAAACACCCACCTAAACCTCATAACAAAATAAAGATATCAATACAAACTTCTTTTCGGACATCTAACTTGTTGTAATGCTAAAAACTACTTTTGAAACACTTCTCAATAGATTTTATAGCAAAAAACCGAAAACGTCTTCTCCCCGATATTTGTAATAAACCATTACAATTTTTTAAAAAAACCACAAACCACATTAAAACATCTACAAAAAAATCAAAAAACTTCTGTGAACTATCTTCGCCACAAATCTTCTCTAAACGAAGAATAGAGAACCCTAATATTTATATATTGAGAAACTCACATAATAATACAAAAATGTGAGGAGAGGATCAAGGAGATGTTCAAAACTCCAAAATTATTACCAACCTTGCATGACAAAAGATACCTAATACTATACATGCTACTACTAGCAACCCTACTATGGCTAACCCTACAACAACCCGGAATAGCAGCCCCTCCAAACAGTAGTGCTCCCAGTCCGGTCCCAGGTTAGACTTCGCAAATACAAAAATCGTATCATCTAAAATCAGTTATTTTCATTTATTTCCTACTTTTAAACATGTTTTTATAGAAATTCGAAATCTTCTTTTTCCCATTTCCAAATTTGTCTTTCTTCATCCCAGCGGTGAATAAATCTATCTATAGTAAAGCTGTAGGGGCCTTTATATTCATAAAAAACTTCTCTTAGACCTATTTCTCTTCCGATTTCACTAAAATTTTGAATAAAGTCCCATGAAACTGTACCAGGTAGCCAGACAAATAATAACAAAAAATTTCCTGCTGCGGGATAAACTTTTTTCATTCTATATCCAATGACATAAGGTAATTCAGCTGAAGCGTATATTAGATATTCTAAGTCTTCAGGTTCCCCTTGCCAGAGTAAGGTCACAGAACTAGAAAGTCCGATGTTACCGATGTGAGAAAGTGGGTATATGATGTTCTTTTCAACAAATTCCTTTTTCTTTTTTGAGACAGTTGGTAAAGAGTATCCCGAAATTTCACTTAACATCGTAGCCTTTAATCTAAAGTCTCTGCATAATCCAGCAATGATATAAAGGTCTCCTTTTGAAAACTTGTAGTCAGAAAGTGTTGTATAGGAGAATCTATGAATGAAACTTATTTGTTTAAGATAATCTATATATTCTTTTGAAGTTCCAGAAAGAGAGAACATAGTCCAGGCGCTAGGAGAAAAGTTCCATCCAGTTCTTGGATCATAAGCAGTAAGATTATATGATGAAAACATTTCCTCAATCTCGTATACACTTACATTCCCAAAATCTCGGAAAAATTTGATGTTATTAAGAAAATTTTGAATACATCGAGTATGTGAGGGAATAGTTAGAGATATGAATAATGCATTGGGATTCGATGCAAACCACCAGACAGAACGGCACCAATGTTTTCTTAGAAATGTTTCCCTTATTATTCCTTTGATTTGATCATTCAAAATATTGTCTATATGAACAAAATAGTGTTTTAGTTTTATTGCATTAAAGTTGATTAATGAGTGTATTCGCAAAAGTAATTTCTTTTTTAGTCTGTCAAATGCGTATTTTACGCCGGCCAAACTTAATTTTGTGTTTTTGCTCCAGTCTCTAAAAGATCCCTTAGGGTTTCTAACAATCTCTACAAGCAACTTATATTCATTTTCATTGATTATAGAAGGTTGTATCCATGCTGAATATAATGAGGTAGCTATCAAACCAGCATGTGTAATCTTATACTGGTTTATTCTTTTTAGAACTTCCTTGATGGAGGAAATTAGTTCTTCATAGCCTGTTTGGAAATATAAAAATATTCCTAGAGGGTCAAGTCCTGGATACAAGTTTAATTTCGTTTGATAATCTATTCTGAGCAATTCTTGGATTACTTTATCTCTTTTTTCTTTTGGAAGGTCGTATAAGTAAAATAACCATACCAGCGAGTTTCTAAGCTGGATTAGTATGTTATCATGTTCTGCATGTTTGAGTGGTTCGGGGAGCATATTGAAGTACTTTGGTGGTACCTGTAGTTTTCCTTTTTCAACCATGTTTAGTACACCCATTATATGTTGAACGTACTTTCATATATAGTATTTGTGATTCGCCACAAAAATCTTTAGTGTGAGAAATAATCATTGATAGTAAATTAAATAGCTGTCCACGGAAGGAAGTCTATTCGTTTTTTATAAATTGTTTTTTTGGCGTGTTTTTGCCTTTCAGTTTTCCGTGGTTTAAATACTTGGTGATGCTTGTAATACTTGATGGTTAGGAGGTTGTATGTGATGTCTAAAAAAGAAAAAAGTTTGCAAGTTTCGTTGGATCCGAGGAACTTGGAACGATATTTATCATTGATGAGGGTTCTTCTTTGGTTAAGTGCATGTAGTCAGGTTTCAAAGCAGTCTTTCAATGGTGTAGAGGCGATTCCTGTTCCTCTATAAATGTTGGTGGGAGGTATGTAAATGTTATATGAGAAAATTGTTAGGGAAAGTCCGGATTTAGCTCCAATGTCTTTACTTGTGTTAAAGAATGAGAATGTTATTGAGGAAGTTGGTAATTTTAATAGTCGTCCAGGTGCTTTAGAACGGATTGGAAAGTATTTGAGTTTTGTTACTGAAATGATTAGAGACGAAGTTAATGGTAGTGGTGCTTTCTATGGGTTTTTTGATGGCGAAGATGTGAAAATACTTTTTGTTAAAGAGAATGGAACTGCAATTGTTGCTGTTTATCCATTTAATGTTGATACCTCTAAAGTTTTAAAAATAGTTAAGGAGGTGGGACAACGGTGAGACGATCTTGGAGGAAAATCGTAGTTGAAGGTATTGAAGTTGAAGAAATAGTTTACAAGCTTGCATATTGGATGGCAAGTAATAACCCTTCAGATGCCCTAGACTTTCTTATTGAAGAACTAGGTGATGAGGAAAAAGCCTCAAAAATCTATAGGAGGATTTTCAGAGAACTTTTTCCTCAAGAAGAAGGGTTGAACGCGAATCCAGCACTCCTTAACTTTTCTTCTATCGGACCAAACCTATAGCTTTTTTATCTTCATAGATGAGTTTCAAAGAAGTTTACAACTTTGTCACATAGTTTTGTGGTTAAACCGTAGAACTCGTGATCAGCTCCGTCGATAATGTCTAAAGTTTTGTTTGTGGAGGGTATTTTGCTATAAATTTCCTTTATACAAGTTAGATCATCCTTGTTTTCTTCTGAACCACAGACTATTATTGTTGGAGAGCTAATTTTACCGAATTTTTCTTCAATTTTGAGGTCCATTTCTATTGGGACTAGTTTGGGGGATATAACTGCTATAGCATTGACATTTGTTTCTGTAGATGCCATTAATGCTGCCATTGCACCAAAACTATAGCCACATAAACCTATTTTCTCAAATCCAAGGGTCTTAACATGCTTGATAGCTGTTATTGTATCTTTAATTTCTTCTATTCCTAAGCCGGATTTGCCTTTTGAAGGTTTTACTCCTCGGAAGTTAAACAGAAAAGTTGAGATTCCCTTTTTGATTAAACTCTCAGCTACACTAGCAATTACGGGATTCTTCATGCTGCCTCCTTCTTTTGGATGAGGATGAACCATTACTACAATTCTTTTTAATGGATCTTCAACATGTGTAGGCATCCAAACTTCGCCATAAAGCTTAGTTTTCTCAGATCTAAACCAAACAGTCACTTTCCTAAACCTTCTTTCCTCTAGTTCCAAGAGTTCCTCTAGCTCAGTCATATCAATCACTTCCATCTAAGCTTTCTCTCCAATGTAATATTAAAAATAGATTCCTTTTTAGGTTTCACGCAAATCTTAAATTTAATTCGTAAAATTATAGAGTCTGTTACTGTTGGGGATGAGATATATGGAGAGGCTAAATTCTTCTGTTAAGGCGATCCTCTTTGATTTGGATGGTACGTTGATAAATTTGCCTAATGGCAAGTTTTTTGATGATTTGCTAATTCAAACATTGACTATGTTAGGATTAAATATACCTAGTGAGGAGGAGAGATTTTCTTTATGGAGTAGTGGAAAGAAATTTGAAGAAATTTTAAAGTCTTGGGGAGTTAAAAACATAGATGAGTTTTGGAGGATTTTCGATGAACTTGATTTGAAAAAGAGAATTGAATTGATTAATGCTGGGGTTATTAGGCCCTTTGACGATGTTAAGCCAACTTTAGTGGAACTTAAAGCTAGAGGGTTTAAACTAGGTATTGTTACAAACACACCTTCCGAAATAGCTCTACTTGAACTGGAAACATTTAATTTGAAGAGATTTTTCGATTATCTAGTCATGCTTGGAACAGTTGAACAATCTAAAGCCAAACCTGAGCCTGACGGCATATTACGCTGTCTTTCAGCTTTAAATGTGAAGCCTAGAGAGACCGTTTTTGTGGGGGATAGTTTTGAGGACATATTAGCTGGTAAAAGAGCAGGAGTTTACACAGTTTTAGTTAAAAGAAAAGATTTGAAACTACCTATCGACCCGGATTTCGAAATAGACAACCTGTTACTTCTCTTAGAACTATTAAACTTAACTCAAAATTCGCACTAGTGTACAAACATTGTCAAAATTTAACTTTATCCGCGAGAAGTCCTTTTCTCTGAGGGAGATAACATTTGAAAACTATTTTTCATGTTGAAATTATCAAATGAAGATGTTGAAGCAGGTAACTGGTATAGAATTTCCACCTATAAATGCGTAGCCAAATATAATGAGGATACTCCGTATATTCTTTCCGTTAAAGAAATTCAAATATGATGTTTATTTGATATCGCAGAAAATCGTCGAATAACATAGATATTGTCATAAGATTATCGAATAACGTTGCTATGTCTATTTGAAATTGAAAAATAGGAAAACATTTAAAGTGAGAAGCGAAGAAGATATTTGAACGCAAAATTAATTAAGAGAAACAAGTTATAATATAACATACAACAATAGACGGGGGACGACATGAGTATCATTGACGCAATTTTAAGATTAGCAAGTACACATCCGTATCTATTATCCTTTGTACTTGGCCTACTTGGTAGTATCGGAGTGGTAGTCTCTTTTACACCAAGTTTATTCCTATTTGCTGCTCTTGTTTCAAGTGGGGCAAATCCTATACTTGCTTCGGTGTTGGCTGGCCTGGGAGCGGCAATAGGAGAGTTTTCCGCTTACTTGCTTGGATATTTAGGTAAAATGGTTATAGATTTTTCTGGAAAATCAGTTAACATGCCTGAAAACCTCAAAAACTTCTTATCATGGCTTGACAATGTTTTAGATGAATATGCAGATGTAACAGTATTTGTCTTCACCCTAACCCCTTTACCAGACGATATACTCTTTGCCTATCTTGGAACTAAAAGATATCCTGTTACAAAAATTATTTTACCAGCCTTCCTAGGCAAAACATCGCTACATCTGTTTGTTGCATATTCTACAGGTATTTTCCTATTTCAAATGGTACTTGCCCCAGTTCTCATAGGATTTGAAAGCTTACTGGGCTATGTTATAATTGCAGTAGCGGGAATAGTTTTCTACTATGCAATTTCAAAAATAGATCTTTCAGGACCATCACTAAAATGGGTTAAGAGACTGAAAAAATATAAGGGATATTTGAAAGCAGTGGTAATTTTTATAATTGCTCTGATAATTAAATTACTTTCGAGAGACACCGAAGAGTAGCTCAGAGATATCCTTTGGTTTTTCTTTCTTTTTCCTTTTTTCTTTTTTCTCAAATTTCCAATTAGCTATACCGCCTAAAGCCACAAGGAATATGAAAATCATCACATAGGTTTCAAAATCCATAGGCAATTTCTCTGAGAAATCTTGGAGATACAGCATAATTTCCGTAAGATAAGGAAAGACATTTTCCCTTAAATATCTAAGAAATTCTTCGGCAAACGGTATGAAATATTGCATAAACTTTTCTAAATATTCTCTAAAGGGATCTATTTCTCCCTGCACTAGCCCACACCTCTACAACTTTAACAACATTTGCAAATATGCCTACAAGAGCTGCAAGAAGATAAATGTAGATATAGCCTACCATACTTATTGAAACGATGACGTTTGTTTCCGGAATATTCACAGTTACTTCAAGTGTAAAGAGTTTAAAGAAGAATATGAGATAAACAATTGATAATAATAGATCTCCTAAAGCCTGTCTAACACTTTTACTTGAGGAAGCACTCTTGAAGAAATTTATTCCAGATATTACTATACCCATGCGAATAATCCAATCGATGTACTTTTCCACGCCAAACTCTGGGTATTGAGCCAAATACTTAATATATATCACGTACGGTAGAACAACGTAGAAAATTAAGCTTGAAATCGCTGCAATTACTCCTTTTCGTAAAAGTTTTTTATCGGTCAACCCGCCAACCCCCTTAAAATCTCGTATGTAAAGCCTATTTCAGATGAAAACACTATTTTTATAGTGGAGTTCATTGGAACCAGAAATGGTGGAGTTTGGTCTGATATGTGGCTATCTTGTGTAACAAGAAGTGAAGTAGTGTTCACATAGACTTCATTTGAATTCTCCACGTAATAATATGTGATATTTAGTGGATAAGCATAATAGGCGGGACTATAAAAATCGTAATTTATTATGACGCTTTTATGAGTTTCATTATAATCGTTTACTGTTAAAGAAACTGATAGCTGATCTAATGGTGCTTCCCATTCAAGAGGCTGTTTAACTGTGATACCAAAAGGTATAAGGCCTAAAGCGTATTCACCTTTTATCTCTAAAAACAAAAGAACCGTTGTGTCGCTTATTATCAGTTGTTTATGTGTAAAAATCTGAGATAAAGGTATTTGAAGATTAAAAGACTTATATTGTGGCGAAGGGTCAGCTGGTATATTTCCGAGTGGTTGAGAAGCTTTGCCAAATGTTTCATTTTCATATAGATTTTTCAGCATGAAAGTGACATTTAAATCTTCAAAGTTGTAGAATCCGGCATTGTAAATAACTAGGGTACCGCTAACATAAAGGTTTAGGTCTTCATTTATTCCATACTCAGCTGATTCGATGCCAATGTTTACATAGAGAAGAGAGTAGATTGCAGTGAATATCATAATTGCCAGAAAAGCCTTTAAAAAAACTGAAAAAACATTGATTATACTACTAATTCTCACCAAGAAATATTCACCTTCCAACATCCAATAGCTATTGATTATTAATCCTTAGTTTATCTTACTTAAAATTTTTAACTTTACAAATTCTATAAATTAAATATCTTGTTTGTTGTTTAATATTACAAGAGGAATAATAATGAAAGAAAAGAGTTCATTTTCCCAAAAAATAATTGCAGTTGTCTCCGCGATAGGACAGATATCCATTTTTGCACTCGGTGTGCATATACTTGCAGCTTTAATTTTGAGTTTATTTTTCACATTCGATATCATTTCTAAACGAATAACTACAGCTTATCCCTTTTTCATTCTCATAGTTAAATATAAAAACGGGTTTAAAGCAGATATACTTCCACTCTTTTTCTTTATAGATAATTACTTCAAAATTTTCATTATTTTTTCAGTTTTAGTAATATTCTTTGCCGTTCTAAAATTGTTTTTAATGGAAGAAAACCCGTTCAAACTAATCAAAGAGAACATTTTCACAAAGAATTTCAGTTTCTCTCATATCTTTCTGATAATATTTGCCCTAGAAACCATTTATTCCATTATAATAACGTTGCTCGGTATAACACCACGAATACCAAAACTCCCAGATCCCATAATAGTCATGGTTGTAGCACCTGTGGAAGAAGAAATAGCTGCAAGACTAGTACTAATAGGGATACCACTTATAATATTAGATTTAGTGAAAAGGAAAAATATTAGCGTTTCATTTAAGAAAATTGTTGCGGGATGGGGCGATTTTAACAAAATTTCAATATTCCTCATATTGATATCTTCAATTGTTTTTGCTCAGGTACATGTAGAATATGGTTGGGATATATGGAAATTCTTACCTGCATTCATAGCAGGAATCGGTTTAGGTGTTGTTTTCATAAAATATGGGTTTTTGTCAGCAGTATTATTACATTTCACATTGAATTCTTTTCCCTATATCCCTGTAATATCCGTGATGGGACATAATTTTCCTTTAGTTATTATACTAGGATATCTATATTTTGTATCGGGTCTAATTTTCCTTTTAGCCCCATTTTTCCAATATATAATTTTGGAACAGAAAAAAATAACTTAAAACCTAGGGATGCAAGTGGAATTTAAAAATAGAAGCTTATTTTTCTGTGGAGTTGTTTTTTTCAATCAACTTAAGTATCTCTTCGGCAATGATACGGTTTCCTGCAGCAATAAAAGCTACTCTGGATTTAGGGTCGAGCTTTGCATTTAAAGGATTTCCACGTTCATCGATAACTACACCGCCAGCTTCCTCGATAATTAATGTGGCTGCTGCGATATCAGTAACCCTAAGTTTACCTCTTAAATCCACGAAAGCGTCATAGGTACCTTTAGCAACAAGGCACATTTCGTAGGCATTAGAGCCTAGATGTCTAACTCTTCGCACACCTGCAATAGCATCTCCTACTTTCTGAATATAGGAAGCGTTTATACCACTTAAATCAAAGCCGACAAGAGAATCAGCTAAACTAGTTTTACTTGAACCTTTAATTTGTTTACCATTAAAATAGGCGCCTCTGTTCTTAATCGCTGTAAAAAGATCTCCAATTATAACATCTTGAACAACTCCAACAAGTATATCTCTTAAAGAGTTCTTACGAGCAAAAGCTAAGGAAACACTAAATACGGGTACTCCTCTTGCAGCATTTTCACTACCATCAATAGGATCAAGAACAACAAAACCTTCGGGTTTATCTCCAAAACTTTTAACTCCCAGTTCTTCGCTTATCAAAATAAAAGAAACATCTTTTTCCGATAAAAAATTGACAAGCGTGTCTTCAGCAACTTTATCAATATACTTTGTAACATCCCCTGAAGCACTTACACCAACTTTTCTTCCTCCTTCACTTGTGCCAAAAAGTGGAAGAACAGCTTCCCTAACTTTTTCAGAAGCCTCAATAAATAAGTCACGCCAAAAAGTTAACCTGCCTTCTTCATTCATCATGATCACTATCCCATCAGTTAAGTTAAGTGAAGTAAGGTACCTACCCTATTTGAACATTTCAACTTAAATAGTTTTAAGGAAAATTAAAACCTCATGTATTTCGTTATTTTCTCCTGCTTCAACAAATCTGTAAGAATTTTACTATTTTCAAGCCAAACATCCAAAGGAATCTTAAGTTTCTTAGAAACATATTCAAAAACTTCTTGAAGAGAGCTAAACTTCTTAGGAGGATTACTCAAAGCTTTTCTTACTGTTTCTCTAACAAACCATACACCAACAGGCAAAATATATCCTGGACGAGCTTCACGAAGCACAATAACAGTCGCTTGTCTACCTTCTTGGGCAAGTTTCTCAGTTACAGCGAGTCTTGCAGCATAGTAGCATCCTCCCATCCTTGCATACTTTGTTCTACCCTTAAATCCCTCCCAATCACCAATCATAAAAATATTCTCAGTAGTTGGATTCCAAAGGGTTCCTGGATACCAAGCTTCAATACTCTCATAACTCCACGCTGAAGGAAGCATAATAACCAGAAAATGATTATCCAAATACTCTGCTTCATAAATACGATATTCATTTATCAACGGAAACCTACGAACTTTCTCAATAAGCTCATTAGAAATCATACTATCAACAGCAGTTATACTCCAACGAGTAGGTACAAGAGTTCTCTGATACTTTAAACCAAAAATACCAACACTCAAAGCTTTCTGAATCCTAGAAACAGGAACACCCCTAACATACAGTTCCTTGACAGCTTCAGAAGCTTTAGCATCCACATCATAATAAAACTTCTCAATTAAATGATCAGTCTTATAACTACCAATATCTAAATCCATTACAGGAGCAGAAGGGCCCAACGGTTGAACATGATCATCTAAAACAAAAGTTTTCCTCGGGGCATCCTTCAAATTTAATTCAGTTTCAACAGGAGTTTTAGACAAAGCAATTTCTTGAGTTAGTTCCAGAAATTTCCCACCCTTATCTGGACGCTTAACATTCACCCTAAAATTGCCTCTAATAAGCTTCATCCGAAAATCAACAATATTGTCAATAGGCAAGCCAAACCATTTTTCAGGAAAATCATAGAGAGAAGTATCTCCTATCTCAGGGGGAACAAGGGGTCCAACATAAACATTGGGATAACCAAATCTACCAACAAAAACACCAGGAGGAGAAGAACCTTCAACCTTCTTATCCAAAAGAGGTCGAACCTTAAGAAAAGAATAAAACTTAACAACAATAGGACACTTTTCCTTACCACAAAGCATTTTAGAACCGCGACAAGCAGGACAAAAACTCCTTCTCGGAATCTTAAACTTCGTAGTTTCATCAATATTCAAATCAGAAGCAACATGCGAATCATCAATTAAATGAGATATCCAAGGAATCTTCTTCTTAACCATACGAACAATTTTCAAATCCTTATCTTTTAAGGAGGAGTTCTTCAAAACTTACACCAAATAAGCTTAGATCTCAACGTTAAATAAATTTTACCAATAAATCCGATACAATTTCTTGTGCTAGTGAAAAATTTCACCACTACACATACTTTCTGCATATTTATCGCCTAATTTAACACCCATATTTTATTTCAAAGAGAAACAAAATATTCGTTTATAAAGGCGTCTTTCAATATTTCACATGATTTTATATCCTATATTATACTTTTCGCAAAATTTGATCGTCTTTTTCTCTAATTCTAGCTGATATTCTTTGCTTGGCTGATTAAATATTCTAAACAGTTTTCTGTATCTTGGAACTAAATCTGGAAAGTGCTTATCTAATATTCTGTAATAAAATTTTTTACCAATGCCAAACAAGGTTAAAGCACCGACAAAAACATAGTCAGCACCATATTCCTTTGCTATTTTAATCATTTCCTCCAGCTGCTCCTCAGCATCAGAAATAAATGGTAAAACAGGAATATAAGCTACACCCGTGAAAAACCCATTTTCCTTACATCTTTGCATAGTTTCCAATCTTTCCCTTGGAGTTGGTGCCCCCGGCTCAAAAATTTTAGCAACTTTCTCATCTAAAGTAGATAAAGAAAAGGTGATTAAAACGCCACGATTCAATTTATTTCTTAAAGCCCTTGGTAATATAGCTTTTTCATCAATTTTTCCTAAAACATCTAAATCTCTTAACACTAGCTTTGACTTAGTTAAAACATGAACCGGAAACCTATAACGCAAAACTATTTTCAATAATTTTCTTGTTAATTGGTATTTTTCCTCTATAGGCTGCCAAGCTTCTGTCGACGAAGAAATAGCAATAAAACCATGTTCCCCCTTTCTCGCTCCTCTTAGCAGCTCTTTCTCCAATAACTGACAAGCATTAACCTTTACCGACAAATCTTTCTGCATATTCTCTCCATATTTACTTCCTCTAATATAACAAAAAACACAGTTAAATGCGCAAGCTTCGTAGGGATTCAAGGAATAATCATCTAAAAACCAAGAATCCCTCACTTTGTGTTTATTCAAAATCGTTTTAACAAAGATCTCTTTAACCATGTTAGCATACCAACCACGTAATTTCTGTCTAAGAAATTTTCAGTATTTGTAGGTTAGTTATCCTATTGCTTCTTTTCCAACCATTGCTATCAATGTTTTCCAGTCTTCTTCGGTTTTAGCAAAGACATGGCAATTTCCAAGCTTAACATTCCTAAGATACTTTTTAACTGTAAAGTATGCTTTTAACATTTCATGTAGAGTTGGAGATCTTACATGTTTTAGTTTGTAGGCTGGGAAAAACGCTAAAAGCGTAAAAGGAATATTTGGATCCATGTCGGCTAGATGCGATGCTATTTTCTCAAGTTCATTGATTTCAACCCATCCAGGAATATATAAGCTTAAAACTTCTAAAACAAATCCTCTATCTAAAATTTCAGCTGGAGAATTTAAAACAGTCTTATTAGATGTTCCACACAACTTCCTATAAATATCCTCACTAAATGCTTTGATATCCAGCCAAAAACCATCTACCCCAGCAGCTTTAAGTGTATCAAGGTTTTCAGGAGTTAGTGCGAACCCATTTGTTTCAAAAAGTACCCATATATTTTTACATTGTTCCTTAATCATCTCAGTTAACTGGGCATAGAATTCGGTGCAACATGCAAGATCTCCACCAGTATAAGCACAAATATTTCGCGCAGGACCGAAACCCTGAGGACTAAAAACAACCTGTTCAGCACTTAGCTTGTTTGGGCATAGAGGACCTCTTGTACCTTGGAGGATGCAGAAGCCACATGAGTGGCAAAGATCCGTTGCATGCCACATAGTTACTCTTTCTCTAGGTTCCCAAACAGTTACATGTTTCTCATACTCAGCAACCATATGAGCAATTTCTTCAGTTGACATCCAATTACCATTAAACCGTTGAGAAAATTCTGCTGAGTGACACTTTAAACAATCATGATTACAACCACTCATATAAATACTAAAATAATGTTCAGGCCTACTAAGATGAGCTGCTTTAATAACACGATACCATAACTCTCTTTCCTTTTTCAAAACGGCTTTGCAAGCAGGTTTAACATTTCCATTAGGCATTATGGTTGCACATTTGCCTGGTTCATAACCTTGTTCAACCATTTTACACTTCATGATTCTTCAAGCTAAATTTAAATTAAATTGTGAAAATATGTCTTCCGCTAATGTTTTAAAGATGGAAGTGTAACATTCAACAACAGATTAGTGGAGGATGAAGGGCATGGGCATCGTATTTGAATCTTTTCAAAAAATGAAGTATCCTGTTTCATTCGGACTACTTATGAGAAACGTAATAAAAGCTGATAGATGTTGTCTCTGTGGAACTTGCGTTGCTTCTTGCTCTCTTCAATCAATTGACATCGTTGACGGAGTTCCAAAGCTTCTTGGGCCATGCTATGTATGCGGCGCTTGTTACTCAGGCTGTCCTCAAACACTTGAAGCATTAGAGAATCGTAAAGAGATGGAACTAGCTATTTTCGGAAGAATTAGGAGCGAGGATGAGCCAAGTGGTATATTTAAGGCTGCATACGCGGCAAGAACAAAAATCGGAATGGTAAAAGATAGAGGTCAAGATGGAGGGGTAGTAACAACTCTACTTGTCGCTGCATATGAGGAAGGCCTTATAGATTCTGCAATAGTTTCTACAATGAGCGATAAAGAACCTTGGAAGCCCGTACCTAAACTCGCTACTACACTTGATGACATTGTTAAGGGTGCTGGAACAAAGTACGCAGCTTCACCAAATGTTTCACTCCTTGGACAAGCTCACTGGGCTCGATCCTTAAATGGAATAGCTGTTGTAGGGGTTCCTTGTCAGGTTTATGCTGTTAGGAGAATGCAGTTCTTTCCAGGGGCAGCTGTAAGATATGCTGAAAAAGTAAGGTATGTTGTAGGTCTCTTCTGCATGGAAAACTATCCTTACGAAAAGCTTTTCCTAAAATATATTACAGAGGAAAAGGGTCTTAATCTTGCAGAAATAACTAAATTTGATATTAAGAAAGGCAAGTTTCTTGCATATAAGGGCAAAGAACTCGTACTAGAGGTTCCGATAGATGAAACAAAAGATTACACCCTAGGTTCATGTCATACATGTCCAGATTTAACAGCAGAATTC
>Ga0209426_1000824_pt1 | contig 25517 bp, 22 predicted proteins | sample Deesub1362B_J571_FD_187697 | JGI IMG/M metagenome (GOLD analysis project Ga0209426, IMG submission 187697) | Deep oceanic, basalt-hosted subsurface ecosystem from Juan de Fuca Ridge flank, Pacific Ocean, CORK Borehole 1362B_J2.571 (SPAdes)... ...
CCTCGTCGTCTTCCTCTTCCTTCCACTTTATCACCACGTCAATGGGGTAGCGTTGCTTCGCCGCATCGCTATCTACGTCCACATGGAACTCCGCCACTGTGGCTTCTCCTGGAGCAAGGCGCTCTATGTAGTACTCGTTGCCCACCGGCGTGAAAGGATAGTTTGCGCGCAGAGTAAGCCTAATATCCTCCGCAGCTTTTGTCCCCGTATTCTTCACTGTAAAGCTAACCATCTGCTCCGATTCACCTGCCTTTACCAGGTTTTGCACCGGCTTTATCTCAAACTCCGCCTCATCGTCGATGGTGATTGTCAGCTTATCCTCATACAGATTGGCAGCACCCTGCCAGCCTATTTTTATAGGTAAGGCGTAATCCCCTGGGGCTAGGTCCTCATCCACTTCTAACTCCATGTTAACCGTGGAATAGCCTTTCGCAGGAATGTCGCCCACGAATATTTTCCGGCTGCTCCACAGAGGACTCAGACCCTCCATACTGCCTGGGAAGAGAACCACCTCTCTGGCAGTGTAGCTTTCAAGGTTGACAACATTAAGCACGAGGGTGACAGTATCCCCCGGCTTGGGCTTGGCTGGCTTAGAAGAATGTACATATATATTCAACTCTGGCACATCTCCTATAACCACCGACAGGCTTGAATTTTTGCTTATCCACCGATGCTTGCCGTCTTGGTATGAAATCTCAATCGGGAGAAGGTACTCCCCCGGCGTGAGGGTAGAGGATGCTTCAACAGACATGCTTGCTGTCGCAGAGCCCTTGGGAGGAATATCCCCGAGGTATATAACCCTGCTGCTCCAGAGTACCTCCAACCCGGGAGCATCACCCAGGTAGAGCAGCACATTCCTCGCGTAGTCGCTGCCGAGGTTGGCCACCTTCGCAGTGAGTGTAAAGGTATCTCCGGGCTGCGGCTTTGACGGCGTTGAGGATTTCATATACACCTCAACCTCTGGCTTACCTTCTACCTTTATCGTTATGGGGTAAACCTCGGTGAACCTCTCCTCCCCGCCTTTGATGCCTATAGCATCGCTGTAGCGAGTGTAGCTAAGCACCACCTTAAGGGTGTATACTCCTGCCTCTGCGGCTGGGTCAACGCTGAGGTTGTAACTAACTGTGGCTCCGCTTCCCTTCCACCACTCCAGTTCAAAGCCAAGCCCTTTAAGGCGCTGAGGCTGGCTTGGGCTGAGCCGCATGAATGGGTATCCGCCCTCCAGGTGAACATAGGCATCTTCGATGGAGCCGAACCAGTCCCAGGTGTTGCGCACAGTAAATGAGAGGGTGAAGTTGTCTCCCGGGTGAATCTCCTTGGGTGTTGTTGTGAGGTCGCTTATCAGCAGCGAGTGCCCGCCTCCGAGCTGGGCGTTTGCAACGCCCAGCAGCACAAGGACTATGAAAAGGGGTATCAATCTCTTCATTTTACACCTCCCAATGTCTTTTTGAATGAGTAGGAACCAATAATGAACATCGCAACCGCAAAGGTTGTGATTACCACAAGGTCAAGAGCAAGCGTCTCCCAGATTATCCCGCGAATCATTATTGCTCGCGCCGCGTCTGTGGCATAGGTCATGGGATTTACAATCGCGAGGGGGCGCATCCACTCAGGCATAGACTCAATGGGGTAGAGTCCACCGGACAGGAACCACATGGGCATTAATATAACCATCATCACCACCATGAGCTGTTCAAGCTCAGATATGCGCGTACCGATGGCGGTGCTCATCCCAATGAAACCGAAGCCAGCGATGAACATAAGGAGCACCATCAGTAGAAAACCAGCGGCACCGCTTTTCAGGTGAACGCCCATAAGCATGGCTACAGCGAGCGCAACCACACCACTGGTTATGCTCTGGAGCACGCCTGCAAATATCTTGCCCAGAATTATCGCATCTCGTGAGACGGGCGAAACCATAAGCATTGTGAGGGTGCCGAACTCGCGGTCGATTATGAGGTTGAGTCCGCCAGAAAAGAGGGCTGAAAACAGGATTGTCATCATCACCACGCCGGGGGCTAAGTAGTCCAGGTATTCTATTCCCCTGCCAAAAAGGGTGTTTTTCTCAACCACCACCCTGTTTTCAGCCAGGGCGATGTTTTTTGAGAAGGATTGCGTTGCGCTGGTGACGTGCGCTACAATGGCGCTGGAAATCTGGGGCGTGGTTTCGTCCAGGCTTAAGACGACGCTCACCTTCTCGCCCGCGGCGAGCTTCTTACTGAAGTCTTCGGGGATATAGAGTATCCCATAGACTTTGCGGTTTTTCAGCATCTTCTGGGCCGTTGCCAGGTTTGTGTTCTTTATGTCAAGTGTGGTGCCGATGTTCAGGGCGTTGAGGTACTCAATGGAAAGCTCGCTTGTATCGCTGAGAACAACCGCCAGTGGAATGTGGTTCACATCGCCTCCAAAGGCGGAGCCGAAGATGACTATCCACAGCAGGGGAAATACCAGCGCTCTTACAACTGGCAGCATAGGGTTATTTATCCATAGCAGCATCTCCTTCCAGAACACCACGTAGAGTTCTCGAAGAAAGCTCATTGCTTGAGCCTCCTTGTGAGATACGTCATCATGCCGCTTCCTGAGACCAGCCCCTCGCGAATACTTCTTCCGGTGTAGTGGATGAAGACATCCTCCAGGGTGGGCTCCCTTACGGAGATAGAGGTTACCTCCACCCCGAGCTTGTCTGCGAGGAAGAAAATCTCTTTGAGGGCGTATTCTCCTCGCTTGGCTGTAATAGTAATTCTGTTCCCCTCCATCTTCTTTATCTGACAGCCACATTCTTTCTCCAGCGCTTGTGCAAACTTTTCTCCCTTACCGGAAACTTCCATCTCAATTATATCGCCCTCACCAATTTTGTCCTTGAGCCTCTGCGGCGTGTCTATATCGAGGATTCTTCCGTAGTCGATAATGCAGATCCTATCGCAAAGGTAGTCCGCCTCTTCCATATAGTGTGTTGTGAGAAAGATGGTAACTCCCCTCTCGCGGTTTAGTATCTGTATGTACTCCCAGATCTTGCGTCTTGTCTGTGGATCCAAGCCAACTGTAGGCTCGTCGAGGAAGATCACCTCTGGCTCATGCACCAGTACCTTAACCAACTCCAGCCTGCGCTTCATCCCACCTGAGAAGGTCCTGACCTTGCTGTCAGCACGCTCTTTTAGACCAACAAGCTCTAGTAGCTCCGGAATTTTTGCGTCGAGCTCTCGTCTGCTTAAGCCGTAAAGCATGCCGTGAAAGAGGAGATTCTCCCTTGCTGTGAGGTCACCCTCGAGCACAATCCTCTGAGGTACTAAACCTATTCTGCGCCTCACCTGCGCAGCTTCGCGAACAATGTCGAAGCCTGAGATGTACGCTGTGCCGCTGGTGGGGAGGAGAAGCGTCGTCAGCATTTTTATTGTCGTGGTCTTACCGGCGCCGTTGGGACCAAGAAAGCCAAATATCTCTCCCCGCTCTACGCTGAAGGTAACTTTATCCACCGCAACTAAGCCGTTAAACTCCTTTGTTAGCTCATGAGTTTCGATAATTTTCACTCTTTGCCCCTCCTGAACCTGGCAAAAAATGTCTCGAAACACATGGGTGCAATCTTCCTGGCCACCACACCCATTGCTGATATATTGTGATAGTGGACAGAAATGGCGTCATTTAGTGAGCCGGTTTCAAGGTAGTCTCCAAAAACTATGTTGACATCCCTCTCGTCCACCACCAGAAGCTTTACCGGCGGCAGTGGGAATGGGTAGAAGTCTCTTGGTACAAGATAAAACTCACGAGAATAAGTTGAAAATTCAGCCAACATTTCAGGGGATACCCCCTCCTTAAAATCAGGATTGTCGTAAACCGCCATATAAATTTCCACTCCCCTTTCACGGGCTTTTTTAAAGGCATCTAAGAGAGAATCATATTCCCCTCTTGATATCCATGCCATGAAGGTATATATATTTTCTTCTGCCTGGTTTACAAGCTCCAAAAACTTGGCAGAGGCTTTATTTAGACCTTCGTTGATAAAGACCTGAGCATCCTGAGAGGGAATCTTGTTCCAAATTTTAGAGAGGCTTCTAGACAGGAGATTTTCGGCGGTTTCAAGCTCCTGGCGTTTGAGCTGGACGTACAGAGGGATTGAGACACTAGGATCCAGCGCCTTGAACTGAGTGGGTCTGGTGGGATAGCTTTCTACAAGTCCTTCCCTCTGGAGTTTTTCAAGGATTTCATATACCTTTGTCCGAGAATACTGGGTCAATTTGGCTAGCTCCCCGGCGGTTACTGAACCTTCCCTCAGAAGCCTGATGTAAACCTTAGCCTCGGCTTCTGTTAGGCCCAAACCCATTAACAGGGAGACCTCTTTGTTCTCCATCGTAAAACTCCCTTGTTGTTAAGTCACTTAACAACAAATGTGTGAGTCGTACTATTTAAATCTTTCTATTAATCTTTGTGAGGGCAGGGTAATAATCATAGAAAGGGAGCATGGCGAGCTAAGCGCACAGTAAATAATGTTGATTCAGAAGGTTATACCCCTGTAAGTTAACCAGCTCTGGCGGGAATACTGGCAGACAGGTAGATTCATGGTAATAAAAGCCTATAGGTTAGTTACGCCAATGCTGGGAAAAGAAGGTTAAGAATGAGGCCCCACCAGCTACTTCTGCATGTATTTGTCGTAAATGCAGTAGTTTTCCACATCCTTTCGCTGGACGCCACACTTGTAGCGGGTGAGTCCGTCACAGTAGCTTATTGGTATGGGACAGTTTTCGCACTTCTCCAAGTCCACCTGACCACCGTTACACTGCCTGGAATTAACATGACAAAGAAAATCGAGTAAGTTTTATTAATCGAGCGCATACATTATTCTCAGCATGTTAGAATGCGATGTGCTTGTGGTGGGTGCTGGGCCAGCGGGTGCGAGTGCTGCGTATTTCTGCACACAGTTTTCTGACAAAAAAGTTATTTTATTAGAACGGCTAAACAAAGGTAAATTTTTAGATACGATAGAATTTTAAGGTGATAATATGGAAAAAGAATTAATAAAAAACGAGTTGATTAAAATCGTTGGACCTGAGAATGTATTCACAGAGAAGATTCAGAGACTTTGCTATAGATTTGGAAATGTTGTTGAACACCGATTAAATCCTCCAGATTTCTTACCAGATTTTGTGGTTAGACCGAACTCTTCAGAGCAGATATCTTCAATTTTAAAACTCGCCAATAAATATAAAATTCCAGTAGTTGTTTGGGGGGGAGGTACTGATTTTAGTGGTGCGAATAGTCCCATAAAAGGCGGGATCTTGATAGACATGAAGGGATTTAATAAAATTTATATAGATAAAGAAGAACGAACCGTAACTGCTGGGGCAGGGGTAACTTTGAAAATGATATCAGAACATGCCGAAAAAGAAGGTTTTTTATTTGAACATGAATTGACAAGCCAACATAGTGCAACTCTAGGGGGCGCTATCGCAACAAACTCTTTTGGCTACAGATCTGGGAAATATAGGTCAATTCAAAATCTAATCTTAGGGATGGAGATAGTACTTCCAACAGGTGAAATAATAAGAACAAAACCATTATTTAAGACGTCTACAGGTTATGATATAAACTCTCTCATGGTGGGGAGTGAAGGAACTTTAGGCGTTATTACCGAAGCCACTTTAAGACTTTCACCAAAGCCAGAGGCCAGAAAAATTTTTACATACATATTTAGCACCTTCGATGAAGCCGTAAAAGCAGCAAAAAAAATACATGAAATTATTACTCCTGATTTTTTTGAATTGTTTGAGTTGAGTTTTATAGAATACCTTGAATCAAAGAAAGAGTTCTTAAAAATGTACTTAGATCCTTCAATCTCTGAAATATTTAAAGATAATGGAGAATCTTATCCAGCAATCATGACGGTTGGTTTTGAAGGCAAAAAAGAAATAGTTGATATTAAGGAGGGTATAGTAGATAAAGCTCTAAATGGTACCATTAAGATAAATAACGAAGAATTTTATGAAAAAAGATTTGTAAAATATCATGAAGATTTTGAGAATATTCTAGAAATTATTCCAGGGGTTTCTCTTGATGAGTATAGTTATGCAAGTTTCGATATTTCTATACCTATAAAAAAGGTAACAAATATGGCTAAAATTATACACAAAATAGCAAAAAAATATCCTGAAGTTTACCTTATAGATATTGACCTATATTCTTCAATGTCAGTTGTAGGCGTAGATTTCTTTGTTCCTCTACGCACAAACGATTATGTTAAGTTGTCTAAAGATATATATAAAAGAGTAATAGAATTTGGAGGTTCTCTATCATCAGCTCATGGAGTGGGCACTAGACTACTTCCCTTTTTAGAAGAAGATGTTGGTAAAGAATTCATTGAAGTAATGAATAAAATAAAAAGGGCATTAGACCCACAGAACATTCTAAATCCAGGTAAACTGGGTGATATACATTGAAAATGGATAAAAATAATTTAAGGGAAATTTATCTTTGCTTAAATACTAGATGTAATTATTGCAGAGATACTTGTGGCGCTTTTAAAAGATATAAGATGGACTTTAACTCTCCTAGAGGAAAAATAGAGCTAATATATGAAACACTTAATAATAGGGTAGATGCTGAAAAGGTTGCAAAGATTGTTTACATATGCATGGCATGCAAAAAATGTGCTAAAGCTTGCCCCTACGGTATAAATACTTCGGAGATCTTATGGAATTATAGAAATTTATTCAAATCTCACTGTGCTAGGAAATATATCTTTATTACTGCCTATCTATTTAGATCCTTATTGGAACGCTTTAAATTGTAATAAATTCTGTGTAGAAGGCACTGGAGCAATGATACATCTGGCGGGTAAATGCCAGCATTTATTTGGGTCTAATTTAATATTATTATCAAGGGATTTTGCTAAAATAGCACCTTGATCGAATTTCGGTTCAGCAAATCCGAGGTTTAAGCATGCTTTTCGTCTCCACTCTAACCTTCTATCGAAAATACTCGCTACAAAATTATATCTTCTTGAAGATTCAATACTCATTAAATATTTAAGCATTTGGGTTGGTAATGTAGAATTTTTATATTTTGGTATCACTACAAATTCATCAGGCGTAAATCCAAAGAATATCTGCCAGTTTTTATCATAGAATGGTTTTCCAAACATCCACCCACTCCAAGCAGAAGTTATATATGTTAACACACCCACGATTTCTGAATCTTTTTCTGCCACAATCCCGTTAATATTGTTATTTTTTACTATTTTTTTAAATTCGTTATAATCATAAAATGAACTAAGTTCCATATTTATGTTTGACTCATTTATTATTTCACATACATTTTTAATATCTGATTGTTTCATGGGTCTTAAGATTATACCTTGTGGGAGGGCTTTAACAAATTTAGATTTAACTTTATTGTAATAATTGAATAATTTGAAAATTGATTTCCAGAATACGTCTATTTTTGTTTTCCATACATATGGATAGCTTCCTTCTAATGCAATTCCACTAGAAAACCAATTTGCTCCTTTAATCCAACGGAATCCCATTTTTTCAAAGAAACTTTTGTGATTATTAATATTTTTGAGGAAATCCCATCCACAAAGAATCGTTATATCCTGTTCTTTTAGTTCTTTTTCTATTTCAATAAATAATAACCGAAAAATTTCATCATATTTATCCAAATATTTGGGGAGGATACAATTATCTACAAAACACCCAATTTTAGTAATTTCATCGCCGATTTTTCCATTTCGAATTATAACACCTAAAGAGGCGACTATCTCATTATTAGATTCAACAATCTTCGTTATATAATTACCGGACATCTTATATCTATAGATCCAATTATTAGGAACCCTGACGTACTCAAATTCTTTTTTATTGTAGAATATAGATTGATAAAATAAATCTAGAAGTTGTTGATCTTTTTCCCTAGAATATTCTACTACTTTAAAATCCATAGTATCTTACCCCATAGCTAATATCATATTATAGTGTTAACTGTATAAAAATTTCTCTACTTAAATAAGGAATAACTATTTCACTAATGTGTATATTAAGTCCTTTGGAATTCACTTGTGTTTTTTAGCTACTGCTTCCATTCTAACCATTGAAAGGAGACCTCTCTAAACCTCGAAAAGATTATTACCTTGATGGACAGAATAGTTAGGACATGAAATTCAAACATCGTAAAGTTGGTTTATTAACCACATTTTTACTGTTATATACCATTAGTAACGTTTCAGCGAAACCTATTACAGAAAATTTTGCAATACCGCTTTTCATTAAATTTTACATAATTGCATTGGGTATTCACCATGCTTCAATGATTGCTTTAGTATGGGAGATAAAAAGATTTTCAAGGTCCAAAGTCTGGAATAACATTTTTAATGCAAATATGTTTGGAGTATTTATAACTTTCACGCTAGCATTACTCTTATACAATCTTTATATTAATTCTACATTTGGACAGTATATTCTAATTATTTGCATAATTTTGGATATAATAGCACATATTTTTGCATCATTAACCACCTATCATTTAGTAAAACCTATAATAAAAGAACAATTGGACTTATTTAGAAAAAGATATGTAGCTATTTATATCGGTTTTCCGGGACTTTTATACATTTTAATTACGAGTGTTTTAGGGATTAAATTTCCAATCGTTTCAACTTTTCTACCTCTTTATATCATTGGATTATTTTTCGTGGTGATAATATTTTACTTTATATATTCTCCGTTAATAATTTCAAGGGCTTATGCAAAAATAGGTTTCGTCAGAAAACCATTCTTATATGCTTGCATTGGAGCCATATCATTTGTAATTTCTGCAATTTTGGTGCTGTATTTTGCTTTCAATTATACCGTAATTGAAATACAGCAAAAATTATTTTACAATATATCCTTTTTTGTTCTTGCAAGCATTTTTTCACTAATATATTATACAAAATTTATTATTGAATACCCCTCACTTCTCCAGCCAAAATGGCGTGCTTTGATGCCATTCGACATCGTCAAGGTTACAGCCTCTATAACTATCGCCTTTCTCGCCCTCTCGCTCTACTTCTCAATCAAGGAAACCCCATACTTTGATATTTACTCCACCATCTCACCTTTCTGGTATGCGATTGTCCTGATTCTTACACTTTTAATCGGAGTTGTCTCCTTCTATACCCGCGTCGTTGGAGAGAGGACTGGGCTGAAATACTGGAATTATCTCAAGATAGGGCTCTTTGTGCACACGGGGGCAAGCTTTTATGTTCTTGCATTGACGATGTTCTCCTGGGACAGCCTTGGAGAGAAATCGCGGCTATTGGCAATAGTATATATCACCCTTCTCTTTGCTTTCTACATATTTTACATACTAGACCTTCGTTCAATAGTAAAAAATCTAAGAATTCAGGTAAAATATGACACTCTCAACTTCTCAAGATATCTCGTATCCTACATCTCCGTATTCTTCATAATATTCTTCGGAATAGGGTTCACCTATGGCAAATCTTTGCCAGCAATTGGCGTACTCAACATTGAAAACTATCCTCTAATAATCGCCTTCATTGTAATCTTCCTCATCTCGTACATAGGATACCTCAGCACAACCCATAAAGGTTTTGAGGAGCTAATGGAGAAGAGTATCTGGACGAACCTAAGCTACCTGAGCGGCTTCGCAGCCTTTGTGATTGTTTACCTCTTCTATAAATCCTTCACCCAAGTGGACATGTTTCCCCTCCACGGTGCATTTTTCCTTGCCTACTTCGCCGTACTTGTAATAGAGATATACGCCATAAACACACTAAAAATTAAGCACCTTTCCGAGGAAACGCACAGCGTTGTTGACCTCCTAAATCACCACGCCAGCTTCTGGATTCGTGTAGACGCGCTGAAAGAAATCCTCGACAGGGTGAAAAAAAGGTTTGCTGAGGAATATCCAGAAGCTGAAGAAATAGAATTCGACGCCACCACGCGAACCTTCTGGTTCCCTGAAATGAGCGAAAAAGCCAAGAATGCGCTGGCTACGGCTATCCTCCTGGAGATGTATTCCAGCGAAGACATCAAAAAATTCTCTCTAAAGCGTCAGAGTTTGGAGGAAATTAAAACAGATATTGAGAAAATACTTGGCGTTGATGTCTTAAACTTACCCGAAGACCTCAAAAAACATTTTGAAATAAAAAAATATTATCCTCTGGTGTTGAATGATACCCTAAAAGCGGTTTCTGAAAAAATATCTGCTTTCGTTCCTGAAAAAGAAAATAGAAATATAATATTAAAGTTGGCAAAAATAAGTGAATTTTTCAGAAGTTTGAGCAATGGTGACGACCCTCCGCCTATGGATGAAAAAGAATTCAGCCGTAATCTAAAGCTCTACTTGGATTCTCTAGAAGAAAGCTTTCCCTTTGAATATTCACTTTTCAGGACTGCGATAACCAAAACCATAAATGAAAAACTATCATCCTATGGCATAAAGGGTGAAGAAGCGCTGAACATCATACCGACAGGCATAGAAGCCTTTGATGAATTGATAGGTGGAGGACTGACAAGAAACTCATCCACCCTTATTATAAGTGAGGAAACAAGAGCAAAATCCATATTTATTAAATCTTTCATACTAAAGGGATTAAAAAATGGAGATAAGGTAATATATTTTACTTCGAATGTATCTTACGATGAAATCAGGGATTTGATTCTTAAAGAATTGCCACGGAGAAGTCTTAAAAATCTCATATTTCTGGACTTGAATTACACTCTGAATACAAAGCGCGCATTAACAAATCTTCTAGAAGAGGATGGCAGGATTATAGTACCTCTAAGTCTTACCCTAATTCAGCATGCAATAGTAAAAAGCATAAAGTCTCTGCCGAAGGAGAAACACAAACGCGTAGTGATTGACATATTCTCCGACCTAATCTCCTACTACAAATGGGAAGAGATGGAGGAGATACTAATAAAGTATCTCGAAGGATACAGGCGATGGAACTGCACTTCTTTAATCGTGCTTAACCCAGAAATTATATCCAGAAGGGAAATAGAGGGTATGAAGAAGTTCTTTGACAATTCTCTGATATTAAATAGCTCAGGAAGAGAAGTAAAAATAACAATAGAGAAGTTATACGGAGGGCTGCCAAAGGACAGGTCGGTTATCATAAAATATTGATGAATTCAGACATTAATTGTTTTTAACTGGATTTCTGATAGCAAGAAATATTTAAAATTATTTTGATTTTTTTTAGAAAAAACTGCCAGGAAAATTATGAAATTTTAGTAATTATTATATATTGATGACGGGTAATTTATAGAGATGGAGGGATAGAAATGTTACCATTGTTGGCGATATATGCCCTGATTGGAGGTGGCCTGAAATATATAGATGACGCCTTCGACGAAGGCATACACAGCAGACGAGTTGCCTCTATTCTAGCTTCGATTCTCGTGGTACTGTGGGTAGCCCTCTCTGCAACCGACCCCTACTCTGCAACAATACTCACAGCGGTGCTGCTTGGCGTGCTGTTCTCAGGCAAAATTGATAACTGGGTCTTCACCGCAAGTACCGGTGCGATTGTTCTAACTATTCTGTTTCTTGCACGAGAAAACCTTCTCCTTCTGCCCCTGGCGATACTCACCATCTTCGGCATAATAGATGAGAAGGGTAATGACTATGTAGACTCACATCGAGCGCATAGGTTAATGGAGTTCTTCTTTACCCACAGGTTTGCCCTGAAGCTGGCTCTGCTTGCACTGTGCATAGCCTCTCTGCTACCATTCGCATACTTCGTGGCCTTCATGTGCTTCGATCTTGCCTATGACACCGTCGGCTACCTTGGCACAGTTGAGCTAAGCAAGATAGATATAAAGCGCATGCCCATGCTGAGAAGTCTTTACAGGATAATTGTATTTGGATAAAAAAAAGCAATGTGATATGCCCTGGCTCAAGAGTGAAAGAAAGGTTCATTCAGAAGAAGGTATATACGGTGCCGTTTTAGTTGACAGCAGTCTCAACATTACAGGAGCCTTATGCGATAATGAAGAAATGCTGGGAGGGAGTGTCTCAGATTTTTTTAAATATTTTGACCTAGATTATGGGGAAGAGGAGGAACGGTTGCTAAAGGATGCGATAACCAATGGAAAAGAAGCAGTTATAGAAATTTCGTCTGCTAAAGAAACTCTAAATCTCATATTAATGCCCATAAAGCTTTACAACAAAAAATGGTGGCTTTTAATTCTGAAGAGGCGGGATGTGACCCTTGACGAGCTTGAAGAAATAAAACATAACATACTGGCTAACATAAGTCACGAACTTTTAACCCCAATAACAATTGCAAAGGCTTCTCTGGAAATCATTGACCCGACACCAGAAGAAGAGGAGATTCTCTCCACTGCAATGAACGCAATCGTAAGACTGGAAAAACTTCTCAGGGACCTGGTTAGGATAGGGCAGATAAGAGAGCCCATGGAGGCACATGTGCTGCAAATCCGCGAGGTGGCTGAGGATGCTTTCAGGCTGATGAAGAAGAATGCAGAGAGCAAGCGCATAAGCATTGAGATGAGCATCGAAGATAACCTGCCTGAAGTGGAAGGAGATAGAGATGCGCTGGTACACCTCATGCTCTTACTGCTGAACAACGCCATAAAGTTCTCCCCAGATGGAGGAAAGGTAAAGATTTATGCAAGGTGGCGAGCCCCGGAACGCTCTCTGGGGAGAGGTATGGTAGAGGTGTGCGTGGAGGATACAGGAATAGGCATCCCTCTTGAGGAGCATGACAGAATTTTTGACCTGTTTTATCAGATAGACCGGGGCCCCAGCAGAAGATATGGAGGAATAGGGCTTGGGCTCTTCCTTGCAAAAAGCATAGTTACCAGCCACAATGGCGAAATATGGGTGGAGAGCGAGCCCGGCAGAGGCTCAAGGTTCTGTTTTACCCTGCCAACCAGTTCAGGAATAGAGAAAAGGAGGCTGTAGGCTTTTTTATGAGTGTTGAAAAACTGGTGGTAAATAAAAATCTAAAGGAAACTGCACGCCCAGCGCACGGCGGTGATGTGTGGAGGTATTCCCAGGTTGTAGACTTCAGCGCAAATGTGAATCCGCTGGGACCAAGCGAGAAAGTGCTCGAGGCAATTGGCAAGGCGACAGCTGAGATTACAAGTTATCCCCCTTCAGGTGAGGAGCTGCGTTCTGCGCTGGCGGAAAAGCATGAGGTAAAACCAGGCTGCGTGGTCCTCGGGAATGGTTCCTCAGAGCTAATAAAAGCATTCTGTGAGGTGTTTTTGACCAGTGGCAATACTGCGATAATTCCACAGCCTACCTTCTCTGAATACGAGTACTTCTCCATGCTGTACGGCGCACGCATGCGAGAGGTGCTAATCCCCCCTGTGGGTGATGACGGTATACCGAAGAGTTTGAATGGGGTAAAGGCAGTTTTCCTGTGCAATCCCAATAACCCCACAGGGGGCTCGACTCCACTTAAGGAGATAGAGGCACTGGCTGAAGAGGCGGGAAAAGAGGGCTGCGTGCTTCTCGTGGATGAGGCGTATGTGGAGTTCTCAGAGCTTGAGAGCGCCTCGCAGCTCGTGGAAACCTTTCCAAACCTGATTGTTCTCCGCTCCATGACAAAATTCCACTCTATCCCCGGGCTGAGGTTCGGCTACGCCATAGCCTCGCCAGAAGTGGCGCGGTACCTCAGCCTGGCTCTACCACCATGGAATGTGAACACCCTAGCTATGCGTGCAGCGCTCGCAGCACTGGAAGATGAGGAGTTTGTTAAGAAGAGCAGAGAGTACCTAGCAAGAGAGAAGGAGCGTCTCTTCTCAGAGCTTAGCCGCCTGCCAGCGCTAAAGGTTTATCCCAGTGAGGCAAACTTTTTCCTAATAAACATCAAAAAGACAGGCATGAGCTCACAGGAGATGAAAGCTAAGCTCGCTGAAAGAGGGTTCCTCATCCGCGACTGCTCCAGCTTTCGCCACCTCGGTGAGGAGCACATTCGGATTTGTATAAGAAGGCGAGAGGAAAACCTGCGCTTACTTTCGGCGATGGAGGAGCTGCTGAATGGCTAAATTAAAAGGGAGCAACACCTCATGCGAGTACTACCCCTGCCACTTCGAGGGGCAGGACTGCACTTTCTGCTACTGTCCCTTCTATCCCTGCGAAGACACCTCCACTGGCGGGAGGTGGGTAATAAGCAGACGTAGCAATCGCAGGGTGTGGAGCTGCAAGTACTGCTACTGGATTCATCGCAGCGACGCTGCCGCAAGGGTGAGCGAAGAGCTGGAGAAGCTAGGAGATGACAAAAAAGCGCTACAGCAGGCAAGACTTCGCGCCATGCAACCGAGAAAGGCAACCTCGATTATGGTACAGGGCACCTCTTCGTTTGCCGGGAAGAGCTTTCTGGTAATGGCGCTGTGCAGGGTTTTCGCAAGACGAGGCTATCGCGTTGCGCCGTTTAAGGCGCAGAACACCTCGCTTAACTCCTACGTAACCCCCAACGGCGAGGAGGTCGCCCGCGCTCAGGCTTTGCAGGCATTCGCTGCTCGCATTGAGCCGGAGGTGGAGATGAACCCCATCCTTGTGAAGCCCATGGGCGACAGCAGAGCGCAGGTGGTGTTATTTGGAAAGCCCTACAAAAACCTGGAGGCGATGAGCTACTACAGCGAGTTTGCCCTTGGCGAGGGCCTCAAAGCTGTGAAGGAGGCGCTTGACAGGCTTAAAAACAGGTATGAGATAATAATAATCGAAGGCGCGGGCAGCCCGGCTGAGATAAACCTCTACCATCAAGACATTGCGAACATGCGCGTCGCTGAGCTTGCAGATGCGCCTGTGATACTCATAGCGGACATAGATAGAGGCGGAGTCTTTGCTAGTGTATATGGCACCCTCATGCTTCTGCCAGAGCACTGGAGAAGCCGCATTAAGGGAGTGGTGATAAACAAGTTCAGAGGCGAGCCTGAGATTCTCAAGCCCGGGCTAAAACAGATAGAGGAGCTTACCGGCGTACCCGTGCTCGGGGTGCTTCCCTACATAGAAGACCTCTCCTTGCCTGAGGAGGACTCCGTAGCCCTGGAGAAGCTCAGCCGTGGCGGGGGAGCTATGCAGCTATGTGTAATTCGCCTCCCACGCATATCAAACTTCACAGACTTCGACGCTCTTCGCTACGAGCCAGGTGTTGTAGTGCGTTTTGTAACCTCACCGCAAGAGCTGCGTGGCTGCGATGCTGTCATAATCCCGGGAACAAAAAACACCATCGCTGACTTAGAGTGGCTTAAGAGGCGCGGCTTCGCCGAAGCTCTCCGCAAGCTCCATGGGCGCGTGCCGATACTTGGCATATGCGGCGGGTACCAGATGCTTGGAGAGAAGGTAGTGGACGAGGCTGGTGTGGAGAACTTTGAGGCAGGTGAATACGCGGCACTGGGGCTGTTGAACATGGAGACCCGCTTTAAGGGCATGCAAAAGCGCACCACCCGCATTGAGGGCACTGCAAGGGAATCGCTAACAGGAAGCGAGGTGGAGGTAAGGGGGTACGAGATTCACATGGGCGAGTCGAGTCATGCCCATGAGCCAATGTTGAGGTTCAACTCCCGCAGCGAGGGTGCCTTCGACGCAGAGAAGAGAGTGATGGGCACCTACATTCACGGAATCTTCGACGCCCCTGGCTTCAGGAGGGCGTTTATTAAATACATCTCGTCGTTTAAAGGAAAAGCAACAGAAGCTGAGGGCGATGATGTGGAAGAGCTCTGGGATAAAGCGATTGAGCGCGCCGCCGATGTGGTGGAGCAGAACCTAGACATGCGCTACCTAGAATCCCTGGTTTTTGGAAGAGGCTGAGCACATGCACTTTGAGGCTGCTGTAGCTCTGATTTTAGCTGTGCTGATAGACCGGCTTCTGGGCGAGCCCCCCGACAGGCTGCATCCCACTGTGTACATGGGCAAGGCTATAGCCCTGCTGAGGTCGCGCTTGCCAAAGCACTTTGCAGGGGGCGTGCTCCTCCTCATTCTGGTAATCCTCGCTTTCTCTCTGCCAGCGTACCTGCTAATTGCCCTAATACCCTGGACAGGAATAAAAATTATCCTGGCAGCAGCGCTGCTAAAGCTCAGCCTCAGCTGGCGTGGGCTAGCGGACTACACTCTGCGAGTGAAGCGCGCCCTTGAAAGTGGAGACATTGCAAAGGCGAGGGCGCTGCTCCCGTACATAGTGAGCAGGGACCCGAGCAAGCTTGGCAAGGCGGAGATAAGCTCCGCCTGCGTAGAGAGCATCGCAGAGAATAGCGTAGATGCCGTCGCAGCGCCATTGCTATATTTCACCCTCTTCTCCTTCCACAGCCTCGAGCTGGGCGTAGCTATTGCTGTTGCATACCGCGTGGTAAACACCCTCGACGCCATGGTGGGTTATCCCAGGTATGGTGCTTTTGGAACACCCTCCGCAAAGCTGGATGACATTCTAAACTTCCCTGTGGCGAGGCTCTTCGCGCCCTTTCTTCTCCTCTCTACCCTTTTAACCCGAGCAAGCTTAAAAGGTGCCATTGCGACTCTGCGCAGAGATAGAGGAAAGCCAGCCAGCCCCAATGCAGGCATCCCCATGAGCATAGTCGCTGGCGCGCTTCGGGTTCGCCTTACAAAGCCAGAACACTACACCATGGGAAGCTTTGAAAGCCTGCCCTCCGCTGGCGATATAACGCGGGCGCTTAAGATTGTTGACGTGGCGCTGCTCCTATATGCTGTGAACATGCTGCTGGCGCTGCTTTACATCTAGGCGGTGATGTGATTGCTCGTAAAGGAGATTGAGAGGTTCGCGAAGAAGAATGGAGCTGAGCTCGTTGGATTCACCCGCTCACAGCAGGCGCTCAGCTACCTTCGCATACCCTGGGCGAAAAGCGCAGTTGTGCTTGGCTTGTCGATCCGCCACCCGCTTCTTGCTACGGGGGTGCGCTATCCAACGTGGGAGGAGCCCAGGCAGTTCATAGATGTGATAATGGACGCAATTGCGCTGAGCATAGAGGAATTCCTCGAGGCAAGGGGCTACCGCGCAAGTGCTATAGGGGCGAGCAATCGCAGCGCAGACCTGCGCCCCCTTGTACTTGCCTCCGGGCTTGGTGTAGAGGGCAAAAACCACCTTATAATAACGCCTGAGTTTGGACCAAGGGTGAGGTTCGGCGCCGTTGTTACAGACGCAGAGCTGGAGGTGAAGCCGAGGGGAATCACCAACCTGTGCAGAGGGTGCAGCATATGCTGCGAAGCGTGTCCCTCGGGAGCACTGAACGGAAGCTTTAATATTCAAGCCTGCGAGAGCTACAACCGCAAGCTGGAAAAGGAGTCAGGTCTGCTAATAAAGAAATGCACTCTCTGCACCGACGTGTGCCCGGTGGGGAGGAAGTAGGCATGAGCTACCTTCGCATGCTGGAGGAGAGAGGCATAACCAAGCAGAAGCTTATCTCAGCCTGCCTTGAGCTGTTTGTCCCTCACCCTGGGGTTGAGAGCAGAGCGCAGGCGGAGCGCGTGCTGAGCAAGCTTTTTGACTCCATACTTGAGGATGCGAACGTGTGTGCCCTTCTCGAAGCTGCCTTCGCCCTGGAAGAGAAAGCCGCGCGGGGAGAGCTTTATGGCATCTCTCGCGAGGCGTATCGCGATGACGCGGTGTTCATCGTGGCGGACGAGATTATTGGGATGGCAATCGCAGAGTACATCGCAGGTACCAGAGCGAGATTCGAGTACGTGCGCTTCGACAAAGCAAAGCCGGGTTTACTCTCCTCCCTTGGCCCCTTCGTGGACGATGCCATCGCTGGCGTAATCGCCGGTGCTTCAACGCTGATGTATTCCACCCAGGGACGTATTTAAAATTTGTTTCAATAAATATAAAATTCGTTATAAATAAATTACACATAATGGAGGCACCTTGTTGAGTCTGAGAGACCTCGGCATAGGGACAAAGCTGATTCTTGCAATAACTGTAGTGATAGTTGGGATCTCCTCCGCTGGCAGCATAATAATTTACACATATCAGAAGCGCAGTCTAGACGAGCAGATTCTGGAGCGCTCTCGAACAATCTCAGAGCTTCTGATTCAAATAGAGGACCACAAGCTGATCTCCCGCGTTGCCGCAGAGTTCACCGAGGTTACAGGATACAAGCTAAAGCAGACCTCTCTTGAGCCTGTAAATCAGAAAAACGCCCCCGATGATTTTGAAAAGCGCGTCATGCAGATGTTCCGTCAGGGGGACGCCACGGAGTACTACGCGGTTGTTACCGACGGTGACGGCAAACGCTATTTCAGGTATATGAAGGCGCTCCGCACAAAAGAGCAGTGCATCTCCTGCCACCCTGGCTATGCCGTGGGCGACCTCAGGGGAAGTATAAGCGTCGTCGCACCCTACGAGGACATCGCTGCCGCAACGAGGAAGAACCTAATCTACATACTTGCCACTGTTCAGCTTCTCACCTTCTCAATAATAGCTGTGCTCTACTACCTCAGCAGAAAAATCGTCACCGTACCACTAAAAGAGCTGATAAAAGAGGTGGAAGGAAGCGCAAAGGAGATACAGAAGGGTGAAGAGGTCAAGGACATACCAGTAAGGTCTCGCGACGAAATAGGCATGCTCGCAAGTGCTTTTAACAACCTCAGAAAATCCCTGAGCGAGAGTTTCAAGCGCAAAAATGAGGCGATAGAGAGCTTTGTGTACTCCATCAGCCACGACCTGAAGGCGCCGCTGCGCAGCATCGAAGGTTTCTCCACCGCTTTGCTAGAGGATTACGGAGATAAACTCGAAGGCGACGCTAAGCATTACCTGGATAGAGTAATTGCCAGCGCGCAGAAGATGGGTGTGCTCATAGATGAGCTCCTTGAGTACTCCAGGATAGGAAGGATAAACCTGACGAGGGGAGATGTGAACGTAGCTGAGGTGGTGGCTCTCGCTCTGGAAGACAACATATATGAGATAAACAAGAAGAATGCAAAAATAAAAATACCTGAAAACCTTCCTGTTATAAAGAACGCTGAGAAGCAGCGAATTTACCAGATTTTTACAAATCTCATCTCAAACGCCCTGAAGTACAACGACAAGGAGGTGCCTGAGATAGAGATAGGCTACCGCGATGAGGGCGATCACTACCTCTTCTACGTCAGAGACAATGGCATAGGTTTTGATATGCGCTACCACGATAAGATATTTGAGATATTTCAGCGGCTGCATCGCGAGGATGAGTACAGGGGCACTGGGGTGGGGCTGGCGATGGTCAAGAAGATAGTTGAGACCTATGGGGGCAAGATATGGGCAGAGTCAAAGCCGGGCGAGGGCTCAACCTTCTATTTCACCCTCCCCAAGGAGGTGAAGAGTTGATGAACATGGTGAGCGCAATAGACATACTGCTTGTTGAGGACAGCCAGGACGACATTGAACTCACACTGAGGGCTTTCAAAAAGAACAACCTGGGAAACAATATCCACATCGCAAGAGACGGCGCAGAGGCGCTGGAGTTCCTGAAGCAGGTTGAGAAACGGGAAGCTCCGCACCCAGGCTTAATCCTCCTCGACCTGAAGCTTCCGAAGGTAGACGGCATAGAGGTGCTAAAATATATTAAGTCAAGGGAGATCTTGAAGAGAATTCCCGTGGTGATGCTCACCACATCCAAAAACGACAGAGATATAAAAACCTGCTATGACCTGGGGGCAAATAGCTACATCGTAAAACCCATAAGCTTTAAAGACTTTATGGAGACAATAAAGAATATTCAGCTGTACTGGATAGTTACAAACCAGCCACCGGTTGTGGGGTAGATGATCGGGGTTCTGTATATTGAGGATAACGAGGACGATATACTCCTCGTTAAGATGTCGCTGAAAGGGTATGGAGAGGTGGTAGGAGCTAAAAGCTGGGGTGAAGCTAAAGAGCTGCTTGAGACCAAGAACTTTGACATAGTGCTTCTGGATTATAATCTGCGCGGAGAAGATGGGCTGGAGGTGCTGGATGAGATACTAAAACGCTATCGCTTGCCTGTGATTATGGTTACAGGGCAGGGAGATGAAGAGACAGCAACGCGAGCTATGAAGCTGGGCGCAGCGGACTACATTGTCAAGTCGGTGAGCAGCTTTTCAAAAATAAAAAAGGTGATCGAGGATGCACTTGAAAAGCACCGACTTGAGGAGGAGAAGCGCAGGCTGGAGGAGGAAATACGCAGGGCGAATTCAGAGCTTGAGAAGAGCAACAAGTTCAAAGACCTGCTGATAGACATCCTTCACCACGACCTTATGAATCCAGCCGGGCTGGCGATGAGTTTCGTGGAGCTCATTGAGACCTCATGCAAGGATGAAGAAACTCTTGAGTATATTGAGATAGTTAAGAGGAATCTCAACAAAATAATCTGTCTCATAGAGGACGTTAAAGAGCTGTCAAAGCTGGAGAACATAAAAACTCTGGAGAAGAGCGAAATAAGGCTGACAGAGCTATGGGAGAAGGTACTGGATGAGTATTCATCCCTCCTCACAAACAGAGAAGTTAAGTTTATCAGAGACTCAGAGGGGCGCATTATGGGCAATGAGATTGTAAAGGAGGTTTTCTCAAATCTGCTTTCCAACGCTCTTAAGTATTCGCCTGAGGACACGCCGATAACTATAAGAGTGTGGGACGAGGGAGATTATTCCTTTACAAGCATCGCAGACCTAGGTGAGGGAATACCCGACGAGTACAAGCAGAGCATATTTCACAGGTTTACCCGCTTCGATAAGGCAGGTGTAAAGGGCACCGGCATAGGTCTTGCGATTGTGAAGCGCATCGTAGAGCTTCACGATGGCGAGGTCTGGGTGGAGGACAACTCGCCAAAGGGGAGCGTATTCTTCGTGAAGCTTCCAAAGGGACACGCTTAAATACACCCTCGCAAATTACTTTTCATGAATCCTTTCAGCGAGCTCAGGAAGTGCCTGGGCTTTCTCACCATCCTTCCGGTTGGTATGAGCTTTAAGAGCTACGAGGACGTGGCTAAAGCTGCGTGGCTCTTTCCTGTGGTGGGCGCGATTATCGCAATAGCCGCGAGCGCCGCTGCCTTTGCATCCTTCTACGTTCTCCCCCGCAGCATCACCGCGGGCATCGCACTTCTTGTGCTGCTGCTCCTGACGGGTTTTCATCACCTCGACGGGTTACTCGATTTTGCGGACGCCGCAATGGTGCGCGGGAGCAGAGAGGCGCGGCTAAAGGCGATGCACGACATTAATCACGGCGTCGCCGCATTCGCTACTGGTTTCTTTGTTTTGCTTCTAACCTACCTGGCGCTGTACGAGGCGAAAGGGATACTTCCAAGCCTGGTGGTGGGTGAAGCCTCAGCGAAGTTTGCTATGGTGCTGGTAGGCTACTCGGCAAAGCAGAGCAGCCACACTGGGATGGGCTCTGGTTTTGTACGTGTGCTTCAGGGCAACCACAGGATAATGGTGCTTACCCTCCTTACCTATCTCCCCTTCTTAGTCCTCGCGTGGGAGAGTGCGGTGATGGTGCTTCTCTCTGTCGTGGTGGCAACGCTGCTCATAGTCAATACCTCCCACAGACTCTTCGGCGGAATTTCTGGAGATGTATTCGGGGCGGTGAATGAGCTGAGCCGCCTTGTCGCAATGCTGGTGCTGGTGTGATGGACGCACTGATAATGGCCGGTGGAAGGGGCACAAGGCTGAAGCTTGATGTGGAGAAGCCCCTGCTGGAGTTTGAAGGTAAACCTCTGGTAGAGTATGTGCTCACCGCTTTGCGAGGGGCGAGGAGTATAGAGCGCATTTTTGCAGCCACCACGGCGCATACCCCGGGAACAGCGCAGCTTCTTAGACGTCAGGGGGTAGAGATCGTGTCCACCCCTGGCAGAGGCTACGTGGCAGACCTGCGCTATGCCGTCGAGGCACTTGAGCTTGGCGTGGTAATGGTGGTAGTTTCTGATCTCCCCTTACTCAGGACGCAGGAGATAGAGGAGGTGGCGAGAGAATACAGGCGCAGAGGTTCGGCGGCGCTTGCCACTATGGTTCCTCTCGAGGTGTTTCATCGCTACGGCTTAACCCCAACGCTGGTGATTCGCAACCTGGTGCCTGCCGGGGTGAATGTAATTAACGCGCGACGCCTCGATGGGAAGGAGGAGGTTTATATAACTGAGAATATCAGATTGGCTGTAAATGTTAACAGCCTGGGTGACTTAAGAAAAGCTGAGGAAATAAGGAGGATTTTGAATGCCGATAAGCAGCGAACTCCTTGAAATCCTCGCGTGCCCCATGTGCAAGGGGGATGTGGAGTACCGCAGCGAGGAAGATTTTCTGCTCTGCGAGAGCTGCAACATTCGCTACTACGCAAAAGCGTGTAAGCTTGAGCGGTGCAAGAAGTGTGATAGCGAGCTGAAGCCCGTTAAGGGTGAGGTGCTGGTGTGTCGCGAGTGCGGAAGATGGTACCCGATAATTGACGACATCCCCCATATGCTACCCGACGAGCTCCGCGAGGATCTGTGCTGAAGGGCCTGTAGGCTAGCGGATAGACTGCGGGGCTTCGGACCCCGCGGCCCGGGTTCAATTCCCGGCAGGCCCATTTACTTTTTATGCCCACAGTACTCCCCAACGATTGGTATCTCCGCCCCGCATTGCGGACACCGTTTTTCTTTTGTTATGCTGTAGCTCAGCAGCCTGTAGCTCAGCCTGCGAATCAGCAGCTTTCCGCAAGCGTGGCAGTAGGTGTTCTCGTACCTGTGGCCGGGTACATTCCCCAAGTAGGGGTAGAGCACTCCCGCCTGCTTTGCCTTCTCGTACGCCATTTCAAGCGTAGCTATGCTTGTGGGTGGCGCTTCAAACTTGTACGCCGGATGGTAGCGGGTGAAGTGGAGCGGCGTTTCCTCGCCAGCATAGCGCAGGTGGTTCTCCACCACGTACTCTAGGTCTTCTTCGGAATCATTTACGCCGGTCACCACAAGGTTAACCACCTCAACGTGCAGTCCCAGCTTCTTCGCCAGCTTAATATTCCTCCACACTACGCTCGCCTTAGCGCCAGAGCAGTACCTGCAGTACACTTCTTCGCCGCCCTTCATGTCTATATTTATACCATCCAGGCCAGCTTCCGCAAGCCTTCGCAGTGCGTTTTCGCTCATATAACCATTGCTCACAAAGGTGTTGTACAGCCCCTTCTCCCTCGCGATAGGGAAGAGATCAAGGCAGTACTCAAAGAGGAGCGTGGGCTCGTTGAAGCTGGCGCACGTACCCTGAACACGCGAAGCTAATGCTAAACGCAGCATCTCCTTCGGCGGAATGTAGTTACCCTCCCCCTCGGGTGGCCTGCTCCGAGAGAGGTGCCAGTTCTGGCACCACATGCATGAGAAGTTGCACCCCCAGGTGGAGAAGGTTATCGCCTCCGAAGCAGGATAAAAGTGAAAGAATGGCTTAATTTCTATTGGCCTCGGCTCAACCGCTGATATATTGCCGTAAGAGAGGGTATACAGCTTACCTGAGAGGTTAACCCTGACGCCACAGAAGCCTCGCTTGTTCTCGGGTATTTCGCATCGACGCTCGCAGAGGGTGCACCTGAGCCTAGAGTTCAAACTCTCATAAAGCTGCGCTGGCTTTAGACGTGCCCCCTCCATTGCTCATGCCTCAGCCCCCAGATACGGGCGGGAAGAAGGCAACCTCGTCTTCTTCGCGAACCTCCTGCTCTGGCTTAGCCACCTCGTGGTTTACAGAAACAAAGTAGTTACCTCCATCGAAGGCTTCGCTCAGCGCAGGGTAGTGCTGCTTCAGCATCTCTATCACATCGCTAACCGTCGCCTTATTTTTAATATTAAGCTCAACCTCGGCGACGCCTGCTTTCTCTCTGAACCAGGCGAAGAGCTTCACCTTTACCATCGCTTTCATAGCCCAGGTTAACGTTGTCAATCCCAGTACATCCTCGTTCGAGCGTATTCGCGCTCAGCCTTAAGAATTTCCCTGTACAGCTCCTCCTCATTAAGCGCTCTGCTGAGCACGCGTTTTGCTGTCTCTGGACCAATTCCGCGCGCCGCCTGCGCAATCACCGCAGCTTTGCCATACGACAGAAAGAGATTCGCCGAAAGCTGGAGCCTTTTAATCTCCTGCTTCTCTTCCCTGCTGAGCTTCTTACCCTGCTTGTAGCTTTTATAAAGGCTGCGCAGCCTGCGCGAGTCGCCTTTTAGCACGGCAAGCATCTTCGCAGCGCAATGCTCACAGCGCAGGTCCTCGGGAAGGGAGGCTATCTTGAAGCTCGCGTACCAGGAAGCGCAGTAGAGGCAGAAGAGCTCAACTCTTCTCTCGGAGATGCGACGCTTGAGCGCCTTGAGAATAAGCTTCTCTGCCCTCTCTGGCAGCACCACCTCGCCGTAGCTTCTCAAGCCAAGCTCGGCTATCGGCGAGGGCTCATCGCGACGCAGCACCTCCACCTCAAGCTCGCCCTCGCGTACCCTGCGAATCACATCACACGCACGCGGTATGTCCAGGTTGTCCTTGAATATCTCTTTCAGCGTCTCCCGGTGTATGAGCGAGCCCTCATACGCGCGTATCACTCTGCGAATGCCCGCACTGGTGTAGGTGTAGTCTTTCGCTATTGCCCCGAAGCGCTTGGCGACGTGCACAAACTTCCACTTGAAAAGAGAGGTTCTCTTCAAGCTTGTAGCAAGCAAGGGCTCAATGTGGTCTGGCTCAACCTGAAATAGCGAATAAATATCCTCCTCGCCTAAACGAGTGCCGGACTGAAGTATAATCCTGTACGCATCGCTCTGCAGCGCAACGCTCTGTCCAAGCTTTGAGGTTAAAAGCAGGGAGAACACCCTGCCAAGAGTTTCATTCACCTTCATGCCGAAGGGCGCGTGAATAATCGCCAGCCCTCCCAGAAGCTCCACATAGATTTTGCTCTTCCCAGGTACAGGTATGCCCTTGCGCAGGTGACGCTTGACCTTACTTATAGCCTGCTTTCTCGTGTAATCATCACAGGGGTAAGAAGCGAGAGCTTCCTCTGCCTTGCTCTTCGCCTTCTCGCGGAGTTCTGCCACCTCTTGCGCTACTTCGTAGGGCACAGGTATCTCCTCACCCACCCAGCTTGGCACCGCACCTGCAACCTCGCTGAGGGGCTCGACGAGTATCTCCTCTCCCTCCACAGCCACAACCCGCCAGGGCGACCCCTTGAAGATTATCCTGCTCCCGGGCTCTGCATAGTTAACCACGAAAGCTTCGTCGAGCACGCCCACGTTTTCCCTGGTAACGAGATTCTTGACGAAGTAACGCTTCTCATCGGGTATGGTCGAGAGGTTGTTGTAGTAGTACTGCCGCGAGTTTCGCGTAGCACCGAAGCGCTCTTCTTCCACCCAAAGAAGGCGAAGCTCGGCGAGCAGCGAAAGCGCCTCCTCCAGCTCCTCCTCTGTGAGCTCCGCAAAGGCAAAGCTCCTGCGCAGCAGAGCAAGCGCCTCTCGCTTCTCCACCCGCTTCCGCTCTAAAGCCAAACCAACCAGCTGGTGGGCAAGCACATCATAGGGCTTAAGATGGGGCTCTATCTCCTCCAGAAGCTCCTCCTTAGCTCGCCTCGCTATGGCGAGCGCTTCAAGGGTATCATCGGCGTCGGT